>ERZ1031020.29-NODE-29-length-109440-cov-26.628249_pt1 | contig 109440 bp, 85 predicted proteins | sample MGYA00517109_ERZ1031020 | MGnify/ENA primary metagenome ERZ1031020 (study PRJEB33719, sample SAMN04261270) | wastewater metagenome | biome: rural village; feature: human; material: feces | host: Homo sapiens | place: El Salvador | collected 2013-01-07 ... | reverse complement strand
GCGGATTTGAACGGGCTGGTTTGAGCCGGTTTAGATCGGTTTCGGCTGGTACACGGTCTGGAAGTCCGATTCGGGAGAAACGGACAACCAAGATGGGCGCATTACACCTCAGACGTCCGATTCTGCAGAATCGGACAATCAGCGGCGTCGCGCAAACCACACGTTGATCAGCGAGCCGACCACCACCAGTGCGACACCGATCCAGAATGGCATGCCCAACGTCACGCCCAATAGGAGCGTGCTGGAAGCAGTGGAGAACAGCGGCGTCGCATACGAACCGATCGCAAGCGTTTCCATACTGCCATGTAGCATGCCATACCCCCAGCACGCGTAGCCGCCGGCAATCGACGCGGCACATGCGAGCAACGCAATATAGCCGCCGATGCCAGGCGCTACAGCTGGCAAACCGTCACCCGAAACGAAATGGATAATCCACAGCACAACAGCAACGCAACAGAAGAAAATCGTCGTACCATCGTAACCATCGGACATCGATGGCGTCACGGTCGCGTAAATCGCCCAAATAAAGGCACCTGCGAACGCGAGCGCGTACGGCAATGGATTGCTGGCGATATTGGCGACCGCTTCCTGCACGTCAAGGTTTTCACCGCCGACCGCCATTGCCACGCCGACGGTGGCTACGATTGCACCCGGCAGCGCTTCGGAGACCGAGCCGCGTTTGTGCGACACGGCGGCGGTCATCAGTACCAGCAGCGTCGGCCACAAATAATTGACGAGGCTGACTTCCACAGATTGCGCGTTCGTTGTGGCCAGACCGATCGACAGCGAGATCGACGCCTCGTATGCGATGAACATAAGTCCGCCTGCGACGAGGTACTTGCGTGGCGCTTGGCTAATCGGTTTCGGCCGTCGCACGATGAGCAGGAGCATGCCGCCGACAGTGTAGATGAGCGCCGAGCCGAGCGTGGTACCGAACGATTCGGAAACGAGTCGCACGAGGCCGGCCATGAAGCCCCACAGGACGATTGCGAACAGGCCGATGAGTGTCGCCGTGTGTGATATGGCATGGCCAAATAGGGGGTTACTGGGGCGTTCGCCTGCGGATTCGGCGGGAAGTTTCTGATCCGTATTCACGGATTCCAGCCTACCTGCCGCCCACCCCGCATGTCCGATTCTGGAGAAACGGACACTATTTGTTGGTTTACCGCCGCCTGGCCTCCTTAACCAATGGCACGATGATGCCCACGACGCCACACAGCACACCGCCAATCGGCCACGGGACCCAGAACACCTTCATCCACGCGTCAACATCACTGCCCGCCATTCCAAGAAAAAGCATAAGCAACGCGACAACAGTTGCTAACAACATGATCACGCCACAAATTGCACCGGTAAGTCTGCTGTAAAATCTGTCCGACTCGCTCATCGTCGGGTGCGGCACGGAACGTCCCTCGCGCACGCTTTCCTCTTCGGCTTCACGATTGTATTTGTCCACATTCACCTTGTCATGCGTCATCCCGGACATAATGAAACAGAACACCGCCGCGGCCACGCAAGCCAGCAGAACGCTGTCCGGCCACCCCGCGTCTCCGTCGGCAACAAACTCGTCACAAAACACTCGCACGCACACGCCCGCCAAAATCAGCACGGCACCAATCGCAACACCAATCGCCAATACGACCGACGCACGTGACTTGTCCTCATTCGTGTAAAAATCCTGCACATACGGGTGGCGACGGCGGAAATCGTCATGCATGATTCCGGCCGGTATCAGCAAAGCGAGACCGACCATCGCGCCAACCAACGTGCATACTGTGACCAGCACGTCGTTCACCGGCGACGGCCCCAAGACAGACCCCTCCGGCGAAAACAACATGCCAACCGCGACTCCGAGGATAATTGCGGCCACACCAATCGCAATAAGCCACGCAAAACGCCTCATATGACTGTCGTAGCCAACCACATCCTGCACGATATGTCGGGGCACGCTTTGCGGAATGTCCGCCCCATCTCGCGTGTCCGATTCTGGAGAAACGGACAATTGAACACCGGTTTTGGCACCTTGTGCGTCCGATTCACCAGAATCGGACATTCCTGCGACCTGCGATGCCGCAAACCCGATTACCCCCGGAACCTCGCCAACAGCAGCGTCGCCCACCCCAACCGACGCGGCCACACCATCCGTATCAGCAGCCAAGTCCACGCGTCCCGCACCCCCACAACCCGCCGACGCGCGCACGTCGCCCATGACCAAATCATCCAACGTCACGCCGAACATGTCGCAAAGCATCAGCAGCTTGTCCATTTCGGGGTATGCCTTCTCGGACTCCCATTTCGAAATTGCCTGCCGGGAAACGCCCAGCAGCATTGCCAGCTGTTCCTGCGTCATGTTGCGCGAACCACGCAGATACTGCAGATTCTCTTTGAAACTCATGTCCGCCCTTTCGTCGAGTTTCCATATCGCCTCGACTTGCGATTATTGGCGATTGCCAAGCAACAGCTTGTCATAAACGTCTCGTTCCACGCCACCATCTTTCGGTTGCATTGCGGCTCGCAACCGAATTTTGCGACGCAACCGACAGTTGCGCGGCGCGAAGTTGACTTCACGGGTCTTTTACGGCAATAGAAAAAACCTTGGAATTCCAACGATTCCAAGGGTTTCGAATGGAGCGGATGACGGGAGTCGAACCCGCCTTTAAAGCTTGGGAAGCTTTCGTTCTACCGATGAACTACATCCGCAAGGTGTGCCTTTTGGGCACGAGCCATTAGTCTAGCACGCAACGGATGCGTATGCGGACACAGACCGACATGCGATACCAATTTTCCTCAATATCACGGAGACTCAACCACGCGGCCGCTGCGAATAGTCGCGAGAATATCTGCCAGCCGAGCCGCCCGAATCATGCGCGAATCCATACTGCGTTCCAAATTGCGGCCCACCGGCACCAGCCATCGCAGAACGTCCGCCTTGCCGAATATCCGCCGCCGCAACGCCGCTCGTGGCATAGCCACCGGCCAAATATCCGGACTGCACGCCCTGCTGACGCATCTCCTGCCCCATCTGCATCAGCCGCGCAATGCGATCCGAGGTCGGCGGGTGCGTAGAAAACAGCTTGGAGAAACCTTCCGCAGAAAACGGATTCGCAATCATCATCGCAGCAACCGACTGCGTACCAGCAGTCTTCTGCATCGGCATCGTCTCAGCGCCGTTCGAAATCTTATTCAATGCGGACGCGAGCGCCTCCGGATCTTCCGTAAGCATGGAACCATCTTCGTCAGCATCATATTCTCGCGTACGCGAAATCGCCATCTGAATAAGCGAAGCGGCAATTGGCGCAAGAATCGTACTCAACAGCACACCCAGCAATCCAAGACCATTAGAAGACGAGTCATTACGATCGTCGCGCGAATTGCCACCACCGAAATACATGAGCGAATAGCCTAGATACGAAATGACCGTCGCCATTGCGGACGCGATTGCAGACGTCAGGATGTCGTGATTGTACACGTGCATAAGCTCATGACCGAGCACGCCGCGAATCTCACGTTCGTTGAGCATCTGCAGAATGCCCTGTGTGCAGCAGACCGCCGCATGACGTTCATTGCGTCCCGTTGCGAACGCATTGGGACTCATGGTTGGGGCGATATAAATACGTGGCATAGGCTTGCCCGCCTTTGCCGACAGTTCGCGCACGATTTTGTACAGTACCGGCGCTTCCTGCTCGCTGACTTCCTGCGCACGCATGGATGCGATCGCGAGTTTGTCGGAAAACCAGTAGGATGCGAACGTTGAGCCAAGTCCGATGAGAATGTAGATACCAAGTGTGCGCTGACTGCCACCGGTCGCCCACCAAATGAGCATGATGACGCCCCACATCAACGCGAATAACAGCGTTGTCTTCAAGCCATTGCAATGGCCATGCACCTGCAATTTGCCGTTCATGGTCACTAGCGTAGAAACGGAGTCTGAGTTTTTGCTGGATATGCGCTGGAGACTGGGCTGTGGAAAGGACCAGGGGCAGTTGCGGAAGTTCGCACGCTCAGCTTCTCCCCGGGTGTCCGATTCTGGAGAAACGGACATCCGATGCATGCCAAGAGGCCTTTGGGTGACCGAATCGGGAGAATCGGACAAGTAGCAAGTCCTTCGTCCACATCACATATCCAATTCACCAGAAACAGACAAGCACAGGATAAAAAACGTCTTGGGTGTCCGATTCTGGAGAATCGGTCACCCAAGACGCATAAAAGAAGCTTGAAACCTATCGGACCGGGTTCCAAACACCCACCTTAAGCGTGAGCCAGGGCGCGCATCTGCTCTGGATCGATGACCTTCTTGTGTTCACGGCCTTCCTTCGCACCCTCGGCACGTTCGAACGCATCGATCTTCTTCCAGCCGGCGAAGTCGATCGGCTTGACTCCACGGGAGGCCAGCAGTCGGTCGATGGACTCCGGATCACGATCGTCAGCCACACGACCGCCCTCAGCAGCCTTCGACAAATCCTCCAGCATATTGGTCACGATCAGCAGTGCGTCGGACTTGGTGGAGCCGATCAGGCCAACCGGACCACGCTTCGCCCAACCGGTGGCATACAGACGTTCACGCACCTGCGCGCCGTCCTCGGCCGAAGCGGTCGTGGTGATGCGTCCGTCACCGTTCGCGTTCGCCAGATGCGCGTGACGCTCGTCGTACGCGATGCCCGGAGCGATGGCCGGCTTGTAGCCGATCGCATGGTATACGGCCTGCACCGGATACTCCTCGAATTCGCCGGTGCGGCTCATCTTGCCGTCAGCCGACGTTTCGGTCTTCTCCACGCGAATGCCAACGACCTTGCCGTCCTCGCCCAGCACTTCGACCGGCGCGGAATTGAAGTGCACATAATACTTGCGATCCGCCGTATTACCCTCGTAATCCACGTCACCGTCATCTTCCATGTCTTCCGCCATCTCACGAATCGTGAACAGCTCTTCGACCATCTGACGGGTCAGCTTGTCTTTGCCGGCCTCTTCAATCGTGTCTTCATCCAAATCGAAATCGTCTTCGTTAATGATCAGCTGCACTCCCGGCAGCTTCTCCATCTCACGCAATTCCTGTACGGAGAACTTGGCTTGCGCCACACCGCGGCGGATGAACAGGTGCAGCACGCGAGCCTTGTTCGCCTTGACACCCTCGTACACATTGTCTGGAATGTCAGTGCGTTCCTTCAGATCGTCGGCATTGCGCATGAGTTCGCGCGCCACATCCATGGCCACGTTGCCGCCGCCGATCACGGCGACTTCCTCAGCTTCAAGCGGCCATTCGCGAGCGCCGGTCGGATAACCGTCGTACCATTCCACAAACTTGGCTGCGCCATACACACCATCCAGGTCGGCACCCGGCAGTCCAAGCGGCTTGTCCTCAACAGCACCGGTGGCGAACAGCACGGCATCGTAACGCTCAAGCAGCTCGTCGAGGGTCACGTCCTTGCCGAATTCCACGTCGCAGTACAGGTGGATGTCGGGGTTGTCGAGCGTCTTCTCAAGCGCCGACGCGATGAATTTGATGGACGGGTGGTCGGGGGCCACTCCGTAGCGCACCAGGCCGAACGGCACAGGCAGCTTTTCGAACAGGTCGATGCGAGCGGCAGTGCCGAGGCCAAGCCCCTCGCCGAGCTTCTTCAACTGGCGCAGGAAAATGTCAGAGGAGTAGACGCCTGCAGGGCCGGCTCCGATTACAGCAATACGAAGTTCATTAGTTTCAGTCACGCGCTCTAGCCTAATGCATTCCCTGCATTTGCAACAGGGGCGCACGAGTATTTTCTTGCGACTTCCTCACGCATGCGCGCCCGACGGAGTACGGGGTCATGTCGCCGGCGAACACCACCGTAAGTAATAAACAAACCGTATACTATGTGCGACACTATGCACTGTCAATCGATTGACACCGTCACTGCAACGCGTTGTGGTGGGAAAATTTACGATTGTGGCGCGCACCGTATCACGAAGAAGAAGAATTATGAGTGACTCCAACAACTTGGCGCAATCCAGAGCACCGGAGCAAGGCGGCGTACGCAAGCTCGACAAGAGCGACGCCGGCTATGCGAAGGATCTGAAGCCCCGTCATATCCAGATGATCGCCATCGGCGGTTCCATTGGCACCGGCCTGTTTTTGGGCGCTGGTGGCCGTCTTGCGCAGGGTGGCGCAGGTCTTGCGATCGCATACGCGGTGTGCGGTATTTTCGCGTTCCTGATGGTTCGCGCGTTGGGTGAGCTTGCGATTCGCCGTCCATCGTCGGGCGCGTTCGTGTCGTATGCCCGCGAATTCTTGGGTGAGAAGGGCGCATATGTGACCGGCTGGCTGTTCTTCTTGGACTGGTCCGTTACGGTTATGGCTGATATCACCGCTGTTGCCGTGTATTTCCACTATTGGAAGGCGTTCCAGGGGGTGCCGCAATGGCTGATCGCCTTGTGCGCGCTGGCATTGGTATTTGTGCTGAATCTGCTGAGTGTGAAGATGTTCGGCGAGGCGGAATTCTGGTTTGCCGCCATTAAGGTGGCCACGATTATCGCGTTCATGGTTATTGCGATTTGGGCGATTGTTACGGGCGCTCCGGTTGGCGACGCGCACGCCGGTGTTGCCAACATCACCGACAATGGCGGTCTGTTCCCGAATGGTATCGCTCCGGTGTTCGCGCTGACGCTTGGCGTGGTGTTCGCATTCGGCGGCACTGAAATGGTTGGTGTGGCGGCCGGTGAGGCGAAGGATGCCGAAAAGGTGCTGCCGAAGGCCATTAATTCGATGATTATTCGCATTTTCGTGTTCTATGTGGGATCCGTCGTGCTGATGGCTCTTGTGCTGCCGTACACCGCCTACTCTTCTAACGAATCCCCGTTCGTCACGTTCTTCTCCGGCATCGGCATTCCGCACGCCGGAGATGTGATTCAGGTGGTCGTGCTCACCGCGGCGCTGTCCTCGCTCAACGCCGGCTTGTATTCCACCGGCCGCACCCTGCGATCCCTGGCGGTGGCCGGCTCCGGCCCGAAGTTCGCGGCCCGCATGAACAAGCATCACGTACCATACGGCGGCATCATCATCACCTCCGCGCTCGGTCTGATCGGCGTCGTGCTGAACGCCGTGCTGCCGTCTGACGCGTTCGAAATCGTCATGAACCTCGCCGGCATCGGCATCGCAGGAACGTGGGCCGCCATCCTCGTCACGCATATCTCCTTCCTCAAGAAGGTCAAGGCCGGCGAGGAGACCCGCCCCGCGTACCGCATGCCGGGAGCCCCGTACACCAACTACATCTCGCTGCTGTTCTTCGCCGTGGTCGTGCTGTCCAATCTCACCAGCGCGGCCGGCCGTTGGACGCTGCTCATGTTCGCGGTGGTGGTTGTGGCCATGATCGCCGGATGGTTCTACGTGCGCGGCCGCATCAACGGCAATCTCATGGATGAGATGCTTGACGACAACGACAACGATGTCGCCGACGTGCTGGAAACCACGGAAGTGCCGGGCAAGTAGGTACGTCATCGCAAACCTTGGCGTCGATGGCAATCGCCGAAGCATTCCAGCGTTCCGGCATGCTTCGGCATCAGGCGAACGTACAATCGCAATAACTGCAATCGGGCCCTCATCGAGCGAGGGCCCTCATCATAAGAGGTGGCAATGCGCATTCACATCACATATACCGGCGGCACCATCGGCATGATCGACTCGCCGAACGGCCTGATTCCAGGAGCCGACACTCGCGGATGGTTGTTCCGCCTGCTGGAGGACGCGCACATGGACGCAAGCCTGTTCACGTTCACCGAGCTTGATCCGCTTATCGACTCGTCGAACGCGACGCCCGACAATTGGCAGACGATGGTTGATGACTTGCGTGCGCATCACGATGATGTCGACGCGTTCGTGGTGCTGCATGGCACCGACACGATGAGCTATTCGAGCGCCGCGCTTTCGTATGCACTGGCCGATTTCGGCAAGCCGGTGATTTTCACGGGATCGCAGCATCCGCTCGGCAAAATCGAATCGGATGCCACTGCGAATGTCACGGGCGCGTTGAACGCCGCGATGAGCGGACGATTCCACGGTGTGGGACTGTTTTTTGGACATCACCTGTTTGCCGGAAATCGCGTAAGTAAGTCGTCGAGTTGGGCGTTTGAAGGATTTTCGGCGCCTTCCGTCGGCCCGCTGGCACGCACTGGCACGCCATGGCATTGGTATGCGGGCGATTCCGCTGCGGTTGGCTGCGGTTGGACGTCGCCTCAGCCTTACTCTCGCCATGATGTTGCGGTGATCGATATGGTACCCGGCATTTCCGCGGCACAGTTGGAAGCGATGCTTACGCCGCGGCCGGAAGCGGTTTTGTTGCGTGCGTACGGCGTCGGCAATGTGCCGAGCGACGAGCCTGGACTGACTGACGTGATTGCCGACGTGCTACATGACGATGTTCCCGTTGTGATTGCATCGCAATGTCAGCAGGCGGAAGTGCTGCTCGGCCATTACGAGACGGGCGATGCGATCGCTCGCGCCGGCGCGATCGGATCCGGTGATATGACGCTGGAAGCCGCGTATGCGAAAATCATGTTCCTGCTGTCGCAAGGCGTGACCGGAGCCGACTTTGGCAAGTGGATGCGCGTATCGATCGCTGGAGAAATCTCGCCAAGCTCGTTGTAAACGCTTCCCCAAAGCGCCGCGCATGACACCACTCCCCGCAATCACGCGGATTCGCCGCGGTCGAAAAGCACAGTGAGCGCCCACAGAATGCTGACCACGTCGATCACCTCCTGCATGAATGCGCCAACGACCACGGGAATCAGGTTGAACGCGGCTGCAACCATGCCGATGATGGCGAGGTCGAGACCGATCAACACCGCCTGAAGCATCACGTTTTTCGTACGGCGTGCGATGGCGATGGCACGCGGCACAGAGGCGATGTCATCATTCATGATGACCACTTGCGCGGATTCGGAAGCTGCGGTGGACGTGCCGTCGGTCATGGCCATGCCGATGTCGGCGACTGCAAGTACAGGGGCATCGTTGACGCCGTCGCCGACCATCATGGTGACTTGGCGATTCCTGGATTTGCCAGTTATACGCCGCATGATGCGGGCGGGCATGGACTGGTTTTGATGCGTGGACTCGGTGGCGTTCTTAACAGCGGCAACCTTATCTTCAGGGAACAGCTCGGATTGTACGTCATCGATACCGACCTCATTTGCGATGATGCGGGCGGACGCGGCCTTGTCGCCGGTAAGCATGGACAGCTCCTTGATGCCAAGCTCATGCAGACGGGCCAAGGAACGTTTCGCATTCGCACGGGGCACGTCGCGAAGCACGATGCGGGCGGCCAGTTTGCCGTCGATCGCCACATATGCGGCCATCTCGTCCGGCGCAAGCGGAGCGAACAGTGAGTTTGCGGTTTCGGACTTGCGGACGGGCGTCGTCTGCGACGCCTCAGTGTAAGAGGTAATGGAGGGGGCTACAACTGTAGACTGCGCATCGTCAGACATTCCGTCTCGTACTCCTAGAGTGTCCGATTTGGGAGAATCGGACACGTAGCGTTCACCCAACGCATGCAGGACCGGCGTGAATCCGGATTCGTCGGCCATCACATACGCAAAACGCCCCACACGCACCCGATGCCCATTCACTTCGCCGGAAACACCTTTGCCTGAATCCTCCACAATGTTCTTCACCACCGGATAGTCGCGCCCATGACCAGGCAGATCACGCTCAGCGCACAACCGCTGCCCCGACGTATACCGCGCGTACAAGTCACCCATGGCCTTGCGCCCGGCCGCCGCAATGCCTTTCGACAGAATGTGCACCGAGTAACTTTCCACCACACCGGCCATCATGAGAATATGGTCTTCATTGAACGGCGAGCTCGTTTCGAACGGCTTCTCCACGCGCACGACCTGTGGTTGCTTGACGGTAAGCGTGCCGGTTTTATCGAAGAAAATATGCGATACGCGGCCTAGATTTTCCAACACGTCCTGTACTTTAATCAGGATTCCCGCTTTGGCAAGGCGCCCTGTTCCAGCCACATACGCAACCGGCGCAGCAATCAGAAGCGGGCAAGGCGTGGCGAGAACCAGCACCTGCGCAAATCGCAGCGGCAATCCGGAAACCGCCCATGCAATCCCAGCAATCGCAAGCGAAAGCACGGTAAACGGCACTGCAAGCATATCCGCGGTCTTCACAACAGCGGGGCGCGACTCTTGCGCCGACGAAACCAGCTCGAGAATCTTCTGATACTGCGAATCCTGCGCAAGTTGCGTGGCACGCATGGTCAACGTGGTCGAGCCATTGACTGCGCCAGACATCACGCGAGCGCCCGCATACACTTCACGCGGCACAGGCTCGCCGTTGATGTTGCTCAGGTCCAGCGTGGCCACACCCGACAGCAACTCGCCGTCGACAGGCACTGTTTCGCCAGGCAACACCAGAATCACGTCGCCGAGCCGCACTTGATCGACGGGGACCGTTTCGAAGCGCTCTCCAGCCGCATCATACGTTTGCGAAGCATCTTTTGTGTCCGATTCTCCAGAATCGGACACAAAAGCATACTTTTCACCGTCTTGGTTGTCCGTTTCTGCAGAATCGGACATTCTGACGGCACGGAATCCGTCGGCTGTCACGTCGGCCGTATGCTCGCTGCCCGTCGCATGCACATGCCCGCGCACTCCCGGCAGCGCAACCACGTGCGCGGTTCGGGGTGCCGCGTCAATCAGCGCAGTCAGGTTGCTTTCGGCCTTCGACTGCGCGAATTCCTCGATCGCCTCGCCGGATGAGATCATCAGCACCACGGCCCAAGCGGCCCAATATTCCTGCACTGCAACCGTCGACGCAATCGCAACAACCGCCAGCAGATCGACGCCAACATGGCCGTTCCGCAGATCGTCGATCATGCCACGCACCGTCACCACAATCGTGTATGCAACTAGTGCGATCACTATCCACTGCCCAACACCCGGATTAAACGCGTTCAGCCAACCGAAGCCAGCATGCAAATCGTGAGAAACCCACGCAGCCTCGCCCCACGGCCTCCACTCCCCCAGCAATGCCAACGGAATCGCGGCCAGAATGGTAATCGGCAGTAACGGAACCTGCTTGCACAGCCGCCAGCAAATATCGATGATTCTACGCATGAGAATCTCCTTACGCTCGTATCGGACGCCTTGTTAACCCATCGGCGCCTCGCCCGCACGAGCCATCGATACACGGCGTAAAAAGATATTTCCAGCGTAGCAAACATTTGCGATTTTCGTGTCGTAATTGCCAAAAAATAGAAAAGCAGGACCGTACGATTGTTCGCACAGTCCTGCTTCTGCTTTTAACTTTTATTGGTTTTCGTTGGTTTTCCGCGGTTTTACCGTTCTCGCGATGACGTTCACAAGACGTTCTTGCGATTAAGCAACTCCAGTCGCGTCTTCGCCGTCAGCCTATCGGGTGGTCGCCACCCGTATTGCAGTCCGCCGCAGCCGACCGCAACCTTCCACGGCCAACCGCGGTGGTCTGCGCTTTACCACAGACCGAACGGGTCGAACAGGCCGCCTCCGTCACCGTAGCCGTTGCTACCATTGCCGTCGCTCTGTCCATTTCCGTTGCCGCCGTTACCGCCGTTACCATTGCCATTACCGTTCTGGCTCTGGCCATCATTGCCGTTGTTCTGCTGGTTCCGATTGTTGGAGGAGTTCGTCTGGGATTCCTCCTGGTCGAGCGTCACGTCAAGCTCCATGGTGTTGCCGTCGCGCACGACCGTCAATGTCACCTTGTCGTTCATGGCGGAGGCGCGCACGTAGCCAAGCAGCGAATAGTTGTTGTTCACCGCCTTGCCGTTGAACGCCACGATGGAGTCGCCGGCCTTCACTCCGGCCTTGGCTGCCGGGCTGTTGTCGACCACGGACTGCACCTGCGTGCAACCGCGGGTCACGCCGTCCGCCTCGACCGTGGAGCTCTTGATGGTGACGCCGAGCGCCACATGCTGCACGGTGCCGTTGGCGATGATTTCGTTGGCCACGCGCTTTACCAGGTTCGACGGAATGGCGAAGCCGATGCCGATGGATCCGGCTGTGCCGGAAGACGTTGTGGTGGATGCGATGGACGAGTTGATGCCAATCACCTGGCCGGCCGCATTGAAGGTCGGACCGCCGGAATTACCTGGGTTGACGGCCGCGTCAATCTGCACGGCGTTGGTGACGATGTCGTTGTTGTTGTCATCGGACACGGTCACCGGGCGGTTGAGCGCGGAAACGATGCCGACGGTTGCGGTGTCATCGTAGCCGAGCGGATTGCCGATGGCCATCACGGATTCACCCACGGCAAGATTGTCGGAATCGGCAAATTCTGCGGCTTTCAGATTGCTCGGAGGATTGTCGAGTTTGATTACGGCCAGATCGGTGGTGGTGTCGGTGCCGACGATTTGCGCTGAGTAGATGGTGCCGTTGGCAAGCGTCACTTGAATCTGCTTCGCGCCGGAAATCACATGGTTGTTGGTGACGATGTAGCCTTTGTCACTGATGATTGCGCCGGAGCCTTTGGCGTTGCCGTCGCTGGTTGCCACGTCAATGGACACCACAGAATCGGACACTTCTTTCGCCACTGCGCTCCAGTCCGCGGCCTCGCCGGATTTGGCTTTAGCCGAACCGGATCCGGACGTGTTGGACTTCACGTTGGTCAGTGAGCTGGAGGTGGGTACGGTCACCCATCCATTGGTGATTGCCGCGTAGCCGACTCCGAGGCAGAGGACCGCGGAAACAAGCGCCGCCACCACGCCGGTCATCACATGCCCGGTCACGCCGGAAGCAGACTTCGGCTTGGCTGCAGCGCCATTCTGCTGCGGGGCACCGAACGGATTACCGTTATTCGGATTATTCGACCCGGACGGCGGCACGTTGGCACCGCCTTGCGCCGTGGGCTTCATGAACGGATTACCGTTATTCGATTGCGCGTTCTGCTGATTGTTCTGCTGATTTCCACCTACATACGGATTTCCGAAGAAAGGATTGCGAGGCCGCTGCGACTGCTGCGGAGCCTGCCCGTACGCGCCATATTGCGGCTGCTGGGGTATGTTCGGCGCACCATTCGCAGTACCGTTCGCGGAGGCGGTGCCACCAGCCGGCTGCGTCGGCACGGGACCGTACGCACCATATTCCGGTGCCGGACGGTACTGCTGGGACGGCGCATCCTGCGCGGAACCGCCAACCACGGTACGCTCGCCCGCTGCGGAAGCATAATCCGGAGTATCGCCCGCCGCAGCCGCGGATTCCGTCGAAGCGCCATCGTTCGCAACAGGCATGGCGGCCGTCTGCTGATCCTCAATACCGCCCTGCACGTCAATCGGTTCGGTAGCCGACTCTGCGGCATACGGCTCGCCTGCGTAAGTTTGCGTCTGTTCCGCATCAACCGGCGGCATCGGCACGGTCTGCTGTTCGTCATTCTGCGGCTGCACGGCGTTCTGGTCGTTCTCTTCAGCCATTTTCGCTCCTTATTCGTCTCGCGGCATTTCACAAATCAGCAATCGTGCCGCTCGAACTGCTATCTACGAGTAAAGATACTCGCTCTGGAAGTTTCCTGAATGTTTGTTGAAAGTAGCAACCGAATCTCTTGGCAGTTCTCTCCATACGGTACCAGAGGCGATGCGATGCAACTTGACAAACCTCAGCCGATACGCCTTCTCACAACCATCGCAAGAAATTCGATAACTCATTCGCGTTATATGTGGCAGAAATGCAGCCACACAAAAACTCATTTGCGCTATATGTGGCACTTTCCTCTGCACAGATGGGTTCAAAACGTCGTTTCAATACCCCCTAACGACTCTTGTTTTCGGAAAACTGCCACATATAAGGGAAATCACATTTTTCAACGGAACGAATCTGCCACATATAAGGAAAATCGTATTCAGCCGGCGAACGACGTAGCCACCGTCGGCAATCGGCGCTATCGCATAAAATATTTCGCATGACAAGCCTCATCGAATCATCTACTGACACAGCGCAAGACACGCAAAACGCGGTAACCGCAGTGTCCGAGAATCTCATCGAACATCCGCGTGGAGCGGAACCAGGCAAGCCGGGCCGCCGCGACGCCTTCTATTTCGAGCAGAAAACCCGCCTTCCCGACGCGGCCGACGGCAAGGGACGCGGCGGCGCACGATACGGCCGCACCGGCACCATTCATACCCCCCACGGCGATATTCACACTCCGGCGTTCGTGCCCGTGGCCACGCAGGCCGCGATGAAAGCCGTGCTGCCCGAAACCATGAAGGACCTCGGCGCACAATGCCTGCTGTCCAACGCATTTCACCTGTATGAACGCCCCGGCGAGCAAGTGCTCGACGAAGCCGGCGGCCTTGCCAAATTCATGAACTGGAACGGTCCGACCTTCACCGATTCCGGCGGTTTCCAAGTGCTTTCGCTCGGCGCGGGCTTCAAGAAAACCCTCGCCATGGATGTGACCGGAATGAAATCAGACGACGTGATCGCCGAAGGCAAAGAGCGACTCGCGTTCGTAGACGAGGACGGCGTAACATTCAAATCGCCGCTCAACGGCTCACTGCACCGTTTTTCCGCCGAAATATCAATGGGAATCCAGCATAAGATCGGCGCCGACATCATGTTTGCATTCGACGAGCTGACCACACTGATGAACACGCGCGGCTACCAGGAACGTTCCGTGGAACGCACTTACCGTTGGGCGCAGCGTTGCGTTGCCGAGCATAAGAGGCTTACCGAAGAGCGCGTCGGTAAGCCGTATCAGGCGCTGTATGGCGTGGTGCAGGGTGCGAATTATGAGGATTTGCGCAGGCATGCGGCCGAACAGATCGCTTCGCTGGATTTTGACGGCGTTGGCATCGGAGGCGCGATTGAAAAGCGCATTATCGGCGACACTTGCGCTTGGATTTGCGATGCGATGCCGGAAAGCCGGCCACGTCACGTGCTCGGCATCGCTGCAGTCGACGACATTTTCGCATGTGTCGAGAATGGTGGAGACACGTTCGATTGCGTCGCACCGGCGCGTTGCGGCCGAAATGGCGCGATTTTCACGCGCGACGGACGTTACAACATCAAGCGCGCGCAATTCAAGCATGATTTTGGTCCGCTTGAAGAGGGCTGCGATTGCTACACGTGCACGCATTATTCGCGTGCTTACGTGGACCATGCGTTGCGCGCCCGCGAATTCAACGGTTTCACATTGGCCACGATCCACAACGAGCATTTCTTCGTGAAGCTGCTGGACGACATTCGCGCGTCGATCGACGGCGGATATTTCGAGAAGTTCCGCGACGAGACGCTCGCGCACTTCTACGAAAACGGCTCCAAGGGCTGAGGCAAAGCCACTCCGGATTAAGTATCCTGAAAACAGCTCAAGCGCCGATGAACCCCCGTCGGCGCTTTTTCATGCCTCCCCGTATCCCGTCCCATGTGTCCGATTCGGGAGAATAAGGACACCCAAGCCCTTTCCTAAACCCAACGAGTGTCCGATTCTCCAGAATCGGACACAGCACATATACGTTTATCAGAGATAAAAGCTGCCTAAATCACACACCATGCATCATGGTTTGCATCAGCCAGAGGGCTATTGCCTGACCTCGCGTTTTCGCCCCAAGCTTCGCCATGGCACGCTTGGTATAAGTCTTGACAGTGTTCTCCGATAATCCTAAGCACTCCCCCACTTGAAGTGTGGTCTGCCCTCGCGCATACCTGGCTATAATCGCCGTTTCCCGATCGGACAAAACTGGTTTCACGGCCTGCCCGCCAAGAGTCTCTGCTACGATCCTACGATGCGCCTGTACTGGCAACTCAAAATGCAGATCCGGCATGGTTTCCGCTAACTCATCCGGCAAATAAACGTGTCCAGATACAACGCATTCGAGAGCAGCGGCAATAGTGCGCAAATTTCGTTTCGCGACAATGCCTTGCACTCCAGCCTGAGCCACCGCAGCAGCATATCGGCGCAACGGAAAAGAAGTAATCGCCAAAATCGGCATATCGTCAACAGTACGCCGAATCTCCTGGCAAATCTGCACGCCATCGGCATCAGATAATGACATATCCATGAGTAATATCTGGGGACGTGTTTGCGAATTACTACATAATTCCGCAGCTTTTTTACCAAGCGTGCATCGCCATAAAATTTTCTCGTCTCCAAATTGTTGAGCCAAATAGCTAGACAACGCACCCAACGTCAACACATCATTGTCGACTATTCCTATATGTTCAACTGATTTGTCAATTCTTTCCACATTAGTTTCCATTACATTAACTACCAAATTACTTGCGATATTTTATAAAGCTTCAGCATGAATAATTATCAAATATCTACACCAAAACCTATTGTTTTCACAACGGTATGACCACATGCAGCGTCCAAGTATCACCCTCTTCACAAGTAGTAATCGACCCGCTCATCGCGTCAAGCATCCTCCGATGAAACGCAAGTCCCCTTCCTGAAACCTTCTTCTTATAGCCGCTCTGCGCATCGTGCGGGCACGCTATAGCGTTTACCTGCGTGATGCGGAGGCATCCGTTCTCGCTACTGACAAAAACAGCGTATGGCTGACTCGTATCAGCGTGACAAGAAATATTGGTGTATAACTCATCAATCAGACTTGTACACTCATCAATCAGATCCGCACAAACACTTTCACCAGTATCATCAGCATCCGCAACATCCAGCTGAATCTCACTTGTTCCAACAAACCCGAGCGTCTTAAGCCGAGAATCCCCCTCATCACAATGCTCGCGAATAATTCTCTCCAATGAAGAAACATCTGGCATCTGTATTTCTTGCGATTCGCAATCAAACCCTTCGCCGCCAACGGGATTTGCGGGGTCGATATCTCGTCCAAGAATATCAATAACTTCATGAACATTGTCCATCGTACGTTGAGCCGCATCATCGATATGTTTCCACGCAACCCGTTCCTCGTCCGATAAGGTTTTACCCTCCAGCTGCTGCTGCGCAATAAAGGCAATATACGACAGACCACCGGTAACCGTATCATGCGTCCTGCTGGCCAATTTTGCATCTCGGCGCATAACCGTCATGCGATAACCCGCCTGTTCCAATCTCCTATCGCGATCCGCAAGCACTGCGATAAGCGCCCGATGCGCGGCAACAAATGCATATATCAGCCAATACAGCGCATATACAACGCACAAGACTCCCCCGACTAATGCCAACCATAACCAGTGCGACGCGTCATAAGCAATCATTGTCGCAGTGCCCAGCAACGGAACACCATATCCGCCGATATACGCATACAGCGTATCGTTATCAACGAATTTTTCCAAGGCTTTTGCCAGCCCGCCCGCAACCGACGAATGTATCGTGCCACGGTATTTCATACATCTCACACGCCGTTTACCGAAAATATTTTCCCCACGGAACAGGCGCACGATGTACACGCCTCGATTGACGATGAAATACACAGTATAGGAAACAGCAAAAATCGCGCTGACACACGCATAGAATCCGTTTCCATCACGAGAATAGAGCCATCCTGCAGCCATCGCTACAACCAGCAATGGCAGATGAAGCTTCGCTTCCCAGCATGGATGAGGTGCCGGACAGCGCAGCAATCGAACACGAAGCACATAGCCTCTCCGTCCAGCCCACAGCTGACAAACAATATGCTTACCCGGCAGAGGCGGAGGCTTCCGGAATATTCCCCACTAAAAATGCAAACGCCTACACGGTGCTGCGGCCGCAGTATGCTGGGCCGGGGCAGCCGCAGCCTATGCCGCCTGCCTAGCGGGGAAAAGTTCCAATGCGACAAATAGCCAAACACTATCTTCCGACCCGAAGAGCGAACAACCCGCAATCGAAGATACGCGCATTTGATGGGAGACGAGCATGCAGCGACAATTCCAATACGAGGGTGGAGATCGGGTGTTGTCGGTTTCCGAACCGCAAATCGACGAGGACACCTGGAGTGTAGACGTTCGTCTGGAAGACGCTTCTGGACAGACCGTCTGGGAGCATGTCATTTACGGCATCGACGAGGTGCAAGCCACGCTCCTGGGCTTACATTTTGCGAAAACCCGATTGCTGGATGACGGCGGCTACCGTTTTCTCGGCGGCACCGATTTGATGCTGCCTTGATTCACGCCCGTTCACAGCCACGTATTCGCATGTCTATTTGTCCGATTCTCCAGAATCGGACGAGCTGCGTCGCGCCGCTTGAATTTTCCTACGGAAAATAGCGGAATTTAAGGATGGCTCCGTCGTACGGAAGCTCCCAGAGCTTCCTCCCTCCTCGCGTCGCGCCGCTTGAATTTTCCTACGGAAAATGGCGGCGCGACACGCCGATTTGAGGTTGTGTGGGTTTTGGTGTAGATTAGTCCACTGTCTGCGAGCGTGGCGGAATGGTAGACGCGCTGTCTTCAGGTGGCAGTGAGTGTATGCTCGTGGGGGTTCAACTCCCCCCGCTCGCACCATGATGAAAGGCCGGAGCCGAAAGGTTCCGGCCTTTTCGTTTCCCAAGCGGCAGTAAGGCTCAGCTGCTCCCGACGCCTCCAGTGACTGGAAAAATCAGGACTCGTGTTCGTCTCGGTAATGGTTCCCCCATGTCTTCATCGCCTCGATGATCGGGCGTAAGCTTTCGCCGACTTCGGTCAGCGAGTATTCGACGTAGTCGTGAACGCGGTCGGCGCTTGGACCGAAGAGACTCTGCCGGCAATCCCGAACACTGCCAAGCATCTGGCCGACGTGCTCGCCGGCACCGACATGCGCCTTATCGTGGTCGGACGTGCGCAACATAAGTGTCCGATTCGGGAGAAACGGACAACTGTGGCGCAGTTTTACCCGTTTAGTTGTCCGTTTCTGGTGAATCGGACAATTACGGTATGGTTTTACGTTCTGGTTGTCTGATTCTGCAGAATTGGACAGTTTGTGGAGAATAGTTAGCGCACGAGGAAGACCATAATGATGATCATAGCGAAGCCGGTCAGGTCGGTGAAGGTGAACGTTTCGCCAGCCCATGCCACTGCGGTGATGGTGGCCATGACCGGTTCGCTGGTGCCGAGCATGGTGGCACGCACCGCGCCAACGCGCATCACGCCTGCCATGTAGAGCCAGAACGCGAGGAACGTGCCGCATACGATGGTGTAGAGCAGCAGGAGCACGCCTCGCGCGTCCAGTGCGGGAATGTTCGCCCACGGTTGCGCGAACGGGCATAGAATGAGTCCGGACATAAGGAATGTGATGCCGTTGATGGTCATGTTGCCCCATTTGAGCATGAGCATGACCGGCAGGATGGACATGGCCGCGGTGCTCACTGCGTCAACCAGTCCCCATGCGAGCCCCTGCCATGGCAGCGACAGCGAGGCGAAGTTGCCACCGGTGGCGATGAGAAACGTGCCTGCGAATGCCAAGAGCACGCCGACCAATTCACGCTTGAGGGGCAGTCGTTTGACGCGCAGGCATACCCAGGCGAGCACGAAGACCAGGTTGAGCGTCTGCAATACGGTGGCGGTTCCGGAGTTCGTCCAGTCGATGGTCATCAGGTAGGAGACCTGCACCAGAAGCACGCAGATCAGCGTGGTGACCAGATATTTCGGATACGATTTGACGTCTTTGACCGCTCCGGCGAGTTTCTGCGGCGTGGTGATGGCCGATCCGACCAGGAAGATCAGGCTGGCGAATAGCGCGCGCACGCAGGAAAGCCAGATCGGATCCAGCTGGTAGTCGCGCATCAGCAGTTTGGCCACGGTGCTGTTCATACCCCACATGGCACCGCCCAGCAATGTCATGCCAGTGCCGATGAGCAGACTTTTCGGCGTCTGTTCCAGCACATGTTCCGTTTTTTTCGCGGTTTTTTTCGCGGTTTTTTGCGATTCGGAAGTTTTCTGCGATTGCGACGCCTGTCCCGACGTTTGCTTTGCCACGGACTGCCCTCGCTCTCTCTCCACGGCTTTCACGGCAAATTCACGGCGATTGTAGCGCAGACGGTATGCATATTAAACGTCAGTCATACAAAACAGATTTATTCCGCCAAACTTGCGTTCGGTGCCGCCAAAAAAACGAGGATTTTGTCAAGATATGATTCGAGCACGGCATTCGGCATGGAGAAAATTTCGTGCAATGACTGGCTGTATCGCACTTTTTCGATGGAACCGCCGCCTTCTCGCACACGTTCGATGAAGTCATCTTGCGGACCGTTGAGCACCCACACGTCGCGACCGGCTTGGAATAGCAATACCGGGGCTTCGATGGCTCCGCACATGTCGGGTTTGAGCACGGCACGAGAAAGCGCCATCGCCTGGTTTGCCCAATCGAACGTGGCCGCGTTGGTCTGGCACGTCACGTCCGCCAAACGTTGCTTGTGGAACCAGCGGATGCGCACTTCGGAGGCTCCCTCGTAATCGTCGAGATTGAGGTTTCCGTCGAAATCGGTATGACCGAACACGCGTGATTTGCCGAAGCCAAGCCCGCAGATTACGCCGACCACAATGCGTGCGATCCACGTTGGCATGCCAACCACCGGCGCGATCATCGGCGCGGACAGGACCGCCTTGTCGAACAGCGACGGGTAGCGTTCCAGCACAGCCGCGCCGATGCCGCCGCCCATGGAATGGCAGTACAAGTACATCGGGCCATCACCGGCCGTCTCACGTCCCACGGTCTGCGCGAATGTGGCGAAATCGGCCACATACCGGCGCCAATCGTCGATCCACACCAAGCTCGGGTTGCTCATGTCGTGCGTGGAATGGCCATGCCCGCGATGTTCGAACACGCATACGGAGTAGCCGGCCAGTAGGAAGTACCACACCATTTCGCTGTATTTGCGACCGAATTCGGTGAATCCGTGCGAAATCACCACCGCACCGCGGAATACGCCCGATGCGCCGTCTTCACGTAATGCGTCGAATTTGTGCGCGTCGTAGCAGTAGTAATGTAACCGACCAGGATGCTCCAGCTTAGGCAGCATATTGCCGTCCCAATCAACGGTGGCAGGTTCCATCCAACCTTCCGTCATGCAAGCCTGCAGCGCAGGCAGCACCGTAGTGTCCATTTCGGCGTCATAGCGCGCCTCGTCGATGAGCGTGATAGTCATGGTTCCATCTTAGGCGAACGGCGCCAAGACGAAACTAAGCACAGGCATGCGCGCTGTATAACGATGCGTCAGTGCATCAACGGCGTACCGGAACAACCGAATCGTCACCCCCGCGCGCCATCCTCGCATACTATGGAGGTATGAAGTTTGTTTCACTGCTGATGGTGGTAACGCTGTCTCTCACCGGCACACCAACGTATGCGTACGCGGCGGCAACTCCCGTTGACAACAACGGTGATATCTCCGCTGCCAAAGATTCCAACTGCCCAACATGGCTGCAATGGCTGTGTGGGAAAGGAAAGTGATCGCATAATGACCACGTCGGAAAAGCATCCTAAGATTCATCGCATCGCGCTGGTCGACAATGATCCGCGAGCGCTGGATTCGCTCAGTGCCGTCATTGCCAGCAAAGTGCCGACCGCGTATGTGGTGTGGACGGCGACTTCAGGCTGTGAGGCGATAGAACGTTGCCAGGATGCGAACGGCCATGTCAGCTTATTGATTCTCGATATGTCGATGGAGGGATTGCAAGGCCCCGCCACATGTCGTCGGTTGCGTTTGATGGGCCAGCGCATGCCGATTCTCGGTGCAACCAGTTTTTCCATCAATAGTTATCGGGACAAGCTGGTTGAGGCTGGTGCGCAAGGGCTGGTTGGTAAGGAGAATGCCGACCAGTTGGCGCAGATTATTATGCGTATGTGCAATGGCGAGGTGATGGAGGGATTTGAGCCGCCTGCGTTGGCCAATCTGCGTATCAGCAGGGAAGCTGAGACCACTCCCGCGCTTACCGTTCGTGAGGAGCAGATTATTTCCTTGTGCGCGGAGGGCATGCTTGACCGGGACATCGCCGAGCGTTTGGGGATTTCCGAAGCCACCATCCGCAAACATATGCAAAGTATTTTAAGAAAACTTAACTGCAAGACCTCGCGTCAGGCAGTGGCACTGTGGGTGAGGTCCAATGCGCTCTAAACCCGCAACTCAGTGCATTGCGTGGCGCAACCGTATGCGCACGCAGCATCCGAACCTGTGGCATCCAATCCGTTTCGCCATTATGCTGATCGTGCTTGCATGGACCATATACGGCGTTTGCTACGAGCCTCCTACCGACATATTTGGCGTGATATGGGTTGCGATGCTGGTTACGGCGCTCGTACCGTCTCCGCTGTTTCTGAAAAGTACATCGGTGGCGATTCTCGTGATTGCCTCCATAGGCGATCTGTTTACTCCCTACGCGCATTTGGGAAATTCTCTTCCCGCGCAGCTTTACGCCTATGGCATGCTCGCATACAGCACTAATGCCATTATCGTGGCAACGTTACTCACATATTACGTTGTTAACATTCTGCTGATTGACCCCCCTGGCCCAAATACCAACCCCGTTGCCATGGTCAGCATGTATGCCATGGTGCTACTGCTTGGTCGGGCGTTGAGTTGGAGCGAAAAACAACGCAGAAAAGCTTCGAAGCGGCGCAGAACAAGAATCGTCTGCAGGAATTGGAAAGCCGCGCACGCATTGCCGATGCCATTCACGATGCGGTGACGGGCGATTTGTCAGCGGCGACGTTTGTAGCGCAACGGCATATCGGTGGCAACTCTAGCAGTCCTGGCGTCGCTGCTGACCCTGCCAACGCAACCACAACTACGGCAACCACAACAGCCGATGCCGAAGACTGGCGTCAAATCAACGAATATATTCTTTCCGCATTGACGAACGTGCATCGCGTCATCGACGAATTGAATATGGACGCCACCACTCTCCCCGGCGACGCCGACGGCGAAGCGTTGGCCAATCTGCTGCGAGCAACACTGGATGACGGCGATCATCGCTTGCGCAAGCTTGGCTTCCATATCACGTCCATTCAGCACTGCGCGGGCGGCAAGCCGAGCGCATCGCAAGCAATCGCCGAACTTGCCAATAATCTGCTACGCGAAATCTATGCGAATATCGCACGCCATGCCGCTCCGGGAAGCAAGGTCGATCTTTCGGTGATGCTCCGGCCGAATGCCATCGAAATCACGCAAATCAATCCCATGAAAGAGGACATGGCTGGAGCTGACGAGCGCGATGACGAACTACCGGGCGGCCACGGGCTCGCCTCGTTCAAGAAGCAGCTCGAATCGTATCAGGGCATGCTCACCACGTCTGCGCAGGACGGCAGTTGGACGTTGTTTGCGTACATTCCGGTGACCGTCATCGACGATTCGCCCGGTTTGCTTGAACAAGTGCAGGTTTGATCGCATCTGCATTGCAGATCTGACGCTATTCGTTTGCTCTTGCTTGATTTTTGCTCTTTTTCTACGATTTTCGGCTTTCTCAAGCCCAACTTGGAGAGGGGTACACAAATGTGGTACCCCCTCGCTTGCGAAGTCGTTTTCGCCTGTTTTATGTTGGCAATCGAGAAGGGAACGCGTTCGCCCACGACGCTCGGATGCTTGGCAGTCCGGAAGTCGCAGGGGAACGCGTTTTGCTTTTGTTCGTTGCTTTTGCTTGCGCTTTTGCAATTATCATTACAGCGCTATCGGAGCAGCACTACCGCTTCAATGCTTCCGCGAGGAAATCGCGCTGCAGGATCAGCAGATTTTCGGCGACCGTCTCATCGTTGGTCATGTGCGTGATGCCGGTCAACGGCAGGAACGTGTGCTTGCGTCCGGCAGCCATCAGCGCTTGGCTCAAACGCAGGCTGTGCGCAATCGTCACATTGTCGTCGGCGAATCCGTGGATGAGCATGAGCGGGCGATCGAGTTGCGGCGCGTCGGCGATGATGCTGTTACGTTCGTACACGGCCGGGTCGAGGCCGAGGTAGCGTTCGGTGTAGTGCGTGTCGTACAGCGTCCAGTCAGTCGGGGGTGCGCCCGCGCAGGCTGCGGCGAATGTTTCCGGCGCTTCCAGCACGGCGAGCGCGGAGAGGAATCCGCCGTACGACCAGCCGATCATGGCGACTCGGTTGAGGTCGGGTTGTGGAATGGTGGTTGCCGCATCGCCTTCAGCCAGCGCGTTCAACGCTTCCGGCAGCGCGTGCACGGCGTCGACTTGGTCTTCGAGCGTCACGGATTTCATGGTTTCGTAGATGGCGCGATCCCATTTCGGCCCGCGTCCGGTGGTGCCGCGCCCGTCGGCGGTGACCACGATGTAGCCCTGATCGGCCCACCATTGCGCGTCCCAGTAGAAGGCTTGGCTTTCGACGACTTGCTGGAATCCGGGGCCTCCGTAGGGCTTCATGAGTACCGGCAGGGTGGTTGCGTGCGCGTATTCGCTGCCGGCTGAAGGCATCACGATCGCCGTGTACAGCCCGCGTTCGCCGAGTCGGGCGAAGTGCACGTTCGGCGTGAATCCGGGGGTTTCGGCATGGTTTTCGATTGGTGCGACCACCATTGACGCCACGTCCGTACCATTTTCGTCGGTTGTGGCGATGTTCATGCAATGCTGCATTTGCACAGTTGCATCATCCATGCCGCGGCCGGTCACCACGCAGCCGTTGCCTGCGCGAGACATGGTCCACTGGCCGGGCGCGTAGGTGAGGGGTTCCCATGTGCCGTCATAGCGGATCGACACCACGTCGAAGCTTCGGGCGTCATGGTCGGCTGCGTTGGATTGCCAGAGGAATGGCAGGTCGCTTTCCGGCAGGATTTCAGGGGTGCGCTGTACCACGCAGAGCACATCGTCGTCGGTCACGTCGAGTACTTCGCGCACCTGCAGTCCGGCTGGGGTGAATGGCATGCCGTTCGCGGTGAGGCGGTTCGTGTCGGCATCCATGTCGTTCATCGCGCAGATCAGACGTCCGTTCGGCGTGAACGCGGGCGTACCGTGGATCAGGTCGAGCCAGTAGGCGTTGCTGTGTTCTTCGAGCACGCGCGTGCTGCCCGGGCGTTCACCTTCGGCATATTCGGGGATGGCGATGGAGAAGGTTTCGACTTGGTCGCCTTCGTCGTCGGTAAATCCGTTTTCCGCGTCTCGCATGGTGGCGATCGGCTCGCCCACGTGGATGGCGAGTACCTGATCGTGCTGCTGGAGTCGGTCTTGCACGAGGATGATCGGCTCATGCCCGCTCGTCCAGCTGACTGCGGCCAAGTATTCGTAGGTTTCATGATCCCACTGCACCTCATTGGCGATTGCCCCGTAGCAGCAGTTGTCGCTGTCGAAGCCGAGTTCCAGCAGGGTCAGTCGCACGTTGGCATTGGCGGTCAATGCTTGCGGATAGCGGTTGGATCGTGCAGGATTCGCAGGATTGGCTGGGTCTGAAAGATGCCAGATTGGTTCCGGGGATTCGTCGTAGGTTTCGAACAGCACATATTTGGAATCGGGAGACCACCAGAAGCCGTCGTAGCGGTCCATTTCCTCGCCTGCTGCGAATTCCGCCAAGCCGATCTTCCATTCGCCGTCTTGCGGGATTGAAGCGACTACCGAAATCGCGTCTCCGATTTCGCAATCGTCGTCACCGGAAGCCGTATCGAAAGCGGTATCGGCAAGATCGACATTCACCAGATAGGTGCCGGTGGTGTACATGACATGTTGCCCGTCAGGGCTGATACGCGGGTTCAGTACCGGCTTGAGCTCGTCTTCCTCTATGGCGATGGCTCGCGTCACGCCGGCTGCGATGTCGGTGAGGAAGAGTTGTCCGTTGATGGTGAAGGTCACGCGGTTGCCGCTTGCGTCGGTGGAATAGCCGACGATTCCGGAACCGCCTTCGCGTGCACGTTCGCGACGCGCCCGTTCTTCAGCGGGAACGTCTTCGGCGTCGGCATCGGCGAGCAGCGTGCGTGGATCGGCAAGCAGCATTTCGCTGGCGTTGCCGTTTTCGTCGATCACACTCATCCACAGTGAGGTGACGGTGTCTTCCGGACCATCGGAACGCAGGAACAATGCACGGGAACCGTCTGCAATCATACGCGCGGCACGCGGAGCTCCGCAGGAAAATCGCAATGTACGAGCTTTTTTACGAGGAAACTGTCGAATCACATCTGTCATATTCCCAACCTATCACCATTCCATATCTCCTTTCCCACAGACATCCATCGCACAGCATGGGAATCGAAATGATGGTGACAAACCCACAATCATATACCCCCCAGGTGGTATAAAGACCGAAATAGTGCATGAAATTTTTGCAATTAAAGGGCTTACGAATTGGCGCTCGGCGCTCTACCGCGTAGGATGGGTGAGGATAGAAAGGGACAAGCATGAGTGTTCTCGACCGATTTGAGAAGAGCGTGGAAGGCGCCGTCAACGGGGTTTTCGCCAAGTTCGGGTCCAAGGACCTGCAGCCCGTCGACCTTTCCAGCGCGCTGGAACGTGAGATTGATAAAGAGGCCATGCCCGTCACGCGAGACCGCACCGTGGCGCCGAACGAGTACCGTTTCAAGCTCAGCACACCGGATTTTAACAACATCGTCGATTGGGGCGCCGAGGCGCTGGCCAACGAGCTGGCCGACAACCTCACCCAGTATGCGAAGGACCAGCATTATGCATTCGTAGGCCCGGTCGTGGTGATCTTCGAAGAGGACCTCGAATTGACCAAGAGCAACTTCAAGCTGACGAGCGAATCCGTGCAGGGCAACACCGTGCCCGTCACCACCGAGGCGCAAACCGAAGATTGCCCGATGCTGGAGATCGGCGAGCACCAGTATCTGCTTACGGAAAGCAAGACCATCATCGGCCGCGGATCCGACTGCGACATCGTGATTGACGATCCGGGCATCTCCCGCCGCCATATGGAGATTGACGTCACCGACAATGGCAGCACCGTCATCGCGCGCGATCTGGGCTCCACCAACGGCATGTATGTCGAAGGCCACCATGTCGAGGCGGCCACACTGCTCGACGGCAACACCATCACCATCGGCCGCACCCGAATCCTGTATTGGGCCTCTTCGCAGGATCAGGAGTAACCAACCCCAATCTCGGGAGTTGCCTCTATGCTCACTGAACTTACTTTCGCGATCCTCAAGTACGGCTTCCTCGTACTGCTTTGGATCTTCGTAGCCTGCACGGTGCGTTCGCTGTACAGGGATGTGGAAACGCTCAGCCCGCGCAAGTCGCGGGCTCATCGCCGTAAGGAGCGTCGCGCGCGCAAGGCCGTCGAAGCGCCAGCGCCCGTGGCCGCCCTCGCGCCGGCGGTCGGCGCTACATCAAGTGCCAAACCTACCTTACTGGTCATCATCGATGGCCCTCTTGCCGGCAGTTCCGTCCCCCTGACCGGCAACACCATCACGCTTGGCCGTTCCGCATCGAACACCGTGGTCTTGGATGATGAATTCGTCTCATCCCATCATGCGCGCGTCTACACGGATCCCGCCACCGGCAAATGGGCCGTCGAAGATCTGGGTTCCACCAACGGCACTGTGGTCAACCAGCAGCGTCTGAACGCGCCGATGATCCTCGGAACACGCATTCCCGTACGCATTGGCGCAACCACCTTCGAATTGAGGTGACCTGTTTGCCGACTTCCCCCGCTTCACAACCGCTGTTCATGTATTCCACCGTCGTTTCCGACGTGGGTACCGTACGTTCCAATAATCAAGATTCCGCGTTCGCAGGCGAGCATCTGATCGCCATCTGCGACGGCATGGGAGGCCATGCGGGAGGCGACACCGCCTCCACCATCGCCATCCGTTCGCTGGCCCACATCGAGCAAGACAATGTGCAGGGCGATGTCCAGATTATTGCCCACATGCTGAAAACCTCGGTGATGGCCGCGCATGACGCGATCGTCGGCAAGGCGAAACGTGAACGTCGTCTCGCGGGCATGGGCACCACCGTCACTTCTGTCGCACTGGTTGCGGGATATTGGGTTGTGGCGCATATCGGCGATTCCCGCGCGTATCTACTGCATGACGGCCGTTTGATCCGCATGACATCCGACCACAGCTATGTGCAGCATTTGATCGATACCGGCCGCATCAGCGAGTCCGAGGCGCGCAATCATCCGCAGCGCAACGTCGTGATGCGGGTTTTGGGCGATTTCGATATCGACTCGCGCCCGGACATCGCCGTACGCAAGGCGCATCCGTCCGACCGTTGGCTGCTATGCTCCGACGGCTTGTGCGGCGTGCTTGAGGATTCCACGTTGCAGGAGGTGCTATCCACCTGCTCCGATCAGGAAGAATGCGCTCAACAGCTGGTTTCGATGGCGCTTCGTGCCGGCAGTACCGACAATGTCACCGCGGTCATCGCCGACGCGACGCTCGCCCTCGACGCGGACGCGTTCGACCTGCCACATCAGACACCGCTGGTCGGCGGCGCGGCCAGCGCAAGCCTCGAACCGATCGCCGACATCATCAACGAGCCGGTCGCATCCGCACCCGCACTGCGCGAAGGCAAGAAGTCGCCGGCGGCCCGCGCGGCGGCATTGCGCAACGGCAAGAATCCCGACGAAAACGACAATCCTCAGGAACAGCGCGTGGCACAACCGTCCACGGTACGCGAGGAAAACGGCGACCGCACCAATCCCGATACCGGAGAAATCCCCGTCGTGCAAAAGGATGACGGCCGTATTTCCGCCGATCCAAACGATCCGGAAGTCGCCAAAGCCATCCACAACGAACATATCGAGCAACGCAAGACGAAGCGATCACGCACCCGACGCAACCGCGTGATCGCCATCATCGTCACTATCGTGATACTGCTAGGGCTGGCAGGCGGCGCTTTCGCAACCTACCGCTGGAGCCAAACCAAGTACTATATCGGCGACAATAACGGCGAAGTGTCGATTTTCCAAGGCGTGCCGACCAGTCTGTTCGGCTTCCAGCTATCGCATGCCATCACCGACACCAATATGAAGACGAGCGAACTGCCGCCAAGTTGGCAGGAGCAACTCACGCAGGGCATTTCCTTCGATACGTACGGCGAGGCGAAAACGCATACGCGCCTGATCAAAAAGCAGCTGAAACAGCAGCAGGACGCCGAAGCGCAGAAGGTGCAAAACAAGACGAACAGCGGATCCGACAGCAAGTCGTCAAGCAAATCCTCTGATACGACTTCCGACAAATCGTCAAGCAAATCAGGTGATTCGGGCAACGCTTCGGCAGACAAGTCAGGCGGTGACCAGTCATGATGGCAACCCGTCTGAAGCAATTCGGCCTACTCTTGTTCAGCATGCTGATTTGCGGCGTCTCATTCTTCCAGATGTTCGAACGCACCGCTGGCGGTTTTCCGCATAGTTACCTGTGGATGCTTGCATTCGTCGGCGCATTGTTCCTGACTGCCTGGGGATTGCTGCTGCGGTTCCAGCCGTACGCCAACCAAGCGATCATGTGCTGCGTGATGGTGTTGACGGGCACCGGCATCATGATGATCGCCCGCATCGATCAGGATTTGAACACGTCCGTCGCGTTCAAACAGTTGCTTTGGCTGTCGATCGCGCTGGTTGTGGTGAATCTGCTGGTGATTTTCATGAAGGATTACCGTGTGTTGCGGCGGTTCTCGTACGTCAGCATGGTAATCGGTTTGGTATTGCTGCTGTCGCCGATGCTTCCGGTGGTCGGTTCCGAACAGTATGGCGCCCGTATTTGGGTGAAGATTCCCGGTTTGGGATCGTTCCAGCCAAGCGAATTCGCGAAACTGTTCCTTGCGTTCTTCTTCGCCTCCTACCTATATGACCACCGCGACCAGCTTGCGGTCGGCGGCAAGAAGGTATTGGGCCTGCAGTTGCCGCGCATCAAGGATCTGGGGCCGATCATCGTGGTGTGGATCGTGTCGATGGGCGTGCTGGTCATGCAGCACGATTTGGGCACGTCGCTCATGTTCTTCGCCATGTTCGTGTCCATGCTGTATGTGGCCACAGGGCGTACCAGTTGGATTGTGATTGGTTTCATCGCGTTCGCCGTGGGCGCGTTTGCGGCGGCCAACATTTTCAGCCATGTCGGCGCCCGTGTTGGCGCTTGGCTGCATCCGTTCGACTCGACGCAATACAACAAGGAGTATGGCGGCTCATACCAGCTCGTCACAGGTATTTTCGGACTAGCATCAGGCGGCTTGATGGGCACCGGCCTTGGGCAAGGTCACCCGTCGCTCACTCCGATCGCCAACTCCGACTACATCTACGCGGCACTTGGCGAAGAGCTGGGCCTCACCGGCCTGATGGCCATTCTGATGCTCTATTTGCTCATCATCGCCGCCGGGATGATCACTGCGATGAAAATCAAGGATGGGTTCGGCAAACTTCTCGCATCGGGCCTCGTGTTCACCATGGCCTTCCAGGTGTTCACCGTGGTGGGAGGCATCACATTAGTCATACCGCTTACGGGTTTGACTCTTCCGTACATGGCCGCCGGCGGATCCTCACTCATAGCGAATTACATGTTGGCAACACTCTTAATGGTGATTTCCAACTCGGCAAACAAACCCGAATCCGATATCGACAGCGACACGTTCCAATACGAGGCGATGCAGGCACTGAGCGCCCGCAAGCAGAGCCGCGCCCGCAGAAGCGTTGCCTCCGAGCAATCCGCTGCACAATCGCAAGCTGTTTCACAAGCAGCCACGCAAGCCGTTCCACAAGTCGCCATACCGGCCACCATGCAGCAATCGCAGGCAACGGAAATCATCTCCACGGAAACGCCGGTCGCAGGTATGCCAATCACACCCCCTACTCCCCCATCGATTGGGTTCGGCACATCTGACATGACGAGCACGCCGAACCCATCGGGCAACACGTCAGAGGGGAGCCAAGCATGAATAAATCACTTCGCCAACTGTTCACCATCGTGGTGGCGCTGTTCGTCATTCTGGGCATGTCCACCACGATCATCACGGCGATCCGCGCGAACCAGCTCAACAGCGATCCGCGCAACACCCGCGCCCTCTACCACGAGTATGGTGCTCCGCGTGGCGCGATTCTCGCGTCGGACGGCTCCGTCATCGCCAAATCCGACCCGTCGAACGACGCGTTCTCCTATCAGCGCTCTTATGCGGCCGGCGAGCTGTATGCGCCGGTCACCGGCTTCTTCTCCATCAGCCAGCGCGGTTGGAGCGGTATCGAAGCCTCGCGCAGCTCGCTGCTGTCGGGCCAATCCGACCAACTGGTGTGGCAGCGGTTCAAATCGCTGTTCACCGGCCAAGAGAACAAGGGCGCGACCATCGAAACGTCCATCGATCCGAAGATCCAGCAGGCCGCCTACAACGGCCTCGCCAACAATGACGGCGCGGCCGTGGCCATCGAGGTGAAGACCGGCCGTATTCTCGCCATGGCGAGCACGCCAAGCTACGATCCGAACCAGCTGGCAAGCCACGACACGTCCGAAGCGAACGGCAACTATTCCACGCTCTCGCAAAACGAATCGAACCCGATGCTCAACCGCGTCACCTCGCAGCTGTATCCTCCGGGATCCACGTTCAAGACGGTGGTGGCGGCCGCCGCGTTGGAAACGGGCGAATACCAGACTGACACCGAGATTCCGGCCGGATCGAGCTATACGCTTCCAGGCACGGCCACGCAGTTGCCGAACGACGTGTCGCAGGCCGACGGTTCGGATGGCAAGATCACGTTGGAAGACGCGATGGCGTATTCGTCGAACACCGCATTCGCCCAGCTGGGCGTGGCTTTGGGTGACGAAAAGATCTCATCCATGGCCGAAAAGCTTGGTTTCGACAATCCAATCGCCGTCGACGGTTCCGAATCCACGGGCACGCCGTGGGTGAGCGTGGCGTCGAATTTCCCAACCGATGCGGCCGACGACAAGCTCGCCTTGGCGTCCATCGGCCAGGGAGACACCGTGGTGACCCCGCTACAGAACGCGCTGGTGGCCGCTGCAGTGGCGAACGGCGGCAAGGTCATGCGGCCGACGTTGGTGGATTGCGTGCGTTCCTCCGATCTGTCGGTCATCTCGCAGACCAAGCCGCAGGTAATGAGCCGCGCGTTCAGTTCGGACACCGCAGGCAAGCTCACGCAGATGATGGAAGCCGTGGTCACCAAGGAAAACCAGAATCTGGCCATTGACGGCGTGCAAGTAGCAGCGAAAACCGGCACCGCGCAGATCGGCGACGGCAACACGTCCATCGATGGCTGGGTGATAGGATTCGCCCCTGCGGACGATCCGAAGATCGCCGTTGCCGTGGTGGTGCACAATGTGGACTTGTATGGCTCGTTCGCCGCAGGACCGATTATGAAAGCGATGATGCAGGAGGCGCTGGCAGAGTGAAACTGATTGAAGGACAGCTCATCCACCGACGCTACAGGTTGGACGCCCGTCTGGCCCAAGGTGGCATGGGCGAAGTGTGGAAAGGCTACGACATCCAGTTGGGCCGCCCGGTGGCCATCAAGGCATTGCGTGGCGATTTAGGGGTCACGCAGGAGGCCAAACTGCTTCGTTTGCGCGCAGAAGCGCATAATTCCGCCAATCTTGCACACCCGAACATCGCTGCTTTGTTCGAATACTACGAGCATGACGGCATCGGCTTCCTCATTATGGAGTATGTGCCCAGCAAGTCGTTGGCCGACCTGTTTCACGAGCAGAACGGTCCGATGGAGCCGACCCGCTTGCTGCCGATTCTCATCCAGACCGCACGTGGCTTGTTCGTCGCTCATTCGCATGGCGTAATCCACCGCGATGTGAAGCCGGCGAATATCATGGTGTCCGATTCCGGCGAGGTGAAGATCACCGATTTCGGCGTCTCCTACTCCACTAATCAGGAGCAGATCACGCAGGACGGCATGGTGGTAGGCACCGCGCAGTACATTTCCCCGGAGCAGGCGCAGGGCCAGCATGCCACGCCTCAATCCGATATCTATTCGCTTGGCGTCGTCGCCTACGAGGGCCTATGCGGGCATCGTCCGTTCACGGGCGCCACGCCGGTTGACATCGCCGCAGCCCATGTCAACAATCCGGTTCCGCCGCTGCCCGACTCCGTCGATGTGCAGCTGCGTGAATTCGTCATGTCAATGCTGGCCAAGGATCCCCTTGACCGTCCAAAGGACGCGTTGACGGTGTCGCGCACATTGTCCCGCATCGAACGCCGTCTGCTCGACCAGCAGACACAATTGGCTGACACGATGGTGGTGCCTACGGGTGGAAGGCTTCCGCGCCGCGTGGTCAGCAGACCTCATATCTCCTTGATCACTGATGGGAAGGAACAGGGATGAACATCAACATGCCTACCTCTTTGGCTGGTGAACGTTACCAGCTCGGCCAACTGGTCGGCCGTGGCGGCATGGCCGAAGTGCACGTGGCGCTCGATACGCGTCTTGGGCGTACCGTCGCGGTCAAGATCATGCGCGCCGACTTCGCCAACGACAAGATCTTCCTTGAGCGTTTCCGTCGCGAAGCCCATTCCGTGGCGCAAATGAACAATCCCAACATCGTGAACATCTACGATTCGGGCGAGGAAGTCGTCACCACCGAAACCGGCCAGACCGAGCATCTGCCGTATCTGGTGATGGAGTATGTCAAGGGCCAGACCCTGCGCGACATTCTCAAAGTGAACGGCGCTTTGAGCCAGCGCGACGCCGAACAGGTGATGATGGGCGTGCTCAACGCGCTCGAGTATTCGCATCGCATGGGCATCATCCACCGCGACATCAAGCCCGGCAACATCATGATTTCCGAGCAGGGCGTGGTCAAGGTCATGGACTTCGGCATCGCCCGCGCGCTCGACGATTCCGCCGCCACGATGACGCAGTCGCAGGGCGTGGTCGGCACCGCGCAGTATCTGTCTCCCGAACAGGCGCGCGGCGAAAGCGTCGACATGCGTTCCGACCTGTATTCCGCAGGTTGTGTGCTGTATGAAATGCTTACTGGAAGGCCGCCGTTTACCGGCGATTCCGCAGTGGCGATCGCCTACCAGCATGTTTCAGAGGTCGCCACTCCCCCAAGTTCGGTTGTTCCAGGATTGCCGAAGATGTGGGATTCGATTTGTGCGAAAGCGATGGCGAAGGATCGTCAGAACCGTTACGCCACGGCTTCCGAATTCAAGAACGATCTGCTGACGTTCATGAACGGCGGTGTGCCGATGGCTGCCGCGTTCAATCCGTTGACCGATCTGACCAATATGAAGGCACGCAAGCAGGCCGAAATGACCGCGAATACCGTGGCCATGACCCCTACCGGTGAAACGGCCGCAACGCAGGCGTTCAATCCCGTCACAGGCCAGTTTGAGGCCGTGCCGAACCCGCAGAACGGCGTTGCCACGAAAACCCGTGCGGAACAGCGTGCGGAGGCCGCGAAGGCACGCAAGAAGAAGCAGATCATTATCGGCTCTGTCGTGGGCGGTCTGGTGGCTTTGCTGGTCATTCTGGGCGTGTTCTTCATGCTGAACAAGAGCGACTCCGCAGCTGACATGGTGGAAGTGCCTGATTTCACCGCCACGGCGAATATTTCCGAGGCGCGCGTCGAAGAGCAGCTCGCAGCCAAAGGCCTGAAGCTCGACGCCCGCGAGGATTCCGATTCGAGCAAGCCGAAGGGCACAATCACCAAGCAGAATCCAAAGGGCGGCAAGAAGGTCGCCAAGGGCTCCACGGTTTCCGTATGGTTCTCCACCGGCCCGCAGTCGGTCGCGGTGCCGGATGTGTCGAACAAGAGCCAGGACGATGCGAAGTCCATTCTTGAGGCCGCCGGCTTCAAAGTGGGCAACGTGCGCACGGTAGACAACGTATCCATCGAAAAAGACAAGGTGGTAAGCACCGATCCTGCCGCCAATTCGAAGCAAACCGAGGGCACGATCATCACGCTGTACATTTCGTCCGGCATGACCAAGATTCCCGACAATCTGATAGGACAGCCGAAGGATTCGGCCATTGAGCAGCTCAAGCAGGCCGGTCTGACACAAATCACCATCGAAAGCGAGTATTCCGATTCCATCGCTTCCGGCGCTGTGACCCGCGTCGATCCAGGTGTCGGAAGCACGGTCGAGGCTGGTACCACGGTCACGATTTGGGTGTCCACCGGCAAGCAGCAGATCAGCGTGCCCAGCGTGATCGGCATGAGCTATGCGAATGCCAAGAGCCTGCTGGAAAGCTACGGCTTCCAGGTCACGGTTTCCGGTCCGGAGGATGGCACCGTCACGGGCATGTCTCCAACCGCCGGTACCCAGTCCGATAGCGGAGCCACGATCACGTTGACCACCAAATCCTCCAGCACCGATAATGCAGGCAACGGCGGAGGCAACAACAGCAATAGCGGCAATAACAACAACGGCAACAACGGCGGCAACAGCACCACTCCCGGCGAAGGCAACTGATCGATCGTCACAACCGCGATAGCCGCCATAATTCACAATGAAGGCCCGACTGGAAATCCCCAGCCGGGCCTTCATTCTTACGATTGTGTTTTACGAAACTCACGTTTTTCCTGAGATTCGTTCCCGAGATTTTCGCGCGGTTCACGTATTCCGTGATTCCCTGCAGTCCTTACGTTTCACGCATTTTCACGTGTTTTCGTGCCTTCAGGCCGCGACCTTCGGCTGCAATCCGGCGGAACGCTCCACCGCGTTCTCCTGCCCGCACACCTTCAGCCAGTTCGCAAGCAATCGGTAGCCGTCCTGAGTCATCACGGATTCGGGGTGGAACTGCACCGCGTACATCGGCTTGCTGCGGTGCTTAATGCCCTGCACGATGTGGGCGCTCTGCGTCCACGCGGTCACCACCAGCTCTTCCGGCACGGAATCAGGCTCCACGGCCAACGAATGGTAGCGAGTGGCGGTCATAGGATTGGCCACTCCTTCGAAGATCTCGTCGTCGATGTGCTCTACCAGACTGGTTTTGCCATGCATGATGGTAGGCGCATGGCTTACGGTGGCGCCGAACACTTCGGCCAGTGCCTGCATGCCCAAGCAAACGCCGAACATGGGCTTGGACTGCTCCGCGCATAGGCGAATCATACCTTCGCTGGCGCCGGATTCCGCCGGAGCGCCAGGCCCTGGGGAGATCAGCACGCCGTCATATTCGTCGATCACACCGTCCTCGCTCGGGTCGATCGCATCGTTGCGCACCACCGTCACCGTGGCACCCAACGTCTTCAAATATCCGACGATCGTGTACACGAACGAATCGTAATTATCCACGACCAGAATGCGTGCGGAATCGGTCATCATGCTCCTATCGACGTTGGAATGCCGGCATCCGAATATTTCGAATCGTTCGAATGCCTCAAATCCTTCGAATATTCCGAATGCTTGCGTTGTGCGAATACTTGCGTTTGAACAGCAGTCTACGTGCGCAACATGTCATGACATGACGCGCGTCTCACGCAGCAACCGCAGCAACCGCAAAAAGCGCCTTATACGGCCGTGTAATTCGACATTTCCTGCAATGCCGGAATATTCGTCGCAGCCCACGGGAACAGCCACTCAAAGCACGATGCGGCCGCCGCGAAAATCAACAACGCCATCAGCACGAGTCGAATCGGAAGTACGCCCGGCTGCAATCGCATCAATCCTCCGTACAAGCTGAATTCCGGCTTTTCGCGACGTCCCGCGCGCACGTCGGCGAGGTACGGCCAACGCCATGCCACGAGCGCGGAAAGGAAGATGATCACGTATGCGGCAAGCGCGCCGAAAATCCACGGTTCAAGCGAGCTGACGGATGCGACGATCGACGATTTTTCGTTGTTGACGAATTTGACTTTACCGTTGGAGTCGGTGGACGCGAGCTCCTGGGGGATGCCGTCGGACACTTTCGCCCAGTATGAGAATTCCGCGTAGCTGATCCAGCGGTGCGTCGGTGTGGAATATTTCGGTTCGCACGTAGTCATGGTCAGCATGCGTTTGGTCGGCGTAGCGCCGGGATTTTCGGGGTTGGCGGCGACCACTTCGATGTCGGTCGGCAGCACGATTTTGTGGCTCGTGTAGTGATACACATACCAGTAATCCTGCGTGCGGATGATAATCGGATCGCCTTCCTGCAGTTTGTCGACATCGCCGAGTGGCTGTCCGTAGCCGTTGCGGTGGCCTGCGAAAGCGAAGTTGCCGACTTGGCCGGGCATTTGCGAGTCTTTGTAGTGGCCGAGGCCATGTTTGTTGAGTTCGTTGAGGGAAGTTCCCTCAACGAGGTTGCGTTGCCATTGGCTGCCGAATCGCGGAACGTAGACTTGGGCGATCAGCTCGCCTTCCTGCGCGCTTTGCGGTTGCGTTGGCGGGTCGCCTTCCTGCACCTGCGCGATGGTGACGTTGTCGGATTGGCCCGGGTCGGACCATGATACGGATTGGCGCGTTTCGATTTGGTTGTGTTCGGCTTGCACGCCCGTCCACCACATTTGCCATGCGATGTAAAGCGCGCAGATGGCCGCTGCGGTCAGCATGAGTTCGGCGAGTATGCCAAGTATCGTCCATACCACGCTTTTGCGGCGTTGTTTATGTGCCACGTGCTTCATCGTTTACTTCCCCTCTTGCGATTCCTGCACATCTTGTAATTGCTGCGTTTCGTCCGTTTACTGCGTTTCTCCTGTTCCGTCGCTCATCGCCTGCGCGTATTGCAGCGGCTGCTGCAGAGCGTCGGTCGCCTCGAAATGCAGTTTTTCTTTTTCTTCGACCTGCCAGCCTAAGCCGAACGCACTGACGTACTGCCGGTATATGGTCACGTCCTGTGAATCGTCGAGCGCTTTTTTCATATTGTCGACCGGCCCGATCGCGGAAATAGTGAATGGCGGCGAATACTTTTTGCCCTGCAGGAGCAACACGTTGCCGGAGCAGCGCACCGCGGAGTTGAAAAGCACGCGCTGGTCCATGATCATCATGGATTCCGCGCCGCCCGCCCACAGCGCGTTCACCACGGCTTCGACGTCTTGCTGGTGCACCACGTAGTCGTTGATGTTGGATGTCGATCCGCTGGAGTCGATCATGTTTTCCCAGAGTGGCGAATCGTCGAGCGTCACCACGAGTCCGGGACCTTCCACCGCAGGCAGCATGGTACCGTTGCCTGCGCTTTCGCTGTCTTGCGGGTCGGTGTCGCCTTGGCTGCTCAGTGTTTTGCTCAAATCGTTCACGCGGGAGCTGAGCGCGTCGACTTCCGCCTGCAGGGAGTTGACTTTTTTCACGCGTTGTTCCACAAGTTCGGCGGTATCGTTGGTCACCACGACGGAACGGTTCACGCGCAGGTTTGTGGCAAGCAGGAATCCGGAGAACATGAGCACGAGGACTGCCGCCGCTCCGGCCGCTTTCGACCGTTTCGCGGTGTGCTTTCCGGTGTGCTTCGCCATGCGGACCTTCCTGACTCCTATTAAGCATTTGCTCTGATCGAGAACAGTTTTTGCGCTGTGAGTTCGCCGCTTTCGAGTCTACCCACTATTATGACTTTTAGCCTATTAAAGGAGACTATGCTGATGGCTGACGAAGAGCTGCACGAAACCACCGCGGACGATCAGAACGATCTGCAGTCCACGGACGACACTTCTGCCGTTGAAGAGGGCAACGAAACCGTTCAGAATGCCGCTGAGGAGACCACCGTCGAATCCGCTTCCGCTGATTCCGATGACGATGACGATCTCGACATTCCGATGGACCGCGTCGAAGCGGTACTGAATGCCACTGTCGATAAGGATTCCCTGAGCCCGCAGATGCAGCGCATGATGAACCGTCAGGCGGAAAACACCCGTCGCGTGGAGGAGACCATCAAGGGCACCAAGTCCAATCCACGCTGGTTCGTGCCTCTGTTCTGCGCGCTAATGATCATCGGCCTGGTTTGGGCCGTGGTCTACTACCTGACCTCCAACTACCCGATTCCGAACATCGGCGCATGGAATCTGGCCATCGCGTTCGCGATCATCATGGTCGGATTCATCATGACCATGTGGTGGCGCTGACCCACCGTTTCACGTTTATCGTCTAGGCAGCTTCGGTAGCACGTTTGAAGTAGGGGCGTCTGTACTCTTCGCACGGTCAGACGCCCTTTTCGCATACCCTTTTACGATTCTTTCGCAATCGTCTTGCTATTCCTGCGACTCACCTATCACTTGTCTCGTGCTTTTCTTAATTTCCGGTTCGCTTGTTCAGATTTTCGACGTACGCAGCAGCACATGATCGCCGCCTTGCATGGTGGTACCAAACAGGTAGACCGTCCCACCGTCGGTAAGCTTCAATTTCTTGCGTAACTGCGGTGCCGTAAGCGGGAAATTACGTACCGCGATATTCGCTTGTTTCACACCGTTCAACAATCGTTTTGTATCTTTTTTGTTCATGCTTCCGACTGCTTCAATCGCAAATCCTCGTCCCGGAAAATCGGCGATTTGCTGTTCCGACACGAACAGATGGCTGCTCGGGCCGATCTGCGTCACACCGAATCGTTCCTCGACCAGATCGAAACAGCCGGCCTTCATAATCGACGCATTCGGCTCATACAAGTAATTTTTCACCTCTGGCAGCGGTTGGCCGCCAATGCGCAAGCCTTGCGTATATGCGGCAGAATCATAGTCGATCCGCTGATCGTCGTTCACGCAGAACATGTGCGGCGCGGCATACCGGCCATCATGCGATGCGGCTGCGGTACGTTCGGCTTTCGATTCACCGTCAAACGAGTCCACCGTGCCTGCCGAATCCATGCCGCCATTCATCTGCTCCACGCGCGTGCGTGCCAACGGCGTCTTGTCGTTGTCCGTCCGTCTCGTCCACATATCCATCTGCCCCATGCGTACGCGCGCCGCAGGACGCCGGTGCGAACCCGCGCCATCCACGCCGTCGCGCGCATCCGCCTGCGCCGGCCGTCCCAGTACCAGCAGCAGTTCCTTGCATTCGTTGCCGGTGGCCACAATATGCACTTCGCGTACGGCCCCGTCGAAATCGGCGACCGCCTTGCGCCAGTCCAGCATGGGAGACAGTTTGACCAGCGTGCACTGCGATTTGGCAAGCAACAGGTCACGCAATTCGAGTACGTTCGGCGTGCAATCCTCGATCGCGTAGGTGCGCGCGCCATGCTCGTCGCGGCGGGCCGGATCGACGTAGATGAGATCCACCGGATCCATCTGCCTGAGGTATTCCACGCCGTCGCCACACACGATACGCGCTTGGTCGAGCCCCAGTGCGGCCATGTTGTGCTCGGCCAGATCGCACAGGTGCCGCTGTCGTTCCACATAAGTGGCTTGGCTGAATCCGCGCGCCAGATATGAGAAGTCCACACCGAACCCGCCCGTCAGATCCACCATCGCCCTTTTCGCCACCAATGTGTCCGATTCTGCAGAATCGGACACTCTGGCGCGCACGGTTGCGGCCGACGCAAGCAGGGTTTGTACGATTTCGGACTTGTATTGGGCTGTGAACTGCGATGAGCACTGTTCCATGGAAATGTGCGGAGTGTATATGATTCCCTCGCATGAGGCCCATTGCGGCAGTTTTTTGCTTGCAATCTGCCATCCGGCAATCTGGTCGAGAGCCAACGACAGGTCGAGCCCTTCCACACGCCTGGCTTTCAACGCCAGTTCGCGCACGTCCTCGTCGCGATGCATCGCCACGAATTCGCGCGTCTCATCATTCATGATTGTCATTGGTGACGTACCTGATTTCGTTTTGTTGATCCGTCGTCATTCTGGGGATTTTCTAGTTTCACACGATGTGGATAAGTCGTGGATTATTGTGGACGGATGTGGATAGCATCTATATCTTGTGGACAGTTTTATGACCGCCCACAAGATATAGGGCGGTATTTTCCCCATTTTTTCGCTATGCACAGGCGAGTTATCCACATTTTCCACCGTTGAAAAGCCGGGGAATTCGCCGTTTTGTGAATATCCTTGTGGATAATGCACCAAGTTATCCCCGACTTACCCACAGCTAGCCTCCAACTTATCCACAAACTTATCCACAAATGTGGATAAGTGCATATCCGCAATTCCCCAAACCTTCTTTTTCTCCTACCTACCACCTAAAAGAACATGCCAAGAAGGGGGTTTACACGAAGTGGATTGCTCATATTACACGCGACGACAATCGCAATAATCACGCCCAACATAATTACGCCGTAAATCAGTGTGCGCTGCTGCAGGCTTTTGCCGCGCAACGCATGCAGGCCGGAAACTAGCAGCCAGGCGAGCACTCCTCCGACGATGAATCCGCCGATATGCGCCTGCCATGCGATGTTCGGCGTGATGATCGGCATCAGGAAGTTGATGAGCATCCAGATCAGCATGGATCGAATGTCTATGCCAATACGCTGGTATACCACCAGAATCGCCGCGAACAGGCCGAATAACGCGCCGGAAGCGCCGTATGCGGATGTTAGCCAACCGTCTTGCGAAAACAGTGCCCAGACCATCATGCCGGCGCTTCCGCCGAGTCCTGACAGCACGTATAACGCGAGGTATGGCAGATGCCCCATCATGCGTTCCAATACAGGCCCGACGCACCACAATGTCAGCATGTTGAAGAGAATATGCCAAAGGGAGGCCGGCTGGTGCAGGAACATTGACGTAATGAAGGTCCATGGGCGGTGGGTCGCCAGCGCGGGCATGAATACGCCTGTGCCGACGAACGCGTTGTAGCCGGCCGGCCAGGCGATTTTCAATAGCGTTTCGACAATCCAGACCGCGACGCATATCACCATGATCGCGACGGTGATTATGGGATCGCCGTTACGCCAGCGGTATCGCATGGAACGTGCAGAGCAGAGGTCTTTGAATGACGGGGAATCGGGAAACAGACTGAAACGTTGATAAGCCATGTTTCAACCCTACTGGAACGTGCGAATCCGCGAATCTGCGAAATCATTGCAAATGATTGCATTCTTGTGAACCCTCGGCGCGTAAATCCACCCAATCAACACATTCAAGGAATTAAGATAGTGAACAGAGTTGGCTTGAACGAGCAGGTCAGCCAATGTTCGCCGATATTTGGGAAAGGAGCCGTCATGGAGAACAAGTCTTCTAACGGTTGGAAGTTCTTCGCACTGCTCTTCGGAGCTTTGCTTGCCGGTGTCGTCGGTCTGTATGTGTACAAGCAGCAGAATCCGGATTACGATCCGTGGGAGGAGCCGTGGGAGAACAGCTCGTCTCCTGTCGATCTTGGTCTGACCAAGGATGCCGAAGAAGCCAAGGAAGCCGACACTGAGGCCGCCGCCGCTCCCGAAGCCGCCTGATTCCTACTTCTTTTCAAAGCCCTGCCGTCCTTTTGAACCGCACCCCGATTGTTGGACTGAAGAAATTCAGATTCGATGATCGGAGGTGCGGTTCTTTCGTATGCGTGAGGATCGAAGGAAACACTACGACGACGGGTTCCGGCGCGAGGCGCTGGAACTCATCAAGGCCGGAGCCGGCGGGAACACGCTCGCCAGACGGCTTGCCATACCGGTGTATACCGCGAGAAACTGGATCAGGTTGTACAGGTCCGGCGGCGAGGAGGCGGTCATGGGAGGCAACGGCAGCAGACGCTACGACTGGGAGACGAAGGTCGCCGCGGCGCGCGACCACGTCGAGAACGGCATGACCAAGACGGAGGTCATGGCGAAGTACGCGATCGCGAGCATCGCGCCCCTGGAACGCTGGTGCCGCGAATACCGGGCCGGAGGTCCGGAGGCGCTCAGGCCGAAGCCCAAGGGCAGGCCCAGAGGCTCGAAATCCAAACCGAAACCCGAACCCACGCGCGAGCAGGAGCTCGCCGAACAGGTCGCCTACCTCAAGGCGAAGGTCGCGTACCTGGAAAAACTCCGGGCCCTGCGGGCGCAGAAGTCACGAGACGCGAGAGAAGCGCCGTCGTCCGACTGCTCGCAGGGCGGGGACACCGGCTCGGCCACCTCCTCGAGATAGCCGGGCTGCCGCGATCCACGTACTATCATCACCTGTCGCGCCCGGCGCACGTGTCCAGGCCGGACGTGGAGCCGATGGTACGGGAGATATGGGAGCGCACCCCGAACGGGTGCGGCCACCGGCAGGTGCGCATGTGCCTGGTCCACGAGTTCGGCACGCGCATATCCGCCAAAACCGTGCTCGGGGTCATGCGGCGCATGGGACTGAGATGCGCCATCCGCTCCAGGAACCCGTGGAGGAGGTACAGCTCGTACAGGGGCGAGACGGGCGATCACGTGCATAACCTGCTCAAACGCGACTTCGACGCGGCCCGTCCGTTCTCCAAGCTCGGGACCGACGTCACCGAGTTCAAGGTCGCCGGCTCCAAGGCGTACCTCGCGCCCGTGTACGACATGGCCAGCAAGGAGATAGTGGCCTGGGACGTGAGCCGCAGTCCGGACCTCGGGCAGCAGAGGCGCCTGCTCGCCATGCTCGCGGAGCGCCTGCCCGCCGGCGCGGAGCCGATCCTGCACTCGGACATGGGATGGCAGTACCAGCACCAATGGTGGAGGGACGAGCTCGAACGCCTCGGCATCCGCCAGTCCATGAGCCGCAAGGGCAACTGCCTGGACAACGCGGCGACCGAGCAGGTGTTCGGCCACCTGAAGGACGAGTTCTACCGCGGCCGCGAGTTCGACTCGTACGAGCGGTTCAAGCACGAGCTGGACGCCTACATCATCCATTGGAACACCAGACGGCGCCAGATACGACTCGAGGGACACACCCCGGAGGAGTTCCGGAGCATGTCCCTCGCGGTCTAGGGCTGTATCCTAATTAACAACGTCCAACAAACGGGGCGCAGTTCATTTCGCGCAGGGCTTTTTGTTATCTAGACATAAAAAGGGACGATTCCAAAGAATCGTCCCTTCGTCATCACTCTTTATCTAGCGCTATCAGGCGAGCGGAGCGAGTGGACTGACGCGTGCGGTATCAAGGCGTGGAAGGCGAAGGCGTACGAAGGTACGTCGAGCCTTCCACAACGCAGATAACGCTCCGTCAGTCTGCGAGCGGACCCGTCTTCCAGATGCGCTCGAGGTAATCCTCCATCGAACGATCGGAGCTGAAGTAGCCCGAGTTCGCCACGTTGATGAGGGCCTTGCGGTTCCATTCGAGCGGCTGGGCGTAGAGAGCCTCGATTTCCGACTGGATGGCGGTGTAGGCGCCGAAGTCGGCGAGGGTCATGAACCAGTCCTTGGTGAGCCAATCGTGGACGAGGTCTTCATACACGGTCTTGTCGCCGTTGGAGAAGGTGCCGTCTGCGACCATGTCGATGGCGGCCTTGAGGCGCGGATCGGCCTCGTAGTACTTCTTCGGCTCGTAGCCTTCGGCGTAGAGAGCGTCCACCTCGTCGACGGTCATGCCGAAGAGGAAGAAGTTCTCAGCGCCGACGCGCTCACGGATTTCGACGTTGGCACCGTCGAGGGTGCCGACGGTCATGGCACCGTTGAGAGCGAACTTCATGTTGCCGGTACCGGAGGCTTCCTTGCCGGCCTGGGAGATCTGCTCGTCAAGGTCGGTGGCCGGGATGAGGTGCTGTGCGAGGCGAATGTTGTAGTTCCACGGGAAGTAGACGTTCAGCTTGCCCTTGACGTCCGGGTCGTTGTTGATGACGCGGGCGACGTTGTTGATCAGCTGGATGGTCTGCTTGGCCAGGTAGTAGCCCGGAGCGGCCTTGGCGCCGAACACGATGGTGCGCGGCATGATGTCGTCGGCGGAGACCTTGCCGGACTTGATGTCGGCGTAGTCGGCGATGACGGACAGGATCTTCAGGGCCTGGCGCTTGTACTCGTGCAGACGCTTGACCATGGTGTTGATCATGGTGTTCGGGTCGATGTCGAAGCCGTATTCGCGCTTGGCGTAGTTGGCGAAGTCAACCTTGTTGGCCTGCTTGACGGCAGCGAACTTCTTGACGAATTCGTCGTCCGCGGCAAGCGGTTCGAGGCCTTTGAGCAGTTCGAGGTCGCTCACCCACTTGTCGGTGCCGAGGCCTTCGGTGATGAGGTCGGACAGGCGCGGGTTGGCGAGCTTGACGAAGCGGCGAGGGGTCACGCCGTTGGTCACGTTGGTGAACTTGTCGGGATACACGTCAGAGAAGTTCTTCAGGGTGACGTCCTTGAGCAGCTGGGAGTGCAGCTCGGCAACGCCGTTGACGTGGGAGCCGCCGTAGGTGGCCAGGTAGGCCATGCGCACGGAGTCACCGGTGTAAATGGCCATGTCCTTGATAGTGGCTTCGTCGACGCCCTTGGTCTTGAGCTCGGCTGCGAACTGGTCCTGGATCTTCTCGATGATTTCGAGGTGACGCGGCAGAAGTTCGCCGATGAGCTTGGACGGCCACACTTCCAAGGCTTCCGGAAGCAGGGTGTGGCAGGTGTAGTTGAAGGTCTTGTTGGTGACGGTCCAGGCGGTGTCCCAATCGTAGCCGTACTCGTCCATGAGGACGCGCATGAGCTCCGGGATGCCGATGACCGGGTGGGTGTCGTTAAGCTGGAAGGTGATCTTGTCTGCGAAGGTGGTCAGATCCGGCTTGTCCTGGCCCGGGTAGAAGACGCGGATGGCGTCATGGATGGAGGCGGACACGAAGAAGTACTGCTGCTCGAGGCGCAACGCCTTGCCCTGCGGGGTAGAATCCTCCGGATACAGGATCTTGGAGATGTTTTCCGCTTCGACCTGCGGCTTGACGGCGTCAAGGTACTCGGACTTATTGAAGGTGAGTAGGTCGAACTCGTCGTAGCTCTTGGCGGTCCACAGGCGCAGGGTGTTCACACGGCCGGAAGCATAGCCCGGAACCATGTAGTCGACCGGGACTGCACGCACGGACCAAGCCGGCTTCCAAACCTTCTTGCCGTTCTCTTCGACGACTTCGCCGCCGAAGGAGACCTTCTGGTCGCGGTTGTAGTCGATGTGGCCCCACGGCTCTTCGTTGGTCAGCCAGTAGTCCGGGGTTTCGATCTGCTTGCCGTTTTCGTCGAACTTCTGCTCGAAGATGCCGTACTTGTACTGGATGCCATAACCGAATGCCGGCACTCCCAGCGAAGCGAGCGAATCGATGAAGCAGGCGGCCAGACGGCCGAGACCACCGTTGCCGAGGCCCGGCTCGTGCTCGGCGTTGACGACGTCCTGCACGGAGAAGCCGAATTCCTTGACCGCGGCATTGAACTGCTCGGTTAGACCGGCGTTGAGCAGAGCGTTGCGCAGCTGCTTGCCCATGAGGAATTCTGCGGACAGGTAGCCGACTGCCTTGGTGTTGCCATTGACCATGTCCGCCTGGGTCTTGAACCAGGAATCCATGAGGTGGCGGCGCACCGCGGCGGACGCGGCGACATACACGTCGGCCGGCTTGGCCTGTTCGACGGTGACGCCCTGGGTGTACTTCAGCTGCTCGCGGATCTCGTCTGCGAACTGCTCCGCGGTGACCGCGGACTTCGGTGCGGTAATTTCAGTCATTAATCGACTCCCTTTGACGGATTACTCTCCAGAAACATTATGCCTTGCTCCAGCGTCCTTGCATTAGCGGCTACATGAACACTAAGTAACATCATGCATACGTTCTCATACATAGCATACTACACAATCAGAAAAAAGACGAAATTTCAAGCGATTACAGGTCAGCATTCGTTTGCAAAAATAATGCAAGTCGACTGCCGAAACGTTGTGAACAACATGCAAACGACATGCAACAAAACTGCGAACGCTGTCAGCAATCGCAAATAGTTTTCTTCTCTTCACACCCCTATTCAGTTGTGACTACGCTGTCTGCAACACCCCATCATAGTCGCTTGCAAGCGACAAAATAACACGTATGGCTGTTATTAGAGAACAAGATCTGCATAAGGGACATGACGCATTTGCGCAATGGCTGCAAACGTCTCATCGCATAATCACCGACAGTATTCCCACGAATACCGACGCGGCACGCGATTTCCGTCTGGAATTCTCTCCACGATTGCCACGCCAGCTGTGGGCGATGGCGGTGCGCTACTCGCTGCATCTGCTGGAGAAAAAAGCGCCCGGAGAGGGCGTGGAAGTGCGTGTCGCACCGTGGGGCGCCATCAAGATTCTCGACGGACCGGCATCCGATCCGCATAATCTCACACCGCCGGACGTGATCGAACTGGAGCCGGACGTGTGGATGCGGCTCGCCACCGGCATCACCAACTGGCAGGAGGAAAAAGATGCCGGCCGCATCACCGCCGTCGGCGAACGTGACGATTTGAGCGATCTACTGCCGTTGGTGTGACAGGCTGCGAGAAGACCGTCACAGGCACAAAGACGCATAGCAAAACCGCGATGCGGATACACCTAGCAGGCATATCCGCATCGCGGTTTCACAAAGTACCTGATATGCCGATCAGTCCTGCTTCTTCGGCTTCAGCACGCTGGGCATCGGCATCGGGATGGGCTTGTGTGGCTTCGGTGCGGCGGACTTGGCTGCCGGGAACTCTCCACTCGTGGCCTTCGCCGCCGCCTCCGCGGCCCACTTCGCGTACTCGTCGAGGTCATCCTCGGCGTCGCCCTGCGTGGACTCCTGAACATCTTCAGGAATCTCATCTTCAGCGTCCGCATCGTGAGAATATTTTGCTTCGATATCGGCGAAAGGATCAAAAGAACCCGAACCAGGCTCCTGGGCACCGAGCTCCTTGGCGAGCTCATCGTAATCGGTGTCGGTGGTCAGGTACTTGAGCTTTCGGGCTATTTTCTGCTGTTTGGCTTTCTGACGTCCGCGGCCCATCTGACCCCCTGAAATTACTGTGCTATCAATTCATCAAACAAGAGAGTACCACTTATTGCGCATTATTTCGTTGTCGGCTCAGACTTTTACGATAAAATCGTTGATTTTCTTAAGAAAAGGACACGTATGACGGACGAAACCCAGGAGCAGCAGATCACCGCTGTCGGCAATGAAATGAGCGCGAGCTTCCTCGCCGCGAAGAAGCGTTCCGACGCAACGCTCGCCGCAATCGAACAGAATCCGGGCAAGTTCACCATGCTTACCGGCGACCGTCCGACCGGACGCCTGCATCTCGGCCATTATTTTGGTTCGATTCGTGAGCGCGTCGCCATGCAGAATCGCGGCGTGAATTCGAATATCATCATCGCCGATTATCAGGTGATCACCGATCGTGACACAACCGAGCATATCGAAGACAATGTGCTCAATTTGGTACTTGATTACATGGCTGCCGGCATCGATCCGGAAAAGACCATGATTTTTACGCATTCCGCCGTTCCTGCGGAGAACCAGCTGATGCTGCCGTTCCTGTCGTTGGTGACTGAGGCCGAGCTGCATCGCAATCCTACGGTGAAGTCGGAAATGGAAGCTTCCGGCCATGCATTGACCGGTCTGCTGCTGACTTATCCGGTGCATCAGGCATGCGACATTCTGTTCTGCAAGGCTAATGTGGTGCCGATCGGCAAGGATAATCTGCCGCATGTCGAGATCACGCGTACCATCGCGCGTCGTTTCAACGAACGTTACGCCAAGAAGCATCCGGTGTTCCCCGAGCCGGCCGCGATTTTGTCTGAAGCGCCGGAAATTCCGGGCTTGGATGGCCGCAAGATGAGCAAGTCGTACGGCAATTCCATCATGTTGGGCGCCACCGCGCAGGAGACCGCTAAGCTTATCAAGAAGAGTCCGACCGATTCCGAACGTCGCATCACGTTCGATCCGATCGCACGTCCGCAGGTTTCCGCACTGCTGACGACCGCCGGTTTGGTCACCGGTCGCGATCCGAAGGAAATCGCCGAGGAGATCGGCGATTCCGGTGCAGGCGCGCTGAAGGCGTATGTGATCGAATCGGTGAACAGCTTCCTTGAGCCGCATCGTGCCCGCCGCGAGGAACTCGCCAAGGATATGGATTACGTGCGCGACGTGCTCGCCGAAGGCAACAAGAAGGCCAACGCCATCGCCAACGAAACCTTGGAGCAAGTCCGCGAAGCCATGGGCATGCGCTACTAAAGCTCCAGAAACGCCATAATCATGCTTTAAACAGCGTTTCAGCATCAACAAAGGTCGGATTGCGTATTGTGCAATCCGGCCTTTTAAAAACTTATCAAGCAAGATCAGGAGCGTACGCGATAAACAAGTCGGCAAGCTGCTGCTTTGTACCGAGAAGCCACAATGGCTTAGCAACAGTACGGTTAACCCGCGATGCAGGCAAAAAACGACTCATCTCATGAACGAATTTATCCGAATCGAATGCATTCGCGATCTTCTCCTGCACAAGCGGATAACGTTCCATGTATTTGCTTATCTCGCCATAGTCCGAAGCCTTCTGTTTTCTGAGGTCCTGAACTTTGTTCTGCTGAACACCCGGCTGCTTGGACAGCCACGCGAGATCCCATAAATCTCGGTATCTCACATGATCCGAGCAGACGAAAGATTCGATCTTATCCGCAAGAATCTCCTCTTTGCTTTCCACGGCCAGCATGATGTCGGAATAGTCACCCAGCCCCTCATAATTCACCTTCAAAGGACGGATGACCGGATCGTGCGCCTCGATCGACGCTACCTCGATTTTGATACGCTGCCGCGGAACGTCCTTGTACTTGGGAGTCGTGTCCACAATGACGGTCCACGCACTGACCAGAGATTTCACCTGACGAGGTTCCTTCACACTGATGGAGACGTGATAGCGATCACCCACCGCATGCTCAACGCAATCCTTAAGCGTGTCTAATCCTTTTCTGTCAAAGTCACGACCGCCAGAAAAATCGAGATCCTCGCTATAGCGTTCTGCGCCATAGCACAGACGGAGGCTCGTGCCGCCCTGAAATACGAGACGGTCAAGCAATCCACCTTCGTCCATCGCATTGAGGATTTCGTAATGCAGAAGCTCCTTTTCAATGGTCATGATCATGCCGGAACTATTCTGTTCCTGCGCGAGGCGAATCGCGTACTGGTGCAACTCGTCAATGTCACTCATAGGTTTCCTCCATTAGCTCATAATCCACGAGATCAAGATTGCGACGGGTGGCTTTGAGATCGCGGAGCGCGAGCTGCTTCGACGCCAGCGGAACGCCACGCCCTTCAGGGTGCAACAGTTCGGGAATGGTCTGCGTAATTGGCCGCGCCGTATGCGTAAATTCGATTGCACCGTACGGAGTCTGATATTCGCCAGAACGACCTGTGGTCATGTAAGTACGTCGATCCACTGGAATTTGACTGATCACACCATAAGCGCTGAGCATACTTTCCAAAGACTCGTAAGTAGCGTATCCGCGTCGAAGATTGCGCGCAATCAGATCGACAGTGGCATCACTGAAATTGCGGGTCAGCCCGTACACATACACGCCGCGCGCCGCTCGTACGAGGATTTCCGACTTGACCAGTCGAGACAACGAATCATCGAACGTTTCCTTGGGCTCGTCGCGGAACAGTTTACGTAAATCTCGTTTGAGATACACATATCTGCCATGCAGATCCCACTGGTTCAATACTTTGATTGCCTCACTTTGCTTCATACTTTATAAGTATACGTGAATAGTGTGTAAAGTCACTATTCACGTACAGTAAGGTCTTGCAATGACAATGAGAATTCAGCATCGGCAAAGGCCGGATTGCATAATACGCAATCCGGCCTTTGCTTATGGCTGAGTGGCATGTGCCACATTATGTTTGATTAGATTTGCGCGCGCTTTTCGCCGGAAGCGATTTCCGCTGCGACCAAATCGTCATCCACCTTGCGGTCATCGGGATCATCAAGATAATGATCGAACTCGTGCAGCACTTCAGCATCGGGAGCCGGAGTCAGCAGCGACACCACCACAATGAACAGCAGCGAGATAATGAACGCCGGAAGCAGCTCGTAAATAGCGAAGACACCACCAAGCGGCTTAATGAGATTATGCCAGATCAGCACGGTCGCAGTACCGGAAAGCATGCCCGCAATCGCACCAAATTTGTTGGTGCGGCGCCAATACAGCGAGCAGAGCATCAGCGGACCGAACGAAGCGCCCAAACCAGCCCATGCATACGACACAACCTGGAAAATCGACGAATTCTGATCGAACGCAACCACAATGCCGAAAATGAACATAACCAGCAATGTGATGCGGGCAACCATCATCACCTGACGATCAGTGGCCTTGCGATAGAGCAAACCACGGAAAATATTCTCACCGACCGCGGAAGCGCCGATAATCAGGTATGACGACGAGGAGCTCATGGACGCGGCGAAAATGCCCGACACCACGATGCCACACATGAAGCTCGGCAGCAGCGCCTGCGAAACCACAATGAAAATATTCTCCGCAGCGGACTGCGTGACGAACTGCGTCGGCATCATCGCACGGCCAACCAAGCCAATGCACACACCGCACGCAAGCGACACCACACACCATGTGGTGGCGATGATACGGGACTTTTTGATCTCTTCGGAACTGCGGATCGACAGGAATCGCACGAGCACCTGCGGCATACCGAAATAGCCAAGGCCCCACGCAAGCATGGAAATCATGGTGATCACGCCGTATTCGGTAGGAGCGCCGAACATGGCCTGACCAGCCTTGATAATCTGCTCACCGGCATCGTTCAAAATCGGCGTGGCCATTTGCGTGCCGTCGAGGAAGCCTGGAATGCCTTTGAGGAAGGCGACGGTGTTGTCTACGCCGCCGACGGATGCGATGGAACCGATGAACACCACGGCCAGCGCGAAAAACATGAGCAAGCCTTGGATGAAGTCGGTCACGACCACGGAAAGATAGCCTCCGATCAGGGTGTAGGCGAACACGATGGCAGCGCCGATCACCATGGTCAGATGGTAGTCCCAGCCAAACAGGGTCGAGAAAAGTTTGCCGACCGTCACGAAGCAGCTGCCGACATACACGCAGAAAAATACGAGGATGATCAGCGCCGCGATAGTGGAGACGATGTTGCGTTTGTCATGGAATCGTTTGGAGAAGAAGTCCGGAATGGTGATCGCGTCACCTGCCACCACGGAGTAGCGGCGCAAACGACGTGCGACGAGCTTCCAGTTGAGGTAGGTGCCGAGAGCAAGGCCAAGGGCCGTCCATAGCGGGTCGGCGGCACCGGTGAAGTAGGCGACGCCCGGCAGGCCCATGAGCAGCCAGCCACTCATATCGGAGGCTTCAGCGCTCAAAGCCGTCAGCCACGGACCAACGCCTCGACCACCCGCGAAATACTGACGAGTGGAGGAATTGGACCGCTTGGAGTAGATGAAGCCGATGGTGAGCATGGCCACAAAATAGATGACCATCGCCAGCAGCACCCAAAAATCTTTGGTAACCATGAATTCTCTCTTCTTAGATTTCTAGCCGAATTTCTTTCGAATCTCTTTCTTCAAATCTCTGTCGAAACGAATTTCTTTCGAATCTCTTCTGAAAAAATGCGATTGTCCCAATGTACCGGTCGAGCATTGTGACAATCGCATTTATCTCATTTACGCGCCCAAATTCCGAAACTCTGCGAGTTGTTATGTACCGTTCGGAATCCTAGGGAAAATTTGGCAATGTGTGCGGTATCCAGGCATACCAAAGGAAGGCGCACGAAGGTACACCGACTGAGAATCAACGCAGATAACGCTCCATTGCCAAATTTTTAGATGTCGTATCTCCAAGACTTATCGGTGATAACACGGGCCATGGCCAGACCGATCGGCAGGCAGATAATCACCATGAAAGCACGGAAAGCCCAGTCGAGGGCGTTCAAGGTGTCGAATTGGCCGAGGTGGAACATGGCTTGATACATGTACAAACCGGGAACCATGATCACGATGGACGGCACGGTCAGGCAGATGCGCGGGTAACCGAGATGCGGGGCGAGCCAGCTGCGATGAACCGCAGAACGCCATGCGGAGGCAAGCAGGCCTGCGAGCAGTGCGCCGATGAATGCGCCGGCTTCGGCAGGAACGCCCATGTCAACGATTTCCAAACGCAAGGTGTCAGTAATGGCGCCAATGGTGGCGGCCACAAGGCACATGCGCTGCGGGGAATTGAACATAGTGGAGAAACCCCAGACGCCAATGAATGCGAACACGAAACGCAACAGGCAATTGACAACCGGATTGAGCCCCAACGGCTCGAATCCTTCCGGATTCAAATGCACGATTGAAGCGACCATCCACCCTGCGAGCGTCGCCATCAAAATAATGCACAATACGTACGCAACGCGCTGAATGCCTGACGGAAAATCAATTTTCGCCATATCAAGTCCGCCTGTAATCAGCGGGAATCCAGGAATCACAAACAGCATGGCACCGATGTAAGCCGTGTCATGCTGCAATGCGACGGGCTCGAAAATACCAATCAATCGCAGGGTGCCCGTGCAGGCGAGCGCCGCGACGGCCACGCATACGAACGTCACGAAGAACTGGTTGAGATGGTGGGCGAACAGGCGGCGACGCAGCCAGTGGCCAAGTCCTGCGCCAATGAACGCACCGATCATGTCGAAGGGGCCGCCGCCAAGCAGGAACACGAAGGATGCGCAGGCGCAGGCCGAGGCGAATCCCGCGAATGCCGGCGAATACAGGGGCTTGCGCCGTTCGATCATGTTGAGTCGTTCGTGCGCTTGACGAACGGTGATGCCTTGCGTTTGGTTCTTTTCTTTGCCGACATGGTCGAAATGTTCGGCGTATTGGCCTTTTGGCGGCTTGTGATTGCGATTTTTGCGCGTTTTTTTCGTGGTCGGTTCGCTTGCCACAACGTTGGCCGTACCGGCAGTTTCACGCTTGGTTTCACATTCGGCTTCACGTTCACTGCGATTATGCTGCTCGCTTGCCGCTTCGATGTCGCGCAAGTGCAACGGCTGAGCGGTGGTATCGGTCGCTTCAGCGCGTTCCGTCACCATTTCAAGCGCGTCGAGCACGGGATCGTCAGATCCCTCCTGATTCTGTTCGGCTTTCTGACGTTCGCGAAGACGCTTCGACAGGTCAGCCGACACCTGCGACGCATCACGCTTGTCGAGATGCTGCATAAGCCCTTCGGACACGTCGGATTGGCTGTGGTACATCGATCCTTTGCCGAGGTTCACGTTGAACCAGTCAGCGAAGTGTTCGAGCAGCCAAATGCGTTCCGTATTGACGCCGGTGGTTGGCAGGTCGATGACTTCGGTGATGCGGTCTTTGCCGTCGGTGCAGGAGGCTTCGATGTCGGTGAGGTTCACGTCAGCGCGTACGTGCACGCCAAGCGGATAGGCGATGCGGTGCATCATTTCGCGGACGCGGAAGCTTCCGGTGCCCGCGCCGAGATCGAGCATGCCGACGCGTACGATCACGCTAGCTTTCGCTGCGATTCCCGCTTCAGCGACCGGCTTGTCCCAATCCCGTTCGATATCTTCCATATCGAGCGGAATGGAGTGTGTATGGAATTTGCTGACGGCCGAAGCGCTTTTTTCCGCGCTATCGAAATTCGTCTCATGTTCATGTTCGTATTGTGCGCTCACAAGTTCAGGTCTAACGTGTGGGCTGGTCGGAGGATTTTCGGAATTTCCATCGATTTCACTTTGTGGACACCGTCGGACCACGATGCGGACATTTCCGGTATTTCCGTAACCAAACTGTCGATTTGCCGAGCATACAATGGGTACGCATTTACCCACCAGACTTAGGGCTGTGGGCTCGCAACAGACGGCCAAAACAATCGCGGAGGTGCCGCGAAGGACCGACAGACCGGGCAACCCGATGGTTTGGAGAAGGAGGTCTGATGACAATAGAAAACGAACAGATCACGCCTGCCGACGCAGCTATCGTCTCGTCCGGCACCGGCACCAAAGGCCCCGAGGAGCGTGATCTTCCCGCGTCCCTCAAAGAGGAAATGGATCTGTGTTTGCAGATTCTTCGCGAGGTGCTCGGCGAATTCGATGAAAAGCTGCTGGCCAAGTTCGATGAAGTGCGCGAACACGCACTGAACGCTAGCGACGAACGCTTCTCCGGCATTCTGACGGATACGAATCCAGATCAGGATGACCTGCAGAAGGTCGTCGACATCATCGATAAAACGGATGTGCGTGAGGCACAACTGCTGGCCCGCGCCTTCACCACCTACTTCCATCTGGCCAACCTTTGCGAGGAGAACTACCGCGTCTCCGTGCTACACAGCCGTGAGGCCGCCGTAGATGAAACCCAAGCCGTCGACCCAGTGAACGAAATGACCTGCGCCTACCACCAGCTCATTAACGAAATGGGTCCGGCCAAAGCCAAGGAACTGCTCGACCAGCTCGAGTTCCATCCGGTGTTCACCGCGCATCCGACTGAAGCCCGCCGCAAGGCCGTGGAAGGCAAAATCCGCCGCATCTCCCAGCTGCTCGCAACGCACAAGCTGCTTGGCGGTTCAGACAAGAAGGAAAACTCCCGTCGACTCTTCAACGAGATCGACGCGCTGTTCCGCACCTCTCCAATCGCACTGAAGAAGCCGACTCCGGTTGAGGAAGCGGACACCATCCTCGATATTTTCGACAATACGTTGTTCTATACCATTCCACAGGTGTACCGTCGTTTCGACGATTGGGTCCTCGGAGACAAGGCTGGCCTCGTGCCGCCGGTATGCCCGTCGTTCTTCCACCCGGGAAGCTGGATCGGCTCCGACCGTGACGGCAACCCGAATGTCACCGCCAAGGTGAGCCGTCAGGTGGCCCGCAAGTTCAGCGACCACGTGCTGGGCGCGTTGCAAATCGAGACCCGCCGCGTTGGTAAGAACCTGACGATGGAAGCTGAGACCACCCCGCCGAGTGCCGAGCTCAAGAGCCTGTGGAACCATCAGAAGGAAATGAGCGAGCGCCTGACCGACAAGGCCGCACTGATCTCCACCAAGGAGCTGCACCGTGCCGTCATGCTGGTTATGGCCGATCGTCTGAAGGCCACCATCGACCGCGATGCTGATCTCATGTACCACTCCTGCGAGGATTACATCGCCGACCTGAAGGTCGTGCAGCGCTCCCTCGCCGAAGCCAACGCCAAACGTTCCGCCTACGGCCCGTTGCAGGACCTCATCTGGCAGGCAGAGACCTTTGGCTTCCATATGGTCGAGATGGAGTTCCGCCAGCACTCCGTCGTGCATTCCCGAGCGCTGGAGGATATCCGCGAACATGGTCTGCACGGTGAGCGTGGCGAACTGCAGCCGATGACCCACGAGGTGCTTGACACCTTCCGCGCCCTCGGTTCCATCCAGAAGCGCAACGGTATCAAGGCCGCCCGTCGTTACATCATCTCCTTCACCAAGAGCGCCCAAAACATCAAGGACGTGTACGAGCTGAACCGTCTGGCGTTCTCCCATCCCGAGGATGTTCCAACCATCGACGTGATCCCGCTGTTCGAACAGCTTGAGGATCTGCAGAACTCGGTGGACGTACTTGAGGAAATGATCAAGATTCCGGAGGTCCAGGCTCGTCTGAAAGCCACCGGCGGCAAGATGGAAGTCATGCTCGGCTACTCCGACTCCTCGAAGGACGCCGGCCCGACCTCCGCAACCCTGGCCCTGCATTCCGCACAGGAACGCATCGCCAAGTGGGCGGAATCGCATGACATCGATCTGACCCTGTTCCATGGCCGCGGTGGCGCCGTCGGCCGCGGCGGCGGCCCGGCTAACCGTGCCGTGCTCGCACAGCCGGTCGGCTCCGTGAAGTGCCGCTTCAAGCTCACCGAGCAGGGCGAGGTCATCTTCGCACGCTACGGCAACCCGGCACTGGCCATCCGCCACGTCGAGTCCGTTGCGGCTGCAACGCTGCTGCAGTCCGCTCCGAGCGTGGAGAAGCGCAATACGGACATGACCGCCAAGTACGCCGACATGGCCAGCAAGCTCGACGAGGCCGCGCATAACCGCTTCCTCGACCTGCTGAACACCAACGGCTTCGCACCGTGGTTCTCCACCGTCACGCCGCTAACCGAAATCGGCCTGCTGCCGATCGGCTCCCGTCCGGCCAAACGTGGCCTTGGAGCCAAGTCCCTCGACGATCTGCGTACCATTCCGTGGATCTTCTCCTGGGCGCAGGCACGCATCAATCTGGCCGCATGGTACGGCCTGGGCACCGCGTGCGAGCAGTTCGGCGATTTGGACACCTTGCGTCAAGCATATGAGGAATGGCCTCTGTTCTCCACGTTCATCGACAACATCGAAATGTCGCTGGCCAAGACTGACGAGCGCATCGCCAAGATGTACCTCGCCCTCGGCGACCGTGAGGACCTCAACAAGAAGGTCCTCGACGAGATGGAGCTCACCCGCAAGTGGGTGCTCGAGATCGTAGGCGACAAGTGGCCGCTGCAGCACCGCCACGTGCTCGGCCAAGCCATCCGCATCCGCTCGCCGTACGTGGATGCGCTGTCCGCCACCCAGGTGCTCGCCCTCGGCTCGCTACGCAAGCGCGTGGACAAGGAAGAGCTCACGCACGGACAGAAGGCGAACTACACCTACCTGATCCTGTGCACCGTGTCCGGTGTCGCAGCAGGCCTGCAGAACACGGGCTGATCTTCGACTGACCGCCTGACAAAAGCGAGCGGGGAGGTTCCGTGCCGCGATAAACGGCACGGGCCTCCCCGCTCGCATTATCCGGCCCTAGATTGGTCGGCGGTCCCCCGTGCGCGCGAAACGGGATTCCATATCGCAACGTTGCGTAAAATGCAAAACCAAAGTAGCGTAAAATGTAAGATGCAATCAGCGTAAAATGTAAGATGGTGACCGGATATCGGCAGTAAATAGCGGAAGGAACGACTTGCAACCACAGGGCTACATTCCAAGACTCATTGATGAGCAAATTGAGACGTTACTGCAAATATTCGGTGCCGTGCAAATCGACGGACCGAAATGGTGTGGAAAAACGTGGTCCGGCCAGGCGCATGCCAACAGCATGACTAGCTTGGATGACCAGAATGTACTCCCTTTGGCCGAAGCGGATCCGACTATCGCGCTTATCGGCGAACAGCCACACCTTATTGACGAATGGCAAACCGCACCCAAAGTACGTGACGCCGTCCGGCATGACATCGACAGCCATTCCAACCGACCAGGACAATACATTCTCACCGGTTCCAGCGCACCACCAACCGAAGCTTACGAGCATAGCGGTGCCGGTCGTATCGCGCACCTGCGTATGTGGCCCATGAGTCTTGTTGAACTTGGAAAATCTTCCGGGGTTGTTTCCCTTCAAGGTCTTTTTGCCAGCAACTGCCCGCAGGCCGCCTCATCCTCTTCGCTGACTGACATTGCGGAATGGGTTTGCCGTGGCGGCTGGCCCGCATCGAAGGATCGTTCCCTGCAGGCAGCGTTATACATTCCACGGCAATACCTGGACGCCGTCATAGAAGACAACGCGCCCAGAATGGGCAAAAACCCTGCCATGACGCGCCGTACCATCATGTCGCTCGCCCGCAATAATGCCACAGCAGCAACGATGAAGACCTTGATACGCGACCTCTACGCGGACGACCAGGCGCAAGATGAGGAACCCGCGCGGTCGACCGTCTCCAGTTACATCCAAATGCTGCAGCGTGAATATCTTATTGAGGAGCTGCCCTGCTGGGATGCACCCATCAAAGCGAAAAACCGGATGCGGGTCAAACCAAAGCGGTATTTCACCGACCCCTCGCTGGCCGCGGCCGCACTGGGTCTGACTCCGACACGTTTGCTCACCGAAGGCCAGATTCTCGGCGACCTGTTCGAGAATCTGGCAATTCGAGATCTGCGCATCTACGCTTCGGCATGGAACGGCCCGGACAAGCCATCGCTATCGTTCTATCGAGACGAAAAAGGTCTGGAAGCGGACATTATCCTTGAATTGCCTGATGGACGGTGGGCTGCCATTGAAATCAAGCTTGGCGAAAACAAAGTACCAGAAGCGGTAGAGTCCTTACTACAGGTAAAGAAAAAGGTCACAGCGAACCCTTATGCGCGTCAAAGAGACCCCTCGTTCCTCATGGTACTGGTAGGTAACGGCGCATATTCCTACACCACTGCCGAGGGCATCCGTGTGGTGCCGCTATCCCTGCTCGGAGCCTAAACGGAACAATCCCTTCCCACCACTGGATGTCGCTATTAGACCATGGTGAGAAGGCTACACCTGTCTCATCCTGTGCACCGTCTTCGGTGTCGCCGCAGGCCTGCAGAAGCACGGCTGATTGTTCGGCTGACCGCCTGACAAAAGCGAGCGGGGAGGTTCCGTGCCGCGATAAACGGCGCAGGCCTCCCCGCTCGCGTTCCCGGATTCAACTTGTAAGCACAACGCTTTCTTAAATTAGAAACTGAACACTTCCAAACCTAGACAAGGCGTTGCACGTCTATTTAGAATCCGGGGCAGTCGCTCGGTTGGATGAGTCCGGCACGATACCGTCAGAGCCAGGGAATAGCTGCGTGATTATCTCCGAGAAAACGTCCGCAGCCCCTGCCTTAGATGGCGATTCAATCGAAACAACTTCAGAAACACCGTTTATGATGAACCATAGCCTGTGATGAAATGACAAAGAGGTGGAATCAATGACGGACGAAACATTTGTGAACCAGAACGACGTGGAAGGCACCGCAAGCGGCGTGTGGAGCCGTATGCTGGCCGGTAACCGTAGGTTCGCGGAAGGCAAGCTGGAGCATCCGAACCGCAGTGTGGAAGCGCGCGAGGCGGTTATCGACACGCATGAGCCGGATGCGGCGATATTGAGCTGCTCTGATGCGCGTGTCAGCCCCGATATTATTTTCGACGCAGGCATCGGCGATCTGTTCACCGTGCGCACGGCAGGGCAGGTCATAGACGATGCTGTGATCACCTCTTTGGAATACGCGGTGGATGTGCTCGGCGTGCGCCTTTTGGTGGTGCTCGGCCATCAGAATTGCGGCGCGATTAAGCAGGCATGCAAGGAATACGAGGCGTTGTTGCACGAGTTGACCGCCGACGCGGAGGATTCGCTGATGGCCGCTGACAGCGTTGCCGACCTTGACGAACGTATTCTGAACGCGAAATCGCTGATGCTGCGCACCGTTGGTTTTTCGATTTGGCAGGCGCACGAAGCGGAGCTGGAATCGACGGAGGATTTCGAGCGCGTGCACATCGCACGCACCATCGAGCAACTGGTGGAACAGTCCGAGGTGATTCAGCGCGCACTGGCGGAGGACCGGCTGATGATCACCGGAGCACGCTACCAGCTCGACACCGGAAAAGTCGAAGTATTGAGCTTCTGATTTTCTATACGATTCATGACAGACGTCGATCTGCTGTTGTGTGTGCAAGCACAGCCACCGCATACAACGGTAGATCCTGTATGTCACCATCCTTGCGCGGAGGCAACGGCGAGAACCGCACAGCATGCTCAAAGCCGAATCGTTTGATGGCGGCCTTCAGACTTTTCGCATGAAGATTGATGCCGGCCTTCACTTCAATCGGTATAACATACCGATCGTTCTGCGCAAGAAAATCAAGTTCGTTCGTCGAATTGGCATTCGTCCAATAGCGGGGCTCAAATCCGTACGAAACAAGTTCCTGACATACCAATTGCTCGGCAAAAGCGCCTTTCGCTGAACCAAATACCGAATCGCCATCCAAAATACTCTCCGGACTCGCGCCATTCATGGTACGCAACAAACCGACATCGGACGTATAAAGCTTGAACGCATCGACATCATCGAATGACTTGAGCGGATATTCCGGAGCGGTGACCCGCGCGACCTTCAATGCGATCGATGAATCAAGCAACCGCTGAATCGCTAGTTCAAAATCTTTGCCACGTCCACCGGAACGCACCGCACCATAAAGAAACTTCTTATTCTCACGCGCAAGCTGGGAGGGAATTGAATCCCAAACCTGTGCAAGGCGCAAGGAAAATCCCCTCGGCATCGCATCGTCATACTTCGAAAAATCACCGCGATATCCCTGCAGGATGTCTTCCTGCACCTGCATTATCCGATTGAAATCAGCACCAGGATATGTTTCGGCGAAAATCTCGACGGCTTCCGGCATGCCACCTACCACCATGTAGTATTTCAGCCATTCCATGAGCTGCTCGTGGAATACCGACATCATGTCCAAATCCGCGTTTTCGATGATTTCCGTAAGATTATGGCAGCCAACGGCGTCCAGAAATTCCAGAAAATTCATCGGATATAGGCGGTAGCGATCCACCTTCCCCACGGGATAGGAAGTGCCTGGATGCACGGTGATGCCCAACGATGATCCGGTTGCGATCAGCGCGTATTCGCAAGCTTCCTCTGCGAAATATTTCAACGCCTCGACGGCTCTGGGAATCGCCTGCACCTCATCAAGCACAATCAAAGTCTTCCCGGGTTCAATGCGCGTTCGCGAAGCCAAAGCGATACCTGCGATCAACCGTTCAGGACGCAGAGAACCGGAAAAAAGTTGATCCATAGCCTCATTGTTCTCCAGTGAGACATATGCCATCGATTCAAACTGAGTGCGCCCGAGCTCTTTAACCAACCAGCTTTTACCTGTCTGTCGGGCACCGTCCAGAATCAAAGGCTTGCGATGCGCATCGTTCTTCCATGCGATAAGCCGTTTCATCATCCAACGTTTCATAGATGCACCTCGCTCGATCAACTGTCCCAATACACCATTTGCTGTCGGAATGGCGAATTGACGGGAATAGTCGCTTTAAACAAAGCTACCATTTTCTAGGGGATAATCACCAGCTTAAGCTACATTTTCTAGGGGAAATCAAAAGTTTACACATACATAATCTCCATATCAACATCATATCGACGTCATGTTGCCCCACTGGACTAGGAGCAACCGAATACCGACAAGGACCGGCTGATGATCACCGGAGCACGCTACCAGCTCGACACCGGAAAAGTCGAAGTATTGAGCTTCTGACGTTTTTCCGGAAAAGACGGCTTCCAAGTCCGTTGCGTCGCGCTGTTTTGACATGCCGTTGCTTTAGATTGGAACCATGTCACTCGGTTTGAATATCCTCCTGATCTTCATCTTCCTGCTGCTCGGTTCTGTGTTCGCCGGCACCGAACTGGCGTTGGTCAGCCTGCGCGGATCGCAGATAGACCAAATGGAGCAGGAGGATGCCCGCGGCAAGCGCGTCGCACAAATCGCACGCGATCCGAACACGTTTCTGTCGACTGTGCAGATTGGCGTGACATTGAGCGGTTTTCTTTCCGCATCGTTCGGCGAATCGTCGATTTCTCCATACATTGTGCCGATTGTTGAAAGTTGGGGCGTGCCAACGAGCGTGGCCGCTCCCCTAACCACCATTGTGCTGACGTTGATCATTTCGTACTGTTCGATCGTGATTTCGGAGTTGGTGCCGAAGCGTATCGCGATGCAGCGCAACGAGCAGATCGCGCGTGCCGTGGTGCCTGCGATTCACGTGTTTGCGAAGGTGTGCAAGCCGATTATTTGGCTGATTGGCAAGAATACGAACATTATTGTGCGCTTGCTTGGTTTTGACCCGAACGAAACCGACAGCGAAGTGTCCGACGAGGAGCTGCGCGTGCTCGTCAACACCAATACGAACTTAAGCAAGGACGAGCGTACGATTCTCGATGACGTGTTCGACGCGTCCGAAACGATTGTGGCGGAAGTGATGCGCCCACGCGCCGACGTGGTATTTCTGGATGGTGCCATGCCGATCGGGGATGCGGCCGCGTACGTGCGCGAAATGCCGTACTCCCGTTATCCGGTGACCGGCAAGGATTTCGATGACGTGCTCGGCTTTGTGCACGTGCGCGATTTGCTCGACATTCGTGATCCCGAAGCGAAGACGGTCGCCGACGTGACGCGCGAAGGCATTTCGCTGCCGGGCACGTCGAAGCTGCTTCCAAGCCTTGAATTGCTGCGTAAGCGTGGCATTCATCTGGCGGTGGTCATCGACGAATATGGCGGTACCGACGGCATCGTCACGTTGGAGGATATGACGGAGGAGCTGGTCGGCGACATTCGCGACGAATACGATCTGCCAGAGGAAAAGGGCGGCGAGCGTACGGAGCGTACCGCGTTCGTCAATGGCGTCGCCACTATCGAAGGTGGTATGACGATTGAGGATTTCGCTGATTTGACTGGTATTGAGCTTGAGGATGGCCCGTACGAGACGGTTGCCGGCTATTTCCTGGCACACACTGGCAAGATGGGCGAAGTCGGCGATACGTTGCCTTCCGACGACGGTTACGACATGACTGTCACGCAAGTGGACGGCCGTCGTATCGAAACGTTGGAAATCCGCAAGCACATGGTTGATGGCGATAATGCGAAATCCGCGAAGACTGCAAAATGATCTGAAATTAATCGAAATAATTTGAGATGAATCGAAATAAAAACAGACTTGCGATTATGTAAATGCTGATTTTTTGTACGATAAATATCAACATTAGTAATCGCAAGTCTGTTTATTACGTTTGTCATGTTATTGAATCTGTTGATTTACTACAGATTCAGCCGCAGATTTAATCATAGATTCAGCTACGCAGTGTGGGATGGCATTCGTCGTTCCACCATGCAAGCTGCGCGATATTAGCACGGATATGCTCGCAGGACGCGTGGAATTTGGCCTGTTCGCTTTCGGTGAGTGTAGGGTTGAGGACTTCTTCGACGCCATTCGCGCCGATGATGCACGGCAGGCTGGCGTAATTGCCGCTTTCGCCTTGTTCGCCGGTAAGCAGCGTGGAGCAGGCGGCCGCATAGTGTTCGTCGCAGAGCACGGCTTGCGTAAGGCGTGCCGCGGTGGCTGCAATGGCGTATTCCGTGCACTCTTTGCCGGCGTACACGCGGTATCCGCCTCGACGGGCGTCCTGCTCGGTTTCATCCTCGTCAAGGGTGAATCGTTGCGGATTGTCTTGCGCAAGTTGGGTGAGCGGCTTGCCTGCGATGTTCACGTTCGACCAGTAGGCGAACTGCGAATTGCCATGCTCCCCTAGCATGTATGCGCCGATTGATTTCTGATCCACGTTGACGCGTTTCGCGATGGCGTTGCGTAGTCGTGCGGAATCCAACGCGGTTCCGGTGCCAATGATTTTGCGCGGATCGTAACCGGTGATGTGCCAAATTTCGGTTGCGACCACATCGCACGGATTTGAGATGGTGATGATCACACCGTGGAAGCCTGCGTTGAACAGTCGGGAGATCCAGGTGCGTGCAATGTCGGTGGTGACGAACAGTTCGCCGTCACGATCTTTGGCGCTGGTTTTCACGTCGCCGGCAGCGTTGATTACCACGTCGCAGTCAGCCAGCTGCTCGTATTGCGTGCCGTAGTTGCCGATCACGCAGTTATGCGGGTAGAAACTCAACGTGTCGCTTAAATCCTGACATTCGCTGACTACTTTTTGCTCGTTGATGTCGCACAGTTTCAGTTCTTCGGCCAGTCCTGCGGAAAGCACGGCATTTGCAACATGCGCGCCCACGTGTCCGATTCCGATAATGCCGACTTTTCTCAATACAGCCATAATCGCTCCCTTCCTCACTTGTTCGATCTTTCTGCGTGAACTGTTTTCACGCAAACATTTCAGCCGCCATGATTGTAGGCTTGCAAATCGCGAATGTTAAGCGTTTTGAACATCTTATGAACAACAAAAGCTATACGAATCACCTATACGTCGTTATCAAACGTTCGTAAGCCGTGGCAAGTCACGGCAATCCGCGCAACGTGACGGCAGTGGCGTGATATCAACATCACAGGCAACGCAACAGCATCGCCCCTACGCAAACCCATCGCAGCATGGCAGCGTGACGGCAGACGCAACGGCGAACGCAACAGCATCGCGAGCGTCATAGTACAACGTGACGGTTCAGCTCCCGCCGCAATTGCCTCCATTGCGGCAAATATGCGCTCATACGCCGCTGAAAGCCCTCTCCGTGCCCGTTTTCCCACAGGTGCGTCATTTCGTGCACAAGCACGTATTCCAGGAATTTGGGATCCATAAGACCGAGCTGCAAGTTGAGTCGGATGCGGCCGGTTTTCGGCGTGCATGACCCCCATCGCGACGTCATGATGCGTAACGTGATATGCGTAGGCTCGCGCCCGATGACTGGCGCCCATTTCACAAGCAGCACCGGCAGTTGCGCATTGATAGTCTGCACCGCTCGCCTTCTGGTTGCGTCGTTCCACACGAAAGCGCGCGGATTATTCAAGCTATTGGGATCGCCTGGATTGTTTCGATCGCCCACGCCGTCCGATTTTTTCAGACCATTCAGATTTTCCGGACCATTCGAACCATTCACACCGTCCAAACCATTGAAATCGCTTTGCCGGATCTGTTCATCCCTGACTTGCAGCATGGTGTGTTGCGCTTGTTCGATCCATGGTTTGCGTTCCGTCGCGAATCGTGCAATTGCCGCTTGTGACATGCAAGAAGGTGCGGAAATGACGATTTGCGCATTCGGTGGCTTGATGCGCAGATACATGTTTTTGATGGGCTTACGCATGATGGTCACCGTCATTCCAGCGATTTGTGTGGTTTCTTCCGATAGCGTGCGATTGCGGTTGCGCACTCCCCTGCTGGCTTTCCCACTGTTGTTACGCTGGCTACGATGATTGTTCGGCATGTCTGCATTATGTCACGACACGCCGAAGACACACTGATTTTGACTTTCGCTGATTATCACGTATTATTTCAACTCGTTGTGCTTAACAGTGCAGCAGGAACGGGCCCGTAGCTCAGGTGGTTAGAGCGCATCCCTGATAAGGATGAGGTCGGAGGTTCAAGTCCTCCCGGGCCCACAGTGATTAAGAGCGGCGCGGCCGCTTTTTTTCAACTATGGGGCTATAGCGCAGCTGGTAGCGCATCTGCTTTGCAAGCAGAGGGTCGCCGGTTCGAACCCGGCTAGCTCCACGGGGCTATGGCGCAGCTGGTAGCGCATCTCCATGGCATGGAGAGGGTCAGGGGTTCGAATCCCCTTAGCTCCACAGTCAGGGTTTCCGGTGATTTCCGGAAACCCTTTTTTCATACACGCATCCGCATCCCAATTCCTCCACCCGCTGGAGAAAACCGGACGCAGCCAAGCACCTCACAGTCCAAAAACCTCCACCGAGTGGAAGAATCCTCCCACCAACAGGCCTCCCAGCATCCCAAAACCTCCAGCCACTGGAGAAAACTAGACGCAACAAGACATCCCACAGTCCAGATTCCCCCAGTCACTGGAACAAATGACACGCTGAGGCACCTTCCAGAGTCCGTATTATTCCAGCGCATGGAAGAATCACCCCGCTGAAAGACCATTGCAAAAGGCCGTCTCAGGCAGGACTTGCGTCACCGCTTGAGACAGCCTTGGATTATTGATTATTGATTATTACGATTGCTGACGATACTTTCGATTGCTTGCGATGACTACTGCGCTGCGCCCATGCCGGCAACAGGGCCAGAATCATTCGGCACGTTCCGTACATCCTGTGGCATTCTGCTTGACAAGTTCGTCACGGATCTGCTGCAACAGCAGGATCGTCTGCTCTTCGGTGGAGATTTCCGTCTCTTCGGTGACCTCCTCCTCGGCTTTGCTCCGTTCTTCCGCAAGCTTGGTTTTGGCGAGTAACGCCTCGGTCATGTCACGGAATTTGTTGATCGGCACGAGAATGCAGAAATATACGGCCGCCGCGATAATCAGAAAATTCAATATCGCGCCAAGTACCGCGCCGAACGAAACCGTCGCATTATTGAATGTGATTGCCAGCAGACCAGCCATATTCGGTTTGCCGAAAATCATGGCGATGAACGGATTAATCACATTGTTGACGATCGAATTAACCACTGTGGTGACGGCACCGCCCATGACAACACCGACCGCCATGTCGATCATGTTGCCGCGTGCAATGAATTTCTTGAATCCTTCAATCATGATGATTCTCCCATTATGTGAGACTGTGAGATGCTGTTGCGAACGTGCTCCCTCCCACGCTTTCCGCATTTCCATCCTATAGTCAACGCAAGGCATGGCAATCCCGTAAAAAGAAGCAAGTTCGAAACCAGCGCTCGCAAGAAGCATCTCCAAATCCTGAACAAGGTCTTGTGCCGTCCATATTCGTGCACATAGAATGAGACCGTCTATTGATAACCAACTATCCCGAAGGGGAAGAATATGCTCACTGATGAGTACGTCAAGCGCGTGTACGCGCAGGTGGAAAAGCGCGACGGCGACCAGCCGGAGTTCCTGCAGGCTGTTCGTGAGGTTTTCGAAAGCCTCGAACCGGTGGTCGCGAAGCATCCGGAATATGAGAAGGCGGGCGTGCTCGAACGCATCGTCGAGCCGGAACGCGTGGTGAAGTTCCGCGTCGCATGGACCGACGATGAGGGCAAGGTGCAGGTCAACCGCGGTTACCGCATCCAGTTCAACTCTGCAATCGGCCCGTACAAGGGCGGTCTGCGCTTCCACCCGAGCGTGAACGAGGGCATCATCAAGTTCCTCGGCTTTGAGCAGATTCTGAAGAACTCCCTGACCAGCCTGCCGATGGGTGGCGGCAAGGGCGGCTCCGACTTCGACCCGAAAGGCAAGTCCGACGCCGAAGTCATGCGCTTCTGCCAGGCCTTCATGACGGAACTGTGCCGTCATATCGGCCAGTTCACCGACGTTCCGGCCGGCGACATCAACGTGGGCGGTCGCGAGATCGGCTACCTGTTCGGCCAGTACAAGCGCATTCGTGACGAGTATTCCGGCGTACTGACCGGCAAGGGCCTCGAGTTCGGCGGTTCCCTGGCTCGCACCGAGGCCACCGGTTACGGCCTGTGCTACTACACCGCCGAGGCAATGCGCGTGCTGCGCAATGACTCCTTCGAAGGCAAGACCGTGGTCATTTCCGGCTCCGGCAACGTGGCCATCTTCGCCACCGAGAAGGCTCAGGCCCTCGGCGCGAAGGTCGTGACCGCCTCCGATTCCAACGGCTACATCTACGATCCGAACGGCATTCAGCTTGACGTGGTCAAGGACATCAAGCTGGGCCATCGCGGCCGCATCAAGGAATATGCGGAGCGTGTGCCGGGCTCCGAGTACCACGAGGGCTGCAAGGGCGTGTGGACGGTTCCGTGCGACATCGCCCTGCCGTGCGCCACCCAGAACGAGATCGACGAGGAGTCCGCCAAGGCCCTTATCGCCAACGGCTGCACCGTGGTGTGCGAAGGCGCCAACATGCCGTCCACTCCGGAGGCAATCGCCGTCTACCAGTCCAACAACGTGCTCTACGGCCCCGCTAAGGCCGCGAACGCGGGTGGTGTGGCAGTTTCCGGCCTTGAGATGAGCCAGAACTCCTACCGCCTTTCCTGGACCTTCGAAGAGGTTGACAGCAAGCTCAAGTCCATCATGGAGAACATTGTTGCCAACTCCTTGGAAGCCGCCAAGGAATACGGCCACGAGGGTGATCTGATGCTCGGCGCCAACGCAGCCGGCTTCGTGAAGGTCGCCAACGCCATGGTCGCCCAGGGCGTGCTCTGATCTAGCTAATCTAACCGATTTAGCCAATACGGCTGGCTCATCGAAATACATTGAGGGTCTGTCTGGTTTCATTCCAGACAGACCCTCTTTTCGTATTTCAACACGTACTTCAGCGCAACTCCGCTATCTCGCTTATATATGGCAGATAGGGGTTGGCATACGGTAAGAGACAGACTGGTCTAGAAAATACGAAGGCGGTCTGTGCCGTGATTGGAATCACGATACAGACCGCCTTGTTGCGTTTGAGTTCGCTATCGCTACTCGCTGCTATTAACAGCCCACGGGGCCGTTAATCATCTCCAAGCGTGACGTGGATGCCGCCGACGAGGGTGCTCACCACGTTGTACAGCAGCGTGAGAATCACCACGAGCACGGTGATCAGCACCACTTCCACAATGGAGAAAATGGTGGTGGCGCTCAACACGGTGCCCAGCGAGAACACGTTCGTCAGGTCGAATCCACCGGCATCCAAGCCCGTGGAAGACACGATCTGCGTAACCTGGTCGAACACGCCAACCACGTTCAGCATGCCCCACAGAATAGCTACCGCAACGATCTGAATAATTCCCCCCGCGATGGAAAGCATGAACGCCACCTTAGCGGCCGACCATGCGTCGATACGCGTCAAAGACAGGCTCATACGGCGCGCGCGCGGAGCGCCTCCACGACGCTTCTCGCGAACCTTCACGCCGCCGGAAGCGGGGGAGGAGGCACCCTCATGTGCCTGAACCTGATCCTCACCAATCAGCGGCTGGCTGGAAGCGGAACGTGCCACGCGCGGTGCATGCCCAACCTCCGGCATTTGCTGTCCTTCGTTGTTCTCGCTCATCGTTGCTCCTTGCAAGATTGTGCCCAGTTCTTAGCTGAGGCTACCAGTTTTCACAGACGATTGCCCGCACTGCGGTCAGGCCTCTACATTCTCGCCATCGCCGGATTCGGCGTTGGTTTCAGCAGGGGCTTCAACGGCAGATTCAGGCGATTGTGCAGTATCCTCGTTCACAGTTGCGCCCACGGTCGCATTTTCCGCGTTTTCCGTGGATTCGTCATCGTCCTTCTCCTCGTTACGCGCGATGGAGATGATCTCGTCGTTCTTGTCAGGCTTGGCGAACGTCACGCCCTGGGTGGTACGTCCAGTGCGCTTGACCTCGTCGACGTTGGAACGAATGACCTTGCCGGACTTCATGATGGCCATGATCTGGTCATCTTCCTCAACGATCACCGCACCCACGAGGGAACCACGGCCTTCGGCGAGCTGCACGGCCTTGACACCGAAGCCATTACGGCCCTGCAGGCGGTATTCGCTGATGGCGGTGCGCTTGGCGAAGCCTTCGTTGGTGACCACGAACAGATCCTTGTCGGAATCACCCCAGACCACATCCATGTCCAGCAGTTCGTCGCCTTCACGGAACTTCATACCCTGCACGCCGGCAGTCTGGCGTCCCATCGGGCGCAGTTGCTCGTCGTTGGCCTGGAACTTCAAGCTCATGCCCAGTTTCGACACGAGAATGATGTCATCCTCGGCATTGCACAGTGCGGCACCGATCAGCTCGTCGGCGTTCTCGCCGTTTTCGTCGGCCATGAGACGCACTGCGATCAGGCCGCCCTGACGCGGGGAATCGTATTCGGCGAGCGCGGTCTTCTTGACCTTGCCGGAACGAGTGGCGAGCACCAAGTACTTGGCCACTTCGTAGTTCGGAATCGACAGCACGGTCTGGATTGTCTCGTCGGGGCCGAACTGCAGCAGGTTGGCCACATGCTGTCCCTTGGAATCGCGCGATCCTTCCGGCAGCTCGTAAGCCTTCAAACGGTACACGCGTCCCTTGTTGGTGAAGAACAGCAGCCAGTTGTGCGTGCTTGTCAGGAAGAAGTGGTCGACCACGTCGTCCTCACGCAACTTGGCGCCCTTGATGCCCTTGCCGCCACGGTGCTGCGCACGGTATTCGTCGGCCTTGGTGCGCTTGATGAAGCCGGAGTGAGTGACGGTCACGACCACGTTTTCTTCCGCAATCAGATCTTCGACGTTCATTTCACCGGAGTATGGCAAGATCTTGGTTCGACGTTCGTCACCATACTTGGCCACGATTTCGTCAAGCTCGTCGCCCACGATCTTGCGTTGACGCTCCGGCTTGGCGAGAATGTCGTTGTAGTCTGCGATACGACGCATCAGCTCGTTGTGTTCGTCGAGAATCTTCTGGCGTTCCAATGCGGCCAGTCGGCGCAGCTGCATGGCCAGAATGGCGTCGGCCTGCACTTCGTCCACGTCTAGCAGGTCCATAAGGCCAGTACGTGCGACTTCCGCGGATTCGGACGCACGAATAAGTGCGATGACCTCGTCGATCATGTCGAGGGCCTTCAGGTAGCCCTGGAGAATGTGGTCTCGTTCTTCCGCTTCACGCTTGAGGTAGGCGGTACGGCGTGCGATGACTTCCAGCTGGTGGCCCACCCAATGGCGGATGAACGCGTCCAGAGACAGCGTGCGTGGCACGCCATCGACCAGTGCCAGCATGTTGGCACCGAAGGTCTGCTGCAGCTGGGAATGCTTGTACAGGTTGTTGAGCACAACCTTCGGCACGGCGTCGCGCTTGAGCACGAGCACGAGACGCTGTCCGGTACGGCCGGAAGTTTCGTCACGCATGTCTGCGATGCCCTGGATCTTGCCGTCACGCACCGCTTCGCGGATGGAAACGACCAGTCGGTCCGGGTTCACCTGATATGGCAGTTCGGTGATCACGAGGCACATACGGCCCTTGATCTCCTCGGTGTTCACCACCGCGCGCATGGTGATCAGACCACGGCCGGTACGGTAGGCCTGTTCGATGCCCTTATGTCCGAGAATCGTTGCGCCAGTAGGGAAGTCCGGTCCCTTGATGATGCGGATCAGGTTTTCGAGCAGCTCTTCGCGGCTTGCGTCCGGGTGGTCAAGCGCCCAATGCACGCCTTCGGCCACTTCGCGCATGTTGTGCGGAGGAATGTTGGTGGCCATACCCACGGCGATGCCAGACGAACCATTGCACAACAGGTTCGGGAATCGTGCTGGAAGCACGGTCGGCTCCTGCGTCTTGCCATCGTAGTTCGGCAGGAAATCGACGGTGTCTTTGTCGATGTCGCGCACCATTTCCATGGCGAGCGGAGCCATACGGCATTCGGTGTAACGCATTGCTGCGGCTGGATCGTCACCGGGGGAGCCGAAGTTGCCTTGGCCGTCGACCAGCGTGTAACGCATCGACCACGACTGTGCCATACGCACCAACGTGTTGTAGATCGCGGAATCGCCGTGCGGATGGTACTTACCCATGACCTCGCCGACCACGCGGGCGCACTTGGAGTAACCACGGTCGGGACGGTAGCCGCCGTCGTACATCGCGTAGATCACACGGCGATGCACCGGTTTCATGCCGTCGCGCACGTCCGGGAGCGCACGGTCCACGATCACGGACATGGCGTATGCCAGGTAGGAATCGCGCATTTCCTGCTGCAGATCCTTCTTCTGGATGCGTTCGCCCACCATCAGGCCGTAATCGGTGTTGTCGGCCTCCTGCGGGCTCAACGGCTCCATGGAGCCGTCAGGCACGAACTGGCCGTCTTCGTTGCTGTTGTTTTCGTCTGCCAACTTCTAAGTCCTTCTAAATCCTTATGAAACCTTGCCTGAAGTCCTTGAAATCCTTACGCGTCGATCCAGCTGACGTTGCGTGCGTTGCGCTGGATGAACAGACGGCGAGGTTCGACTTCGTCTCCCATGAGCATGGAGAAGGTTTCGTCGGCTGCGGCCGCGTCTTCGATTTGCACCTGCTTCAGAATGCGGTGGTCAGGATCCATGGTGGTTTCCCACAGTTCCTGGTAGCTCATTTCACCCAGACCCTTGTAACGCTGGATGCCTTCGCCCTTCGGCAACTGACGGCCGGCGGCCTTGCCTTCGGCGAGCACGCGGTCGCGTTCGGCGTCGGTGTACACGAAGTCGTGCGTGCCTTTGGTCCACTTGAGTCGGTACAGCGGCGGCATGGCCACATACACGTAACCAGCGGTGATCATCGGGCGCATGTAGCGGAAGAACAGCGTCAGATTCAGGGTTGCGATATGCGCGCCGTCCACATCGGCATCGGCCATAATGATGACCTTGTGGTAGCGGACTTTGTTCAGGTCGAAATCCTCGCCGTAACCGCCGCCGACCGCGGTGATCAGCGATTCGATGGTTTCGGACTTCATCATGCGGTCAAGGCTTGCACGCTCGGTGTTGAGGATTTTGCCTCGCAGCGGCAGAATGGCCTGCGTGATCGGGTTGCGTCCCTGAATTGCGGAGCCGCCTGCGGAGTCACCCTCCACGATGAACAGTTCGCATTCTTCAGGATTGTTGGACTGGCAATCCTTCAGTTTGTCTGGCATGCCCGCGGATTCGAAGATTGACTTACGGCGGGTGTTCTCACGTGCCTTCTTGGCTGCAAGACGCGCACGGGAAGCTTCAATGGCCTTCTGGATGATGTTCTTGGCTTCGCTAGGATGCGAATCGAACCAGTCGCCGAGCTTGTCGGTCATCACGCGCTGCACGAAGGTTTTCGCTTCGGAATTGCCGAGCTTGGTCTTGGTCTGGCCTTCGAACTGCGGGGTGGTGAGCTTCACCGAAACCACTGCGGTCAGACCTTCGCGCACATCGTCGCCGGAGAGGTTCTCGTCCTTGTCTTTGAGGATGTTCTTCTCACGTGCGTAACGATTGACGAGCGAAGTCAGAGCCGCACGGAAGCCTTCTTCGTGGGTGCCGCCTTCGGTGGTGGAGATGGTGTTGGCGAAGGTGTGCACCGCTTCGGAGTATGCAGTGGTCCACTGCATGGCGATTTCCGCGGAAATGCCGATTTTCAGATCTTCCGCTTCGAAATCGATGACATCCGGTTCGACCGGGGTTGCCTTGCGGGACTTCACCAAGTAATCGACGTAATCCTTGATGCCGTCGTTGTACTGGTAGGTGACTGTCTGATGCTTCTCGGCATTGTCGTCACCGTTGCCTGCAACTTCGTCTCCTGCCTGGTCCGGCTCGCGCAGATCAGTTAGGGACAGCTTCAGTCCCTTGTTCAGGAATGCCATCTGCTGGAAACGGTTACGCAGAATCTCGAAATCGTAGGTGGTGGTTTCAAAGATCGCGCCGTCGGCCCAGAAGGTCACGGAAGTGCCGGTGGACTCGTCTTCGCCCATCGGTTCGCCCTTGAGCAGACGCGTGGTCGGCTTCTGGTTGATGTAGGTCTGGGTCCAATGGAAACCCTGACGGCGCACTTCGATGTCGACGCGGGTCGACAATGCGTTCACCACAGAAATACCCACGCCGTGCAAACCGCCGGAGACCGCGTAGCCGCCGCCACCGAACTTGCCGCCTGCGTGCAGCTTGGTCATCACAGTTTCCACACCGGAAACACCTTCGCCCGGAACTTCGTCAACCGGAATGCCTCGGCCATCATCGACCACGCGCACGCCGCCGTCCGGCAGAATCGTCACTTCGATATGCGAGGCATAGCCCGCCAGCGCTTCGTCGACGGAGTTGTCGACGATCTCATACACCAGGTGGTGCAGGCCACGGGGGCCGGTGGAGCCGATGTACATGCCTGGGCGGATTCGCACCGCTTCGAGGCCTTCCAACACTCTCAGATCGGACGCGTCGTAATGCTCCGGAGCCAAGGTGTCGTCGAGCTGCGCATCTTCGAGCTGATCGTTTTGGATCTGATCTTCCTGCGTGTTTTCAGCTGATTCGTTCAGCGAATCCGCATCAAGGTCTGCCACAGAGATTCCTTCCTGCATTTTTCCCGCCATCAAGGGTCATTTCCGCAGGTGATACCACCTAGAACGCAAATAAAGGCCCCTTCTAGGCGTTTACATACACTACTTGATATTCTACTCATGCAGGGGGACAGCACGCCAGAGGCATTTATCCTTGAAATTCAGCCGTTTACTCCTGTTTTTCACATTCGAAAACGTATTTTCCAGCCTCCGCAAAGGTCATTTCCGGGAACATATTCGACGTACGTCCGATCGCAGACCAACTATCGCACCGATCTATCGCTAATACCGGGTCCTTCTGGTCATTCGTCCTCGGCTGAATCCCTGTTGCTGGGGACCAGTGACGCGCACTTCGTTGATGGTCAGGCCCTCGAGTCTCCTGCGAATGGTGTCGGTCAGCAGCGGAATCATGTACGTCATGGTGGTGGTCCATGCGGGGCTGTCGCATCGGATCGTCAGAATGCCGTCGCGCAGGTCGACGGGGTAGGAGTGGCGCGCGTTTTCTTCACCGACCACCTGATCCCAATGATTCTGCATCTGCGCGATTTTCAAATGCGGCGTCCATGAGCCTTGCGTTGCGATCACGTTGAAGATATTGCCGACCGTCTGTGGGTCTCGTCCGGGTTTGCCGAAATTCTCCCATGCCTGTCGCGCACATTCCTCACGTTCCTTGTAGCGTCCGGCGCGTCTGCTGATGCGTTCGAACACTTCGGCGGGCAACTTGCGTTGGTCGAGATGCAATGTTTCGCAGATTGGAGGATTAGGCATCAGCGGTCGGTCTCCCTTCCTGCCGCAAGCTGCGCCATCATCGCCGCCAAATCGTCATCGCCGCCATCTTGCGATTGCCGACGCAACGCGGCCACGTCAATCACATGCGCGTGCACAGCGTCCATTTGTGGAATATCGCTTGCCGCAGCGACGGTGATCAGCACTTGATCCTGCCTCATCGCGAAATCGAGGATCTGTCCACGACGGGATTCATCAAGCTGTGCGAACACATCATCGAGAATCACGATCGGCTTGCTTTCGAATTGCGCGGAAACCGCTTCATATAGCGCCATTTTCAACGCCAAAGCCATGGTCCACATCTCGCCGTTGGACGCGAATTCACGGGCGGGCATGTCGTTGAGCAGCAAGGTCAGATCGTCGCGATGCGGTCCGATCAGATTCTGCCCGCGTGCCACTTCGCCCGGGTAGATGCGCTGGAAATGACGGCTGATTTCCGCGCCTGGATCGTCGAACAGCATCACTTCGTCGAAGGACGGCTCGTATGCGAGCGCCGCCCGCTCGTCGTCTCCTGCCAAAGACGCGTAGATTCGCGCGAAAGGCTCCCCCAAGCGTGTGATTACATCGTTGCGTTCCTGTGTCAGTCTCATGCCGAGATCGATGAATTGTCCCGTCCAGATTTCCAGCCCGCTTAAAACCGTCTGCTGGCCGTATTGCGGGTCGAGATTCGTGCCGTCGCCGAGTTGTTTGAGCAGTGCCGTGCGTTGTTTCGCCACGTGCGTGAATTGTTGCAGCAGCTGCGCGTAGTGGGGGAGTAGCAGGGAAGCGGCCTGGTTGATGAAGTTACGTCGGGTTGCTGGATCGCCTGCCACCAAACGCTGATCTTCGGGGGTAAAGGAGACGGAGGGCGTGCGCCCGATGAGATCGCGCATGTATTGTGATTTTCCGCCATCGATTCGCGCCCGATTCGCGCCTCGTGCCACGATGGTCACTTCGTAGGTGTGTTGCGTTTCATCGTCTTCCACATTGGCTCGGATGGTGGCCGAAGTGCACCCTTTTTCGATTAGTGGCAATGATGATGACGTGCGATGGCTTGATCCCGTGGAAAGCACTTCGACGGCTTCCACAATATTGGTTTTGCCGAGTCCGTTGGCTCCTTGCAGAATGTTGATTCCCGGTCCGAAGTCGAGCACGCAATGTTCCCAGGAACGGTAGTGGTCGAGTGCTAGGCGGGAAATATACATTCACAATCCTTGAGAATCAAGCAAATTTCTTACGTGGATAATCGCAATTATTAACGAATATGATTGTTTATGAATATTCATGCAAACGGGCTGAACCGGCAGTAATAGCCATGTTCAGCCCTATTTTTGCGATGCATCCACGTTTTGTGTGGATCGGCTTATGTTCAGCTGTTGAAACGCATGGGCACAAGCAGGTAGCGATAGTCCATGGACTCCTCGGAATCCGACTCCTGCTGGCCGTTGAATTCCACAGGCTTGACAGCGGTGGTCATCTTCATGCGCACGAACGGTTCCGCGATGGCGCTCAGTCCTTCGATCAGGTAGGTCGGGTTGAAGGCCACGGTGATGTCTTCTCCATCCATGTCGATGTCGAGGATTTCCTTGGCTTGGGCTTCGTCCGCGGTTCCCGCAGTCAATGTGAGCTCCTGGCTGGTGAATGCCATGCGGATCGGTGCGTTGCGCTCGGCAACGAGGGAGACACGCTTGATGGCGCTGATGAGATCCTGCTTGTTGATGACCGCGTGAATCGGGTATTCGTCGGCATATAGGCGGTCGACCGCGGGGAATTCGCCGTCGATCAGCTGTGAGGTAGACACGCGTCCGGCGTTCTCGAAGCCCAGCAGCGACGGATTCTCCGTGTCGAAGTCCACAACGATGTTCTGATGCTCATCTAGGGAGCGCGCCACGTCGCGTAACAGTGCGCCGCGAACGAGCGCGGTGGTGTTGGTGTCCGGGTTTTCCGGCGTCCACGTAAAGCTTGCACGAGACAGGCGGAAACGGTCGGTGGAGCTCATGATCACCTTGTCGCCTTGGAACTGCACTCGGATGCCGGTGAGTACGGGACGATTCTCCTCGCGGGAAACGGCCACGGATGCCTGGGTGACGGCCTGAGTGAAGGTTTGCGCGTCCACTTGGCCCAGTTTGGTCGGAATTACCGGAAGATCCGGATATTCGGCATCCGGCATGAGCTGCATGGTGAATGTGGATTTGCCGGAGGTGATGGTCATGGTCGATCCATCGGTGGAAAGATAGGTTTTCGCAGCAGGAAGTGATTTGGTGATATCCGCCAGCAGCTTACCGAGCACCAAAACGGATCCGGCTTCGTCAACGCCTGCTTCAATGTGGTGACGGGCGGAAATGGCGTAATTAAAGGCGGAAAGCTGGAGAGTGCCGTCGATGGCCTCCAAACGGACGCCTGCCAAAATGGGGGATGCAGGGCGAGCGTCGATCACGCGGGTGGTCCAGGCTACTGCGTCTGCCAGCGCTTGGGAATTGACTTCAACTTTCATGGCTAGTTTCCTCGTTTCGTTCGGTCCATAAGTCATTCTAGCGAGCTGCCAGCGTTTTGACGAAGCGTGGGGAATTCCTCACTTACGGTGACGATGATGATTTTCTTATAACAATCTATATTCGTCATAATAAGGCTTGTGGATAATGTGGGTAAGTGCTCAGACCCCACGTTTTGCAAGGGCTCAGTTCACCTCACTACCTGTGGATAACTTTTGAATGGAGTGTGGACAAATCAGCGGGTTATCCACAGGCTCGGCAATGAGAAAAAGTTATCCACAAAAGCCTGTGTATAGTCCACAAGTCATCCACCGCAGATTTTCGCGTTTCCAACGGCTTTTCCACCGAGAAATCCTTGATTTGTGCACAACTATGTGGATAACTTCAATAAAAATCTTCCACAACCCGGCGTGTCAGAATGGTCGGTAAATCAGCTGGTAAAGAATTTACTAATACTCATACTTGGCTGTCGAGAATCGCCTGAGCAAGGCAGAAAACGGCAAAATCGTTTTTGAGGCGTACGGAAACACATGCAAACGTGCAAAGTCGAGCAAAAACGTTATTTTTCGCCGGAACGCTGTTTGAGTTGCAGCGTCAGCTCCGTCACATAGTTGTAGATTTCCTGCTTTTCCTGCATTTCATCGCTGATACGGGTGTAGGCGTGCATCACTGTAGTGTGGTCTTTGCCGCCAAACACCTGGCCGATGTCATTCAGGCTCATGCTGGTGAGTTCACGCACCAAATACATGGCAATCTGGCGGGCCAGCGCGATTTTCTTCGTGCGAGAACGGCCGACGATGTCGTCGAACGTGATGTAGAAGTACTTTGCCACCTGGGTGATGATGTCGGTGGGCTTGATCTCCACATCGGTCGCGAAAAAGTCCTGCAGCGTATGCTCCGCCAGCGCGCGAGTCACCGGCTGTCCGCTCAGGGAAGCCATGGCAGTCACGCGGTTCAGTGCGCCTTCCAGCTCGCGGATGTTCTCGGTGAAACGTTCCGCAATAAGGTTGAGCACGTCGTCTTGAACGTTGGATTCATGGGCGATCATGCGCAGAATGGCGATTCGCGTCTCCAGATCCGGCGGCTTGACGTCAACGGTCAGGCCGGATTCGAAGCGGGAGATCAGGCGTTCGTTGAAGCCCTGCAGATCCTTCGGAGGCACATCGGATGCGATTACAATGCGCTTGTTTGCCTGATGCAGGGTGTTGAACGTATGGAAGAACTGTTCGAGCGTCGCATCCTTGCCGCTGAGGAATTGGATATCATCGATCAGCAGCACGTCGACTTCACGGTAGCGACGATTGAATTCCTTGATTTGGCCGGAATTCTGGTTGGTGTCGCCCAATGCTTCGATGAATTCGTTGGTGAATTCCTCGCTGGTTACGTAACGGACCTTCAGTGAGGGATCCTTGACCAGCGCGTAGTTGCCGATGGCGTTCAGTAAGTGGGTTTTGCCCAGGCCGGAGCCGCCGTAGATACACAGTGGGTTGAAATCATGACCGGAACCTTCCGCGACGGCCAATGCGACGGTGCGCGCGAAACGGTTGGAATCGCCAGGGACAAAGGTGTCGAAGGTGGCGTTCTTGTTCAGATGGGTCTTAGGATCCAGCAAAGGCCTGTTCTGGCCTCGTTGGAAAGTGTTGGGGCGTTCCGGAGGCATGACGACCGGAATGGGAAGCTGTCCCTGCGTGGTTTCTTTGACATGCGGCTCGGGGGTAAAATGAGGGTATTCCTCGACGGCCGGTTGGGCAGGTTCCTTCTTCTCTACGATCTTGAATGCGGGGAAAATATCCTGCTCGGCGGCCTCTCGCAACGCCTTCAGCAAGGGCTGGCTCAATTCGTTCTGCAACGTCTGCTGCGCGGCCGCGCTGGGCACGCACAACACGATGGTGGGACCCCACATGCCTTCCGGAAAAACATTTTCCAGCCAGCTTTTGTCACGTACGGAAAGCGCGGGATTCTGGTGCAGCAACGCCAGCGCGTCGGACCATACCCCGCGAGCCTGATCGAGAGGATCGGTTGTCGTATCGGCCACGGATTCCCCTTTCTCGACAGACTTCTACCAGTAGTGCAACTGTTTATTTGTACTCTCTTTTCCCTGAGTTATCCACCGGTGAGCGTGTTGAAATGCTTGAATTGTGAATAACAGTTATGTAGTTTGTGGATAACTTTTGTGGGGAGTTTGGCGACATAGCAACGTTTTTTGTGGATTGTTTTGTGGGGAGAGTCCCCACAAAATGTGAAGGAATTAGTGGAGGTAATTACTCTGTTCAGGGGTCAGAGTAACTTGGTAGAGCTTGACTCATGAGGAGCCGTGCCTTGGCATGGCTAAAAACACCGGGAGCATTAATTATGAAGAGGACATTCCAGCCGAACAACCGCCGTCGCCACATGAAGCACGGTTTCCGTCAGCGCATGCGCACCCGCGCAGGCCGCGCTCTGATCAACCGTCGCCGCGCCAAGGGCCGCAAGTCCCTCGCTGCCTGATTTAACGGCATAGAGCGGTGGAACGGCTGAAAAGCCATCGCGATTTTGTCGCGGTGCTCAAACGCCGTCGTAGGGTATCGCGAGAAGACATCGTCGTGCATTATTTAGTGCACGACGATGCCGTTATTGATGATTCCACGGCGAAGCGGGGCCGACGTGTCGGTTTGGCCGTTTCCAAGGCTGTCGGCAACGCAGTAACGCGTAATGCCGTCAAACGTCGTTTCCGCGTGCTTGCACGAAAGTACGAATCTTCCTTACCTGAATCCTGCGATATCGTGTTGCGTGCCAAGCCAAGTGCCGCACATGCTGATTTTCTATCGTTGGAACAGCAGATCGTAGCATGTTTTGAAGCGGTGAATCGTAAGGCCGTGCGTCAGTAATGAACGCCGGTCATAACGGAAATTGGATGATTCGCGCCATTCGCTGGTACCAACGTCATATTTCCGCAAATACCGCACCCTGCTGCAGATATTATCCAAGTTGTTCCAATTATGCGATTCAGGCGATTGAACGATTTGGCCGCCTTAAAGGTGGCCTTCTTGCGTTGTTGCGTCTTCTTCGCTGCAATCAGTGGAACCGTGGGGGAATTGACGACGTTCCGCAGCTTTATTCCTTGTTTTACAGATGTTCGTGGTCGAAGGCACACGAGGAACCTCGGCTCACGCCTCTGAACGTAGAAAAACCTATAGGCGATAAGGAGACTGGCCTGTAATGAATCAAAATCAATTCCTCCTCGACAGCGGTTTCTGGGGCTGGCTGTATAAGCTCCTGTATCCCGTCGAGTGGCTCATGACGCAGATCATGGCCGTATTCCATAAGTTCCTGGTGATGCTGGGCATGAACGAGATCGGTTTCTCGTGGGTCATGTCCATCGTATTTCTAGTACTTGTGGTCCAAGCATGCGTTTTTCCGCTGTTCTACAAGTCCATGAAGGGTATGCGCAAGATGCAGGCCCAGATGGCCGTCCTGCAGCCAAAGATGCAGCGTATCCAGAACAAATACAAGGGCAAGAACGATCCCGCCAGCAAGGAAGCCATGCAGCGCGAGATGATGAAGCTCTACCAGGACAATGATGCGAACCCGATGGGTGGCTGCACTTCCATGCTCCCTATGTTTGTGCAGGGTCCCGTGTTCATGTGCATGTTCTATACACTGTCAGCCATTCCGTACATCGCGCGCGGCAAATTCAGGGACGGACAGGGTCTTGGCGCTTTCGACATCGCCACAGCCAAGCAGTTCACGTCCACCACAGTGTTCGGTGTGAACGTGGCTGATAACTTCACGACCGCTGCCGTGCATGGCAAAGTAGTTATCGCCATCTTCGTTGCATTGATGTGCTTCTGCCTGTGGTTCATGCAGTACAACAGCATGAAGCGTAACATGGCTCAGTCTGCGGCAAACAAGCAGACCGAAATGATGCAGAAGATGATGTTGTGGATGTTCCCGATCATGTACATTTTCTCCGGTATTGCCATGCCATTCGCTGTGCTGGTGTACTGGCTCACCAACAACATCTGCAATCTGTTGCGTTCCATCTGGCAGATCCACGTCTTCCCGACTCCGGGATCTCCGGCCGCCGAAGCGAAGGAAAAGCGTGATCATGTTCATGAGAACGCCCGCCGAGCCAAGGCCGGTCTGCCATCCCTCGAGGAAGAGGCGCTGCAGAAGGCTAAGGAAGCCGCCGAAGTGAAGGAAAAGCACGGCTACCAGCGTCAGCAGCCGAGCCGTAAAAAGAAAAAGAAGTGAGTAAGAGTGTGTCCCGTGTTTCACGTGAAACGCGGGACACACCACTTTTATCAGCGTTTATTGTCGACGTGGTAAACAGTAATTAGACTTTACCTAATAAGACTTTAGTAATAGAAACCCCGCTCAAAGGAGTACAACCACCATGGCGCAAGATGAGGAAAAGACCATCGATCAGCTCAACGAGGAAGCTGATATCGCTGCCGATTATCTTGAAGGACTGCTCGATATCGTCGATTACGAGGGTGATATTGAAATGGGCGTGCGCAACAATCGTCCTACCGTGCAAATCGTCGCCGATGATGATACGGATATCAAGCATCTCATCGGACGCAACGGCGAGGTCGTCGACGCATTGCAGCAGCTGACGCGACTTGCCGTACAGCAGAAGACCGGCGAACGTTCCCATCTCATTGTGGACGTCGACGGCTATCTCAAGCGCAAGCGTCAGCGTCTGCACGACATCGCGCTGGATGCCATCGACGAGGTACGTGAGACCGGAGAGCCGGTCGATCTGAAGCCGATGAATTCCTTCGAGCGTAAGATCGTGCATGACGTGGTGCGTGAGGAAGGCATGAAGTCTCGTTCCCATGGCGAGGAGCCACGTCGTTACGTTACGGTGTATTTCAAGGCTTCCGCTGCCGAGGAAACCGAAGACGAGGATGAGGCCTGAGTTCGGCTCGTTTCACGTGAAACATGGCGTCACCATCATGGTGGCGCTTTTTTGTTGCGATTAGTGAATGACTACACGCAGGCCGTGCGATATTGCCGGCATTGGTCGGGGAGTAATGGCTGGAATACCGGCAATAAGGAAGAGCAGGATATAGGATGGTGCCCATGAGTGATGTGACAGACGAACTTGATGATTCGCCGATTCTTGAGGAAGTGCTGGGGGATGCGTTGGGTAAGCTGCGTGTTTTTCATGCGAAACTTGCCGAAGAAGGCGAACCTCGTGGCTTGATCGGACCACGAGACGTTGGGATTATTTGGGAACGCCATATTCTGAACTCGGCTGCCATTGTGCCTTTCGTAAGGGAATCCACGGCCAAGAAGCAGTTCAAAACGGTTGCCGATATTGGCAGTGGCGGCGGTTTTCCCGGTATCGTTGCGGCCGCATGTCTGCCGGATCATCAGTTCACGCTCGTGGAGCCTATGGAACGGCGTATCGAATGGCTGAACGAGTGCGTGGCGGACATGGAGCTGGAGAACGTTACGGTGGTGCGTGCCAGGGCCAATGAGATGATCGAGGCCATTGCGGGTATGTCTGGCGCTCAGGGCGGCAACCGTGGCAATGGAAACGCCAGAAACGGCAAAGGCGGCAGGAACGGCAGGGGAGCGGTTGCCCGCGGTCCTGTGCTGGATTTGGATGGCAAGCCCATTCAGGCAAGGCACCCGTTCGCCGTGGTGACCTGTCGTGCCGTTGCACCGATGACCAAGCTATCCGGGTGGACGTTGCCGTTGCTTGAACGCGGTGGACGTCTGGTCGCATTGAAGGGAAGATCCGCTCAGGAGGAGATCGAAAAAGCCTCCAAGGAGATCGCTAGGTGCGGCGGCGTTCGTCCGCGAGTGGTGGATGCCGAGGTCGGGCCGGGGCTTGAATCGACCCATGTGCTCATGGTGGATAAAAAGTAAGTTATCCACCATTTTGGCAAGTTGTCCACATTATCCACAACTGGAGACTCGTTGCAATAAAGCGCAAAAAAATGTTGGAATAGCAACAAGATGTCTGTGGATAACTTTTTGCGAGCAATGCAAGTTATCCACCGACTATCCACAGTTATCCACATTTGCGCACAATGGGTGGACGGGTCGGTTCTGTCCACCCAAATGATGAAACTTGAGTGTTAAGCATATCGTAAGGAAGGCTGACGTATGACTGGACCTGAAGGACCAGATAACCTGACATCGATGGAATCGGCGACGGAAACCATCAAACGAATTTTCGGAGGGTCGGATTCTCCTCTTGGTTCGCAGATCGCCGACGAATCGTCTCGCTATCGCGCCTTGCAGAAGGCCGTTTGCCCAAAGCCGGAGCAGACGCGTCTGATCGCGGTCGCCAATCAGAAGGGTGGCGTTGGCAAAACCACGTCTGCGGTGAATCTTTCCGCCGCGTTGGCCCAGTTCGGTTCCAAGGTGCTGCTGATCGATATGGATCCGCAGGGCAATGCGTCGACCGCGTTGGGTGCTCCGCATGCGTCGGGAGAGCCGTCGGTATACGACGTGATCGAAGGCAGAAAAACCATTGCCGAAGTCAAGCGCACCTGCCCTGACTTCGATCTGCTTGACGTGGTGCCAGCCTCCATCGATCTGAGCGGTGCCGAGCTGGAAGTCGCCGACATGGAAAATCGCAATGTTCTACTGAAAACCGCGGTTGACGAGTTTCTTGAGAACAGCGAGGAACACTACGATTACGTGATTATCGATTGCCCTCCGAGCCTTGGTCTGCTGGTAATTAATGCCATGTGTGCGGTGCATGAGATGCTGATTCCGATCCAAGCTGAATATTATGCGTTGGAGGGTCTTGGTCAGCTTATCAATACCATCGGGCTGGTGCAGGAACATTTCAATCCGTCACTGCTTGTTTCTACCATGCTGATCACCATGTTCGATAAGCGAACCCTGCTTAGCCGTGAAGTGCATGACGAGGTCAAAAGCCACTATCCGACCATCGTGTTGGAAACCACGATTCCACGAACGGTGAAAATCTCGGAAGCGCCGAGCTTTAATCAAAGCGTTATCGCCTATGACCCCAAGGGCATGGGTGCAATCTCCTACTGTGAGGCCGCGTTGGAACTCGCACGTCGCTCGCAGACGGTGTTGCAGGCTATTGATGCAAGAAGGAATGAGAACTGATCATGGCTACGAAATCACGTTTGGGCATGGGTCTCGGCGCGCTGTTTCCGTCTCTTCCAGGAGAGTCGGCAAAGTCGGAAGCTGCCGCTGAGCCGGCTGCGACTGCTGTAGGAGTGAAGACCGATAACAAGCCGTCCGCGAAAACTTCCGGAAGCATGGCTGGCAGTGCTGCCGTGCCGTCTGTGAGCAAGAACGTAGGCGCTAAAAGCTCCATGGCGACAGCCAAGGCTTCCGTCGATGCCGTCCACGACATGAAGAAGAACGTTTCACGCGAAACCAAGAAAGGAAGCGTTCATCGTGCCAGCATGCCTTCTATTACGCTGAACGAAGCGGCTCATCCAGCCGACATGTTCTTCGGTGCCACCAGTCCTGTCGCTCCTTCTGCCGACGCGAAGCAGGAGAGTGTTTCACGTGAAACCGCTGCGGTCAAAAAGAACGAAGACGCAAAGAACGACGAACTGGAACTGCTGCCGGTGCAGGGTGGTTACTTGGTTGAATTGCGTCTGAGCGATGTCGGACCCAACCTGCATCAGCCACGCACTATTTTCGACGAGGATGATCTTCGTGAGCTTGCCGATTCCATCAAGGAAGTTGGCGTGCTGCAGCCCATCGTGGTACGGAAACGCCCACTTGCGCAGATCGAGGCCGCGCGCAAGGAGAACGCCGCTATCAATGACGAGTCGCATAATATGTTCGACGGTCGCATGGATAGCATGTATGAGCTCATCATGGGTGAGCGTCGCTGGCGTGCTTCACAGATCGCAGGTCTGAAAACGATTCCTGCGATCGTCAAAACCACGGCCGACGACGACATGTTGCGTGACGCTCTGCTGGAGAATCTGCATCGCGTTGCGTTAAATCCGCTGGAAGAAGCGGCCGCCTATCAGCAGATGATCGACGATTTCGGTCTGACGCAGGCGCAATTGTCGAAATCCGTATCGAAATCACGCCCGCAGATCGCAAATACCTTGCGATTGCTGAATCTGCCTGCAACCGTGCAAAAGAAGGTCGCTTCTGGACTTTTATCGGCCGGTCACGCGCGTGCGCTGCTGGGATTGCCGACTGAAGCTGATATGGAACAGCTTGCGACGCGCATTATCTCTGAAGGACTGTCTGTTCGCAGCACTGAGGAAATCGTGTCGATGAAGGCCGCCGAATCGGATCAGCCGAAGAAAGCGAAGACCAACAAGCTGAATCCGTGGGCTGGAACGCCAATGCAGCTCGGACTTGAAAAGAAGTTCGGCACGAAGGTTTCCATCAAAGGATCCAAGGAACATGGCCGCATCGAAATCGTCTTCAAATCCGAAGACGACATGAAGCGCATTGTCGACATGCTCATTCCTTCTGCTGAAGAATAGTATTTTCTCGAGTTTCTCTGTCTGACCAGTGTGATGTTCGCAGAAGGGCGGCATATTCTATTCACGACACACTCAAGGCCGCGTTTGGCCAAGCTTACAGTCGTGAACAGAATATGCCGCCCTTCCGCTTATTTTAGCGTTTTTGTGATTCCTTGTTTGGTGGTATTTGACGGCATCTTTCTATGGGAATTAGTTGATTCGTCGGTACATACGATTTCTGCTTTTCGTTTTACCGATGGCTTCAACTTTATTTTCTTGTATTAACTTTCTTAGATTACGGCGAATTGTTTCAACTGATTTTCCAGTAATATCAGCAAGCTCCCTTGCGGTAATATCTTTATTCTTTGGAATAAAAGTGAGAATATCAACCTTATTTTTCATAGTATTCGACAACATGTTTGTTGTATCGTTTTTATGAGTTGGTTCAGTATTTTTAATTTCAGAGATAATCTCATCAGCTTTGTTGGACAGATTGACGCTGGAACGCCACAACACCACAGTGAAGGAGTCCTGAGTCGCGCGGAATTCCGGTGCGCGCAGATCGCGGTTCTGCATTTCGTTCATCATGAGGATGATTCCTCCGCCCTGACCTTCGGCGGTGATAAGATTGCTTCCGATCACAGGGGTGGTTTGTACGAGCTGCATGAGGGCGCTATTGCGGCATCGAGATTGTCTATCTGCGAGATTATCAATGGTTTTGCCTCCCCATAGGCCACCTGGATTCGATATTTCGATCCTGTCTGCGTAAACGTCGACGGTGACCGGCTGGCCTTGAAAATACGGATGATATTCCCTATGCACTACTGCGTTGGCGATGGCTTCACGCAGAACTTCGGAAGGAATTTCCAATTCATCTTTTCTTCCGATGCCTTCGATGAACGAATAAGATCGTAAATTTCGAGATGTAGCATTTACCGCATCGTTGATCATTTCTGATGCAGATCCCTCGCATTCTACGCGGTCGAGGAACCTTAGTGCACCTGGCTGCGATTTTTCAATGCCTGGATGTACAGCAACGTCGATAAAGAGACGTGGGAAGAATTGTTGAGGATAGTTACCAGCTGCAATTAATCCCGCCATCCGTATGCGACCTTGTCGATCCGCAATGTTTAATCGCGCTAGTTTTTCTTCTTTTGTTTCTGCTCCACACAAGGCTTTAGTGCCTTGTTTTCTTACAAAAATAGTATCGACAACAGAAGAGTTAAGGTCTTCAATAGAGGCATTAGGAATAATTTCAAGATCAGAACTACTTGGATGTAGTATATTTTGAATTTCATATAATTCTGCTGATGATAGGAGAACATCTTTATCATCAATTCGTTTGAAACTACCGCTTTTAATTCCTTTGGCGGTAATATAGCATGGCTTGAAATCTATATCGTTTTCATATATACGAATCACGAGAATCTGACCGCCGTCAACGGTTTCACGTGAAACATCATATTTTGGAGGATTTGAGAGTCTGATTCCATCCCTACCGCCATCTCCCATACCTTCGATAAGTTGGTCCTGCACTCTGCCGAGGTGAAAATCCTGAACGCAAGTGAATCCATTGTGTTCATCCAAACCAAGGAGCAGAGTGCCACCATGTGTATTTGCGAAGGCGCTGATGCTTTCCCACACGTCTTTGCTGAGGGATCGCTGACAGCTTTTTACTTCGTAATCGCCGTCGTCATTATGCTGTTTGCGCAATCGTGCTATCGCGTTTTGGATTGGTTCTTGGAGAATGGACATAGCTTCCTCCATATCACAGTCATTCACACGGTCATTTTGCTTTTATCACGGTCATGACTGTGATGTGACTGTGTGAATGACCGTGTGAATGACCGTGATGGGGAGTGTTACTGCTGGAGGTAGGCTTGGGCATCAAGGGCGGCCCGGCAGCCCATGCCGGCGGCGCTGATCGCCTGACGGTAAACACTGTCAACACAGTCGCCTGCTGCAAAAATGCCGGCAGTGCTGGTGCGTGTGCTGGCGCCGTCCACCTGAATATATCCAGCCGCATCTCGCTGCACAATGCCGTCAATAAAAGCTGTGGCGGGGGAGTGTCCAATCGCTACGAAAATACCGTTTGCAGCAATCGTGCTCATCTCTCCGGTGATGACGTTGCGAACGTTCACGGATTGGGCTTCGTTGACATCACCTAAGATTTCCTCCACCACGGAATCCGTGACGATGGTGATTTTCGGATTCTGTTGAGCACGTTCCACGAGAATCTGCGATGCGCGGAATTCGGAACGACGATGAATCAACGTCACCGACGATCCAAATCGGGAAAGAAAATCAGCTTCAGTGAATGCGCTATCGCCGCCGCCGACCACAATAATCGGCTTATCGCGGAAGAAGAAGCCGTCGCAAGTCGCGCAATATGACACTCCCTTGCCGGAATATTCCACCTCTCCAGGGATGCCGAGCTTGCGGTATTCCGATCCGGTTGCGATGATCAAAGCACGGGTTTCAAAAACGTCCCCCTGATCGACACGCACGGTTTTCACGCCGGTGGCGTCATCGTTGCTCACGGAAACAACATCATCCCAAACGATTTCTGCGCCGAACTTCTCTGCCTGGCGTTGCATATTATCCATGAGTTCCGGTCCCATAATGCCGTCAGGGAAGCCTGGGAAATTCTCCACTTCGGTGGTGTTGACGAGCTGCCCGCCTGGGGTCAGCGCACCCGCGATGACCAGTGGTTTGAATCCAGCTCGGCCCAAATATATGGCCGCAGTATATCCGGCAGGGCCGGATCCGACAATAATTACGTCTCGCAAATCACTCATATTCCCACTGTAGCGAACCGCCGAAACGAACAGTCGCACATCGCACGATTTCACGTATTCTTTTTCCTATGGCGTATTATCAAATGCTTTCCGAGCTGGATCATCTACAAAGTTTCACGTGAAACATGAGCTGTTGTGTGTGATTGCGTGTGGGGCTGTGTGTGCAGTTGCTGGTGGTGGCTGGATTCTTGGCGGCGCTTGAGTGGAACATGAGAAAAAGGGCCTGCGCTCCATGTGGAACGCAGGCCCTTGAGTTGTGTAAACGTGACGCCTGCCTGGGCAGGCCTTGGATCACTTATTGATGATCTTCTTGAACAGATCGGCGCTGGCCTTGGCGAGTGCGAACTGACCGAAGCCTGGATCGATGGAAGCGAGGTTGGCGTTGACGATCTGGTTGAAAGTGTTGTTCTTCATGATGTTTCCTTCCGTTTGGCTTGGCGGCGTTCTTGTTTTCTGTTCTTTCCTCTGGCCGCTGCCGTAAGTCTTGTTTGTTGTTCTGTTATTTCAGCGCGGGTGGCGTTGCCGTTTCCCCGCGTGTGGGGTGCGGCTCCGGTTTTCTCTCCGGTTCCTGCCGCATCATGTCTCTTTGTTCTGTTGTGCCTTCATTATAGACAGGCGCAATCGTCGATGTCATGCAACGATCGTCGATTCTTTTGTATTTTCATCGGCTAATCTTGAAATAAACGTAATGATGCTGTGATGAAAAGATGATCGTCGATTGCAGGGTGGTGTCGCCGTCGCAAAAAGAAGCGGCGCGATCTTCAGATTTCTATCTTTTCCATCTTCCTTACTTGTGGGAGTATTTGCGCTTGTTGCCGGCGAATGTCAGGTTACATTGATTGATAGCGGGCTGATTAGTGTGGCTGTTCGACGGGCTGATCGGCGTCGGGCGTAAGAAAGGAACGTGATATGGCAACTATTCCTGAACAATACGAGAGCCAGCGCGTGGGCGTGCAGGGATATCGTGTGCTCAATCTCGATTTGGACGGTGTCTGCGCGGATTACAAGGGTGCGATTCGCGATTACCTGCAGCGGCAGGGCGTTGACGTGCCGGAACGTGCGTTGCAGACCGCGCATTACAATCTCATGCGCGAAGATGGATGGCCGTTCGACACGCTCGACGATTACATCGAAACGCATAAAGCCGCAGAACGTGAGCATCTGTATGCAACGATGAAGCCGCTTCCGGGAGTCGCGCAGGCGTTGCAACGATTGGCGGGCGAGCACGTGTACATTCGCATCGTCACGCATAGGCTGTTCGTGTCCGGCCAGCATCAGATGGTTGTTTCCGACACCGCGCAATGGTTGGACAGCAACCATATTCCGTACATGAGCCTGTGCTTTACCGGGCTGAAAGATAGTATGCAGGCCACGATTCATATTGACGATTCGCCGGCGAACATCGAAACCCTGCGCGAGGCGGGGCAGCATGTGGTCGTGTTTGATCAGCCGTACAACAGCGCGTACGATGGCCCTCGAATCGACAGCTGGAGCGACGCCAACGTCGAAAAGCTCCTCACCCTCTTCGAGCACTGGCCCGAGTAAGTGGTCTGCGCGGCGGATTGCCTGTACAACTTCGGTTTTATGTCTGCACAAGTCGGATTTGATCACCAATTGGGAGTTGTATAGACAGGAAATGCGACTTGTGCAGAAGGATCATGCGATTGGCTGCGTAGCTTCATCTTGCTGATCGTACGATTCGCTGGGTGACCGCACGATTTTCAGCGCGCCAACCAGTCTGCGGCGGAGCATACTTGCGCGTCTTTGGCTTGAAAACTTGATTCCACGCGGGCTACCACAAATCGATGATCAACCGCAATGCCAAGATCCTCGCCGATCGAATTCAAATGCCGTGCGAATGCATCGCGATATGTTTGACCGGACTTGATCTCAACTATTTCAGGATGGGTGGAATCAGTATAATCCAACAAATCAACCTCGACTTTGCGATCATCTCGGTAGAAGAATAATTGCGGATCTTCGCCTCGGTTACAATGTCGTTTCAATGTTTCCGAAATGATGAGATTCTCAAAAATCGCACCTAAATGCGGGCTTAATAGCAGTTGTTCTTTGCTGGTGATACCCAGTAAATAGCACAGCAATCCAGTATCGTAAAAGAAAATCTTCGGTGTTTTGATCATGCGCTTGCCCTCGTTCGCATAGTAAGGCATCAATTCGAACGTAACGTAGCTGGATTCCAGAATGGAAAGCCATGATTTTGCGGTTCTCGCACTGATGTCCGTATCGTTGGCAAGCTTTGCGTAATTCATAAGATTACCGGCATTAAGGGCGCAAAGACGCAGGAATTTATGAAAAGTTGTTACGTTGCGCACGTCGAGATAACCAGCCACGTCACGTTCGACATACGTGCTGAGATACGACGAGAAGAAGAGTTCAAGCGGCATTCCTGAACTGTAGAGACGGGGGTATCCGCCGCGCAGCATGAAATCATCCGCGGGATTCGGCGATCCCAGAAGAGCCGCGCTGCTCACCTCCTTGAACGATAGTGGCAGCAGACGCACCAAGCCGACCCTGCCCGCCAATGATTGGGAGATATTCTTGAGCAGCAGAAAATTCTGCGAACCTGACAACACATATTGCCCGCGCGTGCCGCGCTCGTCGGAAACGACCTGGATCATGGAAAACAAATCCGAAGCATACTGCGCCTCGTCCACGATGAGATGTTCCGGACGATTGCGTATGAAACCTACGGGATCATCATTGGCAGCCTTGCGCAACTGCGGATCCTCCAGATTCACGTATGCGTATTCCGGAAAAGCATGCTTGACAATGGTAGACTTGCCGCTTTGCCTCGGACCGGTGACCGAAACCACCGGAAACCAGGAAGCAAGCCGTTGAACATGGCTGGTAAGATCTCGTGGAATCATGCTGTTCCCCAATCTGACATTAAGATTCTCCACAATCATACATTAGAAATCTCCCCAATCTGACATTAGAAAGTTCTGTAATCATGCAGTAGCAAGCTCCCGAATCTGATATTAGCGTGATGAACATGGCGAACAGTTGGTTGTCGATCCTTGAGTCAAGTGTCATCGCTTTGCGACTACGACCATATTTCAAAAAAATACGCAAAGAGCCTGCCATGCGTCACCTCACGTATGGCAGGCTCTTTGCGTATCGCAATCTTCAGAAGTAATCGGATATTGCGATGTGCTGACGATCAGAACACTTGAATGCTTTCGATATACAGCTGGTTGCCCGGCAGACTATTCAGCGGCACCCACAGCATGATGTCCTGCGTTTCCACGGACTCGTCGAACTTCACTTCGGTAGTGCCGGAATCGTCGAATTCGAACTGCGCCACCTGCTTGCCCTGGGATGGGCTGTTCGTCGCGTTCACGCGAATGTATCCCTGGCCGCCCGAAGAACGAATCTTGATGACCATGCGATACGCCTTCTGCGGCTGGCTCAGGTGCACGTAATATCCGTAGCCCTGCTGTCCGTCAGGATTCGACAGGAACTTACGATTGTCGATTTCGTATGCGGTCGTGTTTTCCGGCTGCTTCGGATCCGGCACCTTTTTCGACTGCTTGTCGGCGGTCACGACCTTGTCTTCGGTTTTCTTGAGTTTCTTGGATGCCGTCGAATCGCCGGATGCCGGCGCATTGGCGGAAGTATCGGAAGAATCCTTGGAATTGGACGAGTCGGTATTGCCGGACGTATCGGAATTGGAGGAATCCGCGGAATTCGCATCCGATTGATCTCCCTCTCCGAACGGCACTTCGTCAAGATTTATTTCCGGCCATGGTCCTTTTGAATCAGTCGTCACCGAATCTGAAGGCTGCATCAAACCATGAACTGCAAAACCAAGCGCAACCGCAACCACGATGACCGCAACGATAATCGCAACGACCTTCGTTTTCAGCTTGCCAAACAGTTTCGCGTCGGCAACGTCAGTATTCGCCGAAGCGGGAGAAGGATTCTTCGGCGTGAAGCTCGGCGGAACCGCGGCTCGACCGGCTGCATACGCGGCGTCGATCGCCTCCTGCTCTGCCTTCAACGCGCGAGCGGACTCCTCGCCGGGCTGAATGACCTGACCGTCCGCGCCGATCACTGGAATGCGGCCGGTTTTTTCCAACTGGGAATCGTCGGATGACATGCCATCGGCTGGTACGGAAACCCTGATGGGGAAAGAGAAAGGGGAATCGCTGGTGTCGGTCACGCCATCGATGTCTTCTTCGCTCAGCAGCTCACGGCCACTGCTCCACAACGATTTCACCGCTCCACTGGTGGCCGCGACGCTTTTCGCCAAAGCCTCCTTGCCATCGGAAAAATCGTTATGCGGTTCGGGAGCTGTGAACGTCATTTCCGGAATGCTTCCAGCCGCCGCCAGCGTATCCGGCAGCGGGAGCGCATCCTTCTCAAGAATCTGCAGCAACGGAACATTGGCGATCGAGCATTCCGAATCCATGGAAGGCAACGTGACATCCATACCCCCCAACGATGACAGCGGCTGGTACTCGCCAAGCAGCGCCTCCAATTCCGCAATGGTCGCCATCGGAACGGTGGGGAAGCCGTCATTCTCCTCAAGTTCAAGACCGCGCTTGCAGATCACACGGAATTCCATCGGCGTGGTCGGCGCGAGCGTTTCCAGACGGAAATCAGTCGACAATGTGGACGGGCGTCGGGTCAACATCGCATACAGCAATGCCGCAATCTGCCGAATCGCAAGCTGTTCCCAATTTTCCAAAGCCTGAGCGCAGGAAGTGTCGGCAAGCATGATGCTCACCGGAGCGTCTGCGACCTGAATGCCGGAACGGGTCAGTCGCACTGTATCGGTGCTGATGGAGAAATGCGTGAGATTGTCTTTTTGCAGCGCATGCAACGCTTCGATGACTTCGCCAATGATGGAGCGCATGGCTGTATAGCTCAACGGCTGGTTGGTGTTCAGCGCAAGATATTCGCTGAGGGTCATGCCTTCGTCAAGCTGCGTCACCACCAGCGCGACCTGGCCGACATGCTGGAGCTGCAGCACTTTCGTGAAGTGAGAATCATGTGAAATTGCCAGCATGGAAGCGGTTGCGTTGACTTCCTGCAGTGCCTTGCTGTTGCTGACAATAAACAGCTGGCAATCCCGTGCGAGCACATGGTCGCTGGCCTTCCAGACCTGCAGTCCGGTTTCTTCGCGCAATGGCGAAACGAGCACGTAGCGATTGCTGATGGTATCTCCCAGCTGAGGTTTCATGGGTTCCTTCAACTTTTTGTAAACGTTTGTTCTGCCTATGGTCACTCGCCGTTTTCGGCGTCGCCCTGTTCCAGTCTATCGTTGGGGCTGGTCGGCTTGCGAAGTCCGGGAATACGTGAGGAAATCAGTGCGATCGTCTCGTTGAATTCCTCGGAACGTAGCAGCCGCAACATGCCCACGTAAACGATGAAGGTCACTATGGCCAGCAGTGCGGCGCACGCCACTGCCTGAATCCAGCCCATATGACCGTCTGCCGCTCCGATTTGGGCGCCGACAAGCTGGTAGACGCTGTCACGTACCGTCATGCCGATGAACATGGTAGCTGCTGCCGCGCCAATCGATTTCAGATACGAGATGGCTATGTGCGGACCGTCGATATTGTTTTCGAATCGTTTGCGCAGCATGGCATACAGGATGGGGATCGGCAGTATGTAGCTTATGGCTCCTATCACGCCGATCATTGTCGCCCATTCGGTAGGGGGGAGTAGTCTCGCGCCGATGATCACGCCTACCGCTTGAATGCCCATGGCGAACAGCATGAAAATGAACGGCGATTTGCCGTCTTCGAATGCGTAGAACGTGCGCTGAATAATCAGATACGCGCTGGCGAACGGAAGTCCTACGCCAAGCGTGACCAACGGTCCCGCCATGAGAATCGCCTCTCTGACGCTTACAGACGGCAGCAACGCGAGAATGATCGGAACGGGCATCACTGCGAAAGCGACCGAGAAATAGCACATGATTACGCCCATATTGCGCAGTGCCTGGCTTAGATCGGCGCGCGCTTCGGCGATATTATGGTCGGCGATCGCACGGGATATTTTCGGAAAAATCGCGGTTGCCAGCGAAACGGCAATCAGCGAATACGGCAGCATATAAATCGTGTACGCGTTCTGGTATGAGGCATTGCCGGCCACGTCGAGCGGATTGATGCCGAACTGCTGCTGTGCGAGCATCGGCGCGTTAGTGGACGTGCGCGTGATTACGATATTGGCGAGCTGGTCGATCACGACAATGCCGACACTCCAAGCCGCGACCGGACCCATGGAACGCAAGCCGATGCCGCGAAGTCCGAATTGCGGACGGTATTTCAATCCGATTCTGGTCAGCGGAATGAACAATACCAACGCCTGGAATGCCACGCCCAACGTCCATGTTCCGGCCGTCAAAGCGATTTTGTCAGCGGTCCAGAAATCAAGCGGATGTTCCGTGGCGCGGCCGAACAATGCGATGAATGTGCCGAAACCGATGCAGCTGATGATGTTCGCACCCACCGAACTCCACGCATACGCGGTGAAATGGTCTTTGGCCGCAAGAATCTGGCCGATCACCGTATACAGGCCATAGAAGAAGATCTGGGGCATGCACCACAGGGTGAACGAGGTTGCCAACGCCATGGTTTCCGGGCTGCCGTTCACATACAGTCTGGTGAGCAGCGGAGTGCACAGTGCCATCAGAATCGCCACCGCCAACAACATGGTGATGGCGAGCGTGATGAGCTTGTTGAGCTTGGTTTCGGCGTCTTTCGCCTTCAACGTGCGCACGATCTGCGGTACGAGCACGGCGTTGAAGATACCGCCGGAAACCAGGGTGTAGATGACCTGCGGAATCATGGATCCAGCCTGGTAGGCGTTTGCCGCATAGCCGGTGGTGCCTAAAGCCCAGGCGAGCAGAATGGTACGGATTTGCCCGGTCACGCGCGAGGCCGCGGTGCCGGAGGCCATGATCAGTGAATTACGGCCAACGGAAGAACTCATTCGTCGGGATCCTTCTTACGGTGGAATTGGCGCCACAGTCCCAAAGCTCCAAGCAGCACGGCGATGCCGATGATGATGAAGCCGCTTTTGTCGCTGATCTGCAATGCGCTGGTGATGTGGGTGGTTTGTGTCGCTCCGAATGTGATGCCCTGCCTGTCCTGCAGGCTGAGTGTGGCATCCGCGGTGCCGGAGGTGGCCACACGGATGGTGAACGCCACTTGGGCTTCGCCGTGCGCGGGCACTTCCACGGTGTCGAAACGCGAAGTGACGATCTGCATGGAGTTGGTCAACGATGAGACTTTTACCGTGACCGGATAGGGGTGGCTGTTGCTGATGGTAACGGGCATTTGCGCGGTTTCGCTGACCACGTTGACGTTTTCCGTCGGTGTGATGGCCACGCCGTTGATGAGCAGGGACGCCAGTTGCCCGGCTCCTTCCACCATGGTGCTTCCGGCTGGATTTTCGCCGCCTAGCGCGTGCAGGGCCATGATGCCGTGCGCGTCGACGAGCTGCCTGCGCCACGCTTTGAGGCCTGCGGGAGCCTGTTTGGCATCGTCGGCGATGTCGGTGAGGATGGATGCGTTGAATCGTTTGATGTCGTTTGTCGAGGCCGCCAGCGTGTTGAGTGTCTGCCTGAGATTGGCTCGCATCGCATCATTGATTCCGTCGGATTGCGGCACGATCGCGGCTGCGTCGTCGCCACTCAAAGCGGGGTCGGCGTTGCTTAATGTGTTCAGATCGGTGATGTTCAACCATGGCGATTGTTCGACGTCCGTCATCAGCGCGTCCACGACGGCCGGATCGGAATTGTCGCTCAGGTAGACTAGCAGGTTGCGTTCCGCATACGGCTGTTCCATTTGGTAGAACGCGCTTTGCGCGACGAATCGTGCGAGACGCCCGGCCGTTGTTCCCTCGCCATTCGCTTCGGCGTCGGAACTGGTCGCCTTGCCCTGCGCAAGGTCGGAAAGCACGCTTTGTGCGGTCAGTACGGTGACGTCGCCCGCGTCGGTGGCCACTATGGCCTTGCCTGTTTCCGCGGTGGTCGCATCGCTTTCTTCGAAATCATGCGTGGCGATGACGGTGTCGTACCCCTGCTGTTTGGCTTTCGTAAGCGCTTCAATCGTCCAATTTCCGGTGCCCTGCCATGCATACGTGGCCATACTCGCGTTCGGGTCACCCAACGCCGATTGGTAGCTTTTCAAGGCCTGTTTGGCGCTCCATTGCGAGGTGCCGACGCCTGCCGAATCATAGGTTTTGCTGTCGTTCAGCGCGGAATAGGCGGTGATGTCGAACAGGGCCGGTTGCGTGATGCCGTCGACTTGCGTCGGCATCGACATCGCCTTCAGATAAGTCGGATCGGCCACCACCTGCAGTTTGTCATGCTTGGTGAACGTCTGTTCCAGAGACTTGAGTCGTGCCTCGTCTTCTTTGCCGGGGACGGCGATTTTCGAAAGTTCCGCGGAGGTGACGCCACCTTTGTTGACGAGTTGTTCCAGCATGGTGTTGTCGGTGGTCCATCCCTGCGCTTCGAGCGGCTGCACGATGGTTATATTCATCGCGGGCGTGTCGGGGGTGTTGAGTCCGGCTCCGGTCCGTGTTGCGAAAGTGTGTGCTTCGTCTTGCTGGACGCCGTCGGCCTCATAGTTGAGCGTGACGGGCTTGGGACCCCAGGAGTGGATGGATGCCAGTGCTTCTTGGCTTGATTCCGCGTCGATGCGCACGTTCGCCGAAGCTCCCGGCTGAAGCGCGGGAACCTCGCTCTGGCCCACGATATCGGGCGTTGGGATCTGCCCGATGCCTTCCGACCATTCCTGGATATCGTTGCGCGACACGAACGTGTAGAAGGCGTTCACGGCGAGGGTCAGCGTGCCCGATGGGATTTCCTGATCGGTGGTGTTGGTCACCGTTGCGCTCAGATGGTAGCCGGAAGTGTCTGTCAGCACGGCTGTGGAAGAGTCAATCGACAGCATGGCTCCCGATTGTGTTTCCTGTTTTTCCTGGGTTTCTTCGGCTTCGGCATGTGGCATAGGCGCGTATAACAACATCAACGCCATGGTCATGACCATGGCGAGGATTGCCGAAAGGGCACGTATGCTGTGCGGAACGTTCCGTTGTGCGGGTTGATTCACCTTCACGCCTGTCTGTTGAGTTTCCTTGCGTACAACCATGCTATCTTTCGTTCGTTCGGGTAGCTGAGAACGTCGTCCAAATCAGCAAAATCCACCCAAATCGCGTCTTCCGCCTCATGATCCGGGTCGCCTTCCACCGTCAGCTCGCCACCGATCTGGCGCAATGCGAAATGATGCACCAACTTGTGCACACGCTGGTTGGTTCCCGTGAACCAGTAGTCGATGGTGGCGATGGAATCGACCACTTCACCCAAAATGCCGGTTTCCTCATGTACTTCGCGAACGGCGGTTTGCTGCGGTGTCTCGCCTTTTTCGATATGGCCTTTCGGCAGGCACCATTCCAAATGTCCGCTGCGTGAATGACGTGCGATGATCGCCACACGCCCCTTGTCGTCGAATACGAGACCGCCCGCCGAATATTCGCGTACCACCGGCAGTTCCTGCGCGTCGAGCGAGGCGAATGTGGTCGGACCGTCTGTGGCGCGTCGCTGCGGCATCATTGCTGGGGTGGGTGCGCTGGGCGTGATGATGGTCTCTTGCCGCAAGGAAACGGACTGCGATGTGTATAGCAGTTTGTCCGGTGCCATCGGATTTTGGGTATGGTCGTCCGCAGCATGGGCAAGCATGCGTGCAAGGTCTGCGGGCGTAATCATGATTCCAACCATACTCAATTCTGTGTGCAGGTGGGGTAACGGTATGCTGGTAGGGCAGAAACTTGTGGTGCCGGAAAGGGATGGCGTGAACTTCGAAGTGTGGCCAGAGGCCATTGAATTAGGGCGTATGTTCGCCGAAGAAGGCTATGAATTGGCGTTGGTGGGAGGCCCCGTTCGGGACCTGCTGTTGCATCGCAAATCGCATGATTTGGATTTTTGCACATCGGCGCGTCCTGAGCAGTTTGAACATATTTTGCGCCGTTTCGGGCGTGATGGCTTTTGGGATATGGGACGCAAATTCGGCACGTTGGGTGCGATGCGTCGTCGTGAGGATGGCACGGAAGTGCAGGTTGAGGTAACGACCTACCGTTCCGACACGTATGACCCCGACTCGCGCAAGCCGGAAGTCAATTATGGCGACACGCTGGAAGGCGATCTTTCCCGCCGTGATTTCACGGTGAACGCCATGGCGTTGCGCGTGCCCGAATTGGAATTCGTCGACCCGTTCGGCGGTGCGAACGATTTGGCCAAGGGCGTGTTGCGCACACCGGTCGATCCTCGTCAGTCATTCGACGACGATCCGCTGCGCATGATGCGTGCCGTGCGTTTCGTAGCGCAACTGGGCTTCCGCATCGAACCGGAAACCGCTGAAGCGTTGACCGACATGGTCGATCGCATCGAAATCGTTTCCGCCGAGCGCGTACGCGACGAACTGGTCAAAATGCTGCTGTCCGATCGCCCGCGCGCAGGTATCGAAGCGTTGGTCGATTCCGGTCTTGCGGATATCGTCTTCCCGGAAATTCCGGCATTGCAACTCGAAATTGACGAACATCATCGTCATAAGGACGTGTTCGAGCACACCATGATCGTCATTGATCGTGCTGTCGCTCTCGAAACCGGCCCGGACGGCCCTGTGCCAGCTCCGGATCTGACGTTGCGTTTGGCTGCGCTCATGCATGACATCGGCAAGCCGAAGACCCGTCGTTTCGAGGCGGGTGGCAAGGTGAGTTTCCATCATCATGATGCTGTCGGTGCGAAAATGACTCGCAAGCGTTTGAAGGCTCTGCATTTTGACCATCATATGGTCGAGGATGTCAGCGAGCTGGTCAATCTGCACTTGCGCTTCCACGGCTACGTGGAGGAGCCGTGGACGGATTCCGCGGTCCGTCGTTATGTCAAGGACGCAGGCCCGCTGTACGAGCGCCTGAACCGCCTTACGCGTGCCGATGCGACCACGCAGAACAAGCGCAAGGCCATGGTGTTTTCGTCGGCGATGGACGAGATGGAACAGCGCGTGCGCGATCTGAAGGAGAAGGAGGATTTCGACGCGATCCGCCCTGATCTGAATGGTGACGAAATCATGCAGCTACTCGGCATTGAACCGGGGCCGCTGGTTGGCAAGGCGTATAAGCACATGCTGGAATATCGTCTCGATAACGGCCCGGTCGAGCGTGATGTCGCTGTTGCCGAGTTGAATCGCTGGTACGAGGAGCAGCAGTCCGAATAATCTGCCTTCTGATCGCACGATTTCAATATTTTGACCGCACGATTTGCATTTTCGAATGAAAAACAGAATCGTGCGGTCAGTCTGCAAATCCACAGGCTCAGCAAATCAAACTGCGTCGTGTTCGGGAGCCTTCTGTACGTCGATCATCTTGTCGACGGTAACGCATCCTTCGAAGCTTTCGATCTTCTTGCCGGCGGTCGGCACTTGCTTCTCATTCTGCAGATTGTCGAAGGTCGCGCCGACCACAACGTCGATTAGCATATCCTCACGATCGTCCATCACCATTTTCGCGTCGGTGAAGTTGCTGTTCACCGTGTACGCCTGATTAATGGCGTTCTTGCCGAAGATAATCATCGTGCGCTCCACCTTGGAACTGGTGTAGTTGCCGGCGGCCTGGGTGTTGAACTCGCGATTCTGCAGCGCGCTGCTGACGGCTTGTGCGAAGCCGGAGAATTCAGTGCCGTTGAGCACGCGCACGGTGATATTGCGGTTCTCCACGTACTTGCCTTTGCTGCCGTCCTGTTCCTGAGCGGCACAAGGAGCCTGCTGGCCGTGATTCGGCTGTACCGCAGCCGACTTGACCCTGCCCAATCCTCCAACATGGAAGAAGAACAGCAAGGAAATTACCAATGCGACCGTCAAAATGGCGCCGGTGATGGTGAACGCCACCTTCTGACGGCGGCGAATGTACTGTTTGCGCGCGGCGCGCTCGTCGTTAGCCTGAGTCATGTACGAGTCCTTCTCCAAAAAACGGTTGATTTCAACCTTACTGTTACGCGATGATATGCACAATCGGATGGGCCGGCGCCTTGGAGGCGATGATGCGGTCGACGCAACGGCTTTGCTGCCATGCCGACTGCACGGCGCGTGCGGCTTCGTCGGTTGGCACGAATGCGATTACGGAAGGGCCGGATCCGGAGACGAACGCTTGCTTTGCGCCCGCCCGCAACGCTTCGTCGATTGCCTGTCCGCTGCGTGGGTGCAGTGAGATCGCCGCTTGTTGCAGATGATTGTTGTCTCCTGCGCCGGCGCCGATTTGGTCGAACATGGCATACACTTCCGGCGTGCGCAGTTCCGCCTGATACGCGCCGACCAGCAGACGGCCCGCAAAGCCCTGTTTCGTCAATTCGCGCACGTCGTTGCTGTGCTCGCTGAGCTGTTCGATCTGCTCGCCGAAGCCTGTGCCTCGCGCGTAGCCTCCGGTCAGGCAGAACGGCATATCCGCGCCCAATGTAGCGGCGACCTGTTGCAACCGTTCGATGGGCCAATCAAGATTCCATAGCGTGTTCAACGCCAGAATCGTGGCGGCCGCATCGGCGGAACCCCCCGCCATGCCTGCGCCGACGGGAATGCGTTTTTCGATGTTCAACGCCACGTCCGGTTCATGGCCGCTCGCTTCGGCCATGGCGAATAGGGCGAGCACTGCGTGGTTGCGTCGCATGTCACTGCCGGATGAGGCCAGATCGCCAAGATATGCGCCATCAAGATTCAAGGAGAAACCGGCTCTGGGTTTTTTACGGCTGACGGTGACGGTGTCGTATACGCCGACGGCGCAGTAAATGGTGTCCAGCTCGTGCCGGCCGCCCCATTCGCTGCGTGGCGCCCCCACATGCAAGGTCAGATTCGTTTTCGCTGGGCAGTCCACACTGACTTCATTGATTGCGTTGCCGTTGCCGCTCATGCTTCCGGTACCTCGCCCATGGCGCGTGCCAGTGCCACGAATTCGTCGATGGTAAGCGTCTCGCCACGTCGCGTCGGATCGATGCCTGCCCGTTCAAACGCTTCGGAAGGTATGATTTTCTTCAACGCAGCATGCAGGGTTTTGCGTCGCTGCCCAAATGCGGCATCGATGAGACGGAACACGGTTTCGCGGTCCACCACGGAACCGTCGGGATTGTTGGCGGAAGGCGTGTGCCCGCCCTCGTATCGTTTGAACAGCACCAGCGCGGAATCCACATTCGGCGCCGGCCAGAATACATTGCGCCCGATAATGCCCACGCGTTCCGCGGTGCCGTACCATGCGAGCTTCACGCTTGGAGTGCCGTAGATCTTTGAACCGGGCTTTTCACTCAGTCGGTCCGCGACTTCCTTCTGCACCATCACCAGAAAAGTTCCGAGATTGTCGAAACGTTCCAGCAGCGTCAGCAGAATCGGCGTGGCCACGTTGTATGGCAGATTTGCGACGAGAGTGAATGAATCGTCATTATTGAAATCAGGTAGATTTTCCGGCGTTACGGTCAGTGCATCACGGTTGACTACGCGGAAACGATCCACCGCGTCCGGCATGAATTCGGCGATGGTGCCGGGCAGTCGTTCCGCAACGGGCGGGTCGATCTCCACGGCGGTCATCGTCGCCCCAGTTTCCAAAATCGCCAATGTCAGCGAACCCAATCCAGGTCCGACTTCCAGCACATGATCGTCGGCGGTCACACCCGCCTCGCGTACGATACGACGAACCGTGCCCGGGTCGATTACGAAATTCTGCCCGAATTTTTTTGTCGGGCTGATACCGGCCTCGGCTGCGATACGGCGAATGTCAGCAGCTCCCAACAGGCGGCCTTGCATAGTTTCGTCGGTTTCGTTGGTTTCGTTCGCGTTTTCTGTCATTACCTCATTATCCGTTCAACTGGTATGAAAAGTGTGCGTTGTTACGTTTGCGTATTGTTGCGATCGGCGTTGTTTAATACCATCCAACTTGCTCGGAATGTTCCCATGCTTTCGATGGGCTGCCGTAACGTTGCGCGATGTAGCTCAGGCCCCAGTCGATCTGTACGGCCGCATCGTCACGCCAGTTTGCGCCGAATGCCGCCATTTTGTTGCCTGGAAGCGATTGCGGGATGCCGTAAGCTCCGGAAGATGTGTTTTCCGCATACCACAGCCAGCTCGATTCGCGGGTCCACAGTTTCACCAGATCGGTCCAGTTTTGTCCGGTCCAGCCATATTGCGCCGCGGCTCCTGCCGCGTAGACCTGTGCCTGCGCGGGGGAGGGGTGGTAGAGGCGGCATCCCGCTGAAGGATCGGAAGGTTGCGGTGTCGGTGTGGGCGTCGGTGTCGGATTTGGTGTGGGGGTCGGGTCTGGAGTTGGTGTCGGATCCGGGTCCGTCTTCGATCCGGAATCGTCCTTCGTGCTGTCGTCTTTCTTGTTGTCGCCCGAATTGTCCGTATTGTCGGAATTATTGTTCGAATCGTTTTTCTTATCGGAATTGTCGGAATTGTTGTTCTTATCGGAATTACCGTTCTTTCCGGAATTGTCGGAATTGCCAGCATCTCCGGAATTGCCGGATCCGCCATCCGACCCCGAATCGTCGGAAGATGCTGCCGGTCCTACTGCGACGATCCGGTCAAGGGCGATTTTCGTGGTCGTTTCGTTGGTTAGCGTCTCGCTTTCCTTCTCGCCATCCACATACGTGACGTCGTACGTTTGCTGGATTTCGCCTTCCTCGCCTTCCTGCCTGACTACGACTTCGCCAGGCTGCAGGCTGGGGTCGATGATGGTTTGCGTGCCGAATGGCACCGCTTTCGTGCGTGTCTCCTCGCCGTGCGTCACGCGGCGGACGCGCAGGATCGTTTCGCCGTTGTCTTTTTCGACGCTGACGCGATCCTCCTTGTTCAGCGTGATGCCTTTGGAGTCAAGAATGGAGGCCGCCGGCAGTTTGCCATCTGGCGCTTCGGAGCTTTGTCCGTCGGCGATGACAGTGACCGACCCGTTTTGGTTGATGATCAGTCCGCCGGTGAGTTTGTTGTACACGTTGTCGATATTGACGGTGACTTTTGCCGCATCTGCTTCGTTTTGTTCGAAAAAGCCGATCAGCTGTTCGGCGCTGGTCGCCACTGTCCAGAAAGGCACTTCCTGCCCGTTGATGGTGATGGTGGTCTGGTAGGCGCTTCGTACCGTAACCACGTCATGGTTGCTCAGCATGCTGGTGGGGCTGGTGGATTCCACAAGATCATGCGTTTTGACCTTCACACCGCGTTCCTGCAGCAGACGGTCGACGCTCATTGCGTATGTGGTTACGGTGGTGGTTTCGCCATCGATGGTCAGAGCTACGGTTTTGCGCGCGCCTACGCCGAATGCGAGCATCGAGGCGAGTGTCAATGAGACCACGCATGCCGTTACACGAACACGCCGAAGCGTCACAAATCTCCGGGGGGTCCACCTTCTCGTCATACGTCCTCTTTCCAGCGACTGTCTACATCGCCGTCATTGTAACGGTCAGATCGGGACGAATGGCATGGGGTCCGCTGGTTTTATCTATACCGCCACATTTTCGAGGAAAAGGAATAAAGAAAAAGGGGGCAGGAGAGAAGGGGATGTCCTGCCCCCTGTCCGGACAAGGCAGGTTGGGGGAAGCCTCGTCCGGACGCCAGAAGCCATAAGTTGGGGGAAGGCTTCTGGATCACTTACCCATGGTAAGAGGTCAAAGCCCGTTGAAACGGGTTTCGAGCCTCCTGTCGGGATCGAACCGACGACCTGCCGCTTACAAGGCGGCCGCTCTGGCCATCTGAGCTAAGGAGGCTTGTGCCGCTTTCTAGCATAATGCATAAAAATGGCAACGATTGAATAGAGTAACCAGCGTGCCCGATGCCGTCAACTTAGAACTGCGTTTTGGCTGACACGCTGGCGAGTAGGGGGCATTATTTTTCGATTATGAGGATTGAGTGGGGCTAATCACTCGCCAGTGGTGTTGGAGATCGGATCCTTGTCGGAGCCGATGGAGGGCATTACGCCTTCCTTTCCAATATCGTCTGAATTGATTCCGATGGCCTCCAGCAAGCCTTCCTCGATGGTCTCCTGCGCGGTGCTCAGCTGGTTCATATTCCAGAACTTGCCGTTTATGGTCACCGTTGGGGTGGTCATGCTGTCTTTGTAGGTTCCGGACGCGTTCCACAGTTCGGAACGCTTCGGCGTATAGGTGTCGATGGCGTCAAGCCAATCCTGGTAGTCGCGACCGAACGCCTTGTTCGCCACATCCTCGGAAACTCCCGAGGCGATCATCTGTTCCTTGATCTGATCATCGCTGACTGACTTGTAGTTCGAGCTTTCCTCAGGCTGGAAATCTTCGGCGTACATTTTTTCCATGAACGTGATCAGGTGCGTCGGATTGCTGTCATGTTCGGCCAAGTAGATTGCGGCATTCGCGGCACGGCTCGAATATTCGTCAGTGGACCATCTATCCAGGAACGCCATGAAATGCAAGTCAAGATTGATCTGCCCCGCATCGACCATCTTCTGCAGATCCGCATCAAGCTGACGATGCAGGTTGCCGCAACCCGGGCACAGGAAGTCCATGTAGATCGCGACCGTCGGAGCGCCGTCGACGGACTTGCCGTAACCATTCTTCGAAATCAGCAGTCCGCCCTTGTCGTCGACGAGCTTTGGCGTGTTTTTGACCTTCTGCAGCTTGTCGTATGCCTCTTCCACGGTTTGGGTGGGAGCCTGGGTTTTGGCATTCTTGTGCATGTTGTGATACACGGTGAACGCGCCGATCGCCACCAGGATCACCAGTACGGCCACCACGATGGCGCCGATGATGGTCTGCTGCTTGCGTTCCTTTTCCATCTGTTCGGCGCGGGCCTTCATGGCCGCGGCCTCAGCGGCCCTACGCTCGGCGCGGCTGGCGCGCTTCTGCGCATCCTTACTGTTCTGGGCCATCACATTCCTTTCGATGTCTCATCGTTTGTTGCGCACCATAGTAGTGTGGGCGTGCTATCGCTGAATGAAGTATTTCGTAAAAGCTTACGTTGTCATACTACGTGCGATTGTCTGATGTTTTTCTGAGGATTGCGAACGTTTGCCGATTCTTGGTTTTCACTACATTTCATACGATTCCGCAGGAGTGCTGGATTTCGGGCGGCCACGTAGCGTTCCAGCTCCCAATCGCAGCGCCAGAGCCCCTGGAGTGAGAGCGCATATCAGCCAACCGATGGCGCAACAGCCGGCTTGTACGACACCGCTTTGCGAAACCGGTCCTTCAATCCAAGTCGGCAGTGGAATCGTGAATCCGAATATCGAGGTATCCACCATGGCGAACGGTAATTGCAGCGCGACTGTGGCGATCGCCAATCCCAATGTGGCGATCGCGGCCATGATCAATGCGCGTAGCACCGCATAGCCCAACCCTTTGAGCACATGCCAAGGCAGCGTGGCCGCGCGTGCAAACCAGTCGGAGGCTTTTCGGTTGCCTCCACGGCGGCCTTCACGCTCCAGCTGCGCTTCCATATTGAATCCGATGGTGGCGAGCAGCCAAGCCAGTAGTGCACCCGCAGTCCATGCCAGCCAAGGCGAGAACAAGCCGAACAGCGCCATAGGAATGGCCAGAAACGTGCAGAGGAGCGTGCCTCGTCTCAACAGTTCGCCTCGAAGCACGTCGGCCGGATTCGGCGGTTGCGGCGCATTCAGGTTGAGCGGGGCCGCCGGGGATGCCGGCGTAATCGGAGTGGCCGGCATAACTGGCATAGTGGACGTTGGTGTGTCTTGCGCCTGCACGTTTTGCGCCTTTTCAACCGACGCATTCGGTATTACCGCCGGTGGTCGTTGGTTGGCAATGCGTTGCAACGCCGGTTTGATGGCCGGATCGATTTGTGTGGCTTCTTGAGTGGGATTCCACGCATCCTGCACCGGCATCACCCGCGTGGATTGCGGTGTGTCCTGTGGCGCATCTTGCGGCAGCACGCTGGTATCTCCGCTATCGACAGGCAGCAGGACAGGCAGCACGCGCGTGCCGGTGCCAAGAGGAATCGTCGTGGTATGTGCGTTGATATCCATGACCGAGGTGTCGGCATCGGACGCATCGGCAATAACAGTATCGGTTATGTCAGCAATACCGGTTGTGCCGATTGTCTGCGTGGCCTCAACGAATTGCGGCAATGTACGCGTCCCGATGGCGTCTTCGCCCGTTACATGATCCAGCGCCCGCCAAAGCTCTCGTGGATTATCAGGCGATTCAGCAAAAGGGGGCATCGCCTCCGATATGCCGGCAGTGGAACCCGAATCCGAAGCGGTATCCGCAGCATCCCAAGCTTGCGGATTCAACGCATCCAACGCAATCGCCTGTAACAATTCGTCGGGCGTGCAACGTTTCGTACGATCCGGATTCAACGCTGAACGGAACGCGGCCATGGTTCCCGACGTAAGCCCGGCCAAATTCGCGCTTCCCGCAGCGGCACGCTCCAACACGGCCATCATCGGCTTCGTGCCGAACACCGGCTCGCCGGTAGCGGCAAACGCCAGCACGCTCGCTACCGACCACCAGTCACTCATCTCATCGGATTCCGCGCCATCAATGATTTCCGGTGCGATGAATCCCGGAGTGCCCATAACCAAACCCGTGCGCGTCACATGGCTTTCGCCCTCGCCCATGGCAATACCGAAATCCACCAACACCGGTCCGGTATTCGACACCATCACATTCGTCGGTTTGATATCGCGGTGCACAATACCGGCCGCATGCACGGCCTTCACCGCCTCGATCAGCTTGCGTCCCAACCGTTCCAGATCGTCGCCCACATACCGGCCGTTGGCTCGCACATCCTCACGCAGATTCTTGCCATCGATCAGCTCGGTTACGATAAAAGCCAGCGCATCATCCAATTCCATATCCACAATGCCGCACACGCCTGGATGACGCACCTTCTGCAGCGCCATCGCCTCCCTACGCAGGCGCTCGCGTGCGGTTAGCTGATCGCGGGAACGTTCGCCGGATGCATCTTCCTCGGCAAGGGAATCGCGCAAGATCTTCATCGCATACTGGTGTCCGCCGTCATCGCGCACACGCCAGACCGATCCCATTGCCCCCGATCCAAGCCGTGAAATCAACGTATATCCGCCAACGAGGCTGCCCGCTTCCAGATTCAATGCGCTTAAGTCGCTCATGGAACCCATGGTACTTGCCTTACGCAGGTTGCTGTTGGAATAGCTCGCTTCAGCGCGCAAAAATCATCATAAAAATGCGATTGCGCAGTTGAGTTGCAATTAGGGCGACGTTTTTCCGTAATATGGCAACGATATCCGGTCATCAAATCGGCAGTCGACAGTAGGCAAATCAACGATTGACGGTCAATCCGCGAAAGAACGCATATTGTTCCATATGCATGCGTGTAACGGAATCATATGTGCACGAACGGTCGTTTTGCATGCGCAAGTGGTATGCAGATTATGCACGCGAAACGACAGGCTGGGAAAAATCAGAGTACTTTTTCTGCGGATTTTAGTGAAATTTCCGCGGATTTTAGTGAAATCGAGATATCGACATGAAGAAGTGTCTTCACTTCTGGAAATCATGCGACGCGGGGCAGCGTTACGCGGTTTCCATGATGCTGTCCGGTCCGCTGGCGACGCTGCTCAACAACGCGACACTCACGAAGTACATGCTGTCTGACGCTACTGTTTCCAAGGCTAATGAGCTGGCCAAGGAAGTGCAGTCGGAAGCTATCACCATGCTGAAGAATGATGATTCCAACCTGCCGCTGAGCAACATGAAGGCCGAAACCATTACCTACAAGAACAACTCCAAGGATTATGATGACTTCCAGGATGGTGAGCACTTCCTGCAGCTGAGCAAGACTGAGCGCGACATGATTGACCTGGTCACCAAGAACTTCGACAAGGTCACGTTTGATGTGACCGTCACCAACACTGGCGACACCGCCGGCAAGATCCAGCTCACCGATGCTGATGGTCCGGCTTCGCTGAACAACAACTTCACCGGCGTTGGCTCCATCGGCTTCCCGGCTTCCACCGCATTCGCCTGCACTTGGAACAAGGATCTGGCCAAGCAGTTCGGCGAGATGATCGGCGATATGGCTCACGACATGCATGTTGCTGGTTGGTACGCTCCGGCTATGAACATCCACCGTGGCGCATTCTCCGGTCGTACCTTCGAATACTTCTCTGAGGACTCCCTGCTCTCTGGTGTTATGGCTTCCAACGAGATCGCCGGTGCCAAGGAGAAGGGCGTGTACTCCTTCATGAAGCACTTCGCTCTGAACGATCAGGAAACCAACCGTTCCAACATGGTGTGCACTTGGGCGGACGAGCAGGCCATCCGCGAGATCTACCTCAAGCCGTTCGAGATGAGCGTGAAGGAAGGCGGCGCACAGGCCGTGATGAGCTCCTTCAACTACATCGGTTACACCTATGCCGGCGCTTCTAACAACCTGCTGAACACCGTGCTTCGTGACGAGTGGGGCTTCAAGGGCTTCGTCCTGACCGATTATTTCGGCGGCTACGGTTACCAGAATGCCGATCAGGAGATTCGTAACGGTAACGATTCCATGCTGGCCACCACCAAGATCACCAACCACATCACCGACAAGTCCGCAACCTCCGTGAAGGCCATGCGTACCGCTGCTCACAACATTCTGTACACCGCCGCCAACAGCTGGCAGTATGCAGACGGTGAGCCGAAGGTCGCCACCCCGATCTGGAAGACCGCCATGTACGTGGCTTGGGGCGTGACCGCTGTTCTGGTGATTGCACTTGAGGCTCTGACTATCAAGCCTACATGGATCGCAAGAAGGCCAAGGCTGAAGTCTCCGCCTGATTTCGCTTTCTTCTAGTGGGTCAACATCAATAACTGAATAACAACTGAAATACATCGAGGGCCGCCGACTTCCCCAGTCGGCGGCCCTCGCCGTATTTCAGAGCAACCACAGCCAGGTTTATATGGGTCTTTGCTGTATCTCCGTTTTTTGGAATCAAACTTTGCTATGTGAGATTGAATCCGGGCATGCGTTGCGTGGCCTGGTTGTGTTTGCTTGTTTTCTTCTTCTCCTGTTTCCTTATCGTTCTGTTTTGTCTGGGATTTTTCTCGGCCAATACATGGCTGGTTGGTTGATGAGTCGGTTATGTATGCGGTGTTGCGGCGGTGACACGCCGTTTGGTGTTTGTTTTTGGTTCACGTGGTCGTTGTTTTCGTGTTCCAGACTGGCCGTGCGGCCGTTCGGAGGCCGTTTT
>ERZ1031020.3-NODE-3-length-216857-cov-37.076701_pt1 | contig 216857 bp, 186 predicted proteins | sample MGYA00517109_ERZ1031020 | MGnify/ENA primary metagenome ERZ1031020 (study PRJEB33719, sample SAMN04261270) | wastewater metagenome | biome: rural village; feature: human; material: feces | host: Homo sapiens | place: El Salvador | collected 2013-01-07 ... | reverse complement strand
CTAAAGATGGGTCAGAAGATCAATCCGTTTGGCTACCGCCTGGGAATCACTGAGAACCATCGTTCCAAGTGGTTCTCCGATTCCAACAAGGTTGGCGAACGCTACTGCGACTTCGTTCTCGAAGATGACGCCATCCGCAAGGCCATGAGCAAGGACCTCGAGCGTGCGGGCGTGTCCCGCATCGTCATCGAGCGTACCCGCGACCGCGTGCGTGTGGACATCCACACCGCTCGTCCGGGCATCGTCATCGGCCGTCGTGGCGCTGAGGCTGAGCGCGTTCGCGCCAAGCTCGAGAAGCTCACCGGCAAGCAGGTCCAGCTCAACATCTTCGAAGTGAAGAACGCCGCACTGGACGCCCAGCTCGTCGCACAGGGCATCGCTGAGCAGCTCACCAACCGCGTGACCTTCCGTCGCGCGATGCGTAAGGCCCAGCAGGATGCCATGCGTGCAGGCGCCAAGGGTATCCGTATCAAGCTCTCCGGCCGCCTTGGTGGCGCCGAAATGAGCCGTTCCGAGTTCTATCGCGAGGGTCGCGTTCCGCTGCAGACCCTGCGTGCCCTCATTGATTACGGCTTCTTCGAGGCCAAGACCACTTACGGCCGTATCGGCGTGAAGGTCTGGATCTACAAGGGCGATATGACCGAGCGTGAGTTCGAAGAGCAGCAGGCACAGCAGAGCAACAACCGCCAGGGTCGTCGCGGCGATCGTCGTCCGCGTCGCGGCCAGCGCAACGCTGCTCCGCAGCAGAACGCAGCAGCAGAGGCTCCGGCCGCTGCTGAGGCACCTGCCACAACGGAAACGAAGGAGTGAGCTGAGAATGCTTATCCCAAAGAGAACCAAGTATCGTAAGCAACACCGTCCGGTCCGCCGTGGCATGTCCAAGGGCGGCAACGAGATCGCTTTCGGCGATTTCGGTATCCAGGCTCTGGCTCCGGCTTATGTGACCAACCGCCAGATCGAGGCCGCTCGTATCGCTATGACCCGCTACATCAAGCGTGGTGGCCGCGTGTGGATCACGATCTTCCCGGATCGTCCGCTGACCAAGAAGCCGCTCGGCACCCGAATGGGTTCCGGTAAGGGTACTCCGGAATTCTGGATCGCCAACGTCCACCCGGGTCGCGTTATGTTCGAGATCGGTGGCGTGTCCGAGGATGTCGCTCGTGAGGCTCTGCGCCGCGCAATCGACAAACTCCCCATGAAGTGCCGTGTTATTGCTCGTGAAGGCGGTGACATCTGATGGCAGTCGGAACTGCAGACTACACCATGAAGAATCTCAACGAGAAGACCAACGAGGAGATCGAGGGCTTCCTCAAGAAGTCCAAGGAAGAGCTGTTCAACCTGCGCTTCCAGTCCGCGACCGGTCAGCTCGAAAACACCGCCCGCCTCAAGGCGGTCAAGCACGACATCGCCAGGATGTACACCGTCCTGCGCGAGCGTGAGCTCGGCATCAGCCAGGCCCCCGAGGCGACCGAAACGAAAGCTGAGGAGAAGTAATGGCTGAAGAGCGTAACTTCCGCAAGGTTCGTCGCGGTTACGTCGTGTCCGATAAGATGGACAAGACGATTTCCGTCGAGCTCGAGCAGCGTTCGACCCACCCGCTTTACGGCAAGGTTGTGCGCTCCACTCGTACGGTCAAGGTCCATGATGAACACAACGAGGCTCACATTGGCGACCTCGTGAGTATTATGGAGACTCGGCCCCTGAGCAAGACCAAGCGTTGGCGTCTCGATAGCATTATCGAGCGCGCTAAGTAAATAAGTTCGGCAAGGCTCCGTGAGTCACCCCGCCTGCTTCTAGCAGGCAGGCGGGGTGCTTGGGGAGAACCAGCTCGGCTAAGGAGAATCAATGATTCAGCAGGAAACGCGGCTTCATGTCGCCGACAACACGGGTGCGAAGGAACTCCTCGCCATCCGAGTGCTCGGCGGATCGAAGCGACGCTATGCCGGCATCGGTGACGTGATCGTCGCCTCCGTCAAGGACGCCATCCCTGGCGGGTCGGTCAAGAAGGGCGACGTCGTCAAGGCTGTCGTCGTCCGCACTGTCAAGGAACACCGTCGTGTCGACGGCTCCTACATCAAGTTCGACGAGAACGCCGCCGTCATTCTCGGCTCTGGCCGTGAACCGAAGGGCACTCGTATCTTCGGACCGGTCGGTCGTGAACTGCGCGACAAGCGCTTCATGAAGATCGTGTCCCTCGCCCCGGAGGTGATCTGACATGGCAGCCAAGATTAAGAGCGGCGACCTGGTCAAGGTCATCCGCGGCAAGGATCGCGGCAAGGAAGGCACCGTCAAGCAGGTGCTCAAGGACGATCGTCTGATCGTCGAGGGCGTGCAGATCGTCAAGAAGCACGTCCGCGCCACGCAGCAGGGCCAGCAGGCCGGCATCGTGGCTGTCGAGGCTCCGATTCATCGCTCCAACGTGATGGTCATCGATCCGGAGACCAAGCAGCCCACCCGCGTGCGCATCGTCGAAAAGGAAGAGGCTCGTGACGGCAAGGTGAAGACCGTGCGCGTGCGTGTCGCCAAGAAGTCCGGAAAGGAGCTGGCATGACCGATACCACTGTCGAAGCGCCGGCAACTCCGCGCTTGAAGCAGAAGTACAACGAGCAGATCGTGCCGGAGCTGGAGAAGGAATTCCACTACTCCAACCCGATGCAGGTCGCTCGCGTCCAGAAGGTCGTCGTCTCCATGGGCGTTGGCGCCGCAGCTCGCGACTCCAAGCTCATCGAAGGCGCTGTCAAGGACCTCACTCTGATCACCGGCCAGAAGCCGAAGATCACCAAGGCCAAGAAGTCTGTCGCGCAGTTCCATCTGCGTGAGGGCCAGGCCATCGGCGCCTACGTCACCCTGCGTGGCGAGCGCATGTGGGAGTTCCTGGATCGCCTTCTGACCATGGCTCTGCCGCGTATCCGTGATTTCCGCGGCATCAACGGCGACCAGTTCGATGGTCAGGGCAACTACAACTTTGGCCTCACCGAGCAGTCCATGTTCCACGAGATCGATCCGGATTCGATCGATCACCAGCGTGGTATGGACATCACCGTGGTGACCAGCACCAAGGACGACAAGGAAGCTCGCGTGCTCCTGAAGCACCTCGGCTTCCCCTTCAAGGAGAACTGATATGGCAAAAACCGCTCTTAAGAACAAGGCGGCCGCTAAGCCGAAGTTCAAGGTGCGCGCCTATACGCGTTGCCAGGTCTGCGGTCGTCCTCACTCCGTCTACCGCAAGTTCGGCCTCTGCCGCATCTGCCTTCGTGAGAAGGCCCACCGCGGCGAGCTGCCCGGCGTTACGAAGTCCAGTTGGTAAATAACGACGCTGAAGGTCCGCGGCCCAATCGCTGAAAAGCGTGCGGGCGGCGGAAACCACGGCGAGAAAGGGCAATAAGCCCAAATGACAATGACAGATCCGATCGCAGACATGCTTACGCGTCTGCGTAATGCGAGCGCGGCAAAGCACGAGACCGTGGATATGCCGTACTCCAAGTTCAAGGCGAACATCGCTGAGATTCTGAAGCGTGAAGGCTACATCAAGGACTTCACCGCCAAGGAAGCCAAGGTTGGCCAGACTCTTGAGGTCACCCTCAAGTACGGTCCGAACGGCGAGCGTTCCATCCAGGGCATCAAGCGCATCTCCAAGCCGGGCCTGCGTCGTTACGCAAAGTCCGATGCTCTGCCGATGCCGCTCGGTGGCCTTGGCATCGCAATCATCTCGACTAGCTCGGGACTGCTGACCCAGAAGGAATGCCTCGACCGAGGCATCGGCGGCGAGATCGTCGCTTTCGTTTGGTGAGAAAGGAGAGCTGAAACATGGCATCGCATATTGGTAAGCTCCCCGTCACCATTCCGGCTGGCGTGGAAGTCAAGATCGACGGTCAGTCCTTTACCGCCAAGGGCGCTAAGGGCACTGACTCCTACGAGATTCCTGAAGGCATCACCGCAGTGGTCGAAGGCAACGAAGTTGTCCTCACCCCGGCTGATGACCTGCGTCCGACCCGTGCAAAGCACGGCCTGGCTCGCTCCATCGTGGCGGGCATGGTCAAGGGCGTGCACGAGGGTTATGCCAAGACTCTGGAGATCGTCGGTACCGGTTACCGCGCCCAGATGAAGGGCAAGGGCATTGAGTTCTCCCTCGGCTATTCCCACACCATCACCGTCGAGCCGCCGGCAGGCATCGAATTCGAACTGCCGAACCCGAACCAGGTGATCGTCAAGGGCATCGACAAGCAGGCTGTTGGCCAGTGCGCCGCTAACATTCGTAAGCTTCGTGCTCCGGAACCCTACAAGGGCAAGGGCATCAAGTACGCGGATGAGCACATTCTGCGCAAGGCTGGAAAGGCTGGTAAGTAATGAGCGTCCAGATTCTCGGTAAGGGCAAGAAGGTCGCGCTTAAGCGTCGTCACGCTCGTCTGCGCAAGCACATCAGCGGTACCCCGGAGCTTCCGCGTCTGGTGGTTACCCGTTCCAACCGTCACATGGTTGCCCAGATCATCGATGACACCAAGGGTGTCACCCTGGTGAGCGAATCCACTCTGACCAGCGATTTCGCCGGTTTCGAGGGCACCAAGACCGAAGCCGCCAAGAAGGTCGGCGAACTGATCGCCAAGAAGGCTCAGGACGCTGGTATCACCGCGGTCGTGTTCGATCGTGGCGGCAACAAGTATCATGGCCGCGTCGCAGCTGTCGCTGAAGGCGCCCGCGAGGGAGGTCTGGCACTGTGAGCGACAACGAAAAGGAAACCCAAGTGGCTGAAGAAACTCAGAACACTCAGGCTGCCGCTGAGTCCAACAACGAGGACCGCAAGTCCCGTCGTGGCCAGCGCGGTGAGGGTCGTCGTGGCGAGCGTCGCAACCGTCGTGAGGAATCTCACGAGAACGAGATGCTCGATCGCGTGGTGACCATCAACCGTGTGTCCAAGACCCACAAGGGTGGTCGTACGTTCAGCTTCGCCGCCCTCGTGGTGGTTGGCGACGGCAAGGGCACCGTTGGTGTTGGCTACGGCAAGTCCCGTGAGGTCCCGGCTGCAATCGCCAAGGGCCAGCTGGATGCCAAGAAGCACATGTTCACCGTGCCGCGCATCAAGGGCACCGTCACCCACCCGGTGATCGGCCACGATGCCGCTGGCACCGTGCTGCTGCGCCCGGCTGCTCCGGGTACCGGCGTTATCGCCGGCGGTGCAGTCCGCGCCGTCATGGAATGCGCTGGCATCACCGACGTCCTGACCAAGTCGATGGGCTCCGCCACCGCTGTCAACGTGGTGCGCGCAACCGTCGACGCCCTCAAGAAGCTCGAAGAGCCGGAAGAGATTGCCGCACGTCGTGGCATGTCTCTCGAAGAGGTGGCTCCGGACGCGCTGCTGCGTGCTCGCGCCGAAGGCATCGCCGAGGCCCGCAAGGCTCGTGAAGAGGCTCAGGCCAAGGCTGCTCAGAAGGACGGTGAGTGATGACTAACCTGAACATCAAGCTGCACCACGGTCTGGTGAACTCCACTCCGAAGCAGCGTGCTGCGGCTCAGACTCTGGGCCTGAACAAGATCGGCAAGACCGTGACTCGTGAGGACACTCCGGCCCTTCGTGGCCAGCTGCAGGTCCTCCGTCACCTGATCACCGTCGAGGAGGCTGACTGATTATGGCAGACATTCTGCAGATGCATGACCTGAAGCCGGCTCCGGGTGCCAACAAGGATCGTATCCGCGTTGGCCGTGGTGAAGGCTCCAAGGGTAAGACCTCGGGCCGTGGCGACAAGGGCACCAAGAAGCGCTATCAGGTTCGTCCGGGCTTCGAAGGTGGCCAGCTGCCGCTGTACATGCGCCTTCCGAAGCTGCGTGGCTTCAAGAACCCGTTCAAGAAGGAATACCAGGTCGTCAACGTGGCTGCTCTTGCGGAACTGTTCCCGCAGGGCGGCGAGATCACCGTGGCTGATCTGGTTGCCAAGGGTGCCGTCCGCAACGGCTTCCCGGTCAAGGTCCTGGGCGACGGCGAGGTTTCGGCTGCCTACACTCTCAAGGGTGTCAAGGCTTCCGCTTCCGCCAAGTCCAAGATCGAGGCTGCTGGCGGCTCCATTTCCGAGGACTGATTCCAACGGAATATAGCTGACTGAAGCTCAGACATGAGGCTTCCCCCGCTTTAGGGCGGGGGAAGCCTCATTCGTTTGCAGTCAAAATGCAATCATGCATGGAAAAACAAAAAAACAGACGAATAATGACGAAAACGCCATATCGGTAGACGCCGTACGCTAGACTCGAGCGTTAGAGTCTGTTTTTGCACGTGTGCGCAGGTGCGCACGACGATGGAAGGAACCCCAGGTGAGGACGTTAATCCAGGCCTTGAAGACCAAGGAATTGAGGAATAAAATCCTCTTCACCCTTGGTATCATCATCATTTATCGTATCGGTTCATTCATCCCGACCCCTGGCGTCGATTACACCGTCGTCCAGCAGTGCGTCGGCAAGATGAACAACGCTTCTGAGAACTTTATCGGTCTGGTGAACCTCTTCTCCGGCGGCGCCATGCTGCAGCTGTCGATTTTCGCATTGGGCGTCATGCCGTACATCACCGCATCGATCGTCATCCAGCTGCTGCGTGTGGTCATCCCTCGTTTCGAGGCACTGCACAAGGAAGGCCAGTCCGGCGAAGCCAAGCTGACCCAGTACACCCGTTACCTGACCATCGGCCTTGCCGTGCTGCAGTCCACCACCATCCTGGTGACCGCACGTTCCGGCGCGCTGTTCAACTACCAGTGCTCCCAGGTCGTTCCGGACGGTTCCGTGTGGAATCTCGTGGTCATGGTGCTCATCATGACCGGCGGCACCGGCCTCATCATGTGGATGGCCGAATTGGTCACCGACAAGGGCCTCGGCCAGGGTATGTCCATCCTTATCTTCATGTCCATCTGCTCCGGCTTCCTGCCGCAGCTGTGGGAGATCGGCTGGGGCACCAACGGTACCGATGGCAATTGGGGCAAGTTCGCCGCGGTCGTCGGCACGCTGCTGGTCATCATGATTCTTGTCATCTACGTCGAGCTTGCCCAGCGTCGTATTCCAGTGCAGTACACCCGCCGTATGATCGGCCGCAAGATGTACGGTGGCTCCTCCACCTACCTGCCGCTGAAGATCAACATGAGCGGCGTCATCCCGCCGATTTTCGCATCCTCCATCCTGGCCGTGCCGACGCTGATCGCGCAGTTCGGCAATTCCGACCAGTCCTGGGTCAAGTGGATCAACTCCAACCTGGCCAACACCACATCCGTGTGGTACATCGCACTGTACGCGCTGATGATCGTGTTCTTCTGCTTCTTCTACACGGAGATCACCTTCAACCCGGACGAGACCGCCGACAACATGAAGCAGTACGGCGGCTTCATTCCGGGCATCCGCGCGGGAAGCGCCACCAGCAACTACCTGAGCTACGTGATGAACCGTCTGAACACGGTCGGCGCCGTCTACCTGCTGTTCGTGGCGCTTATCCCGACGGTGCTCATCATGGCGCTGAATCTGAACACCAAGCTGCCGTTCGGCGGCACCACCATCCTGATCATCGCAGGCGTCGGCCTCGACACCCTGCGCCAGGCCAAGGCCCAGACCGAACAGTTCCAGTACGCTGGCTTCCTGTTCGAGGACACCGACCACAAGGAAGGTAAGTAACCACTTGAATCGTGATGCCGTTTCCGTTGATCGGGAGCGGTATCACGATTTTTATGTTAAGTAATCCATCATCCGAAAATCCCCGTTGAGGGGAATGAACGAAACGGAGAACAACACATGCGACTGCTGATCATGGGCCCGCAGGGCGTAGGCAAGGGCACCCAGGCCGCTCTGCTGAGCGAGCACTACGGAATCCCGGCGATCTCCACCGGCGATATCTTCCGCTACAACATCAAGAACAAGACCGAGCTCGGCGTCGAAGCGCTCAAGTACATCGACAAGGGCGAGCTTGTGCCGGACGAGCTGACCAACAAGATCGTCAAGGACCGTCTGGCCATGGACGACGCCAAGAACGGCTGGATTCTCGATGGCTATCCGCGCAACGCCTCCCAGGTCGAGGCTCTCGACGCCATCCTGGGCGAGCTGGACACCCCGCTTGACGCGGTCGTCGCACTGGATGCAGATCACGACGTGCTCATGGAGCGTATGAAGAAGCGCGCCGAAATCGAAGGCCGCTCCGACGACACCCCTGAAGCCATCGCCAAGCGTCTTGACGTGTACGCCAAGGAGACCGCGCCGCTGCTGAACATCTACCAGAAGCGCGGCCTGCTCAAGACGTTCAATGGCGTCGGCGCCGTCGACGAGATCCAGGCCACCATCGTGGCGGAGCTTGGCTGAAGGAAAAACCAAGCAGAATAACATATTTCCAACGAAAGCGGGAATCGCGACACGCCGAACGTGTCTTGATTCCCGCTTTCGTGTATTCTTGCAAGTTGGTGTGTCTTCGGGCACGCATAGTAATCGCCAAGGAACGGAACGAGGCTCATGGCTAAAGACGGTGTGATTGAAGTCGAAGGACAGGTAGTGGAAGCACTGCCGAACGCGATGTTCCGCGTTGAACTCGAGAACAAGCATATCGTGCTCGCAACCATCTCGGGCAAGATGAGGAAGAACTACATCCGCATTCTGCCGCAGGATCGTGTTGTGCTTGAAATGAGCCCCTATGATCTGAACCGCGGCCGTATTACGTACCGTTACAAGTAAGGTACATAAGCAAAGGAAAACCATGAAGGTCAGCCCTAGTGTGAAGAGGATCTGCGAGAATTGCCGCGTGATCCGTCGTCACGGCCGCGTCATGGTGATCTGCGTCAACCCGCGCCATAAGCAGCGTCAGGGCTGAGAGCAGATCCAGCGGCATAAACAGTACAGGCGCTGAGTCACAGCCCGTGAAAGCGGGATGAACCCCGGGTACGCAGGCCCGGGCCGGGAAACCGGACGACTCGGTGCAAGACCTGCGGAAAACAGAAGGAATCGCAATGGCACGTCTTGCCGGAGTCGACATCCCCAATGAGAAGCGCATCGAGATCGCCCTCACCTACATCTTTGGTGTTGGTCGTACTCGTGCCAAGGAAACGCTTGCCGCGACCGGTATCAATCCGGACATTCGCGTCAAGGATCTGACGGATGAGCAGCTGATTACGCTGCGTGATTACCTTGAGGGTAACTACAAGATCGAGGGTGATCTGCGTCGTGAAATCGATGCGGACATCCGCCGTAAGATCCAGATCAACTGCTACCAAGGCCAGCGTCACCGTAAGGGACTTCCTGTGCGCGGTCAGCGCACCAAGACCAATGCTCGTACCCGCAAGGGCCCGAAGCGCACGGTCGCCGGAAAGAAGAAGGCCACCAAGTAATCGGTGGCTGACAGTTCAAGCCACGAGGTGTGAGCCTCATCGTTTGAACATCAAAGCAAATTCGTTATTAGGAAACGAGGGTCAATGGCAGCTCAAAAGCAAGCCGCGCGCAAGCCGCGTCGCCGCGACCGCAAGTCGGTCCCGGTTGGGCAGGCGCACATCAAGTCCACTTTCAACAACACCATCATTTCGATCACCGACCCGTCCGGCGCAGTTGTGTCCTGGGCGTCCGGTGGCGATGTCGGCTTCAAGGGCTCCCGTAAGTCCACGCCGTACGCCGCTGGCATGGCCGCCGAATCCGCAGCCCGCAAGGCTATGGAGCACGGCCTCAAGAAGGTCGACGTGTTCGTGAAGGGCCCGGGTTCCGGTCGTGAAACCGCCATCCGTTCCCTGCAGTCCGCCGGACTCGAAGTCGGTTCCATCACCGACGTCACCCCGCAGGCACACAACGGCGTTCGTCCTCCGAAGCGCCGTCGCGTCTGAGCACTAGAAGAAATCATCAATCCAACGCCGCTTATGGCCGGTGAGTGCACCACCGGCCTGAAGCTGAAAGGATAACCACAGTGCTTATCGCACAGCGTCCGACACTTACCGAGGAATCTCTCAACCCTCAGCGTTCCCGCTTCACCATCGAGCCTCTTGAGCCTGGTTTCGGCTACACGCTTGGCAACTCGCTGCGCCGTACCCTCCTGAGCTCCATTCCGGGAGCGGCTGTGACTTCGGTGCGTATCTCCGGCGTCCCGCACGAGTTCACCACTCTGCCGGGTGTTGAAGAGGACGTTACCGAAATCCTGCTGAACATCAAGGGCATCGTGCTCACCAGCGAATACGATGAGCCGGTTGTCATGTATCTGCGCAAGAGCGGCAAGGGCGAGGCCACCGCGGGCGACATCACCCCGCCGGCCGGCGTCACCATCGCCAACCCGGACATGCATATCGCTACCCTCGCCGAGGATGGCGAACTCGAGATCGAGTTCACCGTCGAGCGTGGCCGCGGCTATGTGCCCGCCCAGATGAACAAGCAGGATAACGCCGAGATCGGCCGCATTCCGGTCGACTCGATCTACTCCCCGGTGCTCAAGGTGAGCTATCGTGTGGAAGCCACCCGCGTTGAACAGCGCACTGACTTCGACAAGCTCATCCTGGACGTGGAGACCAAGCCGGCTATCTCCCCGCGCGATGCAGTCGCATCCGCAGGCTCCACCCTGGTGGAACTCTTCGGTCTGTGCCGTGAGCTCAACACCCAGGCTGAGGGCGTCGAGGTTGGCCCTGCTCCTGTGGCAGAGGAAACCAACCCGGAGATGAACATCCCGATCGAGGACCTGAACCTCACCCAGCGCAGCTACAACTGCCTGAAGCGCGAGGGCATCCACACGATCGGCGAGCTGGTCGCCCACACCGAGCAGGATCTGCTCGATATCCGCAATTTCGGTATGAAGTCCATCGATGAAGTCAAGGAGAAGCTCCAGTCTCTGGGACTCGCCCTCAAGGCTTCCCCGCTGGGTAACTTCGATACCAATAATCTCGAAGGTGGCACCTTCTTCTCGCCGGAAGACGAGTGATCCGCCACTTTTGACCTAACCGCTTCATTGGATTCGGACGTTCGGGCAACTGCCCACCTGAATCCAACGGGGCTTTCAAGGAGAAACAATGCCTACACCAAAGAAGGGTCCGCGTCTGGCCTCCAGCCCGGCTCATGAGCGTCTTATGCTCGCGAACATGGCCACCAGCCTGTTCCAGAACGGCCGCATCACCACCACCCTGCCGAAGGCCAAGCGTCTTCGTCCGCTGGCCGAGCGTCTGATCACGCTCGCCAAGCGTGGTGATCTGCACAACCGTCGTCGCGTGATGCGCGTCATCCGCAACAAGTCCGTCGTGCACAAGCTGTTCACCGAGATCGCCGAGCAGATGGAGCAGCGCGAAGGCGGCTACACCCGCATCGTCAAGATCGCTCCGCGTCGCGGCGATGCCGCTCCGGCAGCCATCATCGAGCTCGTCACCGAGCCGGTGAGCCCGAAGCAGGCCGTGGTGAAGGAAGCCGAAGCCGCAACCAAGGTTGCCGCTGCCGAGGCTCCGGAAGCCGCCGCTGAAGAGGCTACCGCTGAGAACGCCGAGTGAATCGCTCTTAGCTGATTGAAGGCCGGGAATCGCAAGGTTCCCGGCCTTTGTCATGTCTGCTGCCAAGACTGTCGCGCCACATGCCTCACTATGCCAGCCATTTGCTATGCTCGATGCCGTGAGACTACGCATCGATTTGGCATATGACGGTACCGGCTTCTACGGATGGGCGAAACAGCCCGAAATACGTACGGTACAGGGCGAAATCGAACGCGTGCTGCATACCATTCTTCGCGTACCGGAAGGAGACCCGACCGAACCGCTGCGCCTTACCGTGGCCGGACGAACCGACACCGGCGTGCACGCCTCGCATCAGGTATGCCATCTGGACGTCAACGAGGACGTGCTCAAACGCTGCGTCGGCTACATGGACGTGCCGCCCGTCATCGCGCTTACCCGCAGACTTCAGCGCATGCTGCCGGCCGATATCGCAATCCGCGGCATCGCACCCGCTCCGGACGGTTTCGACGCGCGTTTCTCCGCGTTGGAACGTACCTACGTGTACCGAATCGCCGATAGGTCAAGCGAGGTGGACCCCCGTACCAGAAACTTCGTATTGCATATCGACGATGAACTTGACCTCAAATCCATGAACGAAGCCGCTGCGATGACGATCGGCCTGCACGATTTCGGCTCGTTCGCCACCCCGAATCCGGGCGGCACCACCATACGCGAGGTGAAGACCGCGTATTGGCGTCGCGTGCCGCAGCGGACGCTTATCGACGACGGCATGACGATGGGGGAGCGGTACCGTACGCCGACCGTGGAATCGGGCCTCGTCTGCTTCGTGATCGTCGCCGACGCGTTTGCACGCAATATGGTGCGCTCCCTCGTCAACGGCTGCGTGCAGGTCGGTATCGGCAAACGTTCCCTCGACTGGTTTGCAGGAAAAATGGCGGCTCCGCTGCGCGAAGGCTCCACAGGACCGATCGCGCCGCAAGGACTGACGCTGGAGCATATCGAATATCCGGCCGACGACCAGCTGGCGGTCCGCGCCGAAGCCATTCGCGCCAAGCGCACACTGTAGCTTTATTGCGATTGTCATAGCCAGGTTACGGGCGCTTGTCATGTCCATTGCCGAGACATTGTCGTAACAGACCGTTTCGTTTTCCGGAAACGCTGGTTCGTTAGGTTTTTCTTCCATCAAGGCACGATGCCTCAGATTGGCATGCGTTCGCATGGGGTGGAAGGGAGCGTGGAACGATGATTGAATCCGCCGCACGAAGGTTGGCTTCGGAACTGGTCGATCGTCGGGAGTCGATCAACCGGGAGCTGAGCCGTAATGGCGTACGGTTCGGCATCTACAAGAACGGCGAGTACCATGACCGGCTGTTTCCGTACGATCCGATTCCGCGCATCATCGAATCGGACGAATTCGACAGAATGGAAGCCGGACTGAAACAGCGCGTCAACGCGTTGAACGCCTACCTGCGCGACATCTACTCCGACAAGCAGGCCATCAAGGACGGCATCGTGCCGGAAGAATACGTGTACACGTCCGCGGGATACTTTCCGCAAGTCAACGGCGTGACACCTCCGGGCGGCGTGTTCGCGCACATCGCCGGCGAGGACCTGGTGCAGGGGCAGGACGGGCAATGGTGGGTGCTGGAAGACAATCTGCGCATTCCATCCGGTGCCAGCTATCCGCTGTTCGCCCGCGATATCGAACGCAGAATCACGCCCAGCCTGTTCCGCAACGTACGTGTGCGCGACAATCGCGATTATCCACGACTGCTGCGCCAATCCATGGATTTCGTCTTCACCGACGGCATAGCAGTGGTGCTCACCCCCGGCAGGTACAATTCCGCGTTCTTCGAACATGCATACCTGGCCGAGAAAACCGGCGCGGCGCTCGCGTTCCCCGAAGACCTCGAAGTCGTGGACAACAAAGTGTACTTCCTCGACTATGCCGGCAGGAAACACCGCGTCGGCGTGGTCTACCGCCGTCTGTCCGACGAATATCTCGACCCGTTCGCATTCAACCCGGATTCCGTGATCGGCGTGCCGGGAATCCTATCCGCCTACAGGTCGGGCAATGTGGCGATTGTCAACGCTCCGGGCAACGGCGCGGCCGACGACAAGGCCATCTACTATTTCGTGCCGAACATGATCCGCTATTATCTCGGCGAAGAGCCGATTCTGCACAATGCGCCGACCTACATGCCGATGTTCGACAAGGACCGCAAGGAGGTACTCGACCGGCTCGGCGAACTGGTCATCAAGGATGTGGCGGAAGCGGGCGGCTACGGCGTCGTGTTCGGCTCGTCGCTCGACCGGTCGCAACGAGAGGAACTGGCCGAACGCATCAAGGCCGAACCGCGCCGGTTCATCGCGCAGGAGGTCATCCAATTCAAGGACATCGACGTGGTGGACCCCGAAACCGGACAGATGAGCCCACGTAAATGCGACCTGCGCGCCTTCGTGGTGACCGGCAAGAACACGCACGCATGGTATTCGGGACTGACACGCTACTCGTCCATACCGGGCCAGATGATCGTCAACTCATCACAGGGCGGCGGTTTCAAGGACACCTGGGTACTGGCCAAAGAGACCGGCGTGGAGCATGATTACGCACCCGGCTCGGAGGTCGTGCGCGTGCTGGAGCAGTCCCGCAAGCACTCGCTGGCACTCGTCACCGCGTCGAAGGCCGACAACCTGTTCTGGCTCGGCCGCTACACGGAACGCGTATTCACCACGCTGAGCCAATTCTTCCCCTTCTACGACCGTGTGATGGACACGGATGTGGACGCGTTCCGACCGTTCGCCCGTGCGCTCGACCTGCCGGAGGATTTCAAGGATTTCGACGCGTTCATCCACAGCTTCCTGTACGACGAGAAGAATCCGGATTCCGTACGCAGCGCCATCGTCTACGCGTTCAACAACGCGGTGATTCTGCGCCCCGAACTTGGTTCTCGCTCGTTGCAGCAGGTGGAGTTGGCCATGAGCTCCATAGTGGAGGCATCCGAATACGGCGGCATGGACGCGGACATCTTCAAACACCGCGACATCGCGGACAACATGCTCGCCTTCTGGGGAGGTGTGGAGAATTCCCCCGTCGAACCGACTCTGAAATCGTTCATTTTCGTGGGCAAATATCTGGAACGTCTGGATCTGTACACACGATTCGGATATTCCGTGGAAGAGCTCAAGGCGCCGCTTGCCAAACTGGGCAGCTACATCCTGCCGTTGAACGGTCTGCCGGTACCGCAATGCTTCGCCGAAGGATTGCGCTGGCTGGTCGGCCAGCTGCCGCAGCGGGGATATGCGGAGCTTGCGGAAAAACTGGGGATGCTGCTGAAAGATTTCGATGGGCGCATCTCCACGAAGGATCTGAAGGATCTGGGCATGCTCAACACGATGGACATGGACGCCGCGCGACTGTGAAGAATACGTGCCACAGCCATCGCACGGTGCGTGTATAACGGCTAGAACAAGGCCCACGGCGTGGAAAACGCCGAAGGAACGACAATAATCGCTGAGGAGACGATGTGAAGAAACTGGTGTTTGACTATGAGATGAAGCTCTCATTCAGCTCGCCCGTGACCGACCATCGCTTCCAACTGCGCTGCATTCCAGCCACCGGCCCACGCCAGCAGGTGATCGACGTGGCAGTCAAAATCGAACCGGATGTGGAACTCGAAACCACCATCGATTCCTTCGATTCCGTGGTGATGACCGGATTCATTCCCGAACCGCACACCATGTTCAACTACTCGGTGACCGGCATCGCCTTCGTGGACAACGCGCATATCAAATCCGAAATCTACAAGCCGCTGTACCGCTTCAATTCGGCGTTGACAGTGCCGGGGCCGGCCATCGAAGCGTTGATCGGCATCTGCCGTGAACGCATCGCGTCCCTGCCTGCCGACTGCACGCCGATCGACCAAGCCCGTGAGGTGATGGACGAGGTGTTCAAAACGTTCGTCTACACGCCGGCCTCCACCACCATCCGCACCACCGCCGAGGAAGCGTTCGCTCAACGCAAGGGCGTATGCCAGGATTACGCGCACGTCATGCTGTCCGTGTGCCGGCACGTCGGACTCACTGCCCGATACATCGCGGGATTGCTCGGCGGCGAGGGCGCCACGCACGCATGGGTCGAAATCTACCATGATGGACGTTGGGTCGGTTTGGACCCCACACACAACCGTATGGTCGACGACAACTACATCACCATCGCCCATGGCCGCGATTACCGCGACTGCATGCTCGACATCGGCATCTTCTCCGGCTGCGACGTCAAGCAGGACCAGTGGGTCAACGCTTCCGTGCACGAGCAGGGATACTGATTCCCCGACGTTTTCTCGATGCCGGATTCCGTATTTCGGCAGATGCAAAGCAGATAAACAAAAAAGGCCGAAACGCCATTGTTTCAACCTTCATTGCATGCGGATAAGGCGAGATTCGAACTCGCGGAGGGGTTCGCCCTCACACGCTTTCGAGGCGTGCTCCTTAGACCGCTCGGACACTTATCCATTCGTCACCTGAAAACAAGCAACTTGATAATTGTGCCACAGCGGTGGCGATTGTCAAATCGGACTGGCTGCAACGGTGTGATTTCCGGCGTGTCTTGCTTTGCGCCTGACTGTGCGTCCTTAGGCGAACAGCGCTTCGTCGAAGGAAGGATAGCCCCAATCAAGCGCCAATTCGACACGGTCCGCAATCAGACCGGCAAGCACGCCCAGGGATTGCGCTCGCGAATCCGTCGACTGTTTTGCATTGGTGACGCGTGACTGGGAATGATCGTTCGCGGCATTGGAGCTTCCGGCGATTGCCGTTATCTCGCTTCGCGCGCAGTTCATTTCGATGGTGGCGTCGGTCGGTGCCGTAAGGCCGGTGGCGGAATCGAGCATCGTGTCGGGGTGGGCGAGCAAGGCGGTGGCCTCGTACGTTTTCCTACGATCGTCAATGGTGCCCGAGAAGGATGCGAACCGTTGCGATGTGGTCTTATGACGATTGCTGATATCCAGCGTCGCATGGCCGCTGTTGCGGGCCGCCAGCACTTCCATGGCGAATCCGGCACGGTCTTCGGCCTGCGCGGCGGTGGCAAGGGACTTGGAATCGACGTCAAGCGATTCGACATCGTCAAAACGCGACAGCGTGATCGGCGCGACGGCCACCGACAGTTGATCGCCCAGTGCGCGAGCCATATGACGTGCCTGCGCGCTGCGCAACGTGCCTTCGGCAAAACGCGCCGGACATTGCGCCGCGGTGTTCGTCCATGCGGAGACCGCCTGCTGCGCCGAGAAATAGCGGCGGATGATGTGCTGATGCTGGTCGTGTGCGATCTTGTTATCGGCGGTGGCATCGAAATAGGCCTTCTCGCACGGGCTTTGCCGTTGTTCGGCTTCAGCCCTGCCTGCGATCCTGGGCATGGAGCATGCCGTCAGCGCCGGCATGAGGATAGCGGTGCAAAGCAATGCGCAGACGCGTTTCGCGATAAAAGAAACCGAGCGGAAAGAAGGGGTACGTGTCTGCATGAATCATTAGACTAATATCTGACTGTGACCATTGGGCCATGCGCTCGGAATAACTTCATATAGGAGGTCTTGGAAATATGGAACTGGACCTGGCAGGAATGCACCAGCTCGCCGCTGGGCAGGGAATTGATCCCGAGACGCTGGATGCCGCACTCTCGGAAGCATTGCGACTGGCATATCTGAAAACCCCTCACGCTGCGAAGCACGCTCGCGTCGAGCTTGATCCGCGTGCGGGAAGCTTCACCGTATGGGCCCAGGACGAGATTCCTGGCGAGCCGACTGAAGACGATCCCCATCCCGCGCCGACTCTGGGCGAGGAATACGACGACACTCCGCACGATTTCGGCCGACTGGCCGCTGCGACCGCTCGTCAGGTGATCAGCCAGCTGTTCCGCAAGGCCGAGGATGACAAGGTGTTCGGCGCGTTCTCCGGTCAGAAGGGCAAGCTCATCACCGGCATCGTGCAACAGGACGTCAAGGACACATCCAACGTGCACGTGGCCGTCGGCGACGTCGAAGCCCTGCTGCCGCGCCGCGAGCAGGTGCCCGGCGAACGCTACCGTCACGGCGAACGTATCCGCGTGTACGTGGTGAACGTGGCCCGTGGTCTGAAGGGCCCGGAAATCGTGGTGTCCCGTTCCCATCCGGAGCTGGTCCGCCGCCTGTTCGAACGTGAGGTTCCGGAACTGGTTTCGGGAGCCGTGTCGATTATGGCCATCGCCCGCGAGGCGGGCGCCCGCACCAAGATCGCCGTCCGTGCCAACACCGAAGGCGTCAACCCGAAGGGCGCGCTGATCGGCCCCGGCGGAGCCCGAGTGCGCGCCGTCATGGAGAACCTCGGTCCTGAGAAAATCGATATCGTCGACTGGTCCGCGGATCCGGCGAAATTCGTCGCCGCGGCGCTGTCTCCGGCCGTCGCCACCGGTGTGCAGGTGATCAGCGAGAAGAACAAGACGGCCATCGCCTTCATCCACGATGACCAGCTGTCCCTGGCCATCGGCAAGGAAGGCCAGAACGCACGTCTTGCGGCCAAGCTGACCGGCTGGAAGATCGGCATCGAATCCGCTGAGGCGCATGCCAAGAAGATGGCCGAATCGGCGGACCATTCCGATGGGGAAACCGAGGAATAAACAACACTTCCGGTAGACAACAAGCCCGTGGACGTACAATCCACGGGCTTGAGTATGCTGGACTCGACAATCCAAAGCGTGACGGCCATGCCGTCATGCCCAGGGAAAAGACGAGGTATCACGAACATGGTTGCACGATGAGAAGGAACAAGCTCGCCGTGAATCAGTAGCGGTCGCGCCCGTATGCGCGCGGCCCAAGATAGGAGAATTGAGTGCCGAAAGCACGCGTATATGAACTTGCCAAGGAACTTGGCGTTGACAGCAAAACCGTTTTAAGCAAACTTGAGGCGATGGGCGAATTCGTGAAGTCCGCATCGTCTACCGTTGAACCTCCCGTTGCACGCAAGCTGAGGAACGCATTCGCGTCCAGCGGACAGGGCAACGCATCTGATTCCAAGAAGCCGGGCCATACGGCCAAGAAGCCTGCCGAACCGGCATCTCATTCCATGCCAAAGCCGGCCGCTCCGTCAGCACCGAAGCCGGCTGCCCCCGCAGCGCCGAAGCCGCGTCATGCCGCTTCCAAGTCCGATGCCTCGAAGCCGGGTCATCGCGCGCCGCGTCCAGGCGAATCCCGCCAGCATGGCAATCGTCCTAACGGCAACGCCCCGCGTCCGCAGGGTGGAGACCGCCGCCAGTCCGGTCGCCCGACGGCCGTTCCGGGAGCTCGCCCCCAGCATGGCAACGCCCCGCAGGGCGGCAACAACGCCAACGGCGCGAAGCCGCACACCCCGGGACCGCGCCCGGGCAACAATCCGTTCAGCCGCAAGCAGGGCATGCACACCCCGACTCCGGGTGATATTCCGCGTCCGCATCCGATGAACCGTCCGAGCGTCAACAATGGCGAAGGACGTCGTGGCGGCCGTCCGGGTCAGGGCGGCGGCCAGCGTGGCGGCTTCCGTGGTCGTCCGGGTCAGGGCGGCGCGAAGCCGGGCCAGTGGGGCCAGCATCGTCCGGGTCAGGGCGGCGGCCAGCGTCCCGCCGGCGGCGGCAATCGTTTCGGCGGCAATGGCGGCGGTTTCCAGGGCGGCAACAGCGCTCCGAGCAATGGTCCGGCACGTGGTGGCCGCGGCCGCGGCGGCGCTGCAGGCGCGTTCGGACGTCAGGGAGGCAAGTCCTCGAAGGCGCGTAAGAACCGTCTGGCGAAGCGTCAGGAATTCCAGGAGATGAAGGCTCCGGTCATCGGCGGCGTGCGCATTCCGACCGGCAACGGACAGGAAGTCCGTCTGCGTCAGGGCGCGTCCCTCGCCGATCTGGCCGAGAAGATCAACGTCAATCCGGCGGCGCTGGTCACCGTGCTGTTCCACCTTGGTGAAATGGCCACGGCCACCCAGTCCCTGGATGAGGCCACGTTCCAGATCCTCGGCGAGGAAATCGGCTGGAACATCAAGATCGTGTCCGCCGAAGAGGAAGACAAGGAGCTGCTGCAGCAGTTCGACATCAACCTGGACGAAGAGGAACTGCAGGAGGACGAGGATTTGAAGCCGCGTCCGCCGGTCGTCACCGTCATGGGCCATGTCGACCACGGTAAGACCCGACTGCTCGACACCATCCGCCGCACCAACGTCATCGAAGGCGAAGCCGGCGGCATCACCCAGCGCATCGGCGCATACCAGGTGACCGTCAACCTTGAGGGCGAGCCGCGCAAGATCACGTTCCTTGATACCCCGGGCCACGAAGCCTTCACCGCAATGCGTGCCCGTGGCGCCGAACTCACCGACGTCGCGATCCTCGTGGTCGCCGCCGACGACGGCGTCATGCCGCAGACCGTGGAAGCCATCAACCACGCCCAGGCCGCGCATGTGCCGATCGTGGTGGCCGTCAACAAGATCGATAAGCCGGGCGCCAACCCGGACAAGGTCCGCGGCCAGCTCACCGAATACGGTCTGGTTCCGGAAGAATACGGCGGCAACACCATGTTCGTCGACATCTCCGCGAAGCAGGGCACCAACGTCGACAAGCTGCTCGAAGCGGTGCTGCTCACTGCCGACGCCGAGCTCGACCTGCGCGCCAACCCGGATATGGACGCCCGTGGCGCCACCGTCGAAGCCCGACTTGACAAGGGCCGTGGCGCCGTGGCTACCGTGCTGGTGCAGTCCGGTACCCTCCACATCGGCGATGCCATCGTTGCCGGCACCTCCTACGGTCGTGTCCGCGCCATGCTCGACGAAAACGGCAACCACATGCAGGAAGCCGGTCCGTCCACCCCGGTGCAGGTGCTGGGTCTGACCTCCGTGCCGACCGCAGGCGACCTGTTCCTGGTGGCCTCCGACGACCGTACCGCACGTCAGATCGCCGAGAAGCGTCAGGCCACCGAGCGTGCGGCCCAGCTGGCCAAGCGCCGCAAGGTCGTTTCCCTCGAAAGCCTCAAGGAGCAGTTCGCCAAGTCCGAGGTGGATATGCTCAACATCGTCATCAAGGGCGATTCCTCCGGTTCCGTCGAGGCTCTGGAAGATTCCTTGATGAAGATCGAGGTGTCCGACGAGGTCGGCATCCAGGTGATCCACCGCGGCGTCGGCGCCATCACCCAGAACGACGTCAACCTGGCCACCGTCGACAAGGCCGTTATCATCGGCTTCAACGTCCGTCCGAACCGCCAGGTGGCGGATCTGGCCGAACGCGAAGGTGTGGAGATCAAGTACTACTCGATCATCTACAAGGCCATCGAGGACATCGAAGCATCCCTCAAGGGCATGCTCAAGCCGGAATACGAAGAGGTCGTCACCTCCCACTCCGAGATCCGCGAGATCTTCCGCTCCTCCAAGTTCGGCAACATCGCCGGCGTCATGGTTCAGGACGGCGAAGTCAAGCGTGGTACGAAGTGCCGTATCCTGCGCAACGGCATCGCCACCGTCAACGACCTCGAGATCTCCTCGCTGCGTCGTTTCAAGGACGACGTCAACTCCGTCAAGGAAGGCTACGAGGCTGGCATCAACCTCGGCACCTTCAACGACATCGAGATCGGCGATATCATCGAGACCTTCGAAATGCAGGAAATCGAGCGTAAGTAGCTGAGTGCTTCGAGCTTCGCATCGATAACCAGGTAAGGAACGCCCACAGCCGGTTCACGACTGCGGGCGTTCCGTGATACAACAAGAACTTTTCACCAAAAGGACAGCAATGGCAGGAACCAACCCCCGCGCCGCGCGCATCGCGGCGTTGATTCAGCGTGTGATCGCATCGTCCATGGAGGCGCAGCTGCACGACAAGCGACTGGCCAACGTGACCATCACCGAAGTGCGCGTCACCAACGATCTGCAGATCGCGAAAGTCTACTGGACCCAGCTCGGCCATGAAGGACACGAGCAGGGCGAACGCCGCCGCGCGCAGCAGGCCCTGAACCAGGCCAAAGGACGCCTGCGTTCCCTGGTAGGCACCAAGGCCGGACTGCGACTCACCCCGCAACTGGAATTCATCTTCGACGAAGTGCCGGGCGAGGCCCATGAGATCGAGGACATCCTCGCGCTCGCACACAAGCGCGACGAAGAACTCGCCAAGTCCCGCGCCAACGCGCAATACGCCGGCGACGCCGATCCGTACAAGCACGACGAGCCCGATGATGACGACTTCGACGATGATGACGATGTCGAGGTCGAGGATTGGGACGATGACGACGAAGCCTGACAACTCCGGTCTGCTGGTCATCGACAAGCCGCAGGGCGTCACCAGCCACGATGTGGTCGCGGCGGTGCGTGGCGCCCTGCACATGAAACGCGTCGGCCATGCCGGCACGCTCGACCCGATGGCCACCGGCGTGCTGGTGGTCGGCTTCGGCAACGCCACACGTCTGCTCAACTACATCGTCGACCACGACAAAACCTACCTGGCCACCATCAGACTCGGCCAGCGCACCACCACGGACGACGCCGACGGCGAACTGCTGCCGGGGGAGGGAACTATCGCCGAATTCCCCTCACGACAGACCGTTGAAGACGCCATCGCCCATCATTTCACCGGGCGCATCGAGCAGGTGCCGAACTCCTATTCAGCCATCAAAATCAACGGCCAGCGCGCCTATGATCTGGCCCGAGAAGGCAAGGATGTGGACCTCAAGGCCCGTCCGGTGACCATCTCGGAATTCAGCGTTTCGGCAGTGCGATACGGCTATGCTTCGACCACATGCGCGGGATCACCGCTTGCCGATGCCATCGAAATCGCCCCGGAGGAATCCTGGCATGCCGAAACCGACGGGCAAAACGAACCGAACATGCAGCCAGTCATGGAACTCGACGTGGCCGTGACCTGCTCGGCCGGCACCTACATCCGCGCACTCGGCCGCGATCTGGGCGCCGAACTCGGCCTCGGCGGCCATCTGACCATGCTGCGCCGCATCCGCGTCGGGCGTTTCTCGGTGAACATGCCAAACGTCATGACCGCCCATACGGAAGCCAAAACCTTCACCAACCGCGAAGGCATCGAAGTGACACGCAACCGTGCGGTGCTTGACGATGCCGAGCATGCCGTTGACCACGCACTCGACCCGGTCGCCAGCGCGGCCGCTTCCATGGACATGCTTCCCGTCACCGAACAGGAGGCGACGGACCTGCGGTTCGGCCGTAGAATCGCCCACGACATCCATACGACCATGGCCGCGTACGTTCCCGAAACCAACGATCTGGTGGCGATCGTGGAACGCGCCAAACGTGGCGAGACCAAGCCGGTCGCGGTCTTCAACTGAAACAATCAAGACCGGCCGGCACGCAATACGAACACGACAAACACACGGACAATACGCAAAGAAGGACACATGAAGACGATCACGCTTACCCCCGATGCCAGCGGCATGGTGGATTGGCCGACCCTGAGCAACGACAAGAAGTCCGTGGTGACCATCGGCTCATTCGACGGCATGCATCAGGGACATCAGGCGGTCATCCGCCGTGTGGCCGAACTCGCCGAACAGGAGCAGGCGTTCTCCGTGGTGGTGCTGTTCGACCCGCGTCCCGCGCTGGTGCACGCTTACGCCGCCAAACATGACGGTCAGGAACCGCCCGCAGGCACGCCTGACACGCAGGCGCTGACCAGTGTGGACGAACGGCTGCGCGCCATCGACGACATCGGCGTGGACTACACGCTCATCGTGCGCTACACCATGGCATTCGCCGCGAAATCATACCGCTTCTTCCTTGGCCAGATGGTCGGCAAACTCGGCATGCGCACGCTGGTGCTCGGCTCCGACGCCGCCATGGGCGCGAACCGCGCCGGAAACGTGAAGGCCATTGAGAATCTGGCGCTCGCCACCGGCGTGTTCCAGCTGGAGGTCGTGGACGATTTCGGTCCGGGGCTGACCCGAGTGCCGGTCAATGCGAAGCCGGTGATGCCGTCCGAACCCGGCGAGCCTTCCGACCCTCTGGAGGGGGCTTCCAAGGCCGAACGACGCGCATGGAGCAAGAAGCATCAGGCCAAGGAAGTGCGCACGTGGAGCTCCACCAATGTGCGCTATCTGCTGAGCCAAGGCCGTATCAAGGACGCAGACGCGATACTCGGCCACGCGCATGCCGTGGAAGGCACCGTGGTGCATGGCGAGGAACGCGGCCGCACCATCGGATTCCCGACCGCCAATCTGAGCGAGAACGTCGCCGGATACCTGCCGGTGGACGGCGTGTACGCCGGCTGGCTGGTCGATTTGGGGGAGAAGTCCGCCGACGGTGGCGAAGAAGCCGGGGAGAAGCCGGCCGACGGCGTATCGCAGCAGTATGACGCTTCGTCCGTCAACGCGCGCGTGGCCATGCAGTCGCCACACCGCTGGCCGGCGGCCATCTCCATCGGCACCAAGCCGACGTTCAACGAGGACGGTGACGCCGAACGCGTGGTGGAAGCCTACGCCATCACCGATGACTGGTTGGACCTGTACGGCCATCAGGCGCGCGTGGAATTCGCTGGATTCCTGCGCCCGCAGATCAAATTCGATTCGGCCGACGATCTGGCGGCCGAGCTGAAACGCAACGTCGAGGAGACGAAGCGCCTCACCGCTTGAGACGGATCGGTTCGATTGATTTGATTGGTTCGATTGACGCGAATCATTGACGCCATCCGTGTTTTGTTACCCAAACGGGCTTTCCCAGGTTGCAAAATGCGGATGGCGATGCCGTTTGGGCATCGGCGACCTATCGCAGAATCGCGGCCAACGCGTCCTGCAACGTATCCGCCTGCACCACGCCCATTCCCGGCACGGCGACGTTCTTGCGCAGCGTCGGCACAACGGCGGTGGTGAAACCAAGACGCGCCGCCTCACGAAGCCGATATTCCAGTCTCGGCACCGGACGCACCTGTCCGGTCAACGAAATCTCGCCGATCGCGCACGTCGTGCGGGGAATCGGTTTCGATTTCGCAGCGCTCGCCAACGCGGCCACAATCGCCAGATCGCAACCCGGCTCACGCGCCTGACCGCCGGCGATTGTGGAAATGTACAGGTCGTTGGCCAGCAGATTGATGCCACCGTGACGATATAACACCGCCACCAGCATGGCGATACGGTTGGAGTCCACACCGTTCGCCGCACGACGTGGCGTCGGCAGCACCGACCTGGTGACCAGCGCCTGCACTTCAATCGGCAGACTGCGATGCCCATCCAACGTGAACGTCACGCACGTGCCATCCACCTGCGTCGCCGCAGAACCATTGCCGGTTGATAGGAACAGGCCGGACGGATCGGTCACCTCCTCAATGCCCTCGCCGCTCATATCGAAACAGCCGACCTCATCGGTCGGTCCGAAACGGTTCTTCACTGCACGCAGCATACGCAACGCGGTTTCGGCATCGCCTTCGAACTGACAGACCACATCCACCAGATGCTCCAACGTACGCGGACCTGCGATCGAACCATCCTTGGTGACATGACCCACCAAAAGCACTGGAATATCAAGGGTTTTGGCGGTGTCAATCAGCGCGCTCGCCACTTCGCGCACCTGCGTGGATCCGCCGGAGATGCCATCGACGTCCTGCGAGACGATGGTCTGCGCCGAATCGACGATGGCCAACGCCGGCTTGAACTGTTCGATAAGCCCCAACACCGTGGACAGATCCGTGGTGGAGGCGAGCAGTAGATTCGGCTCCATGGCGCCGATGCGCGACGCGCGCATGCGGACCTGCGCCTGCGATTCCTCGCCGGAAATATACAGTACGGTATTGCGCTCGGTGGCGAACGCCGTCAGCCTCGCCACATTGCCGGCGGTTTCCAGCAGCAATGTCGATTTGCCGATGCCCGGCTCTCCTGCGATCAGCGTGACCGATCCCGGCACGATGCCACCGCCGAGCACGCGGTCGAATTCCGAAAATCCTGTGGCGATTCTGGAGATGTTCTCCGTGCCTATGTCGGTGATCGGCCTCGCCGCGGACGATGCGACCGGATGCGATTGCGTGCGCGAGGTCCGTCCCGGAGCCGCGGTACGCGAGCCTGCCGCGGGACGGGCTTCATGGAATTCCTCAATGGTGCCCCATTGACCGCATTCGGGGCAGCGGCCGAGCCACTTCGGGCCGCTCCAGCCGCATTCGGAACAGATGAATTGCGAGGACGTCTTTGCCATATCGCCGACAATACGGAGGTTTTGGGACAAGACGTTCGCGGGTGGCGTACTCGTTGCACAGACATTGCGCTGAAAACCGTTTCGGGAACTGGATTCCATGACTTCGAGGGGATGGCTGCGCGTCTTATGGCTGTGAAAGAATGACAAGCATGTCTGATACGCAGAATTCCTCTTCGCATGGCAAATTGATTGCCGCCGTCGTAGCAGCCGCGCTTGTGGTTGTGCTTGCTCTGATTTCCGCATTTGTGTGGCCTGGTTGGGCCTTGAACAAGAACGGACAGGCCGGTCAGGCCGGTCAGACGAGCCAGCAGGCTTCCACTTCGAACGGTACGGACGGCGACAAGACGGAGCCCACCAAACCGTCGATCGATGCCGTGGCATTGCCCGACGGGGCCAGCGAGCTGCTCAAGGCCATGCCGGATTCCGTATTGAATTACGCGCGTACCAAGGCTGACGCCAGCACGACGTGGTCCAGCACCTCTCCCGTCGAGGAATACGCGTTGACGTATTCCACCGGCAAGAAAGGACAGGACGTCACGCTGGAAGTGGGCCAGTGGAACGACGGCGACAAGGCGAAATCCCAGTACGACACGCTGGCTGAAGCCATGACCGGCAAGGAGCTGGGAAGCGGCAACGTGAAGGTTTCCGGCAAGACGACCGGCGCCTACAGCGCCAAAGCCGATCCGGACGACGATACCAAGGCCGTTGCCGTGTGGCGCAACGATACGGTGGTTTTCTATGCCACCGGCGCGAAGAACGACATCCAGCGTTTCTACCAGCAGTTCCCCCTGTAACGTCGACGGAATCGTCTCGATGGCGAATCGCGGCCGGCTGATGGAATATCACGCGGAAAACGAAACGTGATTTTCCACCATATGAATGCCTGCGCGCGTATTCGTCCCCGAAGCAGTGTAGTATTGGGCAAGTTGCAAACTTTTACCCTTTGAGTTTAAGGAACGGAGGCTGAGATGGGCTCGGTCATCAAGAAGCGCCGCAAGCGCATGAGCAAGAAGAAGCATCGTAAACTGCTTCGTAAGACTCGCCACCAGCGCAAGTAGTCTTCAGGCGCGTGTGAAGCGTCCGCTCAAACAAAATCCCGCGATTCCTTTCGGAGTCGCGGGATTTTTGCTATCTGCGCGGCGGTGTCGGCCGGTATATTCCACACCAGCCGACACGCCTGCCTGTCAAGATTTCACTTGTTGGGGTTGTCCATCACGCGCGGGCCGTTCGGATCGCCGACGATGACCTGGTCCACCATGTTCAGGAACAGGCCGTGCTCGACCACGCCGACCGTGGTGATGAGGTCCTGCGCGAGCTCCTGCGGGTGGTCGATGCGCTCGAGGTGCAGATCCACCACATAGTTGTTCTCATCGGTGCGCACCGGCTCGCCGTTCGCGTCGAGACGCAGCACCGGCTTGTAGCCCTTGGCCTCGAACTTCTTGACGACCTGGCCTGCGCCGAACGGAATCACCTCGACCGGCAGCGGGAACTTGCCGATGGTGTCCACGACCTTGGACTCGTCCACGATCCACACGATCTTGTTGGAGTTGGTGGCCACGATCTTCTCCCACAGGAGAGCCGCACCGCCGCCCTTGATGCCGTTGAAGTTCTTGTCCACCTCGTCGGCGCCGTCGATGGTCACGTCGATATGGTCGACGTCATCGATGTTGACGATCTTGATGCCGTAGCCTTCGGCCTGCTCCTGGGTGCGGCGGGAGGTGGTGACGCCCGTGAACTCGAGGCCTTCCTCCTTGACGCGACGACCGAGCTCGTCGACCAGGAAACGCACGGTCGAGCCGGTGCCCAGACCTGCGATCATGCCGTTCTGAATCAGCTTTGCAGCCTCGATGCCGGCCGCCTTCTTCAGCGCGTCCTGCTGTGCCTTGTCCATGATCCTCCTTCGATATGGGGTTAAGACCGTCTCCATACTATCGGATGCGTTGATTTTCAAGGCGCGAATGGTCGGTTGCGGGAGCAGGTGTCTGTTTTGGACTGCGGAAAAGTTTTCACGGAATGTTTCACGGTCCTGCGTGAGGTGGCGCGCAAAAAAGCCCCACATGTCTCGCTCAGCTATGTTTGACCGCGAACGGCGCCTCGTCCAATACCAGCGTGCCGTCACCCATCACATAGCCTTCCACGGCGATATACCCACGGATGAGACGTGGATTGCCGTCGAAGGTCGGGCTGGATTCCGGTGGGGGAGTGAACCGCACCGTACCCGACACCGACAGGCCCGATGGGCTTGGACGATGCGGCAGTTTCGGCAGATCCTGCGATTGCGATGAAGATGCCTGTTCCGGTGCCGATTCTTCGTCGTCTTGCGATTCGCTGTGCGATTCGTTCGCATTCTGCGGTACGGCCGTGCTGTCCGTGTCCGTGCCGTCCGCGTTGCCCGTCACCGGCTTGTCGTTCTCGTCGCCTTCACGGGGAAAATAGTCGGGTTTGACCAGCATCTGCGCATAGGATTGATGCGGTTCACCGGATTCGTCCGTTTTCCCGGATTCGTCCGTTTTCCCGGATTCGTCCGGTTCTCCGGATTCGTCCGGTTCGGCTGGACCGCCCGCGTCCGGGAAGCTGGATTCGGGTATGACCTTCGTCGCTTCGGTCTCAAGCATTGTGGTGGTTTCCGCCGGTTCGGTCTCGAGCACGGTCGTTTCCACCGCATCATCTGCGTCGTCATCGGTTGTCTGTCCGAAATCCGCAAGGTCGTGGGAAACGCCTTCCGGCTCCGCCAGCATGCTGGCGATCGAACGCGGCTTCGTGCTGTTGCTGGAATTGGCGGTATCGGCACCGGAATCGCCGGTGCCGGTCGTGGCGGAATCGCCTTGTCCGCGTCCCATGTGGTATTCGGCGGCGCTGATCGCACCATCCATCAGCATCCTCGCATCCTCGGGAACATCGGTGCCACGCGAATACTCGGAAGCCAGTAGCGACCGCCATCCTTCCAACGGCAGATAGCCTTCGCGCACATGCGAACGGCAATCGCCCGCATACGTGCGTGCCAGCTCGTCCACTTTCTCGTTGCCCGCGTTGCCGGCATGACCCTTGACCCACACGAATCGCACCGACCCCGCCCTATGTGCGATCTCATTGTCGATGGCGCGGATCAAATCGGCGTTCTTCACCGGTTTCTTCTGCGAATTCTTCCAGCCGTTGCGCTTCCAACCCTGCACCCACTTGGTGGAGCAGTTGATCGCATACTGCGAGTCGGTCTCGATCACCAGGTCTTCGGAACCGGGATGCGCTCGCAACGCCTCCAGCACGGCGCATAATTCGCCGATCTGGTTGGTGCCGTTCGTCGCGCCGCCGGCATCGCAATCGCCGGCATGCTCGTGCCCCGGCCTGCCGCCTGCCGCGGGCTCGTGGTCGGCCCAGGCCCAACCCATCGGACCATTCGGATTGCCAAGCGCGGAACCGTCTGTTGAAACCGTAATCGTCATGCTTCTACCCTACGAAAGCCGCGCGACTCGCCGCTTGCCCGTCATACCGCATCGTCCGCCATGCGGTATCGCCTATCGATACCGCATGGCAACGGCATATGCGATTAGTCGCCGAGACACAGCATGACGGAGGCGCGGAACATGCCGTCGCTGTGCTCGAAGGAGGCCGTGCCATGGTGCCGTTCGGCCGTCTCTCGTACGGTGGCGGTGCCCAGCCCCGTGCCACCATGTTTGGTCGAGACGAGATTGCCGTCGATCTGTTCGATGCTGGTATCGGCTTCGCCGTACGTGTTGTCCACCGTGATGAACAGGGCCGCCGGAGGGCCGGAACGATACCGGATGCGCACTTTGAGCCGCCTCTCGCCCTGCGTTTGCTGGGTGATGGCCTCCGTGGCGTTCTCCAGCAGATTGCCGACCATGGAGCATAATTCCGCGTTGTTGATGTTGATGTATTGCGGCACCGCCGCTTTGACGTCCACATCCGCACCCAAATGCCGGACCCAATCGCAATAGTAGACAAGCACCGCGTTCAGCGACGCATGCTCGCAATACTGCATTGGTGCCGTTTGCAGCAGCCGGTGTTTGGACATCTCATCCAGATATGAGCGGATGCCATCCATGTCTTCAGCCGCGGCCAACGCCTGCAGTGAGTGGATGTGGTGACGCACGTTGTGCTTGATCTGACGCGCCTCACGGATCCGCTCGTTCATGTGTTGCAGCTGCAACGTCTGCAAAGCCTCATAATGCTGTCGCCTGCGGGCCGCGAGCAGACGGTCCGACTGCTGAATCATGTACCAGATGAGGAAATACACCAACACCATGAAACAGGAGTAGACCACCGCCACGGTGAACGCGATTTCCAGCATATGCGAGTCCAGCAGCGTGGAATTGTCCGCCGGCATGCACCACACCACAATCGCGGACGAAACGAACGGAAACAGCCAGATAAGCTGCCAGAAGCCTTTGCTGATGGATGGGGAATCGAATGTGGCTGGAATCGAATCATGCAGCGGATGCCATAGCGAGACCAGTGCGACGACGTCAAGCAGCAGCAGATTGACCAGTCCCGGCCAGCCGACGCGGAGATTGGTTGAATCCGCGCCAAGAACGGCCACATCGATGACGAGCGACAGATAGTAGACGATCGCCACCATGTAGGAAGCCGTGGCCACAATCAGCAACAGTTGCCGCCATGGCAGTTCGGTCAGCCATCGCAGGACCAGCAGCACAAGCGGTGCGGTCGGAATGACCGTCCACAGTGATGGGATGCCCAGAGTGCCGCACAGCACGCCGCATAGCAGGAACCAGACCAGTCCGATGGACATGAACAGTGTGCCGTTACGGCGTGGATTGTCCATGTGACTCCATGCCATGATGAGGCACAATGCCAGGCCGGACAACGCGTTGAGCTGCTCTCCGATGGCGAAGAACAGACCTGACGGGGTGGTTTGGGCGATGCCGTTCCGGATGATTTCGCCGAGTGGTGCGAACATGTCAGTCCTCCGTACGCATGCGGGTGAACGTGTATTCCGCGTATGCGCGGCAGGTGGTGGTCACCGCCGTTTTCGTGATAGGAATGCGTTTGCCGCCTTTCATGACGAACTGCGCGTTGGTGATGCCGGACACGTAGTCGAAGTTGACGAGCACGCCTCGCGCGGTGCGGTAGAAGTTGTCGAACACGGTGAGCCGTTGGTCCACGTCGGAGAAATTGGTGCGGATTTTGGTCTGGGTGCCGTCCGCGAACGTAAATTCCACGTAGTGCGCGTTGGACAGGGCGTATGCGATGAGCCGCCGGTCCATGGTCACGGCCGGATTGCCGAACGCCACATGCCAGCTGGAATCCACCGTGCCGGGCGACTGCGCCTTTGCCAGATGGGTGACCGGCGGTTTTGCCTTCAGCTGCTCTTCGACGCGTTCCATGGTGGCTTCGAAGGTTTTGCGATTGACGGGCTTGAGCAGATAACCGCTCGCCTGCACCTCGTAGCCGAGCACCGCGAAATCGGTGCTGGACGTGATGAAGACGATCGCGCAGTCGTCGTTCTGATTGCGCAGCAGCCGCGCTATGTCCAATCCGGTGGTGGCATGCGGCAGATTCTCGTCGCTGAGATAACAGTCGAGCAGCAGCAGGTCGTAACGGCTGTTCTTCCAGCTTTCGATGAACGATTTCGCGTCGGGGAAAACGTCACAGACCGTTTGCATGGCATTCCTGCCGGCGGTTGCGCCGACGTTCCGGCCGTTGAAGTATTCCGCGCACATGGTGGCGATCAGTTCGCGTTCGGCAGGGTGATCCTCGACGATGGCGATGCGCACGTTCCCTCCTTGCTGTGCCGTGATTGCGCGGATGACGTTCCGGCTCTGCTTCCAAGCGTACCGGGAGAGGGAAATACGGGGTGCCGCGGAGCTTGCGTTTCATGCCAGAAAAGCACGTTTCGTGCCATACGGCGGATATCGACAACGAAAAAGACCCGCTCCATACGGAACGGGTCTTTTTCGCGCTACGCCTTGATTACTTGGCGGAACGCCGTATCACTCGGCCAGAGCCTTGTCCACGACCTCGGTGGCCTCGGCGAGCACCTTGTCCAGAGCCTCAGGGGATTCGAAGCTCTCGGCGTACACCTTGTAGATGTTCTCGGTGCCGGACGGACGGGCGGCGAACCAGTTGTCCTTGGTGGTGACCTTCAGACCGCCGATCTTGGCGTGGTTGCCCGGAGCCTCGGTGAGCTTGGCGGTGATGTCCTCGCCGGCCAGCTGGGTGGCCTCGACGTCGTCGCCGGTGAGCTTGGCGAACTTCTGCTTCTGCTCGAGGGTGGTCGGGGTATCGACGCGCTTGTACCAGCTTTCGCCGAAACGCTCCACCTGCTCCTGGTGCAGCTGGGCCGGGTTCTTGCCGGTCTTCGCGGTGATCTCAGCGGCCAGCAGGTCCGGAATCAGGCCGTCCTTGTCGGTGGTCCACACGCGGCCGTCCTTACGCAGGAAGGACATGCCGGAGCTTTCCTCGCCGCCGAACGCGACCTCGCCCTTGAACAGCGGGTCCACGAACCACTTGAAGCCGACCGGAACCTCGACGAGCTTGGCGTTGATGGAGGCGGCCACGCGGTCGATCAGGGAGGAAGACACGAGGGTCTTGCCGATGCCGGCGTTCTCCGGCCAATCCGGACGGTTGCCGCCGAACAGGTATTCCACGCACACTGCGATGTAGTGGTTCGGGTTCATGACGCCCCAGTTCGGGCAGACGATGCCATGGCGGTCGGCATCCGGATCGGTGCCGCCGACCAGATCGTACTTGTCCCAAGCGCCGTTGTTGAGGGAATCGACCAGACCCTTCATCGCGTACGGGGAGCTCGGATCCATGCGGATCTTGCCATCATGGTCGATGGTCATGAAGCTCCAGGTCGGGTCGACCTGCGGACGCACCACGTCGATGGTCAGGCTGTACTTCTCGTTCATCAGCGGCCAGTAGTTGACCGAAGCGCCGCCGAGCGGGTCGATGCCCAGACGCACGCCGGAGGAGCGGATCACGTCGAAGTCGATGACGTTCTCCAGATCGGCCACATAGTGCTCGCGGAAGTCGAAACGCTCGACCAGATCGGACTTGACGGCCTGCTCGAACGGCACGCGCTTGACGTTCCTGAAATCGCCGAGCAGCTCGTTGGCGCGGTCGGCGATGGCGTTGGTGACGTCGGCCGGGGCCGGGCCGCCGGTGACCGGATCGTACTTGAAGCCGCCATCGGTCGGCGGGTTGTGGGACGGGGTCACGACGATGCCGTCGGCCAGGCCTTCGCCGGTGAAGCGCTGGGTGCCGTCGGCGGCGCGGTTGTGGGTCAGGATGGCCTGGGACACGACCGGGGTCGGGGTGAAGTCGTCACGGGAGTCGATGCGCACGGTCACGCCGTTGGCGACGAGCACTTCGATGGCGGTCTTCCAAGCCGGCTCGGACAGGGCGTGGGTGTCGCGGCCGATGTACAGCGGGCCGGTGACGCCGGCCTTCTTGCGGTATTCGGCGATGGCCTGCGTGATGGCCACGATGTGGGCCTCGTTAAACGAGGTCTTCAGGGACGAGCCACGATGTCCGGAGGTGCCGAAGGAGACACGCTGCTCGGGAACGTTGGGATCGGGGACGACGTCATAGTACTTGCCGATGACCTCGTCGACATTGATCAGATCTGCTGGGGTGGCGGGCATTCCCGCATTTTTTGCAACCATACCTTCATTGTGCCACGAGTTTGCGCGGAACGCGGAAAGCCATCCCACAATGTGCGATGAATACGTTTTCTTTTTGACGTCTCGGCGTGTTTCCAGTATGGAATTGGGGTTTCAATGTCCCGATGCCCGACGATTTGCGCATCGCACGCCGATAGTGTATTGTTTCTAACGAATTCGACTCATGCAGGGTTGCAAGTCAACATTTTTAGACGCAAGACCTGGAATGTGGCATTGGTTTGCCATGTTCCGGGTCTTTTTTGTTGCAAAAAAGCCGCGCTGCGTCATCGAATCCCATCGGAAGGAAATAGAAAGGAATCAGGATGGCTGACTCTCTCGCATCGCAGATCATCACTGCGATCGGCGGACCTGAAAACGTTCGCAGTCTGACGCATTGCGCCACCCGACTGCGCTTCGAGCTGGCGGACGCGTCCAAGGTGGACCAGAACGCCCTCGAACATATGAAGGGCGTGCTTGGCGCGGTCCCGCAAAGCGGTGACCGTTTCCAGGTCGTCATCGGCGGCGGCGTGGCCACCGTATACGAAAACATCATGCATCTGCCCGAAATGGCGAACGCCGGTGCCGCCTCCGCATCCGGCGAAGGCCAGAAGAGCAACGCCGACGTCAAGGCCGAGGCCCGTTCCAAGGCACGCGGCAAGGTGGCATGGCTGGACTCCTTCTTCGAGTATCTCGCCGACTCCTTCCGCCCGATCCTGGGCGTGCTGCTCGGCGCCTCCATCATCATCGCCCTGGTCAACCTGCTCATCTCACTGAACGTCATTCCGAATGACGAGGCCTCCGCCGGCTGGGTGTTCATCAAGGCCATCTGGAAGGGCGTGTTCTACTTCCTGCCGATCATGGTCGCCTACAACGCCGCCAAGAAGCTCAAGGTCGATCCGTGGCTGGGCGGCGCCATCATGGCCATCCTCATGACCCCGCAGTTCACCAGCCTGATGGACGCCAAGACCACCACGTGCGTGGAGAACGCGGCTCTGGGCACCAAGTCCTGCACCGCCAACATCTTCGGCATTCCGATGGCGTTGAGCGACTACAGCGGCAACGTGTTCGTGCCGCTGCTCATGGCCGCCGTGCTCGCCCTCGTCTACCACGGATTGAAGAAGATCATTCCCGAAAGCGTCCAGCTGGTGTTCGTGCCGTTCTTCTGCATGATCATCGTCGGCGCACTGACCGCCTTCATCATCGGCCCGATCGGCGTGTGGGTCGGCAACGGCCTCGGCGTCGGCCTGGCTTGGATGAACACCCATGCACCGTTCATCTTCGCCATCATCATCCCGCTGCTGTACCCGTTCCTCGTGCCGCTCGGCCTGCACTGGCCGCTCAACGCCCTGATGCTCATGAACATCCAGACGCTCGGCTACGACTTCATCCAGGGCCCGATGGGCGTGTGGAACTTCGCCTGCTTCGGCGCCACCGCCGGCGTGCTCTTCATCGCCGTGCGTGACAAGGACAAGGACATGCGCCAGACCGCTCTCGGCGCGCTCGCAGCCGGCCTGCTTGGTGGTGTTTCCGAACCGTCCCTGTACGGCATCCACCTGCGTTACAAGCTGGTCTACAAGCGCATGCTCGTGGGCTGCGGCCTTGGTGGCGTCGTCATTGCCGTCCTCGGCTGGCTCTTCCCGTCCGTCACCGCCGCCGGCCAGACCGTGCATGGTGTGACCACCACCGCCTTCGCCTTCACCTCGCTGCTGACCATTCCGGTCTTCGACCAGATGTGGGTGTACGCGGTGTCCATCGCGGTCTCCTTCCTGACCTCCTTCTTCCTGATCATCACCTTCGACTACCGCACCCCGGAACAGAAGGCTGAAGTGCTGGCCCGCGCCGCCGCCGATCAGAAGGCCGCCGCTCCGGCGGTCGAAGCCAAGGAAGCCGCTCCGGCTGCCACCACCGCCACCGCGACTGCTACCGCCACCAAGACCGAAGCTCCGGCCGCTGCCGCCGCCGCGACCACCGTGGTGAACGCTCCGGTCGCCGGCCACGTGATCGCCCTGGACGAAACCGGCGATCCGGTGTTCGCCTCCCGCGCGCTCGGCGAAGGCGTCGGCATCCAGCCGACCGACAGCGAGGTCGTGGCCCCGGTCTCCGGCGTGCTGCAGACCGTCGCCGAAACCGGCCACGCCTTCGGCATCAAAACCGATGACGGTGTGGAAGTGCTCGTGCACGTCGGCATCGACACCGTGAAGATGAACGGCGAGGGCTTTGCCGTCAAGGTCAAGGCCGATGAGCGCGTGAATGCCGGCGATCCGCTGGTTTCCGTCGACTTTGCTAAAGTGAAGGACGCTGGATACAGCACCACCACGCTGATGACGGTGCTCAACACCGCCGCCCTCACCTCCGTCACGCCGAAGACCGGCATCGACGTCAAGGCAGGGGACGAGGTGATCGACATCCAGCGCTAACCTGTCACACAGAGGCGAAAAAGGGGTCGACGTGGACGTTCTTCGCGTATTCAACAACAATGTCGTATTGGCTAGAGACGGTGATCGTGAGGTGATTCTCACAGGCCGTGGAATAGGCTTCCAAGCCAAGCCGGGACAACATGTGGATGACGCGAAGATCGTCCGTCGGTTCATCCCCGTCGATGGCAAGGATCCCGACCACATGGCGCAACAAGTGGCCGGGATCCCGCCCGAAATCATCAGACTCGTCACGGACGCCATGAACCGTACGGGACTGAAAGAACAGGCAGACAAGCAGCCAACCCTGGTCATGGCGCTCGCCGACCACATCTGCGGCGCGATACAACGCGCGCAAAGAAAACAGAACATCGAATATCCGCTCGAAGCGGAAGTACGTTCCCTATACGCCGACGAATACGCCAAAGGCGTGGCGATGGTCGACGCGATGAACACGTATTTGGGTGACGCGTTGCCCCGCAGTGAGGCGGTGGCGCTCGCCTTGCATTTGGTGAATGCCGGATTCTCCGGCGGCGACCTGTCCGCCACCTACACCATGACCGGCATCATCCAGCAGATGATCGCCGTCATCGAAGGCGCGTACGGCATCACGCTTGCGCAGGACAGCGTCAATGTGGCGCGATTCATCACGCATCTGCGTTACCTGTTCGTACGCATCCACCAGCATGAGCAGCTCGACGATGAGCCGCAACCAATCATCGAATCAATCAAAACCTCATATCCGAAGGCTTGCCAGTGCGCAAGGCAGCTTGCCGTGGTGGTGAAGATGCGTCTTGGTTCCGACCTTACGGAAGCCGAAATCGCCTATCTTGCCCTGCATGTGGCGCGCGTGACCAACGGAGTGAATCGGCAGGACGACTGAGTTTCCGGTATCTTCCGATATTCAGCAGCCCGTTCCGCGCATTCCTGACGGTTCCTAATCGTTCGACTGTTCGGCCGGCTGCCCGCTTGCCTGTTCGGTCGGCTGCGGTTTCGTTGGCGTAGCCGACATATTCGCGTTCAACGCCAGTATGCCGGTATCTTCGGAAGCGGCCTCCGGCACGCGCACGCATAGGGCCTGACGTTCCACGCTGAAACGGATGTGCTTCGTTTCAGGCAGCATATCGCCATCCACCTGCGCCAAAACAGGCCTCTCCAAAGTGATTTCCGCGCTGACGCCCTGCACCTGGTCGACGGTGGAGTTCGTGGACAGCGGACTCTGCTGAGCTTTGCCGGTGATGGTCTGGTGCAGCACGTCGCCGAACAGATTCGCCCAACCGATCAGGCCGCCGGACGTGTCGATGATCTCGTAGTCGAGGATGCCATCGTCATAGGAAGCTTCGGGCATCAGCGAAAACATGGGGATCTGGCCGCAATTGCCCGCCATGAACGTGCGGAACGTGAGACCACGCGTGGAATGCGTGCTGCCGTCGGCGCTGGTGATGGTCACATTGCCCTTGTACTTCGGGGCGAACAGATTCTTCACGCCCGACACGAAATACGCCAGCCAGCTGATGTTCTTCTTCAATTCCGGATCGGTGTCGTCGATCATCAGTGCGTCGAAACCGATGCCGGCGATGATGAGGAACGCATGCCCGTGGTCGGTGGTCTCATCATCCAGAAGGGTCAGACGGCCCACATCCACCAGACGGGAGCCGTGCGACGTGGCCACGGTGAGCGCCGCATCGATATCGTCCACGGGAATGCCCATATTGCGGGCGAACAGATTGCCGGTGCCGATCGGCACGATGCCCAGCGCATGCCCGGTACCCGACAGCGCGCTCGCGACGGTACGCACCGTGCCATCGCCGCCGACAGCCACCACCACATCGGCACCATGGTCCAACGCTTCGAACGCGCAGGCGCGACCGTCCTTGTCGAGCTGCGTTTCGATGAATTCGATCTGGGTGAGATGCTTCGCCTCGCAGAACTCCTTGATATGCTGCTTGCGCTGTTCCGCCTGGGGCTTTGAAGGATTGACTATGAACGCGTAATGCACTTGGTCATCGTCACGCTTGTCAAGCTTCTCCGCGAGCGTACGGTGCTTGTACGCGCGGTATCCGAAGAAGGCGGCCGCGCATACGGCGACCACGGCGATGATGACGAGCAGGACGATAACTGGCATAGGCATGCCTCTATTGTCTATGCGATTGCGCAAAAAGACGAATTCGACATGAAAAATTCGGCGTTCCCTCACGTTATATCCAAAAATGAGAACGATGGCGTCAGTGTCTGCTTTCGGCACTAGGCTGGGAAGCATGCTTGATATTCAATTCATTCGTGAACATGCTGACGTTGTCAAGGAATCCCAGCGTAAGCGTGGCGAATCGGTCGAACTGGTCGACGAGGTGCTGCGCTCCGACGAGGTTCGCCGCTCCTCTCTGAAGGAATTCGAAGCTGCCCGCGCGCAGCAGAAGGAGATCGGCAAGAAGGTCGCCGCCGCCCCCGCCGACGAAAAGGCCAAGCTGATCGCCGCAACCAAGGAACTCTCCCAGAAGGTCTCCGAATACAAGGCCGCAGCCGACGCCGCAGCCGAAGAATACACCACCGCCATGTGGAAGCTGTCCAACATCGTCGAGCCGGAGGCTCCGGAAGGCGGCGAGGATGATTACGTCGTCGTCAAGAAGGTCGGCCAGATCCGAGACTTTGCGTCCGAAGGCTTCGAGCCGAAGGATCATCTGACTCTCGGCCGTGGCGTCGCCGGCATCGATATGGAGCGCGGCGTGAAGGTCGGCGGCTCCCGCTTCTACTTCCTGCGCGGCCAGGTGGCCCGTATGCAGATCGCCATGCTGACCATGGCCGTCGATCAGGCCGAGGAACACGGCTTCACCCTGGCCATCACCCCGACGCTGGTGCGTCCGGAAGTAATGCGCGGCACCGGCTTCCTCAACTCCCACGCCGACGAAATCTACCGCCTGCGCGAGCCGGACGACCAGTATTTGGTCGGCACCTCCGAAGTGGCGCTCGCCGGCATGCACGAGAACGAGATCCTGAACCTTGAGAACGGCCCGCTGCGCTACTGCGGCTGGAGCTCCTGCTACCGCCGTGAAGCCGGCGCCGCAGGCAAGGACACCTCCGGCATCATCCGCGTGCACCAGTTCGACAAGGTGGAGATGTTCGTCTACGCCAAGCAGGAGGACTCCTACAAGGAGCATGAGCACCTGTTGGCCATGGAGCAGGAAATGCTCGGCAAGGTCGAGGTGCCGTACCGCATCATCGATACCGCCGCCGGCGATCTGGGCTCCTCCGCGGCACGTAAGTTCGACTGCGAGGCTTGGGTGCCGACCCAGGGCCGTTACCGTGAGCTGACCTCCACCTCCAACTGCACCGAGTATCAGGCCCGTCGTCTGAACATCCGCGAACGTATGGAGGATGGCAACACCCGCGCCGTCTCCACGCTGAACGGCACGCTGGCCACCACCCGTTGGCTGGTCGCCATTCTCGAGAACCACCAGCAGAAGGACGGCTCCATCGAGATTCCGAAGGCCATGCGTCCGTACATGGGCGGCAAGGAAGTCATCGAGCCGACCAAGTGGGAAGCCTGATTTTCCAAGACGTTCGCGTCTGATATGAATCCGTGAAAGCGGCGTTGGCATTTGTGCCGGCGCCGCTTTTCGTATGTTGGACGGTCCCAGTGCCGTTTGTGTCGTTCTGGGCAGATGCGTGTGCGGTTTTCTGTTGGAAGCGACGGGGATGGAGGCTGTGCCAGGTGTCGCACTTCCGCGCACTGTGGTATATTGGCGTTTCGTGCGTAGCAGCGATGTTAGGCGCAAAGGGTAGATGTCTGAGCGGTCTAAAGAGACGGTCTTGAAAACCGTTGAGGTGCAAGCCTCCGCGAGTTCGAATCTCGCTCTGCCCGCATCAATCAAGGGCTTACCGAAGGATTTTTCGGTAAGCCCTTTTCCATGCCGTTTATGGCGATTGTCGTTGTCGTGGCGGCAACGTCACACAATCCGTCGATCCGCGGCCCAACGGGTGAGCTCGGAACGGTTCGACAGCTGCAGTTTGCGCAGCACCGAGCTCATATGGGTCTCCACGGTCTTGATGGAGATGAACAGTTCCGAAGCCACCTCCTTGTACGTGTAGCCGCGCGCGATCAGCCGCATGACCTCCTGCTCGCGGTTGGACAGCCGGTCCAGTTCGTCATCGTGGATCGGGCCGCCGAACGCGCCGTTCGCGCTCGGGCCGTTCTGGAAGGCGGACAGCACGAATCCCGCCAATTTCGGCGAGAACACGGCGTAGCCCTCATGCACCTGCTTGATGGAGGACACCAGGTCGTCGCCGGAAATAGTCTTCGTCACATATCCCTGCGCACCGGCGCGGATCACGGAACCGACATCCTGCGGAGAATCCGACACGGACAGCGCGAGGAAGACGGTATCGGGGGAGTATGCGCGCGATTTCGTGAGGATTTCGGCGCCACCGCCGTTCTCGCCGCCCGGCACATGCACGTCCAGCAGCACCACGTCCGGTTTGGTCTGCGCGATCATCGCCACTGACCCCTCCACGTCGGCCGCCTGTCCGACCACGTCGAAATACGGCTGCAACGTGGCGATCACGCCCGCGCGGAACATCTCATGGTCGTCCACGACGGCGATTCTGATGCGCTGTTCCCGCTCGCTCATTCCTGCTCCTTGGTTCGATTGATTCATTGCCGCACCTGCTGCATGTGCCGTGTTCATTGCGCCGATTGCACGCCCGTATCGCCGTCCGCTGTGGTGGTCGTAGCGCTGTCCGCATCCTCCGCCGCTCCTGAAATCGGCATGTGCATGCGCACCTCCGTGCCCCAGCCGGGCCTCGACACAATCTCCACTGTACCGCCGCGGCGCTTGATACGTCCGATGATGGACTCGCGGATGCCCAGGCGATTCGCTGGAATGGCGTCGACGTCGAAGCCGTCGCCATGGTCGCGTACGAACACCTCCACCAGCTTGTCGCCGGCCTCGCAGTAGACGGACACCGGTTCGCCGCCATGCGTCACGGCGTTGACGAGCGCCTGCTGCGTGGCATCCAACAACGCGTCGGTCTGCGCGCTCGGCCGTGCATCGCCCACCGTCACCACCTCGATCGGCTTGCCGTGCGTGTCCTCCACATGCGCTGCGATCTGCTTCAAACCGGCGTTGACGGAACGGTCCGACGTGGTGCGCTCCTGATATAGCCATTCGCGCAACTCGCGTTCCTGCTGCCTCGCCAGTGAAAACACGGTCTGCTGGTCGCCGGCATGCAACTGGATCAGCGCCAGCGTCTGCAGCACGCCGTCGTGCAGGTGGGCGGTCATATCGGCGCGCTCCTCCTCGCGTTCCTTCAGCGCGCGTTCCGTGCCCAAATCACGCACCAGCGTCATAATCCACGGCACAATCGCCAGCAACACGCCGACAAGCAGCGCCAAACCGGCGACGAGCATGGTGAACGTGGCGTGCCGTGCGGACTGCATAATGCGCACGTGGGTGGCGATGTAGATCGCGTACGCGACGAAAATGACCGCGATGCCGCCGAGCATCGTCCATAATTGGCCGTCCTTCGCGTTGAACCGCAGCCAGGAGACGCCGACGCCGACCACGCCGAGCAGCAACGGCACAATCAGCGTGCCTTCAATGCCTTTCGCCGCCATCGCCACGCATAGGCCCAGCATAAGCAGTCCCGCCATGGCCAGCAGCGCGGGTCTCGGCGCGTTGGCGAACATCTGTTCCAGGCTTTCGGACGATTGTGCTCCGCTGCCGGATTGCATGCCGTCCGCGTTGCCGTCGCTGTCTTGCGATTGCGCGCCGCCGTTTCCGCCGTTCCTTAGGTTTCTTACGTTCCTCACGTTGCCGTGGGACAGCGGCGCGTTCTCGACGGGCTGGCTGCCGGCGATGACGTACGCCTGCTGGACCGGGTCTCCGACGGGTACGGTGATCCACAGAAAAATATAGGCGATCGCGCCCGCACCGAAGAAAAACGTGGTGACCACGAAAATGAAACGGATGAGATGAACGGACACGCCCAGATGCATGCTGACGGCTTTGGCCACGCCCGCGACCTCGCGGCCGTACGTCGGGCGCAGCAACGGCAGTCGCGCCGGCTTGGACGGCACGGGACGGCCTTCGCGCAGGGCCTGCACGTAGCACCAGCGCATATAGACCGCGCTGGTCTGGTCGTACTGTTCCTGCGTGTATCGCGGTTTGGCTAAGGACTTCATGCTTCCATTGTGCCCTGTCGGGGATGCCGATTCAGGGCTTTCAGCTGGTGTTCAGGGCAGATTCAGGGTGTTCCCCGATACGTATGGCGGCTGCGGATTGCTGTAATGGAGATATGAGCAACGCAAACAACAATCCGCAAGGCGGCAGTGCCGCTGGTTCTGCCGAACCGCAATCGCAGCCACGGCCGCCGATGTATCAGCCGCAGCCGAATCGCGGCAATCGATTCTTCGCATGGATCCGCTCCAGCCGGATCACGCGCGGCCGCAACCGGTGGATCGCAGGCGTGTGCGACGGCGTGGCGCGCCGCTTGGGATGGAACGCCACCCTGGTCCGCGCGCTGGTGATTCTCACCTCGCTACTGTTCGGCGCCGGAGCGGCGTTCTACGCATTGGCCTGGTTCCTGCTACCGGACGAGACGGATGGCCGGATCCTGTGCGAGGAGCTGGTCAACGGCCATTGGGATTGGAACTGCGCGGGCGCGCTGGTATGCGCCGCGGTGGCGCTGTGCCTGCCCGGCGCCGGATGGCTGGCGTTCGGCATGGCCGTGCTGGTGTTCTGGCTGCTGGTGAACCGCCAGTCGTATGCGGCAAGCTGGCAGCCGCCGCAGCAGGGCGGATCGTGGCCTGGGCAGCCTGCTCAGCCCGTTCAGCCGGGACAGCCGGTGCGGCCTGCGCAATCGCAATATATGCCGCAGCCGATGTCCACGAACACGGCCACCACTGCAAACATGCCCGGCACGCCAGGCCAGCCGATGCCGCAGCCGACGTGTCCCGCGCCTTCCGGCTACCAGCAGTACGCGCGTCCCGTCCAATCGCCATACCAGACGTTTCAGCAGCCGGTGAACCCGCCTGCAGCGTTTGCCACGGCCAATGTGCCGCCGACCTTCACCGCTCCGCCGACGGTGACGGCGCCGCAGTCGAAACGCGCCCGCCGCAAGCCAGCCGGACCGCTGCTGGTACTGGTGACGCTTGGCTTGGCATTGCTGGCGATCGCCGGATCTGGCTGGTACGCCATTACGATGCCGGTTGATTGGGATTACGCCTTGCGCGTGCTGCGTCTCGCCACACTGTGCTGCGGAGGCATCTGCCTGGGAATCGGCGTGGTGATCGTCGTGCTTGGTTGCATGGGCCGTCGCACCGGCGGCCTGCATCCGCTGGCATGGTGCGCGGCGTTCATGGCCGTGGTGATGACGTTCTGCACGAGTGCGGTGGCATGGGAAAGCCGCGATTGGATGATGTCGAATGACTACCACCGCACGACGGTCTCCGGCATCGTGACATGGAGCGACACCAGCGACGCCCAGATGAAACGATACGAACAGGGACTGGTGGTGGTCGGCAAGAACTACGCCAACGATGTGCTCGACATCGATTTGAGCGGATATCCGGCAGCGCATGGCAAGCACAAGGTCAAGCTCAACGACGGCACGTACGGCGAAAGCTCATGTCCGACAGGGAAGCTGAATCTGGTGGTGGTGAACGCCCAGGTGGTGGTCACGCTGCCGGACGGATGCCAGTGGTCGGTCAGCGATCCGGACGACGGCTACACCAACGTCACGGATTACATAGGAGGGCCGGACGGGATTACGTTCTTCAACGGCACGGGCTTCATGGGCCTGTCCCTCGACGAGAACGATGATTCGGGACTCGGCCATCATGGCGTGAACAAGGGCGTTCCGGCGCTCAACGGCACCACCGATTTCGACGATTCCGGCGATGATGATGCGGGCGATGCCGGTTCGGATACGGAGAACGATTCGCAGGATTCGGTATACGCCGGCACGGATCTCGACAAGGCATTCAAAACGATCTACGAGAACAAGTGGTATTGGCCGTCGATCGATTCGGACAAGGCTCCGGAGGAACCGGATCTGTATGTCAACGTCGATGGAACGGTCGGCGGCAGTGTCACCATGCAGTACACGTCCGACAGCAAGCTGCCAGTGGGAACGACGGGCGGCCAATCGCATGGCAGCGTCGATGGAAAGAACGTCGGGAAAAGCGCCAGCGGAAAGGAAACGAAATGAGTGACGAGAAAACCCGTGAAGTGCCGTTGACCGACGTCATGGGAATCGCGGAGGTCTCGGACGAGCCCACGGAAACCCTGCCGGCCGTCGACGATCCGGGCGAGGCGAAGACCGAATCGTTCCAGAAGCCGTTCGACGGCGGTCCGGAAGCGCAGAGGAAGTTCGAATCGCAGGACGAGGCCGAATCGCTGGAAACCTCCGGACAAGACATGCGCGGAAGCTTTGCGGGCCGTTCGGCACGTCCGACCGGTTCCGTCAAATCGGCTGATCCAGCCAAATCAGCCGAGCCGGTCGACCCCTCCAAGCAAGTGCGCATCGGCAAAACGGACGGCGAGCTGGTAATCCGCCCGTCCGGACCAAGCACCGGAACCATCGTGCTGGGCGTGTTCTTCTGCCTGATCGGCCTGATGTCCATGCTGTGCCTGCTGCCCATCGGCGCATGGCGGTGGATGCCGAATCCCTCGACGCTGTTCTTCTACGTGGTCGGCGGTCTCGGCGCGCTGCTGCTCATCATTTCCGTGGTCTGGGCCGTCGTCGCCGCGGTGCGTCTGCGCCGACGGGAACGCCAGTCAGCAGAACAGTCCCCAGAAAGCCAGCAGCGCCAACGATAGCGCCGCCGACACCACCACACACGTGGCCACGATGACATGGCCGGATCCGATGCATGCTTTTCCATCTTTTCCTATATCGCATCGGCTTCCGGCTGCGGCATCGTGGCCATTATTCATATCCGCATCGTCATCTATGCTTGCAATCGCGCGATTCCTAGCATGACGACGGCACGCGTCCACGATGATTTCCGCCAACAGCCAGGCGAACGCGACAAGGCTCAGCCATGTGAGCATGACGATGGCATGCCAGTTCTTGGCAAGCACCGCCGAATTGTCGGTCAACGAGATCGCATCAATGATGACGGTGACCAGATACGCCAGGAACACGCCGGTCGTGCCGACGGCAAGGAGGGTGTTGAGCGCCAGTGCGACGCGCATGCCGACCGGGAATCGATGGTCGGTTATTGCGATTGGACGTGCCGCATTCGGTTGTGTGGATGGACCTGTCGGTGTGGTCGCATCCGTTGAAAACATTGAAGTCGAATCCGTTGGCTCCGCCGGTTCCGTCGAAGCCGAATCGTGCGATACCCGCCGTGACGCACGGCGCTCGCGCACCCAGCCGGCGATGAGCAGAATTGGCGCGCCGCACATCGCCAGCAGCGCGCAGAGCAGGCAAACCGCGATTGCGCCGACAATCACACCCATCGACTTCACCAGCGCGGGCGGGGTCTTCAGCGGTGCCGCGACCGTCTGATTCGGCTGCGTTCCGGCGATCATCGGCGTTGCCCAGCCGTTCGCACCCGTGCCGCTCGTCACCGCGTTGATCCAATCCTCCAGATCGTGCGTGTAATGCGGTTCCAACGGCAGTCCCGGAACCGTCTGATTCGAACCGGTTCGAAGCTGATGGTTCGCGTCATAATACCGCAGCGTCACATTCGTATTGCCAGCCTGGTTTGCGGCTTTGATCAGCAGCCGCGCGCCCTGTTCGACCGGCATGGCTGTGTCCTTGACGCCATAGTTGATGAGTAGCGGCATGGTGAGCGATCTGCGGTATTTGGCCGCGTCGAAATCCGCATAGGCGAGTCCCATGCGTTGTGTGCCAAGGCTGGTGATGCGCGGAATAAGCTGCTTGACGGCATCGGGTGCGCCCGCGGCGGTCAGATAATTGGTGGCTGCGAGCGTCATCTGCTGACGGCCCGAAACGACCGGGGGAGAGGTGAGGATGGCGAAGGCAAGATCCGGATGCTGTTGCGTCAGCACGGTGGCGATCCATGTGCCTTCCGATTCGGCGTAGATGCCGGTTTCCGATCTGCTCACGCCCGGCCATTTTCTCAGGATTTCCAGCGATTTCGCATAGTCGTGCGCGCTGGACACGTAGTCGCGGTGCAGCATGGTGTAGTTGTCGAGCCGCTTGTCCGGCACGAGAGTGGTGATGCCGGCCGACGCCATCGCGTTCGCCACGTCGCCGAACGCCTCCGACGATTTGCCGGTGCCCGAACCGTGCAGGAACAGGCATGCGGGACGATCTGCCGGCGCGTCGAGCGGCTCGCGAACGATGGCATTCACGGTTTTGCCGCCGTCCAACGCGACCGTGATATGCGTTTCCTTGGTGCGGTACGCGCCCTCCTGCGGGGTTTTGAGCACGGCACCTGTGGCCGGGTCAACGGCTTGGATAGCGGTATTGGTCGTGGTGAGCGTGATATGGTCCGTGAACGGCTCGACCTGCCATTTCGGCGCCATCGCATTGCCGAGCGCGCATAGGACCATGGTCAGAAGAAGCGCCAGCGCGGTAGTCGCCGCGCAGGTGACGAGAATTCGTTTCACAATGCTTCGCACGGTACGCCACTCTAGTCGTATTCGGCGTGCGTGGCGCGGAAAACACGGAATCATGGGGAATCCGCGGAACGATCGCAATTCCTGCGCCGCGAGTCAATGCTCCCGTGCCGTAAAACAATACGAAATCAGGGGAAAATCGCAATAATCCCCTCCACAATCCACCTGTGGATATGTGGAAACCCGTCGGTTTCGCCGCACCTTTCCGCCAAACCGACGCTGAGCGTCCTCCAACCGTCGGTTTGATATTGCGATTTCCGCCAAACCGACGCTTAGGCCCTCCTCAGCGTCGGTTTCGCGGATTGGGGGCGATGGGATCGACGCTGAGATGGGATTTGGGGGAGAAGGATGGGAAGGTTGGGATGGGGCTAGGCGCGGGCTTCGTAGCGACGGGTGTAGAGCACCAGCAGGATGACGGCGAGCAGGCTGATCGGCGCGCCTGCGATGCCGGTGAAATGGTAATTCATCGCCGTCGCGGTCAGTGCCGCTCCGCCGACGATGGAACCGATCGCATTGCCGAAATTGAAGGCGATTTGTACGGCGGCACCGGCAATCAGCTCGCCGCCGCCTTCGCCCGCCTGCACCATCAGCAGTTGCTGTGGCGATGAATTGAAGAACAGCGCGAAACCGATGATGAACGTCAGCAACGCGGTGGTCGCATGATTACCGGGCAACAGGAAGACCAGCAACAGTCCGCACAAGGCGATGCCGTGCGATAGCGCCGCGGTCGCGCCCGCCTTCCACAGGTCGGTCAGCCTGCCGCCCACGATGCCGCCGACCACCATGCCGAGGCCGGCGAGCACCATCAGTATCGGCACCATCGTCGCCGACCATCCGCCGGTTTTCTGCAACCACGGCGACACGTAGCTCCACCAGCAGAAGATGCCCGAATTGCCGAAGAACACGGCCAGCAGAATCAGCCACGGGCCGGGATGGGTGAGGAAGCGGAACTGCCCCTTGATGCCGGCGTCCTTGATCGGATCGATGGACGGCACCCACGAAATCACCACGACGATCGTCATAAGCGCCCAGGCGGCCAGAATCGCAAACGCCAGCCGCCAGGACATCGCCTCGGCGAGCAACGTTCCCGCGGGCACGCCCAGCATGTTGGCCACCGTCTGGCCCATCACCATCATGGACACGGATTGCGCCTCCTTGCCCTTGTCGGCAAGCGTTTTGGCGATCAGCGTGGCCGTGCCGAAGAACGCGCCATGCGGCAGGCCGGAAATGAAACGCGCCACCAGCAGCATCGGCGAGCAGAAGGAGACGGCGCTGAGCGTGTTGCCGACCAACGCGATGGCCATGAACAGGATGATGAGATGCTTCGGCGGCACCTTGCGGCCGAACACCAGGATCAGTGTGCCGACACACACGCCGATGGCGTATGCGGAGATGTAATGGCCGGCCGCGGGAATGCTGACATGCATGGCGGTGGCCGTCTGGGGCAGGATGCCCATCATCACGAATTCGGCGGCGCCGAGGATGAAGGCGCCGGAGGCCAGCGCCAGAATGCTTCTCTTCATGGGGATTCCTTATTTTGGATTGTCCGCCGAACCAGCACTTGGATGGTGCCAAGCGTCGGTTCGATATTGCGATTCCCGCGAAACCGACGGTGAGACGGTGCCAAGCGTCGGTTTGATGGAAAGGCAAAGAAAAAGGCGGAACCGAAGTTCCGCCTTAGTTGTCGGGCTGGCGGGATTTGAACCCGCGGCCTCTTCGTCCCGAACGAAGCGCGCTACCAAGCTGCGCTACAGCCCGTTTGGCAACAGTTGGTTATGTTACACGATTGCGCGGTGCTTGCAAATACGGCGTGTCGCGTGTTGTGTAGTGGCTTCTCGGTACACTGTTGGCTTATGACTGAGACCAATGAATCCCAAGAAAACCAGAATGAGGACGAGGCTGCGGTCCCCACTATGACCACGGTGGAACGCGCCGAAATGCTGCTGCAGCAGGATGCTGCGATTCGCGCCAAGATCAACGGCGGCGCCGCGCTGGACGAGGCCGTGGACCCGTCCAATAAGGAATTCGGCCCGCTGGCCCACCCGGAGCAGGTGCAGATGCGTGTGGCCAAGCGCGCCATGATGCTTAAGGAAGGCATCCAGCCGTACCCGGTGACCCTTGACGTCACCGCCACCATCGAAGAGGTCCGCGCCAAGTATGAAGGCAAGCTCGAAGCGGGCGACGAGACCGAGGACGTGGTCGGCATCGCCGGCCGTGTGCTGTTCCTGCGCAACGCGGGCGGCCTGTGCTTCGTGCAGCTGTCCGCCGGCGATGGCACCAAGATCCAGGGCATGATCTCCAAGAAGGAGATTGGCGCCGACTCCCTGAAGCAGTTCAAGCAGCTGGTCGATTTGGGCGACCACCTGTTCATCAAGGGCCGCGTGATCGCCTCCAAAACCGGCGAGCTGTCCGTGTTCGCCACCGAATGGGCCATCGCGGCCAAGGCGCTGCAGCCGTTGCCTGCGCTGCACAAGGACCTGAACGAGGACACCCGCACCCGCAAGCCGTACATCGGCATGATCGCGGACGAGAAGATCCGCAACATGGTGCGCAACCGTTCCAAGGCCGTCGCCTCCCTGCGCAAGACCTTCGCCGACCATGACTTCCTCGAGGTCGAGACCCCGATGCTGCAGACCGTGCACGGCGGTGCCGCGGCGCGTCCGTTCACCACGCATATGAACGCCTTCGACCTTGACCTCTACCTGCGCATCGCGCCGGAACTGTTCCTGAAGCGTTGCCTCGTCGGCGGCATCGACCGCGTGTTCGAAATCAACCGCGACTTCCGCAACGAGGGCGTCGACGCCACCCACGCCCCGGAATTCACCATGGTCGAGGCCTACCAGGCCTACGGCAACTACGACACCATTGGCGCGCTCGTCAAGCAGCTCGTGCAGGACACCGCCATGGACGTGTTCGGCAGCCACAAGGTGACGCTGCTGGACGGCACCGAATACGACTTCGGCGGCGAATGGAAGACCATCAGCATGTACGACTCCCTTTCCGAGGCCCTGGGCGAGGAAATCGTGCCGAACGGCGGTCCGGACAACCCCGGCACCTCCGTGGAGCACCTGGGCGAGATAGCCGACAAGCTCGGCGTGGAACGCGACGACGTGGAGAACCACGGCAAGCTCGTCGAACACCTGTGGGAGCACTTCTACGAGGACAAGCTGTACGAGCCGACCTTCGTGCGCGACTTCCCGGTCGAGACATCCCCGCTGGTCAAGGGCCACCGTTCCAAGGCCGGCGTGGTCGAGAAGTGGGATCTGTACGTGCGCGGCTTCGAACTGGCCACCGGCTACTCCGAGCTCAACGACCCGGTCGTGCAGCGCGAACGCTTCGTGGCCCAGGCCAAGGACGCGCTCGCCGGCGACGAGGAGGCCTGCGACATCGACGAGGACTTCCTGGAGGCCCTCGGCGTGGGCATGCCTCCGGCAGGTGGCATGGGCATGGGCATCGACCGACTGCTCATCGCACTGACCGGCGCCACCATCCGCGAGACCATCACCTTCCCGCTTGTGAAGCCGCTGAACTGAGGCGGAGCCTCAGTTCAATATTCGGCTTCACGCGAGGCGGCCGAAGAGGAAGCCCTGTGGGCTTCCGTGCCGCCGGAGCCATCCTTAAAAAATAAAAGAGCAATTACTAAAGGGCGTTCCCAATACGGGAGCGCCCTTTTGCATACCCTCGCACACTCTCGCACACCCAACATCTAACATGAGATTCATGGAAATATCGACTTGGATTCGCGGCGCTCGCCTGAAAACCCTGCCGCTGGCGATCGCCCCAGTGGTTATCGGGGCCGCGCTGTCGTGGCGGGGCGTGTTTCTTTACTCGCAGGGTGGCGATATATGGCATGAGCCGTGTCCGTTCTTCGGCGGGCAGCATGACTTGGGGAAGATGAAATTCGGCTCGCTGGTCGGCGAATGCCAGCGTTCCGCAGGCTGGTTCATCTTGGTGGCGGTACTGTGCGGTTGCGTGGCGTTGTTCCTGCAGGTCGCCGCGAATTTCGCGAACGACTATTCCGACGGCATACGTGGCACCGACGAGGGGCGTGCCGTCGATTCCGCACGGTCATTTGCAAAAACACCATCCGCGGAATCGACTTCGACTCCGGAAATGCTTCCGGCATCGCAGCCCCAGCATGGCCCCGCCCGTCTCGTCGCGTCCGGCGTGAGTCCAAAGAAAGTACTTGCCGCGGCCGGAATCAACGCGTTGATCGCCTGCCTGTGCGGTCTGGCCGTCGTTGCATTGACCGGCTACTGGTGGTTCATCCTGGTCGGTATCGCCTGTCTCGTGGCCGGCTGGTGCTACGTCGGCGGCAAACACCCCTATGGCTACCACTATTTGGGTGAGATATTCGTCCTCGTCTTTTTCGGGCTCGTCGCCACCTGCGGCACGATGTTCGCCCTGGCCGGCACAATCTCGACCGAAGGCATGCTCGGCGGCGCCAACGTCGGCCTCATCGCCGTCGCGGTCCTGTGCGTCAACAACCTACGCGACGTCGAAACCGACCGCACGCACGGCAAACACACATGGATGACCGCTTTGGGCCGGCGCAACGGCACGGTTTTTGCGATTGCGCTGCTGTCCGTCGCCGTGCTGTTGCTCGCCGCTTATATACTGCTGCTGTCGACGCCTGCGATGCCGACAATCGCAATACTGGCGGTCACGTGCGCGATGTGCGCTGCCGCCGCCGTCGCGATCGCAAGAAAAAAATACGGCGAGGCGCTGCCGCTGTGCACGTTCTCCTCACTGGCGCTCGCCGCAACGTACGTGTGTTGCGTGGTGTTTGCCTAGCGCTGCAACGACAGTGCAACGAAATGAAAATTGTTGCAAAACGTGGGGCGTCAATCGTCGGAAACGGCTTGTTTTGGGTGTGCCAAGCGGTAGACTTGCAAGCATGACTTACAAACTAGTACTGCTCCGTCACGGACAGAGCGCATGGAATAAAACCAATCAGTTCACCGGCTGGGTCGACGTCCCGCTGACCGAGCAGGGTGTCGAGGAAGCCAAGAACGGCGGCCGCCTGCTCAAGGAGAAGAACGTCCTGCCTGACATCGTCTTCACCTCGATGCTGCGTCGCGCCATCAACACCGCCAACGTCGCGCTGGACGAGGCCGATCGCCTGTGGATTCCGGTCAAGCGCAGCTGGCGTCTGAACGAGCGTCACTACGGCGCCCTGCAGGGCAAGAACAAGACCGAGATCCGTCAGGAGTACGGTGACGAGAAGTTCATGCTGTGGCGCCGTTCCTACGCCACTCCGCCGCCGGAGATCGATCCGAACGACGAGTATGCGCAGAACAACGATCCGCGCTACACCGGCGATCCGGTTCCGGAAGCCGAATGCCTTGCCGACGTGGTCAAGCGCGTTGAGCCGTACTTCAAGTCCGACATCGAGCCGGAGCTGAAGGCTGGCAAGACCGTTCTGATCGCCGCTCACGGCAACTCCCTGCGCGCCATCGTGAAGATGCTGGACAACCTCTCCGAAGAGGAGATCGCCAAGGTCAACATCCCGACCGCAATGCCGCTGCTGTACGAGCTGGACGAGAACTTCAAGCCGATCAAGCCGCGTGGCGAGTACCTGGATCCGGAAGCCGCCGCTGCCGGCGCTGCCGCCGTCGCCGCTCAGGGCCAGAAGTGAGTTTGTTGCGATTGGGCGCGTGAATAGTCGCGGCTGATCGCACGAAACACATACGAAAAGGTGGGAACCTACATACCGTAGGTTCCCACCTTTCGTTATTGCCGGCGCCTTTGTCGGTAAGTCTTTTTCACGTTGTATCTGCGTTTTACTGATGTCGCCTTGCCTGCGCGGCTCGGCGGGTGCCGTGCGGCGCAGGCAAGGCGGACAAAACGGAATCGCAAGAACGTCAGATCACGCCGTATTCCTTGAGCAATGTCGGAATATCAGTGGAATCCAGCTTCTTCACGATCTGCTTCAACACACCCCTTTCGATGGGGTTGAGCTTCATATCGGTGATTGGTTTGCCGTCTCGCAGCATCACCGTGGCGTTGAGCAGGTTGCGCACGTCGTAGACCGAACCCCACACCTCCGGCACGCCGCGGTCCACGTCGCACAGCGTGTACACGGCCTCCATGCCGGTGCGCATCGAATATTCGGTGGTGAAGATCGTGTCGCGCGGCGTTTCCGCGAATTGGCCGAGGAACGCGAAATTCACCGCGCCATCCGGCACCACGTCGGGGCGGTCGCCGGCGGAACGCGGCATGAAGAACGCATCGATGTACGGCATCATCACCGGAACCGTGTTGGCGTGGTTCTTCGCCAGGTCGGCGATCTTGTCGGTCGGCACGCCCATGTGGTACAGCCATTCCTCGCAGATCTCCTCGCCGGTGCAATCCTGCATCGGCTTCTTCACATAGTTGCCGGGCTTGTCGGGGAACAGACCATACACCCATACGCACAGCTGGTCCTTCGGCTGGTCGCGGAACTGCTGCTGGCGATTCAGCGTCCAGCTCATCAGCCAATTGGAATCCTCAACGGTGACGATGCCGCCGGTCACCACACGTCCGGAGAACGGGTCGCGCTTGCAGATCTTCTGGATGTACGGCGGAATCTCGTCGTCCAACGTGGTGACGGTGGCGCTCATCCACTTCGAATGCTCGGGATCGGAACAGAACGCGTCCGGATGTCCGAAGCTCGGATCCTGCGCCGCGATGCGACGCCACATATCCCAACCGCCGCCGGGCTTGATCTCCGGAGCCCACGCGGCCGGCTCGGTCTGCGAACCCATCGAGGAGTTCTCCACGCAGCCGCCATTGGTGATGAACACCAGATCGTTCTCGCCCAAATCGATGCTGCGGGTCGTGCCATCCGCCTCGGTCAGGTCGATGCGTGTGGCCAACTTCTTGGTCGGCGAGCTGAACGGATTGCGCGGATACGCGCCGTATTCGGCCTGCTTCCTCAAAATCGTGTCCTGCCCGGTGCCGGTGCGCTGGCGTACGGGACCCATGCCGCCGCCAATCGCGAAATCGACGTTCTCCACCTTCACGTTGTAGTGGAACTGCACGCCGAAGCCTTCCAGATACTTGATCATCGGCAGAATCATCGACTCGTACTGGTTGTAGCGGGTGAACCGCAGTGCGCTGAAGTCCGGCAGTCCGCCGATATGGTGGATGTAGCGGCGGATGTACAGCTTCATCTCCAACGCGCTATGCCAGTTCTCGAAGGCGAACATGGTGCGCCAGTACATCCAGAAGTTCGTATCGAACACCTCATCGTCGAAGAAGTCGGAGATCTTCTTGCCGTATAGTTCCTCGTTCGGTGTGAAGAACAGCTTCATGATCTCCATCGACGCCTTGTCGGACAGCGCGAACTTGCCGTTCGTGCCGCCGTCCACGCCACGCGCCTTGGTGGAGCGGCATAGCGAATAGTTCGGATCCTCCTTGTTAAGCCAGTAGTATTCGTCCAATACGGACACTCCATCCGTCTCGATGGACGGAATGGAACGGAACAGATCCCACATCACCTCGAAATGGTTGTCCATCTCGCGTCCGCCACGCATCACATAGCCGACGCCAGGAATGTTCGCGCCATCGCAGGCACCGCCCGGAACCGGGTCCTTCTCGAATACGTGGATGTGGTCGCCGGGCATCTGCGCGTCACGCACCAGATAGCAGGCGGCGGACAGCGCTGCAAGACCCGTGCCGATGATGTAGGCGTTCTTGCTATCGATCCCCTCGGGCTTCTTTGGCCGGGCGAATGCTTCGTAATTGCCGTTGGAATAGTACATGACTTCCTCCTTTGGATGCCGCTGGGCACTATTGTGCCGCGTCGTGGGACACAAGTATACGGGCATGAACTGGACGTGATGTCTAGTTTTTACGACTATCGGAGGAATTTCGCTTATAGGTGGCGGATTGCGCCTGCATGCGAAAGTGATTTTGCCTATATGTGGCAGATTTCTTTTGGAAAAGGATGTTCGGGGGCGGGATTTTTACCCCCTTATGATGTTTTTGGCCGAGGTCATCTGCCACATATAAGCGAGATGGGTGGCTTCCAAACGGAAACCACCCATCTCGTCAAGGAAAATGCAAGAAGAGGTGAGGAACCCTCAGTCGATGTCGGTGCCTTCGTCGCGGGTCGGCTCCTTGGACGGGTCGAAACCGGAGACGATGAACATCACGCGGCGGGCCGCGGAAACGGCGTGATCGCCGAGACGCTCCATGAAGCGGCCGATCAGGACCACGTCGATGAGCTGCTGGTTGGTGCCCTTCCAATCCTCGGACTGGGCCAGTTCGAAGGTCTTCTTGTGCAGAGCGTCGAGCTTGTCGTCGTTGAGAATGATCTGCTCGGCGGTCTTGGTGTCGCGGTCGGTAAGCATGGAAACCACCTGGTCGGCCACATTGTCAAGGAACGCCTGCATTTCGGCGAACAGCGGCTGGGCATCGGCCGGCAGCGGGGAAGCAGGATAGGTGCGGCGGGCCGCTTCGGCGATGTGACGGGCCAGATCGCCCATGCGCTCGAACGTTGCGGCCAGACGCAGGGTGGAAACGACCACGCGCAGATCGGTGGCCACCGGGTTCTGCTTGGCCAGCAGCTTCACACACTGGTCGATGACGCTGGATTCGAGGGCATCGATTTCGATGTCGCCGTCGATGACGGCCTGGGCGGCTTCAAGATTCTGGTTCAGCAACGCGTCGCTGGCACCATTGATTGCCTTGCGAACGTCTTGCGCCATGCGGTCGAGGTCATCGGCGACTGCCTTGAGCTCTTCATTGAAGATAACGCGCATATGCTTGCCTTTCAAATGCTTCACGTATGTCAATATCGGGTTCGGATATAACCTCTCCCAAGTGTATTAGGGAAGTGGCGGATTCGCACGTGACGGACGTGTTGTTCCGCCAATGTTCACCGGCACGTTCACCCTGCGTTCACGAAAATCGCGCCACGACCATTCATCGGGGAACGTCAGGGTGTGCGAGAATGAAGACATGTTTGAATCCGTAGGCACGTGGTGGCGCAATCTGACACATCGCCATGGTGACGATCGCAACAATGATGATACTTTGGACGACGCGACGAACACGTTGCTGTCCATACTGCCGCTGGCCTCCATCGTGGTCGACGAGCATGACGAGGTGATACGCGCGCATCCGGACGCCTACGCCCTTGGCGTGGTGCGGGACGACGCCATCGCCGATGACACCGTGGCAAGCGCGGTGCACGAGGTCCGTGCCCACGGCGGCAAGAAGCAGTTCAGCCTGACCACGACCACGTTGCATGAGCCGAAGAAGGCTCCGAAAGCAGGGAAGCCAACCATGCGGGAGGTTGCCAAACAGGCGTTGATCGGCCAATCGCCAGACAAGCCGGTGACCACGGTGTCCCGCCCGAACTGGCTGAAGGTGATCGTAGGCAGGCTCAACGAACGCTTTGTGGTGGTGCTGGTTTCCGACGTGAGCGAAACCGTCCGTTTCTCCCAGATCCGTGATTCCTTCATCACCAACGTTTCGGAGCAGCTCCTCAAGCCGACGCAGTCGCTGGAGGAGCTTGCGGACGCGTTGGAACATGACTCGGACAATAAGGCCGCGATTGAGGGGAACACCGTAAAACTGCGCCAATCCTGCGCTCGCATGGAACATATGGTGTCCGACCTGCTGCTGCTTATCAAGGCGCAGGAACCGATTCTGCCGACGGCGAGCAACCGTATCAACGTCATGGAACAGGTGAAAACCGTCGTCGGCGCGCATCGCGACATGGCGCAACGGCGCGGCATCGACATTGAAATCGATGGCGACGAATCGCTGGACATCAACGGGGAAGGCGAGCAGATTCAGGCCGCGGTCGCAAAGCTGCTCGAAAACGCCATCGCCTATTCACCGGACGGCAAGGGCATAACCGTATCCGTCAAGCCGAACGAGGACGGCACCAAAGTGCTGCTCAGCGTGCTTGACCGTGGTTGCGGCATTGCACAGAAGGAGCAAAGCCGTATTTTCGAACGGTTCTACCGTGGCGGCAACCAGAATGGGCATTCCGAGGAAGGTATCGGTTTGGGCCTTGCCATCGTCAAGCATGTGGCGTTGACCCACCATGGCTCCGCTTCGGTGTGGAGCGCTCCGGGACAGGGCAGCACGTTTACGTTGGAGCTGCCGGTCGCCAGAAATTAGCGGCGATTACAGAGCGTTGGGACACGCCATATACGGCAAGGGCCGCTTCCGCAGGTTGGTGCGGAAGCGGCCCAATGTTGTTACCGGTTATTTCGCGATTGGCTGAACCGCCGGTCGGGTTATTCGCCAAGACGGCGGTAGTCCCACCGGTCGAAATGCTCCCAAACCAGCATGAGCACGCCAATCACCGTGCCGGCGGCGCACATGGTCTGTAATCGTTCGACATTGATGCCGAAGGCCAGCAGAATCATGCAGATTACCAAGGCGATGGCCCATAATGCGGTGCCGAACGTGAACACCTTCCGCAGGTCGACGCGCACCGGTTTGGGGGAGGGTTTGCGCACGCTTGGGTCGATAATCGGAGCAAATTTCATACCGTTACCTTACCTCGGTGCGCGCGTCACAGGTGCTCGGCCACGTAATCGACGCACTTCGTAAGCGCCTCGACGTCGCTCGGCTCCACGGACGGAAACACGCCGATGCGCAGCTGGTTGCGGCCGAGCTTGCGGTAGCCGTTGGTGTCCACAATGCCGTTCTCGCGCAACGCGGCGACCACTTGGGAAGCGTTGATGCTCTCGTCAAGGTCGATGGTGACCACGGCGTTGGAACGTGCGTTTTCGTCGGAAACGAACGGCTGCGCGTAATCGGACCTCTCCGCCCACTGGTACAGCAGCGACGCGGAACGTGCGCAACGCGCCGTGGCCCAGGCGAGGCCGCCATTGTCGTTAAGCCAGCGCACCTGGTTCTCCAGCATGACCAGCGTGGCCACGGCGGGCGTGTTCAGCGTCTGGTCCTTACGGGAGTTCTCGATGGCGGAGGTCAGGGACAGGAACGGAGGAATCCAGCGTCGCGCGCCCGGCAGGCTGACGCTTTTAGCGATGCCGTAGGCGCGGTCGATCGCAGCCGGGGAAAGCACGGCGATCCACAGGCCGCCGTCGGAGCCGAACGCCTTCTGCGGGGAGAAGTAGTAGGCGTCGGTCTGGCTGATATCCACGTTCAGCGCGCCGGCGCCGCTCGTGGCATCGATCAGAGTCAGCGCGCCCTGCTCCTTGGAACCTTCGACACGCTTGACCGGGGCCGCCACGCCAGTGGACGTTTCGTTGTGCGCCCAGCAGTAAGCGTCCACATATTCGGTGAGCTCCGGCAGGCGATACGTGCCCGGTTTGCCCGCGAAGATCTCCGGATCCTCAAGGAACGGCGCGGATTGCGCGGACTTGGCGAATTTCGCGCTGAAGGAGCCGTACGTGCCGAACGCCGCCTTGCGGGTGATAAGCGACGCGCAGGCGATGTCCCAGAACGCGCTGGCGCCGCCGTTGCCCAGCACGACCTCATAGCCGTCGGGAATCTGGAAGAAATTCGACAGGCCTTCGCGGATGGAGCCGACCACCTGCTTGACCGGGGTCTGGCGGTGCGAGGTGCCCAGAAGATTGCGCGCGCCCGCGTCGAGCGCCTGGACCTGCTCCGGACGGATTTTGCTCGGCCCCGAGCCGAAACGTCCATCCTCCGGAAGCATGTTGGTAGGAATGTTCACAGTGTTCGTCATGTCATCCAAGGGTAGTCAGAAGGTCGGATTGCGCGTTGATATGGCCGTTTTCCGGACGTTCCTCCACCCGTGGCGAATTATTTGCGCAAGGACGGGGTCTTGATGATAATCCCTATGTCGGTGTACCCTTACCCTTGTGACGGTTCTGTAACCGTGCGCGGTCATAAGCTGCGACGGTTTCGCAATCCGCAAGGAGTGATTAATATATGAGGCATGCGGCGCATAAAGCTGCCAAGGTTTCGCACGCGCAATTCAGCCTATCCAAGGCGTTGTTCACGGCGAACCGGGGCTCCCATACCGCTAAGGCCGTGCGAATGGCACAGCTGGCGGAAGGCGGCGCCGTAGTCGGACTCGCTCCGGAAGTCGTGGATAAACTGAATGAAGTGGCTCCAATGAGCCGCCGTGCCATGCGTGAGGCCGCCAAAGCCGCTTCCCGCAAATCCGCGTTGGTGACCTCCGCTTCGTTGGCGGCGCTTGTCGGCACCGCGGCGACCGCGTTGGCGTTCGGCCAGCAGAACGCATCCCGACTGGTGCTTGCGGACGACGGTACCGAAACGTCCCAGATCAAACGTGTGTCCGATGGAGCGGCATCCCGTTCCGAAGGACGTACCGCCCTTAAGGAACTGGCTTCCACCAGCAACAACGGCGGTTGGCAGCTGGGAGACACCAGCGCCTCCATGGACGCCAGCCTGATGTCCAAGTCCATCGCCGACAATCCGAACGTCGCCGTCCTGATGGACCAAGACAGCAGCGCCTTACCGGCTAACTTCAATCCGAACCATGCCACCGGAGACGTCGGCAACGCCTACGAGTTCAGCCAGTGCACGTGGTGGGTGTATGTGCGCCGCCATCAGCTCGGTCTGCCTGCAGGCTCCCACATGGGCAACGGTTGCCAGTGGGCCGATTCGGCCCGCGCCTTGGGCTATTGGGTTGATAACACGCCGCGCCATGTCGGCGATATCATCGTGTTCGCCGCAGGCCAGGAAGGTTCCGACTCGTATTACGGCCACGTCGCCATCGTTGAGAAAATCAACGACGACGGCTCGATCGTGACCTCTGAATCCGGCGCCTCCCTCAATGGCGGCACGTATTCCCGCACGCTCACGAACGTGGGCGATTTCCAGTATATTCACTACTGAGTTTCCCTACCGACGACCGTGCCCCTTTTCTTGTAAGAGGGATGCTGTAAGCTAAGGATTCGATGAAGCATATTAAGCATTGTTCCGTGATTGCTGCGCTCGCCGCGGCCGCTCTTACTTTCGCCGGGGTGGTACCTGCCGCGCTGGCAGCCAATGATGGCGCCACGCAAGATGCTGTCGTTGCTACCCGTTCGTTCCCGAAGACCAACGCCGTGAAGAAGAACATCCTCGCGGAGGCATCGTCCACCCAGGTCGAATCCGATTCCGACTGGGGCGGTGTGGAAAGCCTGAACGTTCCCCAAACCAAATCTCAAGCCGAAAAAGACGTCGAAGCCGCCGCAGCGGCAGCGGAACAGCAGCGTCAGCAGCAGGCCCAGGCTCAAGCACAGGCCCAAGCCGCTTCTCGTTCCGCCGCTCGAAGCGACCTCAGCAGCAGCGGTTCCTTCACCGTGACGCCGCCTGATGGGGCCAGCGTGTCCAGCCTGCTGACGTTCGCGAACCAGTTCGTCGGCAAGGTTCCGTATGTGTCCGGCGGCAATACCCCGTCCGGTTGGGATTGCTCCGGTTTCGTGCAGTATGTCTACGGCCAGATGGGCGTTTCCCTGCCGCATTACTCCGGTGCTCAGGCGACTGTGGGTCGCGCGGTTGGCAGCCTCGCCGACGCGCAGCCGGGAGACATCATCGCCAATGCGCAGCATGCCGCGATCTATGTCGGCAACGGCATGGTCATCAACTCCCAGCTGAACGGCACCCGCTACGATCCCATCGCATGGGTGTTCCCCAGCAGCTACAGCATTCGTCGAATCTTCTGAAGCTTTGACATTGAGCTAAGGGCGTATTTCCGTGAGGAATACGCCCTTTTGCTTTGTTATTTTCCGCGTCGTTACTTGAAAACCGCATGTCGCGCGGTATGGTGGAAGTCAGGTGCAACGCATAGTCGCGTTGCCGCAACCTGATTCAAGGGAGGTCGCTCATGATCAATGACAAGGCAATCCTCGTAGGTGTCGATGGATCCCACGCCAGCTACAAGGCGACATGGTGGGCAGCAAATTACGCGAAGCATGCGGGACTGACCCTGCAGATCGTCTGCGCATATTCGCTGCCAAGCTATGCGGCAGTGTCGTTCGATGCCACGTATACGGCCATGGGCGATGACAATGCCGCGCACAACGATGCGCAGGAGATTCTGTCGAAGGCCAAGGCCATCGCCGACGAGCAGGGCGTCGAGGCATCGACGTTGATCGTCACCGGAGATCCCGCATCCGTGTTCGTCGAACTGTCGCGCAACTACAACCTCATCGTCATTGGCAACCGTGGCAAGGGTGGTCTGGCCGAACGACTGCTCGGCACCACCAGCTCCAGCCTGCCGGCATACGCGTACTGCCCGATCGTCGTGGTGCCGTACACCGACGACGAAGGCAACCTGATGCACTTGAACAACACCATCACCAAGGTGGCAGTCGGCTCCGACGAATCCAAGTGGGGTCTGAAGGCGTTGGAGATCGCGGCCGCGTTCGCCGATTCGTGGGGTGCCGAGCTGGACGTCATCTCCGCCGTGCCGAACATGAAGGGCTCCGAGGATGAAGGCGTCATGGCGTCCTTCCAGGAGGATCTGGATGTGCGCATCAAGCCGCTTGAAGAGGCGTACCCGAACCTCAAGATCAACAAGCAGATCGTGCCCGGCCCCGCAGCCGGCGCACTGACCAAGGCCAGCTACGATCATGACGTCGTCGTGGTCGGCTCCCGTGGTCGTGGCGGCTTCACCGGTCTGCTGCTCGGCTCCACCAGCCAGGGTCTGCTGCAGCATGCGGTCGGACCGGTCTACGTGGTGCCGCGCAAGTATGTGGAAGCCGCGGAGACCCGTCTCGACACCGTGCCGAGCTCGCCTGCCGACGTCACGCCGAAGGCGATCGACGACATCAAGGGCGTCGAGGAAGTGCCGGTCGACAAGGCCAAGCCGGAAGTGGTCGAAGCCATCGAAACGAAGATCGATCCGGACCGTCAGTGACGGTACGGCAAATCGACTGAAATCGATATAAAAACCGCATAGAAGAGGGTGGCTGCGATTCCAACGAATCGCAGCCACCCTCTAACTATGTGCGGTACGTGCGCTCAGTGCTTGACGGTGACGTTCATACGCACCGGCGTCGGCTCGACGTACGTATGCTTGACCGTGCAGCCCTTCTCGATATGACGGCTGACGCGATCGGCGAGCTTTTCGGCGTCCTCGTCGCTCAAACCGGCGTCGGTGGCGTCGATGACCACCTGCTCGTCGAAACCGATGTAGGCGTCGGTATCGGCATCATACGTGCCGTCCACCACGATCTTCGCGCCCTTGCCATCGCCCAACGTATGCTCGACGGCGAACTGGCTGGACAACGCGGCGCAACCGGCCAGCGCGACCTTCATCAGATCGCCCGGCGTGAACTGGCCACGGCCCTTGCCGAATTTGATGTGCGCGCCATCCTCGCTGAACGCGTCCCAGGAACCGTCCTTGTTGCGCTCTACCCACAGCCTCTTGCCCATGGAAACTCCTCATGTCCTGTGGCGCGCCGTTCGCGCCAATCCGTGATACCAATCTAGCGCATCGAAACGGACGTGGGGGAGTGCGTTCCGCAAGATGAAGCGATACGGTTTTGTGATTCGTTGCGATTGCGCTGGAGGCCGGCGGACGGCCGGGATGCGCGTTGGCGGCACACTCAAGGCCGTTCGGCCAAGCTTACGGCCTTACAACGCGCATCCCGGCCGTCCGCCTCCACGCCACCGGCTAAACTTGCCTATTATGGCTTTGACTTCCGAACAACTCGCAGACATTCGTACTCGTATTCCCGCACGTCCGGAAACGGACATTCCCATGCCTTACGAGGATCTGGTACGCAAAATCCTTACGGAAGGCACACTGAAATCCGACCGCACGGGCACGGGCACTATTTCCCTGTTCGGCCAGCAGATGCGTTTCAATCTCAAAGACAGCTTCCCACTGCTCACCACGAAGACGGTGTTCTTCAAAGGACTCGCCTACGAGCTGCTGTGGTTCCTCAAAGGCTCCACGAACGTACGTTGGCTGCAGGAGCACAACGTGCACATTTGGGACGAATGGGCCGACGAGAACGGCGATTTGGGGCCGGTCTACGGCGCGCAGTGGCGTAGCTGGCCGGCGCCGACGCCGGACGATCCGAACCGCACGATCGACCAGATCTCCAATGTGCTCGACCTGATCCGTAACCACCCCGATTCGCGCCGCATGGTGGTTTCCGCATGGAATCCGGCGGAAGTGGAGAACATGGCATTGCCGCCATGCCACGCCCTATTCCAGTTCTACGTGGCCGACGGCCGCCTGAGCTGCCAGCTGTACCAGCGTTCCTGCGACATGTTCCTCGGCGTGCCGTTCAACATCGCCTCCTATTCGCTGCTCACCCTCATGATGGCCCAGCAGACGGGACTCGAGCCCGGCGAATTCGTTTGGACCGGCGGCGACTGCCACGTCTACGACAACCACATCGACCAGGTGTTGGAACAGCTGAGCCGTACGCCGTACCCGTATCCGCAGATCCGCATCAGGAAGGCCGATTCGCTGTTCGACTACGATTACAGCGATTTCGAAATCGTGAATTACCAGCATCATCCGACCATCAAGGCACCGGTGGCGGTCTGAGGTTGTTGCCGCCGTCTGGCGCGTCTGCGCCAGACGGTAGACTACTGACCCTAGTTCCGACTTCAAGGAGTGAGTGAAATGGAGCACGATAGTAGCCGCAGTGGCTATCACGAACCCGAGCCCGGACTTGCCGGGCGTGAAGACGAGGAGGATTGGGGCGACGATTTCCCCAAAACCTTCTCTGTGAATCTGATTTGGGCGCAGGCCTGTGACAAGGAAGGTCACGACGGTGCCATTGGATTCGAAGGCGGCATGCCATGGCATCTGCCTGAGGATATGAGGCATTTCACGGAGCTGACCGTCTCCCATCCGGTTATCATGGGCCGCAAGACGTGGGAGTCGCTAAGCCCGAAGTTCCGTCCGCTGCCCAACCGCGACAACATCGTCATCTCGCATGACCCGTCCTATTTCGCGCCGGGCGCCACCGTGGTGGATTCGCTGGATGACGCGTTGGATCTGGCCCGTCAGGAGGCCATTCCGGATGACGGCTTGGACCGCAGTGAAATCTGGGTCATCGGCGGAGCCAAAGTATTCGAGGAAGCGATGCCATTCGCCGACAAGGCGTATGTGACGCAGATCAGCATGCACGTGAACGCCGACACCTACGCGCCCGATATCCACGCATTGGTGGAATCCGGAGCATGGCGCGTGGCCGAGGAAGGCACGTGGCAGAAGGCGCGGAAAGGAAACGACCAAGTCGAAGGCTTCCGTTTCGTGACGTACGAAAGAAACCACGAGGAGTAACTTTTCATGTATACCGTGATGACCGTGTGCACGGGCAACATCTGCCGTTCACCCATGGCTGAAATCATTCTGCGCGCCGAATTCGAGCGCCGCGGCTTGGCTGACAAGGTCAACGTCGAATCCAGCGGCGTCAGCGACGAGGAATACGGCAATCCGATCGACCGCCGTGCCGTCAAGGTACTTAAGGAACGTGGCTACGAGCTGCCGGCGCACCATTTCGCGCACCGCATCACGCGCGACGAAATCGAACGCACCGACCTGTTCCTGCCGATGACCGCCTCGCACATGCGCGCGCTGCTCCGTCAGCTGCCGCAAGCCAAGCGCAGCGAAGTGCACATGTACCGCAGCTTCGATCCGAATCTGCCGAAGCCGGCCGCGGGACGTGAGGACAGCATCGACCTGGTGGACCCGTGGTACGGTGGTCCACGCGAATTCGAAGTGGCGATCGACCAAATCGAAGAGGTGGCGCCATATATCGTCGATTGGGTCGAACAGCAGTTGCAGAACTGATTTTTTATTGCGATTGCGGCATGCTTGATGGTTTCAAGCGTGCCGCTTTTGTTTTTTGCGATTTATTGCGATTTTTTTTTGGGGGGGGGCTGGCTGTGTTGTGAAGTTGCGATTTTTCTGATGTTGCGGTGTTTGGTGGGATTGAATATACGGCGTTTTTGCGATGTTGCGATTGCGGGGTGTCCGGTGGAGGCCGGCATATGCGTTGCAAGGCACACTCAAGGCCGTTCGGCCGAGCTTGCGGCCTTGCAACGCATATGCCGGCCTCCACCTCGTTTTTATTGGCAGGTTGCGATGTTGCTTCGTTCTGTGGGTAAGTTGCGTTTTTTGATTTTTGTGGGGCGCCTCGTTTTTGTGGGCAAGTTATGTCTTGACGGTTGGGAAGCGTGAATTGGCGTGGGAGGGGAGGGTGAGGGTAAAAGAAAAACCCCGGCGGATTGGGCTGGGGTTTGGTGGCGACCACGGCCGGACTTGAACCGGTGACCTCCGCCGTGACAGGGCGGCGCTCTAACCAACTGAGCTACGCGGCCGTTGTTTCAGCCTTGCGACTGACAACAGATAGAAATACTACGGCAAAAACGCAATTATGCAAAACTGCGGCGTGTCACGGTGTGTTGGGCGTGGCGCGCCGCAGTTTCGCGGGAAAGGAGACGAATCTCAGTCGGTCTGCTTCCAGGTGTCGACGTCGATGTGGTGCTCCGGGTTGGCCTGCCATGCGTCCCAAGCGGACTTCACAATGTCCTCGACATTGTACTTGGCGTGCCAGCCCATCTCCTCGTTGATGCGCTTCGGGGAGCCGATCAGGTGCGGCGGATCGCCGGCGCGGCGGCCCATGACGGTCTCCTTGAACGGCAGACCGGTGACCTTCTTGACCTCATCGACGATCTGGCGCACGGAGGTGCCCTCGCCGGTGCCGACGTTGAACGCGTCATACTTGCGCTCGTCGCGGTCCAGATACTTCAGCGCGGCGATATGCGCGTCGGCCAGATCGGACACGTGGATGTAGTCGCGCACGCAGGTGCCGTCCGGAGTCGGGTAGTCGTCGCCGAAGATCGCCGGGGCCTTGCCCTTCTTCAGACGGTCGAACAGCATCGGGATGAGGTTCAGGATGGCCGGATCCTCAAGTTCCACCGGGCCGCAGCCGGCCACGTTGAAGTAACGCAGGCCGCAGAAGCGGATGCCATACGGTTCCTCGCAGGCGCGGGCCATCCACTCGCCGAACAGCTTGGTCTGGCCGTACGGGTTGATCGGCAGCATCGGCACGACGTCTTCCGGCACCACATCGACCGGCGGCACGCCGTAGGTGGCGGCGGAGGAGGAGAAGACGAGCTTCTTGGCGCCGGAATCGCGCATGCCGATCAGCACGTTGAGCATGCCGTTGAGATTCTGCTGGTAGTACCACAACGGCTTCTCGACGGATTCGCCGACCTGCTTGCGGGCCGCGAAATGAATCACGGAATCGACGCCTTCGGCCTTCATGATCTCCGCGAGGCGCTCGCCGGCGCCCGGAGCGGCGATGTCCATGCCGTACAGGCGGGAGCCTTCGATGCGGGTGGGCTTGCCGTAGCTCAGATCGTCGACGACGACAACCTTTTCGCCGGCCTGATGAAGTGCGTGAACGACGTGGGCGCCGATGTATCCGCACCCACCAGTGACGAGAACTGTCATGTTCTGGCCTTTCCTTCAAATGAGCGGTGAACTTTGATGATTTGAAAAAATGTCAACCATTGTTCACTTTTTGCTCAGATTTGTTACCTTTTGAACAATTTGAGTATAGCACGTGAACACGAACGCACATAACTCGTTCGTTCCTGCGTTTCCTCTATAAATTAGGGTATGCAACAAGACGAAAACACGCCGAATAATGGCCGTGAAATAGAAGAAAACGTGCCAGACGTACAACCGACAGTCGATGGCAGGCCTGCTCTTTACGGCCGCAAAGTACTGTCCTTCGTGCGGCGGTCCGCCCGGCTCGACGCGCGACTGCAGCGGGCCTGGGACGCCTACGCCGATACGTATCTGCTGAACATCAACGCGGGCGAAGGGTCCCTCGACGTGCGTGAGGGTTTCGTGTTCGACCAAGCCTATATCCGCGAAACGTGGGGCAATGCCAATCCTCTGATCGTGGAAATCGGCTCCGGACAAGGCGAGAACGTCGTTGCCGCCGCAGCCGCCCGGCCGGACGTCAACTTCCTTGCTCTGGAGGTCTACGATCCGGGCGTGGCGCACACGCTGCTGCTCGCCGGCAAGCAGAACCTGAAGAACCTGCGGATCGCCCAGATCAACGCGCCAGAACTGTTCAAGGCGGCCGTCGACGGCTCGATCGCCGAAGTGTGGACGTTCTTCCCCGACCCGTGGCCGAAGATGCGCCATCACAAGCGCCGCATCGTACAGCCCGAGCTCGCCGCGGACGTCCACCGCGCGTTGACGGACGAAGGCGTGTGGCGCATCGCCACCGACATCGAGGATTACGCGCTGCACGTTCACGAGGTGATGGACGAGCTGGACGGCTTCCATAACGACGGCGCATTGACCGTGAGCCTGCCCGTCGAGCACGTCGGCAAAGGCAACGCGGATGAGGCGGCCGCATTGCGACACGCCGATTTCGCTGAATCCGAGCGATTCGATGGCCGTGTTTTGACCAATTTCGAGAAGAAGGGACTTGCCGCCGGGCGCGTGATTCACGATTTCACCTATCGTCGCGTGTAATGCGATAAGGCTTGGAATTTCAGTGTTTTACGAGGATTCCTGTCTTATTGTGGCGGTGTGTGACACCGGCGCGACACGCCGAGGTTTGCATGTCGGCCAGATTCGCGTATAGTAGGGCAAGTTGTCAAGCGGAAACGCTGAAAGCGCCCCCTTCGTCTAACGGTTAGGACACCAGACTTTCAATCTGACAACGAGAGTTCGACTCTCTCAGGGGGTACGTACCTTGGAAACAAGGTGGCAATGGCCGCGTAGCTCAGTTGGTTAGAGCGCCGCCCTGTCACGGCGGAGGTCACCGGTTCAAGTCCGGCCGTGGTCGCTGGAACAGCGCAAGTTGTTCATGGCTCTGTAGCTCAGTTGGTAGAGCGAACGACTGAAAATCGTTAGGTCAGCGGATCGATGCCGCTCGGAGCCACCAGATACACCCCGGAGCAATCCGGGGTTTTGTTTTTCTCGCATATCTTTTCCGATTTACCTGCGTGATTTCCGCTCGTTTTCCAGCACAAGCGCCATCCGAACCATATCGGCGAAAGACATACGCCCATTACCCCCAACGAAGGGGGATGTTCTGTCCCCTCTGTTGCTAAACTATGGTGCAGGTAGACAAGGGGTTGACGGCTGTACTGTTCCATGATGTTGACCTCTAAACGGGTGTATCCCTGGGGTGAGGCGAGTGGAGATACTGTTAATCGGCAACACCGACTTCGTGACGAAGCAGTGGATCGAGCACACGTTCCCCCAAGACAAGGTGGTGGTGGCCCTCCGCAAAGGGACCGAATCCAGCGGCGAGGATCTCAAAATCATCGACATGCCCGACCGTGACGCCGTGTCGGAAGTGTTCTCCAACTACGAATTCGATCGAATCGTCTACTTCTCCGAAGATCTGACGCCCCGCAGCGAACGTGACGGCGACCTGGGCTACCTGCGCCGACTGCTGCACACCGTCCGCAATCGCAAGGTCCAGATGCTGATGGTGAGCGGGCCGGAATCGGAATTCGCCTATCCGCAGGAAACGGACGTGCACGAGACCAGCAAAAGCCTGATGTCGCGTGCCGGCGAAGAGCTCGGCCTGTACTATGCGCGCACCTACGATCTGGAAGTGAAGATCGTGCGCTGCCCCTATCTGTACGCGCCGCAACGCAATGGCGTCACCGCATATTTCAACGGCTTGTTCGAACAGGCACAAGCGGGAGAACTGCGCTTCCATGAACGCGCCGAACAACGCACCTGCTTCCTATGCGCCGACGATCTGGCCGAACTTATCTACCGCATATTCGACGACTGGACCGCCGACAGCGAGCTGTTCCACGTTCCGAACGTGTTCGACTTCACTTACGGCGATTTGGGAACGCTGATCGCGGGATATTTTCCGGGAACGAAGGTCGTATACGGCGAGGACCGTCCGCAGGCATACCCCGCCGACGACCACGAATTGCGATTGCGGTACGGCTTTTCGCCACGATACTCGCTTCGCGAGGATTTTCCGCACGTCATCGAAGGCTGGTTGAAGCTCCGCGAGAACAAAACCGACAAGTATCCGGTATGGGATTTCCTACGCAGCCACAACAAATGGTGGACCGTGCTGGAAATCATCGGCGCGTTCCTGCTGACGGAATGGCTCCGCGCTTTTACACAAGGCAACAGCCAGCTGGAAACCGTGGACCTGCGATTGCTGTTCGTGGTGATCGTCGGCACCATCTACGGGCTGCATGCCGGCGTGTTCGCAGCCGTACTGGCCTGCGCCGGCGTGGCCATGTCCTACGCGTCGCAGGGCGCGTCCTTCGCCCCGTTGTTCTACGACACATCGAACTGGCTTGCCTTCGTCATTTATTTCGTGGCCGGATCGGTATGCGGCTATGTGCAGTCGCGCAACCAGGAGAGCGTGAGGTTCGTGCGCGACGAGAACGGGTTGTTGCGCAATCGTCTGGACTTCCTGCGCGGGCTGTATCAGGATGTGCTCGACGACCGCAGACAGTTGCGCGACCAGATCATCGGCAGACGCGACAGTTTCGGCAAACTGTACGCCGTGACCCGAGAATTGGACGAAGTGCAACCGCAGAAGCTGTACCATACGGCGATCCGCATCATGCAGGAAAGCCTCGATAGCGACAGCCTCGCCATCTTCCGAGTGGACAACGGCGGACAGTTCGCCCGTCTTGTGGCGGCGAGCCCACGGTTCGACGTCGGCAGCTTCCGCTCCGTACGCGTCTCGGATTACGGTGAAATCATCACCGCGCTGGAACACAACGGCATATGGGTGAACCGAACGTTAAAGGACAAATTCCCGATGTACGCCGTCGGCGTGCGTGACCGTGGCGAACTGGCCGTGATCATCACCATGGGAGAGGCCAAACCGGACCAGATGAACCTGTACTTCCAGAATCTGTTCAGCATCATGTGCGGTCTGGTCGAATCGGCCATGATCAGGGCCTTCGAATACGAGGACGTGGCGCGCCGGTCCATGCTGGTGCCGGGAACGAACCTGCTGAAGCCAGAAGCGTTCCTGCCGAAGGTGCTGGCTGCCAACGACCTCAAACACGACCATATGGGCGACCATCTGCTGCTCAAAGTCGAATGCGAGGGAAACCTTGAGGACGTGGACTCCCTGCTGATGCAAAGCATCCGCCAGACCGATGAGGCCGGCATGCTGACGGATGACGGCGTGTATCTGCTGATGAGCCAGGCGGGGGAGAAGGAACTGCCGATCATCCTCAAACGTCTGACCCGTTCCGGCTTGCACTGCTCCTACGTTCCGCAGACCCAAGAGGATGCCCTGCTTTCCGAAGCCCAATCGCATATCGCGCAAGCCGACGATGGGGGTGAAAGCTGATGGGGTCGACGACTATCGCCGCGTTGATCATCATCGCCGTGCATCTGCTGGTCTGCATGACGCTGTGTCTGCTGCACCACGTCGGAGTGCTGAAAGTCGATGGACTGCTGCTCCCGTTCATGGCGTTGATTCCCCTATGGGGGCCGTTGAGCGTGGCGCTCATGCATTCGCGTGCCGTGCTTCGTGGGGGACGACGGATTCCCGCCGGTCTGCAGGAACTGAAGGTCGAGGATCGGGAACAACGCAACATTCTTGTGGACGACCGTACGGATTACGCCAACACCGTGCCGTTGGAAGAGGCGCTGATCGTGGACAATCCACGGCAGCGTCGTAATCTGATGCTGTCCATTCTTAACGAGAATCCCGGCCAATACGCCAATCTGCTCTCCCAAGCCCGTCTGAACGAGGACGTGGAAGTCGTGCATTACGCGGCCACGGCCATGGCGCAGATCAGCGCGAAGGAAGACATCGCGTTGCAGCAACGCATGGAGGAATACGAGCGGAACCGCGATTCGGACGAGGCGCTCGACCGGTACCGTGAGGCGCTCGAACACTACTTGAAATCCTCCATGGAACAGGGGTATGCCAGAACGTTGCAGATGCGCCGATACGCCGACCTGCTCGCCGAACGGCTCAAACGGCATAACGACTACCGCACCGTATGCTCGTTGGCGAAGACGCAGATGGATCTCGGTTCGTTCGATGCCGCGTCTCGCACCATCGAAGCGGCGCTGTCCGCATGGCCGCGTCAAGGTGACGTCTGGCTGATGAAACTGCGATTGGAAGCCGCACGTCACGATGGCGAGGCGGTGCAACGCACCGTCCGGCACATCAAGGACGACCACATCTACCTTGGCGGCCGAGGCCACGACATCCTGCGATTCTGGCTCGGCGACAAGGAGGCTGGGCGCGCATGATACGTTCCGCATGGCGCATATGGAAGCGCTTCCGTTGGAAAAACCTGGTCCGCGTGTGGGCCGTATTCATGGCCATCGCCTTGGTGCTGTTAGCGCAAACCTTGGGCATCCACTACGGCGCGACGAAATTCACTTTGAAATACATGGCTCGTAACGAGGCCATTCCGGCCCAGAACGCCATCATGGGGCAGCGCGCCACGAACCTGATGCTCGTGGATAGTTCCCAGGATGGTGTGGACGAGGCCGAAGCCATGATGAAACAGGTGCTGCTCGACATGAAAGTGCCGACCGCCACCGTGGATCTGGCCAAAACCGATCCCGACGACATCCCCTCATTGAATCGGTACCGCACCGTGCTGATCGTCATGCCGGAACTTGATTCGCTGGGGGATGAGCTGGTGTCCATCATGAGATGGGTTGAAGGCGGCGGCAACATGATGCTTGCCATGACGCCTGAAAAAACAGGCTATCTGGACGCGATCGGGCCTCAAATCGGCATCGAATCCTCCGCATACGACTACGTGATGACCAAAGGCATCAAGCCTGCCAGGGACTTTATGCTGGGTGGCGGGCACACCTACATGTTCAGTGGCCCGTTCAAATCGTCGTTGAGTCTGAACCTCAATGAGAAGGCCACCGTCGAAGCGGTCAGTGCCAACGGCCATACGCCACTGATCTGGAGTGCCGATGTGCGTTCCGGACGAACCGTGACCTGCAATATCGGCATCTATGGCAAGGTGGTGCGCGGCTTCTATGCCTCCGCGTTCAGCCTGCTGGGTTCCGCCACGGCATACCCGGTCATCAACAGCGCCGCGTTCTATCTGGACGATTTTCCATCCCCGGTCCCCAGCGGAGACTCCACCTACATCAAACGCGACTACGGCATGAGCATCGCCGACTTCTATTCGAAGGTCTGGTGGCCGGACCTGACCAAACTTGCGGAACGCTACGGTATTCGGTTTACCGGCGTGATGATCGAGAATTACGGGGACGATACGAAAGACGCTCCCGTACGGCAGAAGGACGAATCGCATTTCAGCTATTTCGGCGGACTGCTGCTCAAACAGAACGGCGAAATCGGCTACCATGGCTACAACCATCAGCCGCTCGTACTGCCGAACACCGATTATGGCGACGAATACGTGTACCATCAGTGGCCGAATCGCAAAGCTGTCGTCGCCTCGCTGCGCGAGCTGATCGCATTCCAAAAGTCCGTGCTGCCGGCGGCCACAGCGTCGGTATATGTGCCGCCGTCCAACATCCTGTCCAAGGAAGGACGGCAGACAATCGGACGAGACGTGCCCGAAATCCGCACCATCGCCAGCACCTACCTGCCAAGCGACAGCAAACTGCCTTACGTGCAGGAATTCGGTGTGGCCGATGACGGCATCGTCGAGGCGCCGCGCATCGTCTCCGGCGGCATGGTGGGAGATTACATGCGGCTCGCCGCAGAATCCGAACTGAACATGCATTTCGTCAGCACCCACTTCATGCATCCGGACGACATGCTCGACCCTGACCGTGGCGCGAAAGAAGGCTGGGCGGTCTACAGAAAAGGCCTTGAGAACTATCTCGACTGGCTTGAAGCGTCCGCACCGTCCATCCGCATGCAGACAGGCACGGAATGCGCGTCCGCGGTGCAACGCTTTTCTGGACTGACTGTCAAGATGAGGGAATCCGCCAATGAGTGGGAATTCGACTTGGGCAATTTCAAGGACCAGGCTTGGCTGCTGCTCCGCGCGAACCATGGCGCGCCCGGCAGAATCCAAGGCGGAAGCATGATCCGGATGACGGGGAATCTGTACCTCATCAAGGCCACGGACTCCACAGTGCACGTCGAACGCAAGGCTGGAGGCGCGGCATGAGAATCTGCCTGGTATTGGAAGGTTGCTACCCGTACGTGCATGGAGGCGTGTCCACATGGATGCACAGCTACATCACCGCCATGAAGGAACACGAGTTCGTGCTGTGGGTGATCGGCGCGAAAGCCAAGGACCGTGGCAAATTCGTGTACGACCTTCCATCCAACGTGGTGGAAGTGCATGAGGTGTTCCTCGACGACGCGTTGCGTCTGAGCGGTGAACATGCGAAAGTGATCTTCACCGACGAGGAAGTCAAGGCACTGCGTGAGCTGGTGAATCTGAGCGATCCCGACTGGGACGTACTGTTCAACCTGTTCCACAACAAAGGCGTGCATCCGCTGTCGTTCCTGCAAAGCAACGAATTTATCGACCTGTTTACGAAGATCTGCATGGAGGAATACCCGTACGTCGCCTACGCGGATGCGTTCCACACCGTGCGATCCATGCTGCTGCCGGTGCTGTACCTGATGACGGGAGAAGTGCCGAAAGCGCAGATCTACCATGCCATCTCCACCGGTTACGGCGGCCTGCTGGCATGCTTGGGCGGCAGTATCAACCACGCACCCGTATTACTAACCGAACATGGCATCTACACGCGCGAACGCGAGGAGGAGATTCTTTCCGCCGAATGGGTTGCGCCCGCGTTCCGGCAACGGTGGATCCGTTTCTTCGCCATGCTGTCACAGGAGATCTACCGTAGGGCATGGCGTGTGACCAGCCTGTTCGGCCGCGCTCGCCAGACCCAGATCGACATGGGCGCTCCGGCAAGCAAATGCCTGGTCATTCCCAACGGCATCCAATACGAACGGTTCTGCGACATTCCGCTCAAGCCTGAGGACGGTTGGGTGGATATCGGCGCCGTGGTACGTCTGGCTCCCATCAAGGACGTGAAAACCCTCATCCACGCGTTCAGCGAACTGTCGAACCGCGTGGACAATGTCAGGCTGCACATCCTCGGTGGTGTGGACGACCAGGACTATGCCGACGAATGCTATGAGCTGGTGAAACAGCTTGAAGTGAAGAACCTTGAATTCACCGGACGCGTGAATGTGGTCGAATACATGCGCAAACTGGATTTCACGGTGCTGACCAGCATCTCCGAAGGCCAGCCTCTGTCGGTGTTGGAATCGTTCGCGGCGGCCCGCCCTTGCGTGACCACCGACGTGGGCTGCTGCCGTGAACTGCTGGAAGGCGAGGAAGGCGACGACCTCGGCGTGGCCGGCTTCTACGTGCCTCCGATGTACCGCGAGGGCCTTGCCCGCGCCATGGAACGCATGTGCGCGAGCCGCAAGCTGCGCGAAGCCATGGGCCAAGTGGGACGCGAACGCGTGAAAACCTACTATCGGCATGAGCGCATGCTTGACGAATACCGTGCGCTGTATCTCGATACCGCCGACCATTACGGGTTGGAGCACTGATATGGCGGGAATCGGATTCGAACTCAAGAAACTGTTCCACCGCAAGGGCCTGGTCGCCATGGTGCGCGCCTACGGTTATGCCGGTGTGATCTGCGCCGGACCGATGCTGCTGGGCATCCTGCTGCAGTTCGGCGTGCTGGCGGTCAGCGGTTGGTGGCACGTGCCCCGCGCGGACCAGAATCTGCTGGTCTGCATGATCACGTACACGCTGCTCGCCTCATTGGTGTTGACCAGCTTCCTGTCCATGCCGGTGACGCGTTTCCTTGCGGACATGCTGTTCGAACATCATGAGGAGACCATTCTTCCATCGTTCTGGGGATCCACGACCCTCATGCTGGCGGTGGGTGCGGTGCTGTACGCGGTGTTCCTGCTGTTTTCCGGCGCGACCCTCATGCAGGGGTTACTCTGCCTATGGCTGTTCCTGGAAATGATCGTCAATTGGAATGCGATGAGCTATCTGACGGCCATCAAGGATTACCAAGGCATCATGTGGTCGTTCGTCGCGGCGGTGGTCGTGGCGTTCCTGTCCGCATGCGCGATGATGGCGCTGGGCCTGCCGCAGGTGGAAAGCCTGCTGGCCGCAGTGGCGTTCGGCTACGGCGTGATGATGGTCTGGGACGTGGTGCTGCTGCACCGGTATTTCCCGCAAAGCTCGGAAAGCCCGTGGACGTTCCTCGCATGGCTGGACCGGTTCCTGCCGCTCGCCCTGACGGGACTGCTGACCACCCTCGGCTTGTTCTCCCACTTGGTGATCACCTGGTGTGGTCCGCTTGGCGTGCATGTGAAGGGACTGTTCTACGGTGCCCCCTACTATGATGTGCCCGCGTTACTGGCGTTCCTGACGATTCTGATCACCACCGTGAATTTCGTGGTGTCGGTGGAAGTCAATTTCTATCCGAAATACCGTGCCTACTACGCGCTGCTCAACGACGGCGGCACCGTGAAGGACATCGTGGTGGCCGAACGCGAGATGCTCGCCGTGCTCAACCGTGAGCTGTACTACACCGCGTTGAAGCAGCTGTTCGTCACCGCGGCGGTCATCTCGTTGGAAAAGATGGTGTTGGGCGTGCTGCCGCTCGGTTTCAACGATGGCATGCATGGTTATTTCCGTGTGCTGTGCGTCGGATACGCCCTGTACGCGGTCGGCAACACCGTGCTGATGATTCTGCTGTATTTCACTGATTACTTCGGCGCGGTGTGCTGCGCCGCGATATTCGCCGGGTCGGCCACGGTCTTGACTGTCATTTCGCAGTTCGTTCCGGTCGCGCTGATGGGATTCGGCTTCCTGCTGGGCGCGTCGGCGTTCCTGCTGGCCGCGGTCGTGCGATTGGCGGTGTTCACCGACAATCTGCCGTATCGTGTGCTCGGCGCGCAGCCGATTGTGGAGACCGAAAAGCGCGGATGGTTTACGAAACTGGGCGAAGCGTTGGACGAATTCGGCGAACGGCTGCATGGAACTTTCGGACGGAAGGAATCATGAGGGAAAGCGTGGAAAGCATGGAAAGGAACGGACGAATGACGATGGGTAATCGGCCGTGCGGCCGCAATGCCATATTCAAATGCGTGGCGATCATCGCCACGGTCGTGACGACGTTCTCCTGCGTCGCCTGCGGAAACGCTGCGGACAGTGGTTCCACGGCAGACAAATCGGCGGCGCAATCGCAAGGAAAGCATGAGAAAGTCAAGAAAAGCGCCACGCAGGGGCTTGACGGCGCGCATCTGCGTGACAACGACTCGCTGTACAAGGTGTATGACGACAGCGGTGTGGAAACCATGTATCTGACGGTCTCGCGCGGCAACAAGTCGGAAGGCACCGACCACAGTTGGAGCGAAATCAACCAGTATTCCGTGGATGATTACGCGGCCATGCGCACCAACCGGTACCAAGTCAACGGTCTGCTGCAGGTCGGCGACGAACAGGGGCCTGTATCCGGCGAACTCGGCTACGGTGAAAAAGCGCCGAACGCCACCGTGCAGGTGCGCGGCCAGTCGTCCAGTCTCAATAAGCAGAAGAACTACAAAATCGAGCTGAAAAGCGGCAAAGGCAAATGGCGCGGGCAGCGCACCATCGCATTGAACAAGCATATGGGCGAAGGGCTGCGATTCCGCAACAAGATGGCATACGACCTGATCCGCGGCATCGACCAGATGATGGGACTGCGCACGCAATTCGTGCACCTGTACGTCGAGGACGAAACCTCCGGTTCCAACTCCTTCGACGACTATGGCCTGTACACGCAGGTGGAGCAGCTCAACAAAAGCGCGCTCCAAGCGCACGGCCTCGACAAGAACGGCCAGCTGTACAAGGTCAACTACTTCGAATTCCAACGCGACGCGGACGTGATCAGACTCGCCGACGATCCCAAATACAATCTGTCGAAATTCGAGGAGGAGCTGGAGGTCAAAGGCAACAGCGACCATACCAAACTCATCGCCATGCTCAAACAGCTCAACGATTATTCGGTGCCGATGAGCAGCATCCTCGGCAAATATTTCGATACGGAAAATCTCGCATACTGGATGGCGTTCCAGCTGCTGACCGGCAACACCGACACGCAGAGCCGCAACATGTACCTGTACAGCCCTACGAATTCCGACACCTTCTATGTGCTGGACTGGGACAACGACGGCATGCTCATGCGCAAGGAGAACCAGATCCGCAATATCTCCACCGGTTCCAGCTGGGAGCAGGGAGTCAGCAACTATTGGGGCAACGTGCTGTTCAAACGCTGCCTGCAGACCAAATCGTTCCGCGACGAACTCGACAAGGCCGTGAAGCGGGAATACCGCTATATGAGCGCAAAACGCATCAATACGATGGTGGACCACTACGAGTCCATCACCAGGCAGTATTTGTGGAGGACGCCCGATTCCATGTACGAGCCGCTGACGCGCGCCCAGTATGACGAAGTGGCGGGGCAGCTGCACGACGAGGTCGCGCAGAACTACAGGATCTACAAAGAAAGCTTCGACAAGCCCATGCCGTTTTTCATCGACGCTCCACAGGCCGCAGACGGCAAACTCAAATTCAGCTGGGACGCCTCGTACGATTTCCGTGGCGAGGATCTGAGCTACGACGTCACCGTCGCCAAGGACTATCTGTGTGAGGACGTCATCTTCTCCAAAACCGATCTGGCATTGCCGGAGACGGTGACGGACCTGCCAGGCGACGGACAGTATTTCATACGAGTGCGGGCGCGCAACGCCTCCGGCAAGACGCAGGACGCCTTCGACTACTACATGACCGACACCGGCAAGACGTACGGCACGAGATGCTTCTACATCAAATCCGGGAAGATAGTGGAGGATGTCAATGCGCGGTGATGGCGGGGCGTCGAAACTGCTGGAACGGGTCCGCCGCCGTGTCGGCGAGGAGCTTTCCATGCCTCCGCGCCGCTGTGAGGAACATTACCGGCATGAGCTCAAGTATCTGATTTCGTACGGGCAGAAAGCCGATCTGAACTTGCGTTTGGCTCCGTTGCTTGAACAGGACAGCCATGCGCGTGGCGGCTGCTATATGATTCGCAGCCTGTATTTCGACGATTATTGGAACACCGCCTACCAGGAGAAGGTGGACGGCGTGCTGATGCGCAAGAAATACCGTATCCGTATTTACGATTACAGCGACCGGGTGATCAAGCTGGAACGCAAGCGCAAAAGCGACAGTTGGATCTACAAGGAGGACGCGCCGCTCACGCACGAGCAGTTCGACCGGATACTGGCCGGCGACGTCGGATTCATGGAACACAGCGAAGAGCCGTTGTGCCGGGAATTCTATGTGGAATACATGAGCAATGTGCTGCGGCCGCGGGTGATCGTCGATTACGAGCGTGAGCCGTGGATCCTCGACGCGGGCACGGTGCGCATCACCTTCGATATGAACGTGCGCGCGGCGGTGGATGGATTCGACGTTTTCGACCGTGGTCTGCCCACTCTGCCGGTACTTGAGCCGGGCAAGCTGGTGATGGAGGTCAAATTCACCGAATTCCTGCCGCAGATCGTGCGTGACATTCTGCCAGGCAAGGCGCAGGAGATAACGGCCGCCTCGAAATACGTGCTGTGCTATGACAAAGCCTCGTATCTGCGGGGTTTCGACTACTGGCAGGAAGGCTGGAACGTGCCGAGCGTGTGACTTGAGCGCACCGGTCGGACGTATCGCGGAAGACCGAAAACAGACGGACGAAAACGCGCAGCCGAAAACATCGGCAATCGTAGAAAACGTAATAACCGAACAATCGCAAAAGAGAAAGCGAAACCATGAGCGTAAACGACATGATCAAGAAATCGGTGCTGAACTCCTTCAGCCAATACAACGTGCCCAAAATGGCGCTGGCCCTGCTGGTGGCGCTGCTGGTGGGCATCGTCATCTACTGCGTATACCGGCGGTTCTACACGGGCGTCGTGTATTCGCGCAGCTTCGCGGTGACGCTGGTGGGCATGTGCGTGCTCACCTGCATGGTCACATTGGCCATCAGCACGAACATCGTGATCTCGCTTGGTATGGTGGGCGCGCTGTCCATCGTGCGTTACCGTACCGCCGTGAAGGATCCGATGGACCTGTTGTACCTGTTCTGGGCCATCACGTCCGGCATCGCGGCCGGCGCGGGCATGTATCTGCTGGTGGTGGTCGCCGGCGCGGTGATGATCGGCATGCTCGCCCTGTTCTATTCGCATCAGGACAAGGGCCGCGTGTACATCGCGGTGATCCATTACGCTTCCGACGCGGTCGGGGACGACATCACGCGCGCGTTCGGCCGCACGAAGTTCTTCGTCAAATCCAAAACCATGCGTGGCGACCATGTGGAGATGGCCGTGGAAGTGTTCTGCGACGACAAGGACATGACGTTCGCCGAGCGGATTCGTGCCATCGAGGGTGTTGAGGACGTCACCCTGATACAGTACAACGGTGAATATCACGGATAGGACGTGGTGACAGGAAGGAATCTGTTTGGCTGACACACCGGAAATGGGCAGGACGCCGTCCACCGACGAGCTTGTGCCGGAGCTGACGTTCGACGAGATCGACCGTGCGTTCGACAACAACGAGTTCTGCTTCTACCTGCAGCCCAAATGCAATGTGGCTACGGGTGCCATCGTCGGTGCCGAGGCGCTGGTGCGTTGGAACCACCCCAAATATGGTGTGGTATCTCCGGGCAGGTTCGTTCCCATGCTGGAACAGGCCGGACAAATCTCCCGACTGGACGTGTTCGTATGGCGTTCCGTGGTCCGGATGCTGGCACGTTGGGAACGTGAGGGCCGCAATCTGGTGCCGATTTCCGTGAACGTCTCCATGGTGGACATCGACCAGATGGATGTGGCGGACACGCTCACCGGACTGCTGAACGAATACGATGTCGACGCTCGGCTGCTCCAAGCGGAAATCACCGAAAGCGCCGTGGCCAGGAACCTGTCCAAAGTGGAAAGCACCATCCGCAAGCTGCATGCGGACAACATCGCGGTGCTGATGGATGATTTCGGATCGGCGTATTCGTCGCTGAACATGCTCAAGGACATCAACGTCGATGTGATCAAACTTGACATGAAATTCATCGACCTCAATGAGGACAATGCCAGCAAAGGGCTGAAAATCGTCGAATCGGTGGTCAACATGGCCAGAAAGCTGCGACTGCTGGTCATCGCCGAAGGCGCACAGACCAAACAGCAGGTCGACCAGCTGCTGTCCGTGGGATGCCGGTACATCCAAGGGTATTACTTCCACGAACCGCTTCCGGTGGGACGGATGGAGAAGCTGTTGGCCGAACGTCCCGACGACCGGCATTTCTGGGATATGTCAAACGATTTCATGCATGGCAGCTATGTGCCCGTCAACGGCCGTACCATGCTTGAGACGTCCACGCTCGCCGCCAGCACCTTCGAGATTCTGGCCAATGGCGTGGCGGAACTCTCCCGACTGAATGTGAAGACGGGCGAGTACCGCGCGGTCAAACGCGATGGCATACTGCCGACGCCGGAAACCGATGATTTCGAAACCTACGTGCAGACGCTGATCGCCGAACGCGTGGTGCATCCGGACGATGCCGACAGGTTCCGTGCTGATATGGATCTGGCTTCGCTCCGTTCGCTGCTGTTCTCGCAGAAATCCGCGTTCGGAGTGTACCGCAGTGAGGTGCTGGCCAGAACCGGCATGATCTCCTTCGCGGTGATTCCCTCACGTGAATGCTCCGAAAGCGATCCATGGGCCGTGGTGATGGTTGGCCGGAACCTGCCGATAGGGTCCTTTGTCCGGTTGAACGGCGAGGAGTACCGACGGGATTCATTGACGGGGCTGCTCAACCGCAACGCTTTCGACGATGATGTGGAATTCATCCAAGCCACCCATGACAAGCCGTTGACGGTGATGTACATAGATCTGATTGGCCTGCATGAGATCAATAATCATTTGGGTCATGCCAGAGGCGACGTGGTGCTGTGCGAGCTTGCGGACGCGGCGCGCGCCTATTTCGGCGACGATAATATCTACCGCATCGGCGGCGACGAGTTCGTGATCATCAGTTTCGCCCATTCGATGGCGCAGAGCGCCCGGCAGATGGGATATATGCGTCAGGAGCTGCTTGATCACGGTTGCGAGCTGTCCGTGGGCATGGCCGAATCCGATGACGGCGGGGATATTCCGGATCTGGTCAACCAGGCGGAAAACGAGATGCGCAAGGACAAGAAGCGCTACTACGCCAGCGGCAGCGGCAAAAGGCAGTTGCGCACGTTGAACAAGCAGCTTGAGGACATCCTGGTACGCAACAAAGACATGGAATCGTTGCTGCAGCATTTGAATACACGGTATTCGATCGCTTATGTGGTCAATCTGCGTGCCGATACGCAACGGCCGGTCGTGGTTCCCGGCTATGTGCAAAAAATGCTTGACAAACATGGCGGTTCCTTCCACGAGATGCTGCTCGACTATTGCGACAAATTGGTGGCGCCGGCCTACCGGGACGGCTTCCGCATGCTGTTCGACTACGATTACGTCCGCGACCGGATATGCAGGGAAGGCGCTATACGGTATGCCTACGTCAGAAACGACGGCGAACGGTTCCTGATTACGATTTTCCCCGACACCCATTCCGTGGACGAGGTCATGTGGGTGTTCGCCAAAGAAGACACGTCGTCCGAAGAATAGGATTTCGGGCATCGGACGGTATGCTGTCCGGTTTTGCCGGTGTTGTGGGATATTGACGAAAAAATTGTGTGTCGTGGGTGCTTCCTCGCATGGAAAAGGGCTTATGATGAAACCGTTGGCCGCGGCAATGGATGCCGTGGTCTTCGCTTGAACACACAGTCGCTTAAAGGAGAGCACTATGGTCTATCGCATGATTTTCAACCAGACCGCGTATTTCGGCCGCGGAGCCATCAAGGAGATTCCGGGCGTCGCCAGGTCCCATGGCTTCACCAAGGCGTTCATCGTCACTGATCCGGTGCTGCTGGAGACCGGCACCGTCAAGAAGGTCACCGACGTTCTTGACGAGGCGGGCATGCCGTATGAGGTGTTCGACAACGTCAAGCCGAATCCGCCGGTCGAGTGCATCCAGGATGGCGTCGCCAAGTTCGCAGCCTCCGGAGCCGACTTCCTGATCGGCCTGGGCGGTGGTTCCCCGCAGGACACCTGCAAGGGCATCGGCATCGTGACTGCCAATCCGGAATTCGCCGACGTGCTGTCCCTTGAAGGCGTGGCCGACACCAAGAACCCGTCCGTGCCGATTTTCGGTGTGCCGACCACCGCTGGCACCGCGTCCGAAACGACCATCAACTATGTGATCACCGACACGGCCAACAAGCGCAAGTTCGTGGCCGTCGACCCGCATGACATCCCAATCGTCGCCTTCGTGGATCCGGACCTGACCGACTCCATGCCGCGCGGCCTCAAGGTGGCCACCGGACTCGACGCCCTGACCCACGCCATCGAAGGCTATATCACACCGGGCGCGTGGAGCCTGTCCGACTGCCTGTCCATGCAGACCATCCGCATGATCGCCAAGAACCTCGCCAAGAGCGCCGATGGAGACATTCCGGCCGGCGAACAGATGGCCTACGCCTCCTACATCACCGGCATGGCCTACTCCAACGTCGGCCTCGGTCTGGTGCACGGCATGGCCCACCCGCTGGGCGGCCGCCTCGGCGTGGCGCACGGTGTGGCCAACGGCATCCTGCTGGCCCCGGTCATGGAATACAACAAGGACTACACCGGCGAGAAGTACCGTGACATCGCCGACGCCTTCGGTATCGCCGACGCCTACACCGGCGACATCGAAACCGTGCGTGAAGAGGCCGTCCAGGCGGTGCACAAGCTCACCGTGGATCTGAAGAACCCGACCAAGATCTCCGAAGTTGGCGCCACCGAAGCCGACCTGGAGCCGCTGGCCCATGACGCCTTCCACGACGTGTGCACGCCGGGCAACCCGCGCCAGGCCACCCAGGAAGACATCCTCGCCATCTACAAGAGCCTGATGTAGGTCCGACTGCGGTAGGCGCAATCGCAAAACCGCAATCGTAAAAACAAAACGGACGGCATCGATCGCATGGTCGGTGCCGTCCGTTCGCTATCCGCGGAAAATACGCCGCGAATAATCGCTATACCTAATCGCTATTCCTCGTGCTTCTCGCTCCACTCCTCATCAGTGGGAGTGTCGTCATACAGCTCATGGCCTTCCTGTTCGGCCAATTCCATCTGCTCGTTGATCCACGCGGCCTCGGCCGGATTGATATCAGCGGTGTTCAACACCTTCTGCCACACCGGATACAGCAGATGCATCACAGGATATAACGCGGTGATGAGGATTTCCGGCTTGTGCTTGCGGTAATGCTGCGGATGCGCGTTGAACGTGTTCTTGAAACGGCGCATATAGTTGAGGAACGATGCCGGAGACGTGTCCATACGACGTGCGCTGATGCCCGCGATCATCCGCGGACAATACACGGTCTTGAGATCCTTGCCCAACAGATGCAGCGAGATGTCGATGTCCTCATGCATCACATCCGCCTTGTCTTGGCAGACCTCGTCGGCGATTTCGCGCCAGGCGGTGGCGCGCAGGGCCATGTTGGAACCGAACAGCAGAGGTTGCCCATCATCGGCCCTATAAATACGTTTGCGGGTGGAATTGTCCCCGCGAAGCCCGAAATGACGGCTCGGCAAATCGTAATACATCACCGGACCGGTGGCGCCCATCGCATCCGGATCCTCGGTGAAAATGCCGGACACCACCTCCACCCAGTCCGGGCGGATCATGCAGTCGGCATCGAAACGGCCAAGAATATCGCCGGTGGCATGATTCAAACCATAATCACGCGTTGGAATCAGACCCTGCTCATCATCCTGATGCAGCAGCTTCACCGGCGCTTCCGGATGGTCCTTCATGAACTGCTCCACCACGGCAACGGTCGAATCAGTGGAACGGTTATCGACGACAATCACCTCATGAGGCATCACGGTCTGCCGGGTGGCGTTGAGCAGGCAATCGTTGATACGCTCCTGTTCATTCCAGGCGGGGATGACAATTGAAACGTTCAGCATGGTTTCAAGAATAGGTTCCAGCCCGTACACGGTGCCTGTCTACAATAAGGAGCCATGAGCGAACGCGAACAGCATATGGATACGGACAAGAGGACGGGAACGTCCGGACAGTGCGGCAATACCGACGAAATGCGTTGGGATCTCGGCACGCTGTTCCCTGCGAAAGGCGATCCACGCAGACCTCCGGAATGGCTGGGTCGCGCGCTGCTGTACATCGCCATCGCCATCGTGCTGCTCTCCTTCTGCTGGCGCAGTTGGGGCAAAATCGAATACCTCATCATCGACGTCGTCATCTCGCTGTTCCTGGCGCTCGCCGTGGAGCCGGTGGTGATTCCGCTGGTCAAGCATGGCTGGAAGCGTTCGTTCGCTTCGATTTTCGCGTTGCTGATGTTGGGTGTCCTGCTTTGCGTGATGTTCGGTCTGTTCGGCAATCTGTTCGTGCAGCAGGTCATCGCTTTGTGCAACGGTCTGCCGGCCCTCTACCAGCAGATCTGCGATTTCGTGGCGCAATACACGGATTTCAAGCTTCCTGAGATCAACAGTCTCGGCGGTGAGATTCTGAAGAACATCCAGACCTCGTGGGTCACGGATTTCGCGGGCACCGCCATCAGCACGGTGTCCGGATTCTTCAGCTTCCTGCTGAACCTCATGACGGTGATCATGACCACGTTCTACATTTCGGCGGCCGGCCCGAAGCTGCGCCGCGCGGCCTGCCAGTGGATGGCTCCCTCCGCGCAGCGCCGGTTCCTGTTCGTCTGGACCGTCAGCCAGACGCAGATCTCATCGTTCCTGTTCTCACGTGCCATCCTCGCCGTGCTCAACGCGTTCTTCACCTCGATCTGCCTGATGGCGTTGCACGTGCCGTATTGGATGCCGTTGGCGTTGTTCTGCGGCGTCGTATCGCAGTTCATCCCGATGCTCGGCACGTACATCGGCGGCGCGTTGCCGGTGCTGTTCGCCTGGGGCAGCTGTGGTTTGTGGCAGGCGATCGCCGTGGTGGCGTTCATCTGCGTCTACCAGCAGATCGAAAACCTGATCTTCGCGCCGAAGATCTCCCGCCGCACCATGGACGTCAACGATGCGGTCGCCTTCCTTGCCGTCCTGGCCTTCGGCTCGCTGTTCGGCGCGATCGGCGCGTTCCTGGCGCTGCCTATCGTCGCCTCGATCCAGACGATCGCCCGCACCTACACCAAGCGGTACGATCTGGTCGATTCGCCGCTGATGGACGATCCGGTTCCGGACAAGAAGTCGAAGCTGGTGGAAGGCGCCGAAGTCATCAGCGAGCACCTGCACGCCGTGCCGCGCGCCGTGCAGGGGTCGAGCGCGCATGTGCCGATTCCCGACGACGTGCGCTTCCTGCAGGAGCAGGCGTACAATATCACTCGGTCCGACGAGACCGGGGATGCCGACGAATCGCAGACCGTCGCCATTCCGAAGCACGTGTTGGACGGGGTCGATCGCAAGCCGCTGCGGGGAACCGCGGAAGCGGACGGAGCGCAGACGGAAGCCGGACCGCAGGTAGCGGACGGGTCGCAATCGCAGGGAACGGATGACAATCCGAGAAGTAGGTGGCGTTAATGGTATTGCTGAGCGTACTTGATGTCGTGCTGGTGGTTTTGGGCGGCGCCGGCATGCTCTACCAAGCGGTCTGCATCGTCATCTCGCTGTTCGCCAAGCCGATCAAGTTCCCCGAAGCGCCGATGAACAAACGGTACGCGGTGCTGATTTCCGCGCGAAACGAAGCGAACGTCATCGGCAACCTCATCGACTGCCTGCATTCGCAAACCTATCCGAGCGAGCTCATCGACATCTGGCTGGTGGCCGACAACTGCACCGACAACACCGCCGAAGTGGCCCGAAACATGGGATGCCACGTCATCGAACGATTCAACAAGGAGCAGGTCGGCAAAGGCTACGCGCTGACCTATCTGCTCGACCAGATGAACGAGTCGGGCGCATCCGACCCGTATGACGCCTTTTTCGTGTTCGATGCCGACAACAAACTCGACAAGCACTACATCGAGGAAATGAACAAGGGCTTCCAAGCCGGTTTCAAAATCCTCACCAGCTACCGCAATTCCGTGAACCTGTCCGACAATTGGGTGTCGTCCGGTTCCGCGTTGTGGTTCATCCGCGAATCGCGCTTCGTTTCCGCCTCCCGCATGTGGCTCGGCAACAGCTGCCACGTGGGCGGCACCGGCTTCATGTTCTCCCAGGAGATCATGCGTCGCAACAACGGCTGGAAATTCCACCTACTCACCGAGGATCTGGAATTCACCATGGACAGCGTGCTGCACGGCGACCGCATCGGCTACTGCGGCACCGCCATCCTGTACGACGAGCAGCCGGTCACCTTCGCGCAAAGCTGGCGTCAACGCCTGCGTTGGAGCAAGGGATTCCTGCAGGTGTTCCGCTATTACGGACCGGCGTTGATCAAGCGCGCGGTCAGGGAACGTGATTTCTCCGCCGTCGATTTCACGCTGCTGCTGTGCCCGTTCACCGTGCTCGGCATCGCACGCGTGCTGTTGGGCATGCTGTTCGCCGCCTGCGGTTTCGTGACATGGCAAAGCCAGCTGAATTCGCTGACCGGCTGGACATCCGGCATTGTGATATCGGTGATCGGCATGATGGGACTCGCCGCATTGACCATCGTGGCGGAACGCGATCACGTGGGCGCCACCAACAAGGAGCTGCTCGCCTACGTGCTGGCCTTCCCGATCTACATGCTGAGCTATGTGCCGATTTCGTTCCAGGCGGTGTTCGCCAAGTCCGAATGGAAGCCGATCGAGCATAAGGGCTGAGGCTTGCCCGCGGCGGTGTGAACGGTCATGAGATGTTTCGTGGCGATCCATACGGTGCGGATGGTGAAAAGATGACGAAGAGAGGGTGTGGTTTGGCTATGGATGACGCTGGCGATTACCGCTATACGCGACGACGCCGAGCGATCACGGTGGCGGTTTCCGTCGTGGCCACCGTCGCACTGTGCGTCGGCTATGCAGTGGCCGACATGTGCGATGTCGCACCGGGCGTCCTCACATTGCGCCATGTCGAACATTCGACGGTCGCCGCTGCCGGCCGTTCGATCGAGGCGGCCGACGTGATCGCCGACATCGACGCTTCCAAGACCATCGATCCGGCCGCTGCGCGCGCGCTGACCGACGCGTTCCGAGCCTCAGCCGCCGGCTTCGGCGGCGAATTCTCCATCGCCATCGCCGACGCGTCGGGCAACGTGGCCGCGGAAAACAACATCGACGTGCCCCGCACGCCAGCATCCACCATGAAAACGTTGACGGCGTATGCGGCCGCCGTCGAACTCGACATGGGCAAGACCCTGGACACGCAGACCTATCTGGAACAGTCCCAGGACGGCACCGCGCGTCTGGTGCTCAAAGGCAACGGCGACATGCTGTTGGGAGCCGGAGCGTCCGACGCGAACCACATCAACGGACGTGCCGGATTGGGCACGCTTGCCGGGCGGACCGCACAGGCGTTGCGGCAGCGTGGCATCACCTCCGTGACATTGGCTTATGACGACACACTGTTCGGCAACGACCGCTGGCCGCAAGGCATCGCCGAACTCGACACGGACCACCTGTACTACGCCCCGACAGCTTCCATGGCCGTGGACGGCGGCAGGAATTGGAACGGGACAGGTCCGGCCAATCCTGATGTGTTCTCGGCGTATCCGGCATTGAGCATGCAGCCGGCGCGTGACGCGGCGCTGGTGTTCCAGCAGCGGCTGGCCGAACAGGGCATCACGGTTCAGGGATTTGTATCGCAAGGCACGGTTGCGGGGGCATCCCATCCGCTTGCCTCCGTGCGTTCGGCGTCGTTGAACGAGATTATGGCGTTCACCATGCGGCATTCCGACAATTCGCTCGCCGAGGAATTCGGCAGGCTGCTGGCGTTGCAGGTCGGCGCGGACAATTCGCCGGCTGGCGCGGTGCAGGCTGTGAAAAGCGTGCTGGAGCGCAAAGGCATCACTACGACCGGGCTCGACATGCGCAATTGTTCGGGACTTACGGAGGATTCGAAACTGACGGCGCGCACCCTGCTCGAAGTGCAACTGCGCAATCTGGCTGCGGGATCGGGGGCGGCCGCAGCCGAAGGAATGTCCGTCATGGGCTTCGTCGGCACCGCTGAGAGCCGTCTGAACGATACTGACGAAGCGGGGCTGATCCGTGTGAAAACCGGCAGTCTGGGCGACGTGACCTCCATGACCGGCAATGTGTCGCGGTTGAACGGCGGAGCGTTGACCTTCGCGGTGATCGTCAACAATCCCACCGATTTCGCGGCGGCGAAGGCGGCCATCGACACATTCGTGGCCGGTCTGCCGAAGCTGTGAACGGCCACGTGTGAATCTTCCCAGCGGATATTCAGCATATAGCCAGAAACACGTCATTCGCATGTGCCAAGATGGTGGGCATGCGAATCGCTGACGTACAAGAAGACATTGATCACGAGCTGATCAGCAAAGAAGAGATCTCCGACATCATCAACCGTGCCGCGGCACAAGCCAGTGAAGACTATCGTGGCAAGAACCCGCTGCTGGTCTGCGTGCTCAAGGGAGCCGTGAACACGCTTGCGGCGTTCTCCCAGGCCATGAGCATTCCGGTCCAAATGGATTTCATGAGCCTGTCGAGCTACGGTTCCGGCACGGAGTCGAGCGGCAAGATCACGGTTCGTCAGGATCTGTCCACGGATGTGCGAGGACGCCATGTGCTGATCGTTGAGGACATCATCGATTCGGGCATCACCCTGGCTTGGCTGGTCGACGAGCTCAAGCGCCGTAGAGCGGCTTCCGTGGAAATTTTTGCGCTTCTGGAGAAGCCGGCACGTCGCAAGGTCAATGTTGATGTGAAATACAAGGGACGTGAGATTCCCGATGAATTCGTGGTCGGTTTCGGCTTGGATTACGACGAGTACTACCGCAACCTCGATTCGATCGCGGTGCTGAAGCCGTCAGTCTATGAAGGAGGTCAGGCATGAGTTTCCCTGGTCCGAACCAGCCGCCAAGCAATGGCGGCGGCAACAAGCCCAACGGGGGCAATAACCCGTTCACCAATCCGTTTAGCCGCAACAATGACGGCAAGAACGGTGGCAGCGGGGCGAACGGCAACAAGTCCAACGGCCCCCGTCCGTTCTGGCAGTCGCCGTGGCTGTGGGTTGTGGTCGTGGCATTGCTTGCCGTGACCATGTTCCAGCTTTTCGCCGGTGCGGGCTCGCAGACCATCGACACCAAGGATGGCATGCAGATCCTCAACGGCAACACCGTCGAGTATGCGACGATCGTGGACAACACCCAGCAGGTCAAGCTCAAGCTGTCGAGCGATTACTCCGCCACCGACCCGGACACCGGACGTACGAAGAACTACGGCAAGAACGTGCAGTTCTACTACACGTATGCGCAGTCCGCGGCCGTGGTCAAGGCCGTGCAGAAGGCCGATCCGGCCAAGGGCTGGACCGCGTCCATGCAGCAGACCAGCATCTGGACCTACCTGCTCACCTCGCTGTTGCCGTTCCTGATCATCTTCGGCCTGTTCTGGTTCCTGATGAGCCGTATGGGCGGTGCCGCTGGCGGCATGTTCGGCATGGGCGGCAAGAAGAACAGCGGCAAACTGCTCGACGGCCAGACCCCGACCACCAAGTTCTCCGACGTGGCCGGCGAAGACGCTGCCGTGCAGGAGGTCGAGGAAATCAAAGACTTCCTCAAGGACCCGTCCCGTTACAAGGCTTTGGGCGCCCGCATTCCGCGCGGCGTGCTGCTGTACGGCCCTCCAGGCACCGGTAAGACGCTGCTGGCGCGCGCCATCGCAGGCGAGGCCGGCGTGCCGTTCTACTCCATGGCCGGCTCCGACTTCGTGGAGATGTTCGTGGGCCTTGGCGCCTCCCGTGTGCGTGACCTGTTCGATGAGGCCAAGAAGAACGCTCCGGCCATCATCTTCATCGATGAGATTGACGCTGTCGGCCGCAAGCGTGGCGGTTCCGGCATGAGCGGTGGCCACGACGAACGCGAGCAGACGCTGAACCAGCTGCTCGTCGAGATGGACGGCTTCGACAACGATACGAACCTCATCATCATCGCTGCGACCAACCGTCCGGATGTGCTCGATCCGGCATTGCTGCGCCCGGGTCGTTTCGACCGTCAGGTGGCCGTCGAAGCACCTGATTTGGAAGGCCGCGAGGCGATTCTGAAGGTACACGCCAAGGGCAAGCCGTTCGTGCCGGACGTCGACCTGCATATGATCGCCGTGCGCACGCCGGGCTTCACCGGCGCCGACCTTGCCAACGTGTTGAACGAAGCCGCGTTGCTGTGCGCCCGTGCCGGCGCCCAGCTCATCGACAACCGCGCCATCGACGAGGCCATCGACCGCGTCCAGGCCGGTCCGAAGCGTCGTTCCAAGGGCATGGCTCTCGACGAGCTGCGCAACACCGCATATCACGAGGGTGGCCATGCGCTGGTCGCGGCCGCCATGAACGACACCGATCCGGTGACCAAGGTGACGATTCTGCCGCGCGGCCGTGCACTGGGCTACACCGCGGTCATGCCAACCGAGGACCGTTACTCCATGTCCCGCAACCAGCTGCTCGATCAGATGGCGTACGCCATGGGCGGCCGTACCGCCGAAGAGGTCGTGTTCCACGACCCGACCACCGGTGCTTCCAACGATATCGAAAAGGCCACGAACATCGCGCGTCAGATGGTGCTCGACTACGGCTTCTCCGAGAAGCTGGGCGCCATCAAGTGGTCCGACGACGAGCAAAGCGATCTCGGCGCGCTCACCCACAAGTACTCCGCGCACACCGCCGAAATCATCGACGAGGAAGTGCTCAAGCTTGTGGAGACCGCGCATACCGAAGCATGGAACGTCATCAACGAGAACCGCGACATCCTCGACGAGCTGGTACGTCAGCTGCTCGTCAAGGAAACGCTCAACGAGAAGGAGCTTGCCGCCATCTTCGCCAACATCAAGAAGGCGCCGAAGCGCGAGGTCTGGTTGAGCGACGAGAAGCGTCCCGATTCCGACATTCCGCCGGTCCCGATTCCCGAGAACCTGAAGAAAAGCGCAGGATTGACCAACTGATGAGCGATACCGATTTCGATACCCTCCTCGACGACAAGGCCCGTGCCGCCCATGCGGCCGGGCCTGTCGGCTATGACGAGGAAGGCGTGCGCCAAGCCGTGCGCCTGTTTCTGAAGTCCATCGGCGAGGACCCCGAACGTGAGGGTCTGCTGGATACGCCCGACCGCATCGGACGAGCATGCAAGGAACTGTTCGCCGGTCTCGGACACGGGCCGGAGGAAGTGCTCAAAACACGTTTCAAGGTGGATACCGACGAAATGGTGCTGGTGCGCGACATCGAGCTGTTCTCCGTATGTGAGCACCATCTGCTGCCGTTCCATGGCGTGGCCCACGTCGGATACATCCCATCCAACGGCCAGGTGGCGGGGCTGAGCAAACTGGCCCGACTGGTGGAACTGTACGCCCGTCGGCCCCAGGTGCAGGAACGTCTCACCCAGCAGGTGGCCGACGCGTTGATGGAAGGCATCGACGCGCGTGGCGTGATCGTGGTCACCGAATGCGACCACATGTGCATGGCCATGCGTGGCGTCAAGAAGGCGCAGTCCCGTACCGTCACCTCGGCGGTGCGAGGATGCATGCGCGACGCGGCCACGCGGACCGAGGCGATGAGCCTGATTCTGTCGAACCATTCGTAAGTGCGCTTTACCGGGCGGAATCGGACAGAACCGAACGGAAGAACGGAATGAATGAAGGAAGAAAACCGATGGCGATTGATATGAAGGCGATTCATGATAGCCGGCGCACGTTGGTGATGGGCGTGCTCAACATCACGGAGGATTCCTTCTCCGACGGCGGCCTCTGGCTTGCTCCGGAGGCGGCCAAAGCCCATGGCGAGGCGATGATGAAAGCCGGTGCCGACATCATCGACATCGGGGCGGAATCCACCCGTCCGGGAGCCAAACGCGTCAGCGAAGCCGACGAGAAGGCCCGTGTGCTGGGCGCTGTGGACGCGCTGATTCCCGAAGGGGCGGTGCTGTCCATCGACACCACGCGCGCTTCGGTGGCGTTGGCCGCGCTCGAACATGGCGCGCAGATCATCAACGACGTGTCCGGCGGCCAGTTGGACCGCGAACTGCCGCATGTGGTGGCCGACCATTCCGACTGCCTGTACATCGTGCAGCATTGGCGTGGCTGGCTTGCCGGCGCCGCGGGCAATGTGCCGGACGCCGACACCTCCCGCTACGAGCATGGCGTGGTGAATGACGTGTATGACGAGCTGATGCGTCAGGTGGATGCGGTGCTTGAAGCCGGGGTGCAGGCCGAACAGGTCATCATCGACCCGGGCCTGGGCTTCTCCAAGCCGGGCGTGGAGCATAACCTGCCGATTCTGGCGGCGCTTGACCGGTTCAACGCGGCTGGCTATCCGGTGCTGATCGGCGCGTCCCGCAAACGTTTCGTCGGCTCGCTGCTTGCCGGCGCCGGTGTGACCGAGCCGGACATGGCCTCAAAAGACAACGCCACCGCGGCCATCAGCGCCCTGTGCGCGGAACATGGTGTGTGGGCCGTGCGCGTGCATGACGTGGCGAAAAGCCGCGACGCGGTCGCCGTCGGCAACGCATGGCGCGAGTATGCGAACGCGTGACCGTGCGAATCGCAGATAGTCACAACATCGCAATCGCGGAAATAATAGGAATACGGAACGTAGGAACGGCAAAGGAAGGCTGGTATGGATCAGATTCGACTGACGGGAATCCGCGCGACGGGCAAACATGGCGTGCTCGACTTCGAGCATGAGCGGGCCCAGACCTTCGTGGTGGACGCCACGCTGTTCCTCGACCTCGCTGCCGCCGGCCGTTCCGACGATCTGAACGACACCGTCGACTATGGTGCGATCGCCAAAGGCATCGTGGCCATCATCGAAGGCGAACACGTCGATTTGATTGAAAAGCTGGCCAATCGTATCGTCGGCATGATTCTCGGCTTTCCGGCCGTGTGCCGCACGCAGGTCACCGTGCATAAGCCGAATGCGCCGATCACCGTGCCGTTCGACGATGTCAGCGTGACCGTGGAACGTTCCCGTGAAACAGTTGACAGTCCATCGCGTGAACGGTCGTCGGAACATGGGCAGGTGCATCATGCCATCATCGCCATGGGAGGCAATCAGGGCGATGTGACCGCCACCTTGCGTGACGCCGTTCGGTGCATTGATGGGCTTCCCTCCACGCAGGTGACGGGGGTGTCGCCGCTCTATCGGACCGACGCATGGGGCATGCCGGAAGGTACTGCGGAATTCCGCAATGCGGTCGTGTCCGTGGATACCAGGCTTTCGGCCGCCGAACTGCTGGCCGGTTTGCAGCGCATCGAAGCTTCGCATGGTCGCGTGCGCACCGACCATTGGACGTCGCGCACGCTCGATTTGGACATCATCGACTTTGACGGGCAGGAAAGCGCCGACCCCGACCTGACGTTGCCGCATCCGCGCGCATGGCAGCGGGCTTTCGTATTGGGGCCGTGGCTTGCGCTTGAACCGGACGCAGAACTCGGGGGAGCGCACGCCGGTTCCGTGGCGCAACTGCTGCACGAAACGTCCGACCGCGACCATATCGATGAGATCGCGGACGATTGGATGGTTGCCGGAGCTCAGGATCCCATAGTTCGCGATTCCGACATTGGGACGTCTGCAGATGACGTTGATGCGATTGACGATGCCGATTCTGTTGAATCCGTTGATTCCATTGAACTTCCGGAAGGTACGGCGGCCTCCAAAGCAGCCGCTGCGGCCGCGGCGAAACCGGGACCGGCATCCCGTCGAGCGGTCATTTCCCTGGATAGCGTTTCAACTGATGCGGAACGCCAGTTCCGTCAGGCGATCGTGGCCATCGACGCGCTTCCCGGCAACCAGGTGGAAGGTATTTCGCCGCTGTACCATGTCAGCCAGGTCGACGACTATCCGGACAAAATGGCCGCCGTCATGCAGATTTCCACGCGCATGGACGCGCGTGAGCTTATCGGTGCGTTGGAATCGGTGTCATCCTCCATTTCGGATGACCTCGACCTCGACCTTGTGGACATGGAAGGCGTGGTCCGCAACGAACCTGATTGCATGGTGCCGTGGCCGTCCGCACGTGAGCATGCGGCCGTGCTCGCCCCATGGTTCGACATGGATCCGGACGCGAAACTCGGCAGGGATCCGGTCGCGTTCCTGCTGGCGATGGCTCCGGACGCCGCGCAAGTGGGCATGCTGACCGACAATTGGATTATCGGAGACACGCTATGAGAGCACGCAGAACCCCTTGGTGGTCATTCGTCCTTGCGGCCGCGCTTGGCGTGCTGGCCGGCATGGGATTGGCGAAATACGGCGAGATTTCAGGCCTGCCGTTGGTTGACGCACCCTGGATCGTGCCGGTGGTGCTGGCCGTGTTGGGCGGTGTGGTGCTGTACATGGCTCTGCAGATTCATAAATACACGACCAAAGATCCCGTCAAACGCGCGCAGCTCAAGCCATTGGACCCGCAGAAGGCGTTCGGCACGCTGGTGGCCTGCAAAGCGCTCGGACTTGCGGGCGCGGCGTTGGCCGGCTGGTACGGTGGGCAGATCATCATGAGTCTGCCGCATGGTGAGGCGGAATTCTATAGCCAAGCCATCATCGAATGCGTGGTGGCCTGCGTGGTATGCGTCGCCGACATGATCGTCGGCATCGTGGGGGAGTGGCTGTGCCGCATCCCGCCTATCGACGGGCCGGAAAGTCCGGCCGTGAAAAAGGCCGCACAGCGCAATCGCTATGCGGCCACCGCCACGAAGGCGTCTACAAAATCGGCTACGAATCCTGCCACGAAATCGAAAGTCTGAACGTCAGACCTTCTTTAACTCCGTCTCAGTCCTTCTTCGGCACGCGGAACATCGCTTCCTGCGCCATGCAGGCCACCAGCTCGCCATCCTGTGTGTAGACCTTCGCTTGGCCCAAGCCGCGTCCGTGCGCCGCGGTCGGCGTGTCTTGCACGTACAGATGCCACTGGTTGATGTCGATGTCGCGGTACCACCACATCGAATGGTCGATGGACGCATACGAAATGCCCGGCGTGGCGATGCTTAAGCCAGCACGGCGCAGAATCGGCTCCAGCATGATCTGGTCGCAGCCCATCGCCAGCATCGCACGATGCATGACCTGCGGCACGTCCACCTTGCCGTCGGCCTTCATCCACACCATCTGCTTGCCGGAATCCTCGCTGGCGCTCTTCTTGTCGGCGCCAAGCATGATGGTGCGCGTCACATGGCGAATATCGAACGGCGACTTCTCCGCATAATACTTGGCGAACGGCGACTGTTCCGCATACGGCTCCATCAGTTGCTTCGCACTGGTCAGGCTGTCGGGATCGGGAATGTTCTCAGGCATCGGGTCGGCGAATTCGATGCCTTCCTGGTCATGTTCCTGGAAGCTGGCGATTGCCGTCAAAATCGAGCCCTGCGCCTGCGTGACATTCACGCGACGGGCGGAGAAGGAACGTCCGTCACGCAGATTTTCCACGTCGAACAGCAGATCCTGACGGATATCGCCGGCCGAAATGAAATAGCCGTGGATGGAATTCGGCAGACGGGATGGAGCGACGGTTCTCGACGCGGCCATCAGCGACTGCGCGATGACCTGTCCGCCGTAGACTCGGCCAGTGGGGAAGTACAGGCTTTCGCCGTTGATATACGTATGGTTGCGATAGTTTGAGGGCGTGCCCAGCTGGAGCACCTTTGCCAGTCGCTGCAGCGGCGTCATGTCTGTCTGCGTCATGATGGCCTCGATTCCTTCCGCGTGTGGATAGCTCTTTATGCTGGCATCGAGTCTATCCATACGTAGTAAATTTCGTCGGATTGTTTTGTAACGAGTACGTGAGAAGAATGAACGGTTGGTTAGCGGCAACGGTTGACGTATGGCAAAGCGCCACCGCTCGTAATGAAGGGTGGCGCTTTGCTGAAATCTGCGCTTAACGCGACTCGATTGGATCTGTCTGCCTTTAGCGGGTCAGCTTGCGGTGCAGGCGGTGCGGGCGGGCCGCATCCTCGCCGAGACGGGCGATGCGGTTCTCCTGATAGGCCTGGAAGTTGCCTTCGAACCAGTACCAGTTGGCCGGATTCTCGTCGGTGCCCTCCCATGCGAGGATGTGCGTGGCCACACGGTCGAGGAACCAACGGTCGTGGGAGATCACCACGGCGCAGCCCGGGAAGGCGAGCAGCGCGTTTTCGAGGGATTCCAGGGTTTCGACGTCAAGGTCGTTGGTCGGTTCGTCGAGCAGCAGCAGGTTGCCGCCCTGCTTCAGGGTCAGCGCCAGGTTCAGACGGTTGCGTTCGCCGCCGGACAGCACGCCCACCAGCTTCTGCTGGTCGGAACCCTTGAAGCCGAAGGACGCCACGTAGGCGCGGGTCGGCACTTCCACGCCGGCCACCTCGATGAAGTCGAGTCCGTCGGACACGGCCTCCCACAGGTTCTTGTTCGGGTCAAGGCCGGCACGGTTCTGGTCGACGTAGCTGATCTTCACGGTGTCGCCGATCTTGAGCGAACCGGAGGTCAACGGCTCCAAGCCGACGATGGTCTTGAACAGGGTGGACTTGCCTACGCCGTTCGGTCCGATCACGCCGACGATGCCGTTACGCGGCAGGGTGAAGCTCAAGTCGTCGATGAGCACGCGGTCGCCGAACGCCTTGTGGATATGCTCGGCTTCCAGAACGGTGGAACCCAGACGCGGGCCGGCCGGAATCTGGATTTCGGAGAAGTCGAGCTTCTTGTTGTTGCGTGCCTCCTGCTCCATCTGGTCGTAACGTTCCAGACGGGCCTTGTTCTTGGCCTGACGGGCCTTCGGCGAGGAACGCACCCAGTCGAGCTCGCTCTTCAGGCGCTTGGCGAGCTTGGCGTCCTTGGCGCCCTGGATCTCCATACGCTTGGCCTTGGTCTCCAGGTAGGTGGAGTAGTTGCCCTTGTATGGATACAGGTGGCCGCGATCCACTTCGCAGATCCATTCGGCCACATTGTCCATGAAGTAACGATCGTGGGTGACGGCGATGACGGCGCCCTTGTACTGGTGCAGGAACTGCTCCAGCCACAGAATCGATTCGGCATCCAAATGGTTGGTGGGCTCGTCGAGCAGCAGCAGATCCGGAGCCTCGAGCAGCAGCTTGCACAGTGCCACACGACGGCGCTCGCCACCGGAGCACACGCTCACCGGCGTATCCGGATCCGGGCACTGCAGAGCGTCCATGGCCTGCTCGAGCTGGGAGTCGAGATCCCAACCGTTGGCCGCGTCGATATCGTTCTGCAGCTTGCCCATTTCTTCCATCAGCGCGTCGAAATCGGCGTCCGGATTGGCCATTTCCTCGCCAATCTGGTTGAAACGCGCCACCTTTTCGGCGATCGGGCCGAATGCCATCTTGATGTTCTCGCCGACGGTCTTGGTGTCGTCCAGCGGCGGCTCCTGCTGCAGAATGCCGACGGTGAAACCAGGGGTCAGGTAGGCTTCGCCGTTGGAAACGGTGTCGAGGCCGGCCATGATCTTCAGCAGCGTGGACTTACCCATGCCGTTCGGGCCGACGACGCCGATCTTCGCGCCCGGCAGGAAGCTCAGGGTCACGTCGTCAAGAATCACTCGGTCGCCGTAAGCCTTGCGGGCCTTGATCATCTGGTAAATAAACTCAGCCAATGTTGTGTTCCATCCTTAAGAAACGTTGGAATTCCAGCGTTTTGCGTATGTCGGTCGACGGAAAATCGCACTTGTTCGCCGTGCTGCGGCGCGTTGCCGGCGCGACTGGTTGCGGACGAATCGCAAGTCTGCTGCGAACTCATCGAAGCCAAGTGTTTTCGGACCGTGTCCATACGCAAAGTACCATTGCCGATTATCCCATATCCCGTCTACACAGAGTGGCGGTTACTCGTAGGAGGCATGGGCGCCATTCGACGAAGGGCGATCCGGCATGTTCGATAATCCGACTTTGGCGAAAATCGGCGAAACCCATGGCAAGTCGGTCGCCTAGGTGATTCTGCGCTGGCTGGTGCAGCGGAACATCGTGGCGTTGCCCAAGTCCACGCATCGGGAACGAATGGAACAGAACATCGATGTATTCGACTTCACGCTGAGTGATGAGGAGATGGCGGCCGTCACCGCGCTGGATACCAAGACCAGCCTGTTCTTCCGCCATGACACCCCGGAGGCCGTCGATATGTTCGTTGGTTTCATCAAGGAACGCGCGGGACGGGAATGACGCTGACGTACTGAGAAAAAGGAAGTCCCGATGTTGCCCCCGTAGGTGCTGCGGCGGCGATTTTCCTTGGTTTTTCCGCGCTTTTCGAGTGTGAGGGTGGTGGGTTGGCTGTTTTCGGCGGGCGGCTATTGATTGGTGGGCGGCAGACCGGCGATCAAATGATCACGCCATCGCAGTGGTCGATCTCGTGTTGGATGATCTGCGCGGTGAAACCGGTGAACGCTGCGTGGCGCTCGCGGAATTTCCGATCCATATAATCCACTTCGATGCGCTGGTATCGGACGGTGCGGCGCTCGCCCTGGAGCGAGAGACAACCTTCCGCCGTATCGAACGCGCCGTCTTCGGCGGTGATGTGTGGATTGAACATCACGAAAATGCGGCCGCCGAAATCCTCATCCACAAAAGCGATGATGCGCTTGGGAACGCCGATCATATTGGCCGCCATGCCCACGCAACCATTGCGATGCGCGTCCAACGTGTCTTTCAGGTCCTGTGCCACGGCCAGATCCTCTTCGGTGTTCTCGGCTGCGGCGGACGGCTGGCTCAAAAATGGGATGGACGTCATGATCTCACGCTGCATGTGATTCCTCTCGTTGGATGTTGCCGGTCTGCCAATATTGTAGCGTCGCATGGCTGCGAGACGGACGGCTGGGCGAACCTGTCCATTCCCTGACCGTTCGCGTCGGCTTCGGGATGTGAGGTACAACGTGTGCGGCTTGGACTGGTGCAATATGCTTGGGGTCATGGAAGACATGTTGCAATACCGCGAATATATGGCGCAGGCTCTTGAACTGGCCCGCAAGGGTGCGGGATGGGTGGACCCGAATCCGCTGGTAGGCGCGGTGGTGGTACGTGATGGCGAGGTTCTCGCCACCGGATACCATGACCGGTATCGTGGCCCGCATGCGGAGCGTATGGCGTTCGACTATGCCGACGCGCACGGCATCGATCTGACTGGCGCCACGGTCATCGACACGCTTGAACCCTGCTGCCATGTCGGATCGCAGCCGGCGTGCACTGACTTGATTCTGGCGCACGGCATCGCACGCGTGGTGGTCGGATCGGTTGACCCGAACCCGATTGTGGCGGGCAAAGGCCTTCGCATCCTTGAGGAAGCGGGCGTCGAAGTGGTTCGCGACGTGATGCGGGAGGAATGCGACGCCATCAATCGCCATTTCTTCCACTACATCACCACGGGAAAGCCGTACATTGTGGACGGCAGAAGGCGTGCGGGTGAATCGGACTCTGAGTATGCGGTCCGTCGGCGCGAACTATATGCCACATATGCGGCGGTGCTTGCCGGAACTGAATCGGACGTTCCTGACGAGTCTTTCGCGCATTTCAACGGACCGGTCCAAGCCGTCGGCGCAGACGAAGTGGTGATTGGCGGCCACGGGCCGTTACTCCTGGAGGCCGGCGCGCTCGCCTGCACGGATCCAGACGAATGGCTGCGTGAGCTGGGCAAGCGCAAAATCGACAGCCTCATCGTGGAAAGCGACGAAGCATTCGAGCGGTTGTCCATGGCTTGCCAAAAAGACTGAAGCGCCATTCGTGCGTTGTTGGCCGTGTATCTCGCTTATAGATGGCGGATTCGTCTGCTTGTCCAGTGCTATCTCGCTTATAGGTGGCGGATGAATTTTGCGAAGAGGTCTTAGAGGGTGTAAATCATACCCTCTAAGACCTTAATGACGTAGAGGCGCCGCCATCTATAAGCGAAATAGCATCGGGCGGCTTTCCGATTCCGCCATCTATAAGCGAGATACGTGAGACTGATATGTCCAGCACCCAGCAAGCATAGTGGCGAGCACATGGTCGGGCATGGCGCGCATGGCCTCAGGGGACTCAAGCTCACTCGGATCGCAATCCAGCAGCACTAGGTCTGCCGCATCTCCAGCTTGCAACGTCGTACGCCCCAGGGCGGTGGACGAAGCGAGAGCGGTTTCGAAATCCAGACATTGCTCAGACTGGAAAGGCTCTCGATCGGAACTCTCCGTGCCGAACACCGCTGCGGAAATGGCCAGCCACGGATCCAACGGCGCGACCGGCGCGTCCGATCCCATAAGCAGTTTGATTCCAGCCCGATGCAGACTGTTGAACGCGTAGGGAATTCCGGCGGGATTGCCCCAAAATCGTGTGATGACGTCACGGTCGTCCATGGCGTGCTGTGGCTGGATGCTCGCGGCAAGTCCCAATTGCGCAAGACGTGGAATGTCGCGTTCCTTGAGCATTTGGGCATGCTCGATGGAGCCGTGCGCGTGGGTACGTTCCGCGCAGTCGAGCACGATGGTGTTCGCTTCGTCGCCGATGGCATGGCAGGCGATGTCGAAGCCATGTTCGGTGGCGAGCCGCATATACGATTCGATTTGCTCGGGGGTGTAGCTCAGCGTGCCGTAGGTTTCCGGCGTAATGCCCGAATACGGTGTGGAGCAGTAGGCGGATCGGGTGTTGAGCGAGCCGTCGGAAATCATCTTCATCGCACCGACATGGCCCAAGCCATGGCTTCCGGGAAGCTCGTCGCCGGTATGCCAGCCGTCGTCGATGGCTTGCTGAAGTCGTTCGGGGTAAACGCCGGCTTCGATGCGCAATCCGTTAAGCCCCTGCTTGAAGCGGTCAATCCACGTGTCGATGTTCTCGGCCATCTCATAGTCGCGCACGCCGACCACGCCTTTGCCGGCGGCGTCCTGTTCCGCGTTGCGCAGCAATCGCATCAGCTCGTCAGCCGCACCGGGGCCTTTGTCCAGCTTGCAGTAAGCGTCGAACCATTCAAGCTCGCCGACGAGTCCCGACTCGCCTACATGCACGCCGAGCTTACGAGCCGCGGCTGAATTCACCCAGCCGCAATGCATGTCTGCGCTTGACAGCGCCACGGGCTGGTCGCCCGACACCGCGTCGATCGCAGCCAATGTCGGTTGGGCATCATCGGCCCACAGGGAGTGTCTGAACCGCATGCCGACCACGTACTGGTCCGGGTCGAGCGTGCCGGATTCGCGGCGTTCCTCCAAGTGCTCGCGTAGCAGGCTCATTGACTCATCGGCGCTGCGGGCATCAATCAGATCAAGCCGCCCCAGCGTGTACGACCACTGCGTGAAGTGCGTGTGGCAATCCCACAAGCCGGGAATGACCCACGTTTTTGAAGCCTTGGCTACCGACTTTTCCGAAGACCGTACATCCGCGATCCGCCCTTGCTCAATCGTGATGTCGACAGACTCATCGGACCCCACGAAACACACATTCTCAATCACATACGGTTCGCCCATACATCCTCGATTCAACAAAATGACCTCATTGCCAGCCATAGTATCCTTGCAATGCTTGCGATTGCCGCGCTCGTCTCAATCGGCTATGCGCACTTTGAATTCCTCCGCTGGGATACGGTTATCCGCATCAGAAAAAGAAGGGCGCAGTTATCCACTTATCCACTGTTTGCCAGAAGCCGGTAGGCAGCGCGGCGACATTTCCTCTACTTTGGCGCTATGGACAATGGAGCACAATATTCGGAAAGCCTCGCACGGCTGAGGACAAGAACCATCGAACAATGTCTCGAAGCGCAGAGGCGCACCGGAAGGCGGCTGGTGTTCGCGCTTGATACCGCACTGAGTTTACAAGGCATCGAACTGCCTCGCTACCGGCGCGGAGGGCTTTTGGCTGATACGCTGCACGCGGTGATTGAAAGTAACGGCGTGCGAACGATACTGCAGGGGATTTGTTTTGTGCTTTGGTCTGGACCTCAGACGCATATGCCGATTCATCATGGTCGATTGCGATGCACGGATTCCGTGACCACATGGGCCATGCATGCCAATCGGCTTGAAGATGAAGAATTGGTGGTTTTGGGTGATTCGATGATGCGGCGTGATGGACATATGAAAAAGGCCACACTGGAGGAGTTTCGGATATATGTCGATAGCTTGTCCGATTTGTCCAACTATTCAGGCTCCGACAGATTACGTGCGGTGAGAGGAGTGTCGAAAATGCGTAGGGCTCTCAGGCTGATGCGGGAGAATACAGATTCTTCCCAGGAAACGAGAGGTCGAATTGTTCTGTTGCGTTATGGTTTGCCTTGTCCGGAAGTGAACTATGCCATTCGGCTCAAAGGCTATTCTCATGTATTTTTCGCGGACATGGCTTATCCGAATTTGAAAATCATCATTGAATACGACGGCAGGCATCATGCCTCGCGATGGTTGGCTGACAGTAAACGTCGGGAAGCGTTGGAGGATGAAGGATGGCTGTATATCCAGGTGACGGCGGAAAATCTCAGGGATGAGGATTCTCAAAGGGAATTGGCGGAACGTGTGGCGCAGAGGATGTCATTGCGTTTGGGGGAGCCTGTGCGGCTATGTGGGCGAATGACGATTGCTCAGATAGCCGATGGTCGGAGGAAGGGCAACCGTCTGTGAGGCTTGGGCAAGCCCATATCTCGCTTATGAATGGCGGAATCGGGCTGCGGCATGATGCTATTTCGCTTATAGATGGCGGATGAAATCCACAAAAAGGCCTTAAGAGGTATGAATATTACCCCCTAGGGCCTTAGCGATTCAAGAAGACTGCCATCTATAAGCGAGATAGCATCGGTCGGGTGAAGAAATCCGCCATCCATAAGCGAGATGGCGGATTTCTGCGGCTCACTGCACGGCGGCGAGGGCTTGGTCGAGGTCGGCGATGATGTCGGCCGTGTTTTCGATGCCGCAGCTCAGGCGCACCAGGTCGATGCCGACGCCGGCTTCCTCAAGCTGCTCCTCGGTGAGCTGGCGATGCGTGGTGCCGGCCGGATACAGCGTGCAGCTGCGCGCATCGGCCACATGCGTGGCGATGGACACCATCTTCAGATGGTCGAGGAACGCGGAGACCTTCTCGCGGCCGTCCGGCACGCCGAAGGAGATCACACCGCAGGTGCCGTTCGGCATGTACTTCTCCGCCAGCGCATGGTACTTGTCCGTTTCGAGGCCCGGGAAGCTCACCCAGCTGACGCGCGGATCGGCGTCGAGCCACTTGGCCACGGCCAGTGCGTTCGCGCAGTGGCGCTCCATGCGCACGCCGAGGGATTCCAGATGCATGCCCATGATCCACGAATTGATTGGCGCCGGAGTGGAGCCGAAGTCGCGCATGAGCTGCGCGGTGGCCTTGGTGATGTATGCGGCCTTGCCGAATTCCTTCGCGTAGGTGACGCCATGGTAGGAGTCGTCCGGAGTGGTGAGGCCCGGACGACGGACGACGCCTGCCCCTCCTGCGGCGTCAAGGAATGGTGAGACCATGAAGATCACCAATCCGGTGCTCACCGGCTTCCATGCGGATCCTTCGATGATCCGCGTCAGAGACACCTATTACATCGCGAACTCCACATTCGAATGGTTCCCCGGCATCCGCCTGCACGAGTCCAAAGACATGGTGCATTGGAACACGTTGCCGTACCCCTTGGGCGCCGAACAGCTTGACATGCGCGGCGATCCGGCGTCCGGCGGCGTATGGGCGCCCGACTTGTCCTATGCGGACGGAAGGTTCTGGATCGTCTATTCCGATGTTCATATCGTCAACGGCGCGTTCAAGGACGTCGTCAACTACCTGACGACCGCCGAGGACATCCGCGGGCCGTGGTCGAAGCCGCTTCGTTTGAACGGCGTCGGATTCGACGCCAGCCTGTTCCACGACGACGGCCGCAAATATCTGGTGCAGCAGACGTGGGACCATCGTGAATACAAGCATCAGTTCCACGGCATCACGCTGACCGAGTTCGACACGGCGACGATGCGGCTGAAGCCGGAGACGGCCCGCACGATCTGGATGGGCGACGATGTCAAGCTCGTCGAGGGGCCGCATCTGTATAAGATCAACGGCTGGTACTATCTGTTCTGCGCCGAGGGCGGAACGGTATGGACTCATCAGGAATCCGTGGCCCGCTCCCGCACGCTCGACGAGCTGTCGTTCGAGGCCTCGCCCACGAACCCGTTCATCACGAACTTCGACACCCCAGGCAGCTACCTGCAGAAGCAGGGCCACGGCGCGCTGGTGGACACCCCGTCCGGCGAATGGTACTACGCGTCGCTGTGCGGCCGCCCGTGGCATCACGAGACCGAGTCGTTCACCGACCCGCGCGGCTGGTGCACGCTGGGTCGCGAGACCTCAATCCAGAAGGTTGAGTGGGCTGAGGATGGTTGGCCGTACATCGTCGGCGGTCATGGCGGCGAACGTTATGTGGAGGCGCCGAAGGATGCGATCGAGACAGTCGCGCCCGCAAGCCGCGATCAGCACGACGAGTTCGACGCCGACGTGCTCGGTCTCGACTGGAACACGTTGCGTGTGCCGTTCGACGAGAAGATGGGCTCGGTCGGCGGCGGCAGCCTGAAGCTGATCGGCCAGGGCTCGCTGTGCAACACGTTCGACCTGTCGCTGGTGGCCCGCCGCTGGCAGGCGTTCGATTTCGACGCCGAGACCTGCGTGGCGTTCGATCCGAAGACCTACCAGGCGATGGCCGGTCTGACGAACTACTACAACGACCAGCATTGGTCGTGGGCGTTCGTCACGTACGACGAGGACCGCAAGTGCCGCGTGATCGAGGTGGCGCAGAACGACCGCAACAATTACACCTCGTTCTTGCGCGAGAACGCCGTAGTGGTGCCCGAGGGCGTCGATCGCGTATGGCTGCGTGCCAAGGTGCGCACCCAGTGGTACGCCTACGAATACTCGTTCGACGGTGAGACCTGGACCGAACTGCCGGTCAGGCTCGACGCGAGGATCCTCTCCGACGACTACGTGAACCAGACGTACGGCGGCTTCTTCACCGGTGCCTTCGTGGGTCTGGCCGCGGTCGACTATTCCGGCTACGGCGAAGTGGCCACCTTTGACCACTTCGACTACCGGGAAATTTCTGGGATGGAAGACTGATAGATGGTCGTTTCGCGGGATGTCTTCCCGCGAAACGACCATATCAATAATCAGTATTGTTTTGGCGCATGATGGCAACGTTTTGCGAAGATATGAGAACGATATGAGCAGTGAAGTATGCAATGAGGTAGGAATGGCTCTGGAATGTTCCGCCCGACGAGCCGACGGCGCGGGACGGTATGTGCGTCTTGATGAATGCGGTCTTGCCGTCGAAGTCGACTGGCACGGAGGAAACGGGTCCCCCGCCGATCCGTGGCGTTGCACGGTAACGGTGCGCAATGACGGCTCCGTTGCGTTCGAAGGGGTCGTTCGCATCGATATCCCGATTCGGGCTGACGGTGAACCGCGGTTCTTCCTGCCAGGGTTCATGTATGGGCGTAATCGTGGAGAGGCGCCGCTGCGAACCGCGACGAAATTTCCCCGGCTTCGTGAACGGAGCGAACTGCCGGCCTCATCATGGTGGATGATTCGAGGAGACAGGCTGTCCAATCCATGTGCATTGGCCGTGACCCGTTCCCGTGTCGTCGGTGTGGTGTCCAGCCCCTATCTGGTTGACCGCGGTGATGGGATGTTGGTCGGACATGAGGCATGTGATGAACTGCCTTTCGTCCAGTATGCGGGATTCAGCTGCATGTTGCCGACGCCTGGAATCGTGCCCTGCGACGACCACGCCTCGGTGGGCGTGACTATCGGCTATGAGAACGCGCCCTGGTTGTTCGTCAGCTCGACGGATATCCGCGAACGTCCTGACTCGGCGGAAGGGCCGATTACACTGGCGCCTGGAGGCGCGGCGATTATGCGCTTGGACGTCGTCGACGCTCCCGCCCGGGATGAACGGGCTATCATACCGGTGCTGGAAACCGTATACCGTCGTTTTCATGAACCGCCGCGTCAGGTCGGCGCTCCCGCTCGGGCTATACGCGACATTGCAGTCGCCGTTGATAGAGACGCGTGGCTGGAGGACGAACACATGTACGCGGGGTTTGTCTTCGACCATCATAGTCCGGGAGATGAGATCATCGAAGGTAAGCCGTATATGTACCGCCGGTTGGGATCGAGTAGTTGGACCAACGGCATGGCCTCCGCGGTACCGATGTTGGCGTCGGCTTGGCGGTTGGGGGACGATGCTATGCGTCGTCACGCCCTCGACGGCATCGAGCATATCATCCAACATTGCATCAACCCGACGAACGGATTGCCCTACACGGCGGTGGAACATGAGCGGTGGAGCAACCGTGGTTGGTGGTTCGACGGACTGTCCAATCCCGGACACAGCGGGTACCTTGTCGGGCAGACGATGTACTCGGCGTTGCGGGCGTGGCAGATCGAACGGCGGTTCGGCGGAATCGATCACTCGGACTGGCTGAAGATCATCGGGAACGTCATTCCCCGATTGGCGGCAGGGCGCAATGCGGTTGGCGAATACCCATTCGTGTTCGATGAGATGGACGGCTCAGGAGCCGAGTACGAATCGTTCGGCGGTGTGTGGTGTCTGGCCGCATCCGCGTATTGGGCTTTGCTGACCGGCGACCACTCGGATCTGGATGGGATGCTCCTATCCGAACGTCATTATCATGACCGGTACGTGGCGCATATGGAATGCTATGGTGCGCCGCTGGATACATCGAAAGCCGTGGATTCCGAAGGTATATTGGGGTATATCAAGGCGGTCGGATGCCTATACGCCATTACCGGAGACGCTATGTATCTTGACCGGATGCGAGAGGCGTTCGCCTATGAATGCAGTTTCCGTTTTTGCTGGAATTCGCCCGTTGGCGTACCGCCTCTGAACGAAGTCGGCTGGTCGAGTTGCGGAGGCAGCGTCACTTCGACCAGTAACGCCCATATCCATCCGATGTCAAGTGTGGCCATCGAGGATATGGTTTATTACCTCCGATATCGGAACGACACATATATCGCGTCGCGTTTGTGCGATGCGGTCGGCTGGAGCTGCCAGACATATAACCTCAAGGATGGTGAGTACGGATATGGGCGGGTCGGCTGGATGTCGGAACGGTTTTGTCACTGCCAGGGGTTTTTGGACGAGAGGTACCCGGATGGAAGCCTGTGCAGCACGTGGCGTTGTCTGATGCCTTGGGCGGCGGGAGCGATCTTGGACGGTCTGACGGGTCTGTACTGGGACGTCATGCCGCATGATGAGTTGCCAACCGTCACCATGGTATCGCGGGCGATGGGTTGCGTCCATGATGAGAAAGGATGAAACAATGGGTGCGGGAGCCATGGGTCATATGGAGACCAGCATGTTCGAACAGTGCGGGTACGGCCGCGAGGCCATCCAGGCCCGGCTGGAACGCAACTGGACCGAGATGTTCGAAGGTCCGGACAAGATCTACTGGGAGAACGACGAGGGCCTTGGCTACGTGATGGACACCGGCAACCACGACGTGCGCACCGAAGGCATGAGCTATGCGATGATGATCGCCGTGCAGTACGACCGCAAGGACGTGTTCGACAAGCTGTGGGGCTGGGTCATGAAGTACATGTTCATGACCGAGGGCTTGCACAAGGGCTACTTCGCCTGGTCCGTGGACCTCAGCGGCGTGCCGAACGCCGACGGCCCGGCCCCCGACGGCGAGGAGTACTTCGCGATGGCGCTGTTCCTGGCCTCCGGGCGCTGGGGCGATGGCGAGGGCGTGTACGAGTACTCCCGCCACGCCCGCTCGATCCTGCATACCTGCGTGCACCGGGGCGAGGATGGCGAGGGCTACCCGATGTGGAATCCGGAGAACCATCTGATCAAGTTCATCCCGGAAACCGAATGGACCGACCCGTCCTACCATTTGCCGCACTTCTATGAGGTGTTCGCACAGCGTGCCGACGAGGCCGACCGCCCGTTCTGGCGCGAGGCCGCTGCCGCCAGCCGTCGGTATCTGGTCACCGCCTGCCATCCGGAAACCGGTATGAACCCCGAATACTCAAACTATGATGGCACGCCGCATGTCGACGAGCGCGACCACTGGCACTTCTATTCCGACGCCTACCGCACCGCCGGCAACATCGGGCTGGACTGCCTGTGGAACGGCGTCGTGCCCGAGCTGTGCGATGCGAATGCGCGTCTGCAGCGTTTCTTCCTCGAACACGACCGCACCTGCGTCTACGCGGTCGACGGCACGTCGGTGGACGAGACCGTGCTGCACCCGGTCGGCTTCATCGCCGCCGCCGCCGAGGGCTCGCTCGCCGCGATGCACTCGCAGGAGCCGGACGCGCTCGATAATGCGATCCGCTGGGTGCGCCTGCTGTGGGACACGCCGATCCGCACCGGCACGCGCCGCTACTACGACAACTTCCTCTACGCGTTCGCGTTCCTCGCGCTCGCGGGCGAATACCGCGTGTGGTGAATATGGCTGAAACAAGGAGTTGGACACAATGAAATCGACATTGCATATCAATCCGTTGTTCGGTGAAGGATGCGTGCTGCAATCCGGCATGCCGGTGAGGATCTGGGGTGGTGGCCGCCCCGGTTCCACGATCGAGGTCTCGGTCGCGGAACGGCGTGCCGATGCCATCGTCGACGCCGATGGCGCGTGGACGGTCACGCTCGAACCGTTGGACGCTGGTGGTCCCTATCGCATGACGGTCAGTGAAACGTCGGAAGCGGCGACGCGGGAATCATTGAGCCATGACGTTTATGCGGGCGAGGTGTTCATTTGCGCCGGACAGTCGAATATGGAATATCAGATGGAATTTCTGCACTGGCGTTATCCGTCCGAATTCACGCGTGAAGCCGACTCGCTGCTGCGACATTGCAAAGTGCCGGTCAGATTCGATTTCCACGGGCCGCGTCATGAATTCGATGAACCGGTACAATGGGTTGGCGCTGCATCGGATACCCTTGATGAGTTCACTGGAATCGGCTACTTTTTTGGACGTATGATTCGGGAATCGTTCGGTGTGCCGGTCGGTCTGCTTAATATCACGCTCGGCGGCTCACCGATCGAATCATGGATGGATGAGGAGACACTCGCTGCATGGCCGAGGATGCTCACTGATCTGGCACCATACCGGAATGATGATGAAGCCCGTGTGCGCAATGAGTCTAGCATTGAGGCCCGCACCCGGTGGCATGAAGATCTGCGTGTGCGAGAAGTCAACCGATGGAATGAGGATGCGGAAACCGGAACCGTGAACCTGCCCGCATTCCTGTCGGATGCCGATCCTCGTCTAGCTGGGTTCCGCGGTGTGATCCGCTTGTGGCGTACGGTTATGTTGCCGACGTATGCGGTTGGACGGCCTGCTGTGCTGCACTTGGGGGCGATGGTTGATTCGGACATCACCTATGTGAATGGTGTTGAAGTGGGGCGGTCCGAGCACCAGTATTTCTCCCGTGACTACGTTGTCCCGGAGAATGTGCTGAAGGCCGGCCCCAACGATGTAGAAGTACGGCTGGTGTGCGAACGCGGCACGGGCCGGTTCACTCCCGGTAAGCGCATGCATCTGGATGTGGGCGATGACTCGTTCGATCTGAGCGGAGCTTGGCGGTACATGATCGGTGCCGAAATCGATGAGGATTGTCCGACGGAAGATTCCCTGCAGTGGAAGCCATTAGGCCTGTACAACGGCATGACCGCGACCTGCGCCGGGTACGGCGCCCGTGCGGTGCTCTGGTATCAGGGTGAATCCAATACTGGTGATGTGGCCGATGAGTATGGGCATATGCTTACGGCGATGATCGGCTGCTGGCGACATGCTTGGGATCAAGAACGATTGCCGTTCCTGATTGTGCAGTTGCCGGTATTTTCAATCGACAATGTCGAGGATGGTGGATGGGCCTTGGTGCGGCAGCATGAATGGCAGGTGTCGAAGACCGTTGATGATGTGGCAACAGTGGTTGCGCTCGATGCCGGTGAATGGAACGACCTGCATCCGTGGAACAAGCGTGTGGTCGCCGAGCGGTTGTTCTATGCGGCCTGCGGTCTTGTCTATGGTAAAAATGACGCACCGAAATCACCTGAGCCGAAGTCCGCGGTGTTGACAGACGGTGAGCTCGTCATCGACTTTGCAGGTGGTCCGTTATACACCTTGGACGGGGACGAACCGCGCGAATTCGAGCTTGTCTGGGAGGACGGCTCCGTGCATGCCGTCTCCGGGCGCGTTGAAGGCGACAAGGTCGTCATTCGTGTGCCCTGGCGTAAGCCGACATCCATCCGATATGCGTGGAGTAATGCGCCCGGTCGTGGTCTACTGTGTTCAGGGAAGGGTATGCCTGTGCCACCGTTCGCCATGCCGATTGAGTAGAGAAGACGCGCCGAAACCGAATGTTCGCCGTTCGACCAAGTCGGGACGTGGCCGAACGACGAACTTGCTATCGGATGTCTTGAGCAATTCCAAGAGGTAGCGGAGCGTATAGAAGTCTGTTGGGCAGAATGATCGGTTCGACGATTTCGCCGTTCGCCGAATCCATTGCGTAACCGAGCCGTTCATGAAAGGAATGAACATATGAGAAACTTCATCTTCCACAATCCCGTCAAGATCTATTTCGGAGAAGGTCAGGTCTCGCATGTGGCCGAGGAGGCCAGGTCTCGCCCCGGTGCCGCGTGCTGCTGGTCTACGGCGGCGGCTCGATCAAGCGCAACGGTGCCTATGACGATGTGACGGCCGCGCTGCGCGAGGCCGGCAACGAGGTCATCGAACTCTCCGGCGTGACCCCGAACCCGCGACTCGACAAGGTCTTCGAAGGCGTGAACCTGGTTCGGGAGCACGGGGTGAACCTGAACCTGGCTGTCGGCGGCGGCTCGGTCATCGACAGCGCCAAGTTCATCTCGCTGGGTTCCGGCCTGGGCGAGGACGAGGACCTCTGGTACGACTACGTCGAAACCGGCAAGCCCGCCCCCGAAAACCTTGTGCCGCTCGGCGTGGTGCTGACCACCGCCGTCACCGGCTCCGAGATGGGCGACGTGGCTGTGCTCACCAACTGGGCCCGCAACCGCAAGCTCGGCTACACATCCTTCCCGCTGACGCCGAAGTTCTCGGTACTCGACCCGACCTATCTGCTCACCCTGCCGGCTGAACAGACCACCTACGGATTCGTGGACATGTTCTGCCACACCTGCGAACAATATTTCTCGCTACCCAGCGACGACAATCTCTCCGACGAGATGGCCGAGGCCATCCAACGGCATATCCTGCGCTCCTGGCGCGCCTGCCGTCGCCATCCGCGCAGTTATGAGGCCCGTAGCAATGCGATGTGGGATTCCACGTTCGCGCTCAACCGCGTCATCTCGCGCGGCAAGGAGGAGGATTGGGTCACGCACGGCATCGAGCATGCGCTCTCCGCCTACTTCGACATCTCGCACGGCGCCGGCCTGGCCGTGGTCCATCCGCACTGGATGAAGTACGTCTACACCTCACGCCCCGAAGCCACCGCACGCTTCGCCCGCTGGGCGGTGAACGTGTGGGGCGTGGACTCGACCGGCAAATCCGAGCGCGAGGTGGCCGAGGAGGGTATCGAGCACTACGTCGACTTTCTGCGTCTGGTCGGTGCCCCGCTCACCCTGTCCGAGGTCGGCATTCCAGCCGATCCGGCCACGCTGGACAAGCTCGCCGACCATGCCGGCGACGTCGGCGGCTCCTACCGCCGCATCACCCGCGACGACGCGCGCGCCATCCTCGCCTTGTGCGTGACACCGGTCGTGTTCTGAGGATGTATCAAGGTGTATCGAGGGATGGAGGCGCCGAAGACTTGATATCCACACCTGCCGTATACACGTCTATGACCACACATTTTGCCCTCCACCTGTACATCGACACGCAGCCACCACGGTGTACAGGGATGGCAAGCCGTACATGGATGTGCGATGAAAGGCGGCATCTCCGCTTCGGTGGCGGGGCAGGCTTTCATCGCCACCGAAGCCGTTGTCGGTCACATGATTCGGCATATGCTAATGTCGAGCGGCCTTATTACCCTGCTCTCGGCGGGGTGCGGAAGTCCTTGAAGCGTTGGATTGCGCTTCCATACCATTCCGCGGCGGAATCGGACTTGGCATAACGGTTTGGTTTCGCCGTTTTGCTATGGTATCTCGGCTGTGGCATGGTACGGGGCACCGTTATCAGGTGCTATGGTGTTCCGTATCGGGATCGGGTGGTACGGAACACCAATCGCCGAGTGTTGCAGAACCTGTACCGCAAAGGGGCGGCCTTCCGGTTGTGATTTCGATCGTGAACAGCCTTGTCGCCCCGATGGGAGGCGTCACCGTTGGTGGCCGCATATTATCGGGGCGTCAACCGCGTGCGAACAGCGTCAACTTGGCGAAGAGGTCCTCGAGAATGAATCGACTGTCAATGCTGTCGTAGATGCGTATCGTTGGGCGAGACGGTATGAAAGCAGTGGAGCTGTCCGGCTTGACCAATGGTGCCGGCGCGTAATGGAATTCGCCGCAATCATGCTTCATCGCCAAGCCGACGGCGGGCGAATCTCCCAATGACCAGCTTTCTCCCGAAGTCCAGAACGCGAAATCACTGTCATTGTATTTCACGAGATTGTCGAACAGGAACTCGCCGATAGCGCCCGCATCGGCAAGCTTACATTGTAGTTCGGCAATGCTCACATTCATCGTACGGTAGACCTGATAAGGCACCAGCCAGAGATTCGCACCACTGGTCAGCACCAGATTGGCGCCTTCCACGTCGTTGCCGGAGTTGAATTCGCGAATGGCTTCCTCATCGTTGCCGGGAAGCTGCGTGCCGATCCAGATGATGGTCATCCGGCTGACGATTTCCGGGTGCAGCTTGATGGCGGCGGCCACGTTGGTGATGGCGCCGAGGCACAGTACGAACAGCGGATGGGTATCGGCGCTCAGAGCTTCGTCGAGAATCGCGCGCGAAGCGGGGGAGAGGTCCTCATCAGAGGCGAGGTGCAGCCCCGCCAGCGGCGTGCGGGCGCCTTCGAGCACCGGTACATCGGAGTTCAGCAGTTGAACAACCGTGGACGCGGTGCGGAAGCTGCGTTCCATACTGCCCGCTTCGTTGAAATGCTCGGCGCAAATCGCCTTGACCATGAACTTCGGTGTCAGCAACGCCTGAGCGATAGCGAACGGGTCGTCGGCCTCGCAATCGGCGTCGGTGTCGATGATGACACGAATCTGCTTATCATCACGGACTGTGAAATGAAAAGTCATCAATGTTCCTTTCCTGATGGTGATATGCGATGAGGCTGCTGGCCCTCGTCGTTCCGACAACCTCATCGTGTGACTTTATCAACCGCGCCAGCGCACGTACTGCTCGTACACCTGCGGGGTTGGTTCGCCGGTCAGTGTGGTCTCGACTTTGACCGGCCACGTCGGCGGTTCGGTCTCGCCGGACAGCACCCAAGCGGCCTGACGGGCCGCGCCGATCGCCACGTACTCGTCGGTTTCTGGCAGTTCGACGTCCATGCCGAGGATCGCGGGGGCCAGCGCGCGCACGGCCGCGAACTTGGTTCCGCCGCCGATCAGCAGGATGCGCTTGACGTCCACGCCCAGACCCTTGACCAGTTCAAGGCAGTCGCGCTGCGAGCACAGCAGACCCTCCACGAACGCGCGGGCGATGTTCTCTCGCCTGGTGTTCGCCAACGTCATGCCGTACAGCGCCGCCGTGGCGTCCGGACGGTTCGGGGTGCGCTCGCCGTCGAAGTACGGCACCAGCGTGATGCCGCCGGCACCCGGTTCCGCGGCCGCGGCCAGTTCGGCCAGTTCGTCGTAGTCCACGCCGAGTGCGGCGCGTCCGGCATCGGAGATGCGCGAACCGTTGATCGTGCAGGCCAGCGGCAGCCAATGTCCGGTGCAGTCGGCGAATCCGGTCACCGAAGCGGTCATGTCGTAGGCGGGCACGGGGGAGATGGCCGCGGCCACGCCCGAGGTGCCCAGCGAGATGCTCACGTCGCCCACACCCATGCTCAGGCCCAGCGACGCCATGGCGTTGTCGCCGCCGCCGGGGCCGATCGGGCAGCCGCCCTCCACGTCCTTGCCGGCGATGGCCGGATCGGCCACGTCGCCGGTCTCGGTCGGGCCGAGCACGCGCGGCAGCACGATGCCGGCGATATCCTCTTCGCCGCGTCCCAGCGCCATCGCGAGCAGGTCACGGCGGTATTCGTTGGCGGTCGCATCGAAGTACGCGGTGCCGGAGGCGTCGGAACGGTCGGTGAACAGCGCATCCAGGTTCGCCTTCATCTCCTCGGCGGTCGCGTCCTCGCCCAGAGGGCCGTGGCCGGCGATGCGCCAGCTCAGCCAGTCGTGCGGCAGGCAGATCGCGGCGATGCGTGCGGCGTTCTCCGGTTCATTCGCGGCGACCCACGCCACCTTGGTGATCGTCAACGAGGCGACCAGCGAGGAGCCGACGGCCTTGACCCAGCGCTGGCGGCCGCGCATCGCCGGATCGTCGGACAGGTCGTCCTCGCTGCCGTCGGCGGCCTTCTCGGCCTCGCCCAGACAGGCGATGAGCACGTCGGCGTTCGTAGCGGAACGGGTGTCGTTCCACAGCAGTGCGTCACGGATCACGCGGCCATGGTCGTCGAGCAGTACCATGCCGTGCTGCTGGCCGCCGACCGCCAGCGCGGCCACGTCGTCGAGCCTGCCGGCCTGTTCCGCGGCCTCCTGGAACGCCTGCCACCAGGCATCGGGGTTCACGCTGGTGCCGTCGGGGTGCTTGGCCTGCCCGAAACGGACCATCTCGCCGGTCTCGGCGTCGGTGACGCGCACCTTGGTCGACTGGGTGGACGTGTCCACGCCGGCCACCAGAACTCTGCTCATTGTGCCTCCTTGCAACATGCCGCCAAAAAACGTCGGGCTGATGGCGTTTGGCCGAATACGGTCGCCATTATACGCAAATAGTTTGACGAATGAACTATACTGGTGTGTGTACCATTTTCACAATGTTGTGGGAGGCACGCCGGAGGCGATGAAGCACCAGAACACATAGAGGAGAGCTACGTCATGACTACGCTGCGCAGAATCAACCAGGACGATCTACGCAACCACAATCTTTCGGTGGTCATCAGCACGCTGCTGCGCGCCGCCGAACCGATGAGCCGCGCCGAACTGGCCAAACAGACGGGACTGACCAAGGCGACCATGTCCCTGCTGGTTTCCATGCTTGTCGACAACGGCGTCGTGCGCGAGGGGACGCCGAGCGTACAATCCTCCTATGGGCGCCCCAGCACGCCGCTGCTCATCGTCGGAGGCCGATACTGCGGCATCGGTCTGCAGGTGAATACGGACGGCTACGGCACCATCGTGCTCGACCTGGACGGCACGGTGGTCGCGGAACGCTGGGTCGATGCGGATATGTCCGACGTGGACGCCGACGACATCTTCTCCGAACTGAACGCCCTGTCACTTGAGCAGGAACGGCTGCTGGCCGACCGCGGATACACCGTGACGGGTACCGGACTGACATTGCCCGGTCTGGTCACGGATGACATGAGGCTCCTCATGGCCCGCAACCTGGGATGGGAACAGTTGGATCTCAAGCGGTTCGACGTGGTGCGGCGGCTGGATGCGACTGCGGGCAACGAGGCGAATATGGCGGCGCTCGCGCAGATTCCCGGATGCGCCATGCACCGTGAGGACGACGGCATCGTGGAACCCAACGCCTCATTCATCTACCTGTCCACGGACGTCGGCATCGGCGGCGCGGTGGTCCGTGGCGGACATGTGGAGATCGGCGACCATGGATTCGGCGGGGAACTCGGCCACGTGTCGGTGGAGCTGCGGGGACCGGTGTGCCGGTGTGGGCGGCGGGGGTGCCTGGAGACCTATGCCGGCCGCAGGGCGATGGTGGAGTCCGCAGGCATCGCCAGCGGGTCGGCGGCCGCACGGCGCGAGTCGATCAACGAGCTGATCGAACGGTGGCGTGACGGGGACGTCAAGGCCGCGGCGGTGGACAAGGCCATCGAGGCCATGGTCTCCGCCATCGCGTCGGCGATCAACATCTGCGACGTCGATACGGTGATGCTGGGCGGCGTATGGTCGCAGTTCGGGCCGGAGATCGCCTCGCATATGCAGGGCATGATGCGGCGCCAGGTGCTTGGATACCCCGAGGTGCGCGCCAAGGTGCTGATGGCCGACGTGACGTCCAAACCGGCGTTGATCGGTTCGGCCGCCATCGGTCTGCGCCGCTTCATCGACAATCCGATGCGGTTCGTCTCGACCGACTGACGGTCCGCACACGGATGCACGCGTGTTCCAACCTAGGCCTATAACGTCGGGGGCGCGGCAAGAGGAGCCGCCTGATACAGTGGCACGTGGCGATTCCGCCTGGGCTGCGCAGGTCAAGGATCGTCCGCGGGGCCTCCCCGTGTTCATGCCGTGCGCAGCCAACAGGGAACAGGAGCATCCCATAGCCGAACATCCTCAACAACCGAATCATCACACCATGCCCGCCGTAGGGAAAACGTCGGACATGGCCGACACGTCGGCACGGAGGGATGCCTCCGGTCCCGCCGGATTGTCGTCCCCATCCTCCGGCGGCCGGGCCGCGGACCGTCGTTGGCGCTGGAGGATGGGGACGACATCGCCGTGGGCGCCGCGTTGGGCGTGGCCTGCGGACTGGTGTTCTGGCTGTTCAACTTCGCCTACGCATGGCTGTCCCCGATCATCGGCGGCATCCTGCCCGGACTGGCCAGCATCCTGTACCCGCTGTGGTATTTCTCCGGCACGTTGGCCGTCATCATCCTGCGTAAGCCCGGAGCCGCGGTCTATGTGAACCTGGTGGGCAGCGCGGCCGAGATGCTGCTGGGCAACCAGTTCTCGTTCGGGTTCGCGTCCGCGGCGCTGCAGGGCGTGTTCGCCGAACTGCCGTTCGCACTCACCCGGTACCGCGTGTTCAACCTGCCGATCTCCATGACGTCCGGCGCCTTGGTGGCCTTGGAATACGGCGTGTACCTGATGCTGTTCCGGTATCAGGGCGTATCGTTCCTCAGCCCCCGCGGCGTCATCCATATGATCAGTGAATTGGTCGGCGGCGTGCTGATCGCCGGCCTGATGAGCTGGTATCTGTACAGGGCCATCGCCGCCACCGGGGCGTTGGATCGTTTCGCTTCCGGACGGGCGCGGCGCGACGATGCCGACCGTCGCGGGTGACCGCTGTCTCCGGTCGGCGGTTGTCAGGATGCCGCCCGTTGACGAGCATCCGGGCAAACGCCCAGCGGTTTGCTTAGACTATAGGGGCCGGCCACGAACCGGCGTGGGGCTGTAGCTCAGTCGGTTAGAGCATCGGACTCATAATCCGCCGGTCACTTGTCCGATCAGCACCACCAGCACCGTCAGCCCGGTGCCGAGTTGCGGCGACAGCCAGGAGGTCATCAGCACCACAACGGCGCCGAGCAGGCCCCCGATCCACATCCACGGCGGATTATGCCCGCGGATCGCCTTACCGAGATCGAGGCCATGGTCACGGAACACGACCACGGCGCACAGCAGCACAAATCCCAGGATGAACGAGACGACCGACGCCTTGATCGGCGATCCGAGCGCCGTACCCAGTCGTCCCAGCATGGCGGCTTGCACCGCCAACGACATGCCGCAGAGTATGCCCAGTCCACGCCATAGCCAGATGCTTGGCGAGCGGGTTCGGTTCGTGGAGCGGCCGTCCGCAGGGGGGTCGCAACGTGTCCGCGGACAGCATTGCGGGGGGTGCGCACCGCTCCGTGCCGCGAGCCGGACGGGTTCGGACCGCCGAACAGCGTCTTGGCGTCGGCGGCGGCGACCGCCAGCAGCACGCTGAGGACTGCCAGCACCAGTCCGGCTGCGCGTGCCATGGTCATCGGATGGCGAGGGTTGCCCAGCCAGCCGAACTGGTCGATGAGCAGTCCCATCGTGATTTGCCCCAGCACCGGCATGAGCACGGTCTGCAGACTGCCGAGCCTGGGCAGCGGCAGGATGTTCCCGGTCATGAAGATCACGCCGAAGAGCCCGGCGAACCACATCCACCAGGGGCCGTGGAGCGCCGACTCAGGTACCAGCGGGTACGGTCCGAGCAGCAGTGCCGCAATCGTTGTGGCTGCCAATCCCACGGTGAATGACACCAGCGACGCGCGGAACGGTGTGCCCAACGTTCCGCGCAGTCGCGCGTTGACGACGGTCTGCAACGGCGTGACGATTCCGGTGAGCACTCCCAGCGCGGCAAGCAGCATATGATCCCCTTTCGTCTCGGCGACATTGTACTCACGACGCCGATTTCGGGGGGGGCAGCTGTGCGCTGGGACGCGGCGGTTCGGATTGGGAGGGAAGGCATGCATGGCTTCGCGGGTGATGCGGGAAGATGCAGGAAGATGCGGGAAAAGCGGGGGATACGAGCAAATATTAAGCAATTGATGTCTGGGTGTCCGGTTTGTCGAGACGTCTGCTTTTCATAGGTTCCCGGCCTGGCCCCGCCTGGGGGGTGGACAGTGCCGCAAAACGCAGGCACCAAGATACGGAAGAAGAGGAGTCGTACCATATGAACAACATGCCGCAGCGTTTGGTGTTCTTCGCCCTGGGCGTCGTCATCAACTCGTTCGGTGTGGCACTGATCACGTTGGGCAATCTGGGCACCTCGGCCATCTCCAGCGTGCCGTACGTGTGCAGCCTGCAGTTCCCCATGTTCAGCTTCGGCGTGACCACATTCATCTGGAACATCCTGCTGATTCTGGTTCAGGTCGTGCTGCTGCGCCGCGACTTCAAGCCCTCCCAGTTCCTGTAGATCATGGTCAACGTGCTGTTCAGCGCCATGATCGACGTAAGCATGGCCATCCTCGGTGTTCTGCACCCCACCATGCTGTGGGGGCAGTTCCTGTGCATCGGCTTAGGCTGCGTGGCGATCGTCATCGAGCTGGCGCCGAACGTGGTGGTGGTGCCCGGCGAAGGCGTGGTCCGTGCCATCGCCAAGGTCAGCGGCGTGCGCGTGGGCACGGTGAAGGCCGTGTTCGACATCACGCTGATCATCATCGCCGCGGTGCTGTCATTGATCTTCTTCCACGGGTTGCGCGGCGTCGGCATCGGCACGGTGATTTCCGCGGTGTTGGTTGGGCCAATCATCAACATCGTCAATCGCGTCTTCACCTTCCAGCACCGCATCCAGGCGCTGGCCTTGTCCCGCGACGGGCGTTGACGCCTGCCCGTCCGGTCGCCACAGGGCCGGGAATGGTGACGCGGAACCGATCGAGCGAATTGTCGATGCGCACCGGTTCGCGCGCCTCGTTCCTTAGCGCGGCGCCGATGCGCAGGTATCCGGTGCCGTCGTCGTGCAGCACGGTGCCGCCGTCCGGATACGGGGTGGACCGCAGCAGCGAGAACAGGAATGCGTTGCGCGTGGACGTTGACGCCTCATGGGTGAGCCGCTGTTTGGAGACCGCGCCGAACAGGCCGCCCAGGTTCGAGACCTCGATTCGGTCGGTGAACACGTCCACATGCACGGGCGTGCCGAGCACGTCCGGGGAGTAGTCGCGGTGGGTCAACGCGTTGGCGATGGCCTCGCGCAGCACCAGTTGCGGATACATCGGCGGCTGTGGCGACTGTGATGGTTGCGTGCCGGAATCGGCGCCGCCTGGGCCGGACGTCCATACCATCAGCGAGGCGACCGCGTCATCGATCATGATCGGGATCGGGCCGGTGATGGTTTCGGAGGCGACGAGCCGTGCGTCGCCGGTGAACACGTCGTCGCGTGAGGTACCGGGGTAGACGGCGATGGTGACGTTGAGCCGGGAAAGAACTTCTGCGGATACCGGCCGACGGCCAATAGTCCCGCAAGCGTGGGACGCGGCACGGATGCGATCCGGGTCTCCTCGTCCGTGTCGGTGTCCGCGCCGATATCCGTGTCGTCTTCCCTGGACGCGGTTCCCGCCGGGTCGCAATCCGCGGCATGTTTCGCGGCATGTTTCACGGTGTCGTCCGCGGGGTGGCCGGTTGGCATGCGTCTCAGGATGCGCAGGTCCAGCATCATGTCCATGTCGGAACGCTCCGCAAAGACATGCGGATGGCGGTCGCGCTCGCATTCGAGCAGCGCGTGGACGAGCGTGGGATTCAAGTCGTCGAGCGTGGCCTCTGGCACGACCGCGATGTCGTGCTCCGGCTGGCGTTGCTCATCAAGCAGACGATCGACCTCGTAGGAGGTCATCTTGCGGTCGCCGTCGCCGGTGCGGATGAAGGAGCCGTCGTACGGGCCGACCGAGGAGACGAAGCAGGGCTTCTCCCGCGGCAGCATCTCGTCGATGACGGCGAACACCAAATTCGCGCCCTCGAACGGGCAGGTCACGATCACGGGCCGGACCACGGGCGTGAGCTTCTCGCAGGCCTGGCTCAACGCCTCCTGCATGGCGCGGGCGTCGAAGCCCTCGACCGGCGTGAACCCCGCCTTCTCGCTCAGCCCAGGATGATGTACCCGCCGTTGCCGTTGGAGAACGCGGACAGCGTCTCGGTGATGGTCGAGCTGATTCTGCGTTTGCACTCCTTAACCTCGCATTGCTGCGTGTCGTTGCCGATGACGCGCAGCAATGCGATGAGCTCGGTCATCTTGGCCGTGTAGTCGTCGTTGTCCATCGCGCCTCCGGGAGTGTGCCGTTGCCACCTGGTGACGTCTGTACTCCGGCCGCCGCGGGCTCCTGCCACTATCCTATGCCGGCGGCGGCATATGCGTGGCGATGACTTGCGCGGGATCGGTGCCGTCCATGAGTCGGATATGGTGGGGCCCGCGACGGGATCGTTCCCCGTCGCGGGCCCCACCGTTACCGTATGGTCGCGTGGTTCGCGGGAATCAGAGCACCGCGTCCATCGCCTGCTTGAGATCGGCGATGATGTCGTCGGCGTTCTCGATGCCGCAGCTCAGACGCACCAGATCGATGCCGACGCCGGCCTCCGCCAGCTGCTCCTCGGTGAGCTGGCGATGCGTGGTGCCGGCCGGATACAGCGTGCAGCTGCGCGCATCGGCCACATGCGTGGCGATGGACACCATCTTCAGATGGTCGAGGAACGCGGAGACCTTCTCGCGGCCGTCCGGCACGCCGAAGGAGATCACACCGCAGGTGCCGTTCGGCATGTACTTCTCCGCCAGCGCATGGTACTTGTCCGTTTCGAGGCCCGGGAAGCTCACCCAGCTGACGCGCGGATCGGCGTCGAGCCACTTGGCCACGGCCAGTGCGTTCGCGCAGTGGCGCTCCATGCGCACGCCGAGGGATTCCAGATGCATGCCCATGATCCACGAATTGATTGGCGCCGGAGTGGAGCCGAAGTCGCGCATGAGCTGCGCGGTGGCCTTGGTGATGTATGCGGCCTTGCCGAATTCCTTCGCGTAGGTGACGCCATGGTAGGAGTCGTCCGGAGTGGTGAGGCCCGGGAATTTCTCCGCATGGGCCATCCAGTCGAAATTGCCGGAATCGACGATCGCGCCGCCCACGCAGGATCCGTGGCCGTCCATGTACTTGGTGGTGGCGTGCGTGACGATGTCCACGCCGTACTGGAACGGACGGCAGTTGATCGGCGTTGGGAAGGTGTTGTCGACGATCAGTGGCACGCCGTGACGATGCGCTGCGTTCGCGAACTTCTCGAAGTCGAGCACGATAAGCGCCGGATTGGAGATGGACTCGCCGAACACGGCCTTGGTGTTCGGCTGGAACGCGGCCTCAAGTTCCTCTTCGGTGCAGTCCGGGCTGACGAAGGTGCATTCGACGCCCATCTTGCGCATGGTCACGTTGATGAGGTTGAACGTGCCGCCGTAGATGGCGGAGGAGGCGACGATGTGGTCGCCGTTGTTGCAGATGTTGAACAGCGCGAAGAAGTTCGCCGCCTGGCCGGACGAGGTGAGCATCGCGGCCGCGCCGCCTTCCAGCTCGCAGATCTTCGCGGCGACGGTGTCGTTGGTCGGATTCTGCAGGCGGGTGTAGAAGTAGCCGGATTCGGACAGGTCGAACAGTCGGCTCATCTGTTCGCTCGACTGGTATTTGAAGGTCGTGGCCTGGATGATTGGGGGAGTGCGGGATTCTCCATTGCCCGGCTGATAGCCTCCCTGCACGCAGATGGTGTCGACGTTTTCGCTCATATGTTCCTTCTTTCGATTCCGCGCTTCCGTGCGCCGCGCAGGTGTTGCGCCGCGATGCGAACAAACAAACACACTGTATCACTGCATTGATAAATGGCTTGATTCCAATGGAAACGCCGTATAGTTTAACGAATTGACAAACTTAAGTAATTCAATTTATTATGTAGACCAAGACGGGCGGAAAGCCCGCTGCGAAATAAAGCTTTACGTAAGTAAACCAAGCAAAGGAGCATTCCATGGGTCTGTGGGATATCGATAAGATTCCGTACGTCGGTCGCGAAAAGGGGCCGCAGGAGGGTCTTGCTTTCCATTACTACGACGCCGACAAGGTTGTTGCCGGCAAGAAGATGAAGGACTGGCTGCGTTTCGGCGTCGCATGGTGGCACACCTTCGACCAGGAGCTGGTCGACCCGTTCGGCACCGGCACCGCCCAGCGTCCGTGGTACGGCAAGTATTCCGATCCGGAGGACGAGGCCCTGGCCAAGGTCGACTACGCCTTCGAGTTCTTCCAGAAGCTCGGCGTCGAGTACTTCTGCTTCCATGATCGCGACATCGCTCCGGAAGGCGACACCCTGCGCGAGACCGACAAGAACCTGGACAAGGTCGTCGACAAGATCGAAGAGAACATGAAGTCCACCGGCATCAAGCTGCTGTGGAACACCTCCTCCCTGTTCACCAACCCGCGCTTCGTCTCCGGCGCCTCCACCTCCCCGTTCGCCGACATCTACGCGTACGCCGGCGGCCAGCTGAAGCACTCCCTGGAGATCGCCAAGCGCCTTGGTGCCGAGAACTACGTGTTCTGGGGCGGCCGTGAAGGCTACGAGAACCTGTGGAACACCCAGATGAAGCGCGAGCAGGAGCACATGGCCAAGTTCTTCCACATGTGCCATGACTACGCGAAGGAAATCGGTCTGGACGCCCAGTTCCTGATCGAGCCGAAGGCCAAGGAACCGACGATGTTCCAGTACGACTTCGATGCCGCAACCGCCATCAACTTCCTGCGCACCTATGATCTGATGGACGTCTTCAAGCTGAACCTGGAAGGCAACCACGCCAACCTGGCCGGCCACACCTACCAGCACGAGATCCGCACCGCCCGCGAGGCCGGTGTGCTCGGCTCCCTGGACGCCAACCAGGGCGACAAGCTCATCGGCTGGGATATGGATGAGTTCCCGACCGACCTGTACGAGACCTCCACCGTCATGTGGGAAGTCCTCGCCGAAGGCCAGATCGGCCCTCACGGTGGTCTGAACTTCGACGCCAAGCCGCGTCGTACCTCCTTCACCGCCGAGGATCTGTTCCGTTCCCACATCGCCGGCATGGATTCCTTCGCAGCAGGCCTCCTGGTCGCCGCCAAGATGCACGAGGACAAGGTCATCGAGAACCTGCAGGCCGAGCGCTACAGCTCCTTCGATTCCGGCATCGGCGCAACCGTTGAGAACGGCACCGCCTCCCTGGCTTCCCTCGAGGAGTACGCTCTGGACATTCCGCAGGCCAAGCTCATCGAAGCCACCAAGTCCGATCACCTCGAGTCCGTCAAGGCCACGATCAACAACTACATGATCGACGCCCTGGCCGAGGCGTGAGCCGAAAACCCACCAGGGTTTTAGGTAGCCTCGGGCGAAGTCCGAGACGGTAGTCGAGGGCGAGCAATGACTGGGCGCGTAGCGTTCCGGAATTGCAGGACCGAGGCGTGAGCCGAATAAGGAGTTTCCGTTAGGACTCCTGATTCATCGCTGGATCAAACAGTGGGGCTCGACTGCGACAGAGCCGGATGTGGTGTGCCGAAGCGTCGGTGTTCCGGCACACCACTCATCTTTCCTTCCTCCTTCCTTAAATTTCCTTCGCACGCAAGTCGTTTGCCGGCTAGATCGCCGGTGAGCGGCTTGTTTGCGTTGTTAGACCAAGCGAAAATTTCGATTATTCGCAATGATGTGATGTATCCAAACGTTCCCGAATGAGGCGTACTTATGACCACAACGATTACCATCGCCAATCCCATTCTTCACGGAATGCATCCTGATCCGAGTTGGATTTGGGATGATGATCTTCGGCAAATCGTGCTTGTGACCTCCACCTTCGAACTGGTTCCAGGCTTGCCTATTTACGTTTCCAGGGATATGGCCCACTGGAAACACGTGTCGGATGCCATAGATGAGGAGTTGGCAAGACGTTTGCTCATTCCTTTCGTGGATGACTCGGGTGGCGTCTATGCGCCGACGCTGCGTAGGATTCGTGGCAAATACGTGATTGCCTGCACCATCGCTCGCATCAATGGACGCAAAGCCATCGCGGAAGGATGCTCCCAGGCCGAATTGGATGCGGCCCAGGCGGCGGAAGGCAACTTCGTTCTTGAGTCGGACTCGATCGACGGACCTTGGCGTGGGCCGTTCTGGATCGAGGGCGCCGAAGGCATCGATCCAGACATATTCGAGGATGAGGACGGCAATGTGTACTGGACCCAAACCCGCCCTGCGGTCAACCCGCAATGGGAGGGACAAACTGAGGTCTGGACTCGACGCATCAATCCGAAGACCTGGACCTTTGTCAATGATGGGCGTCCGGCGGGAACGGGCAAGACGGTACTCTGGCGTGGATACGGTGTGGAGGCGGTATGGGCTGAAGCGCCGCATCTCTATCGCGTGGGCGACTATGTGTATTTGATGACCGCTGAGGGCGGCACCAGTTTCGAACACAGTGAGATGGCCATGCGCATATATGCGCCGCATGGTCTGCTTCAGGCGTTTGACGTATACGAGCGGGAAGCGTCTGAAGCGGGGGAACGTATTCCGCAGATCCGTGACGGGGAGCGCTGCTATCTGGGCGTTGCGGTTCGTGCCTTCCATGCGGATAAGAAGAATCCGATTCTCACCCATCGGCATCTGGGCCTATCGGAATCGTTGCAATGCGTGGGGCATGCGGATTTGATGTTTCATCCGGAGCTGGGCTGGTGGATGGTGTGTCTTGGTGTGCGGGAGACGCGGGGAAAGAACGACGGTGAGTTGTTGAGCTATCTGGGGAGGGAGAGCTTCGTCACCCCTGTCTCTTGGGAGCATAATCCAGCCGATTGGAAGTTGGATGGTGCCGGTGCGTCATCCATTCATGAGGGTGATCCCGGATGGCCGGTAACTTGTGCTGGACTTGGTCGGCTGGCCGACGAGATTACGGTTACCGTCAATGATGAAGGTGGCATTGCCATTGAGCCTAGGATTAAGTCCTCGTTCTCAGGCGATATGGAACCTGTTCTGGTGAATGTGGCGGATGATTCGACGAATGGTATGGTGGTGCGCGACGAACGCGATATCAGCTACCGCATGATAGCGAAATTGCCGACGCTCATGCCGATCCCCATGACCGGTTCTTTGGTGGTCCGGCAGAATTCCACGCATTACGCGGTGTTTTCGATGCGTGGCGCGGATGTGCTCTACGAGACGGTGAATGGAGATGATTCGCAAGCCGGTTCCGTTGCCGCCCTGCGGGCTGATGGCACACGTCCGGCGGTGCTTTTCGGTGACAACCACTTGTTGGTCATCGTGGCTGAAGGGCTTGATCCGGCTGATTCCTCGGCTTTCGTGAGTCGAGGGCAGGTACTGCTCAGTATTGACGCTCGTTTCCTTAGCACCGAATGGGCCGGTGGATTCGTCGGTTGCATGGCTGGTTTCATGGCATAGAATCTGAGGAGTTTGAAAGGATGGTTCGTTACTGGTACTTCGGAGGACCATCCTTGGGGCGGGTCGGAACCGGAAGGCTAGGGGCGTGTGGCGTTTCTTCCTCCGGTTGCGCATGCGCGGTTTGTCTTGCTGGTCACCCTTCAAGTTGCTGTGTGCTGTTGCGCATCACCAGGGATGTTGACATGATGATGTGCGGTTGAAGCACGTCATCGGTGGACAGTGCTTCGACCAGCATGCGTACGGCGGCTCTTGCCATATCTTGAAGTGGCTGTCGCACGGTAGTCAGGGCCGGGCCAAGGAACGCGGCGGTCTGCACGTCGTCGAATCCGACCACGGATAGATCCTCCGGAATACGTAACCCCAATTGCCTTGCCGCCTCGTAGACGCCCATGGCCTGCAGATCGCTGCCCGCGAAGATTGCGGTTGGACGATTCGGCCTTTCCAGAAGTGAGATGGCCTGCGCGTAACCGCCGGAAGTGCTGAAATCGCCTTCGGTGATGAGTTCGGGGTCGGCTTCGATTCCATGTTCTGCAAGCGCTGACGTGTATCCGTCCAGCCGTGCCTTGGAGCACATCATCTCCTCCGGTCCGGTGATGATGCCTATGTTGGTATGTCCGAGTGCGAGCAGGTGCCGGGTGGCGATCACGCCTCCGGTCCAGTTGTCCGCTTGCACTGACAGCGTGTCTGGGTCTGGGTTGCCGAATGGGTCGAACAAGACGAAGGGGATGCCTCTGGAATGCAGCTTGTCTCGTTCGATGCGTGTCAGGTTCGAGAAGACGAGGATGGCGCCATCCGCCTGTCTGCGCAGCATGTTGTCTATCCAAGACGAATCCGGGTGCTGCCGGTTGCCTCCTTCGGTGGTGATGACGCTTAGATCATGCAGTTTGGCTTCGCGGATGGCGCCACGTAACACTTCGAGAGCCCAGACGTTGTCGAAATCCTGGAACACGATTTCAATGATTCGTTGGCTTTTCGCGCTGGTCGCTTTACGGGAGTATCCATATCGTTTCAACACCGCGTTGATGGATTGTCGAGTCGCTTCGGAAACGTCGGCCCTGCCGTTGAGTGCTTTGGACACGGTGGAGAGCGAATAGCCGGTTTCCTTGGCGATATCGGACAATCGCACCGAGGTTTTCTTTGTCGTATTGCGCATGAGGCACCCCTTCTTTATTCTTATCATATCCGAAAATGCAAACGAAAGTTTCGTTTTGTGATTTTCGAAAGTTTCGACATGTCGATAATGCTTTAAAGCGTTGAAATCTCAATGGAAATAATTAGTTCTATGATTTTACTAAAAACTTGACTTTGTATGAATTGTTTAGATAACCTATGGTTACAACGAAAACGAAATGGAAACTTTCGAAAAGGAATCAACGGTTGATTCCTTCATCGGACATGGAACACAAGGCAGTATCCGCTACAGCCGCGTTTCCCCGATACGATCCACTCGAAGGAGTCCTTCCGTCGTTGCCATCATTTCGCCGATGATAATTTGGTTAATAAGGAGAAGACAATGAAGTTCAAGACCATTGCGGCCGCGGCTCTTGCAGTGGCGACCATGCTAGGTATGGGCGCTTGTGGTTCCAGCACTGGTGCCAAAGACGATAAGACCATTACGTTCTGGCATAACTCAACAGCTGGTGACGGCAAGCAGTATTGGGAGGATGTGGCCAAAGCGTTCGAGAAGAAGACCGGTGTCAAGGTCCAGATCCAAGCCATCCAAAACGAGGATTTCGAAGGCAAGCTGACCACCGCTATGCAGGATCCCGCCTCCGGCCCGGATGTGTACATGACCCTTGGTGGAGCCAAGACCAAGGACATGATTGACGCCGGACAGGCCATGGACCTCACTGATAAGATCAGTGACACCGTCAAGAAGCAGATGTCTTCTGCGCTGGAGTCCATGACCTATGACGGCAAGGTCTATGGTGTTCCAGTCACTGTGCAGCCTGGTGGCATCTGGTATTCCAAGGATCTGTTCAAGCAGGCTGGCATCGATGCCGCGCCGACCACCTTCAGCGAGCTGAAGACCGATGTACAGAAGCTGCGTAGCGCTGGCATCGAGCCAATCGCCCTCGGCGGCAAGGACGCTTGGCCGGCCGGTCACTGGTACTACTGGCTGTCCCTGCGTGAGTGCTCCCCGAAGGCCTACGCCAAGGGCGTCAATGACAAAGACTTCTCCGATTCCTGCTGGACCAAAGCTGGCGACGACCTAAAGGATCTGTTGGACTCGAACGCCTTCAATGAAGGATTCCTCACCACCACAGCCCAGCAGGGCGCAAGTTCCTCAGCCGGTCTGCTGGCCAACCATAAGGCCGCGATGGAACTTATGGGTACTTGGGAGCCTGGCGTAGTCAAAGATCTGACTCCGGACAAGAAGCCGATGGCTGATCTTGGCTTCTTCGCCTTCCCGACCGTTGATGGCGGCAAAGGCAAGGAAGGTGCTCTGATGGGCGCCGTGACCGGCTTCTCCGTCAATCCGAAAGCGCCTCAGGCCGCTACCGATTTCGTCAACTTCATGGCCGAAAAAGACAACCAGGAAGGGTATGCCACGGCGTTCAGCACCATTCCTGCTTCTGCTGAGGCGTACGATGTGGTCACCGATGAGAATCTCAAGGACATCATCGACGCTATGAACAAGTCCGATGACATGCAGCTATGGATGGATACCGCTCTCGGCGGAAATATTGGTAACGCTCTGAATTCCGGTGTAGTGAACCTGCTTTCCGGGCAGGGTACTTCAGCTGACATCGTCAAGGCGATGAAGGACGCCGCAGCCAAGGGCTGATCGTGAGCATGGCTGATTGATATCAAAGGAGGGTGGATGCCATCCATCCGCCCTCCTTCCCATCCGCAATAACGTATTTGGTAGTGGAGATGACCATGTCGAGTGCAAATGAGGGCGCGGTGACACTGCGCGCCAAGCGGTCCCAGAAACCGTCCGATGGCAAAATGCGTCGTAATATCGAGATTTTTGTGCTTTCAGCACCTGCTATCCTCTTATTCCTGTGTTTCGTAATTCTGCCGATCATCTTGGGCGCGTATTACGGCTTCTACCAGTGGAAGGGATACGGCTTGCCTTCCCAAACGGGCAAGTTTGTTGGGTTCCAGAACTACATCACGGCGCTTAAGGATCCCGCGTTCCAGGCGGCAATTCTGCATACCTTCGAGGTCGTGATCGGCTCGTTGGTCATCCAGGCTCCGCTCGCCATCCTGTTCGCATTGCTGCTGAACCAGAAGTTCAAGGGGCGTGGTCTCATCCGCACCCTCATCTTCGTGCCGTATGTTGTTTCCGAAGTCATCGTCGGTACCGGATGGAGCCTGTTGCTGCAGAAGAAAGGCGCCATCAACGAAATCCTGTCCAACTTCGGTATCAACGGTCCAGATTGGCTAGCCGATCCGAAGATCGCCATCTGGACGCTGCTGTTGCTGATCAGCTGGAAATACATCGGTTTTGCCGTGATTCTGATGCTCGCCGGCATGCAGTCCATCCCCGATGAGCTGTACGAGGCGGCCAAAGTGGATGGGGCGGGTTTCTGGCAGATGCAGAAAAGCATCACATTGCCGTTGCTTGCTCCGACATTGCGAATCTGGGTGTTCCTTTCCATAATCGGGTCTCTGCAGCTCTTCGATCTGGTCTACATCGTGTGGGGCAAGTATGTATCGACCACCGCTGGTGTGTCCACCATGGCCACCTACATGGTGCGTGAAGGTCGTGGAGCCGGCAACTACGGCTATGGTTCCGCCGTCGCTCTGATTATCTTCGTGATCTCTTTGGTCATCGCGCTCGTCTATCAGAAGTTCGTGCTGAACCGTGACCTGGACGGTGCCGTTACCGAACAGAAAGAAGCCAAGAAGCGTGCCAGGAAGCGCGCAAAGGAAGCGCAGCATCGTGAGGTTGCTGCCCTGGCAAGTGAGGTGAAGTGATGACTGCCGCAACAATCGCAGGACATTCCAACAAAAGCGAGTACAGCAAGAAGAATGGTTACCGCATGTCCTCCAAGACGCCATGGGGCAACCCAATCGTCTACTTCTTCTCCCTGGTGCTTGTGGCTATCTGCGTTACCCCGGTGCTGTACATCATCTTCGGTGGTTTCCGTACCAATTCGCAGATCACCAACCATCCGTCCGGGCTGCCGAACCCATGGGTTCCCGATAACTACAAAGCGGTTATCGAAAGCGACATTTTCTGGACTGAGTTGAAGAATTCCACCATCGTGAGCGTCGCCACCATGGTAGGCGTTGTGGTGCTTGGCATCATGGTGAGCTTCGTCATCGCCCGCTACAGGTTCCGCTATGCACCACTGATGTATGCGTTGTTCTCCGCTGGTCTCATGTTCCCAATGACCGTCGGCATCACGCCGTTGTATCTGCTGATTCGCAACATGGGCCTGTCCAATTCGCTGCTGGGACTCATCCTGCCACAGATCGCGTTCGGTCTTCCCCAGACCATCATCATTCTGGTGCCGTTCCTACAGTCGATTCCGAACGAACTGGAAGAGGCGTGCCTTCTTGATGGATGCTCCCGCCTTGGCTTCTTCTGGCGCATGGTCATTCCGCTGTCCATGCCTGGCGTGGCCACCACTGGAATCCTTACCTTCGTGGGAAGCTGGAATGCCTACATGCTGCCGCTGTTCGTGCTCAGTGATGACAGCAAGTACACATTGCCACTTGGCGTACAGATGTTCAGCTCCGAACACTCCGTTGACACCGCACAGGTGTTGGCCTTCACCTCTCTGGCTATGATTCCGGCCCTGATCTGTTTCACCATCTTCCAGAAGAAGATCGTCGGCGGCCTGACAGGTGCGGTCAAGGGCTGACGGAATGTGACAACCCACGCCCGGAAGATGTTCCTTTCCGTCTTCCGGGCTTCATCTCTTATGCAAGAGGTACATTATGAAGATTTCCAACCCGGTGCTCACCGGTTTCCATGCCGACCCCTCGATGATCCGCGTCGGTGACACCTATTACATTGCCAATTCCACGTTCGAATGGTTCCCAGGCGTTCGCCTGCATGAGTCCAAGGACCTGGTGCATTGGAACATTCTTCCAAGCCCGTTGAGCCGGTCCAGCCAGCTTGATATGAGAGGAAACCCCTCTTCGGGAGGCATCTGGGCTCCTGACCTAAGCTATGCGGATGGCAGATTCTGGTTGATCTACACTGATGTCAAGGTGGTCAATGGTGCATTCAAGGATTGCACTAATTATTTGGTCACCGCCGAGGACATCCACGGGCCATGGAGCGAGCCGATTCGCATCAACGGGGTCGGTTTTGACGCCAGCCTGTTCCATGACGATGACGGCCGCAAATACTTGGTGCAGCAGACATGGGATTTCCGTGAATACCACCACCAGTTCGACGGTATCACATTGACGGAATTCGACGTCGACACCATGAAGCTCAAGCCAGAAACGGCCCGCACCATCTGGGATGGCACCGCGGTGAAGATCACCGAAGGTCCCCACCTATACAAGAAGGATGGTTGGTACTACCTGTTTGCCGCAGAAGGCGGCACGGTGTATGAGCATCAGGAATCTGTGGCGCGTTCCCGTACCCTTGACGAATGCTCCTTCGAAGTTATGCCGAATGGCCCGTTCATCGGTAACTTCGACACTCCTGACACCTATTTGCAGAAGCAGGGCCATGGAGCGTTGGTGGACACCCCGTCCGGCGAGTGGTATTATGCCTCCCTATGCGGTCGTCCGTGGCGTCATGATACCGAACCGGCCCATGGCACCCGCGGATGGTGCACACTCGGACGCGAGACCTCCATCCAGAAAGTCGAATGGGATGAGGACGGTTGGCCGCGCGTGGTCGGAGGCCATGGCGGACAGCGTTACGTCGACGCTCCGAAAGACGCCATCGAGACCGTTGCCCCAGCGACGCGCGACGAGCGCGACGAGTTCGAATCCGACGAACTCGGACCGAGTTGGAACACCCTGCGCGTCCCGTTCACCGACGCCATGGGCACGGTGGGCGACGGCAAACTGGCATTGCGTGGTCAGGGCTCGCTGTGCAACCTGTTTGACTTGTCCCTTGTGGCTCGTCGCTGGCAGGCATTCGATTTCGACGCCGAAACCAAGGTGCGTTTCGATCCGAAGAACTACATGCAGATGGCAGGCCTGACCAACTATTACGATGACCTGTGCTGGTCATGGGCGTTCGTCACTTGGGATGAGAAACGACATGCAAGGGTCATCGAAGTGGCTCAGAACGATTTCAACCAATACACGTCGTTCCTCAAGGATGACGCCATCGTGGTGCCCGAAGACGCCGAAGCGGTATGGCTGCGCACCAAGGTCCGCACGGAATACTATTCCTACGAATATTCCTTCGACGGTGAGCGCTTCACCGAGATTCCGGTGAAGCTCGATGCGAAGATTCTGTCCGATGACTATGTGAACCAGCGCTATGGCGGCTTCTTCACCGGCGCGTTCGTGGGTCTCGCCTGTGTTGATCTGTCTGGCTATGACGCGAAAGCCGAATTCGACTATTTCGATTATCGGGAGCTTCCCGACAACCGGTAGTCGATGCCGACGGGCGGCGATTCGCCGCATTCCTGCCGCCCGTCGGTTATTTGGTGAAATGAACGCAGACTCAATGGGGAGAACGCTGAGATGACTTTGCGATTGCCGAAACTACTTGACGACGGCTGCGTGCTGCAAGCCGGTGTGGACATGCATATTTGGGGCACCGGCGATCCCGGACGCATCGTATTGACACGGCTTGCTGACGAGCGGCATATGGTGCAGGTGAAAGACGACGGAACTTGGAACGCGCCGTATGGTCCGATCGAAGCTGGAGGGCCGTACGAGCTGACCATATGCTACGAGGACGGAGCGGAGCGTATCTCACGGCAGTGCTATGCGGGAGAGGTGTTCCTGTGCTCCGGGCAGTCGAATATGGAACTGCCTATGGCTTGGGTGCGCGCCGACTATCCACAGGAGTGGGACCGTGATCCCGATCCATTGCTGCGGCAGTACAAAGTGATTCCCGATTACGATTTCAAAGGTCCTCGCGACGATCACGACCGTGCGTTCTGGCAGGGCTGCGATGCGGATACGCTTGATGATTTCTCAGCGCTCGCATATTTTTTCGGTCGCAGGATCCGCCAGTGGCTCGGTGTGCCCGTTGGTCTGTTGAACATTTCATTGGGCGGCTCTCCGATCGAATCCTGGATGGATATTGACACATTACGAGCGTTCCCTGAAGCGCTCGCCAGTCTTGAACCGTACCTTGGCGATGGTGTGGCGTCGAAAAGAAGCCTCGATTCCGTTGCCGAGCGGGACCGGTGGTACCAGGCGCTTGGATACGAGGCTGTGGCCGATGCCCACCATGAATGGCTGCCATTGATCGCGTGGGACTGTCCGGAATCCAAGAACATCGAGCCGCGCGACGTGGCATGGCATGACATACGCCTGCCTGGATGGTACAAGGATCGCGGACTTGCCGGTTTCCGTGGCGAGATTACCATGAGAAAAACCGTGTTCCTGCCTCCGTCGGATGCGGGGAAGCCCGCCCTACTGCGTCTGGGCACCATGAATGATGCCGACCATACGTGGGTCAATGGTGTGTTGGTCGGAGGTCGAAGCAATGTGTATGAGCCGCGGGACTATCCGGTCACAGCCGGCGTGCTGCGCGCCGGCGCGAACGAAATCCGCATGCGTCTGGTCGTTGAACGACCTGGCGGACGTGTGACGCCCGGCAAACGGATGACATTGACCGTCGGAGACGATGTCTTCGATCTATCCGGCATTTGGCAGTATGCCGTGACCGCCGAAGCCGACCGCGATTGCCCATTCGAGGATTTCGTCAGATGGAAGCCGACCGGCCTGTACAACGCCATGCTCGCCCCGTGTTTTCCATATGCGGTGCGGGCCGTGCTGTGGTATCAGGGCGAATCGAATACCGGCGACTACGCCATGCAATATGGTGACGAGCTGAAAGCCATGATTGAATTGTGGCGTGGCAAGTGGCATCAGCCGGATATGCCGTTCCTGATCGTCCAGCTTCCGAAATTCGGCATCGACGCCATCGAGGATGGTGGTTGGCCGCTTATTCGAGAACAGGAATGGAGAGTGGCGGACGAACTTGAACACGTGGCTGCGGTGGTGACGCTTGATGCCGGTGAAAGCAATGATTTGCATCCTCATGATAAGAAAACCATCGCGGATCGTGCATTCAATGTCGCGATGGATCTTGTGTATGGCCAGCAGACTCAGCCTCAGCCGGTTGTTGAAACCGCAGAGGCGGACGATGGATTGTTGAGGATGCACTGCGTGTGGCGGAATTCCATGGGCGAACAGATGCAATCGCAGAATCGCCATCTGATGACGTTGGATGGTGACGTTCCGCGAGAAATTGATTTCCTGTGGCATGACTGCGCCACTTCGGTGCGGGCTGAGGCATGGCTGGATGGTTGCGATATTGTGGCGCGCATACCGTCGCGCATGCCGGACGAGGTGCGGTATGCGTGGAGCAACAGCCCGGAATCCGGTCTCATCTGCGACGGGGACGGTGTTCTGCTTCCGCCGTTTCATCTGCCGTTGCCCATGGTTGATTAGGAGCAGTCATGCGCAGACAAGTCATGATTCGTCAAGGACGTGTCGACGGATTCTCCGATGCGGATCCTGTGATCACCGTGTTTCGGGGCATTCCATATGCCAAGCCGCCTGTTGATGAGTTACGCTGGCGTGAGCCACAACCTGCTGAAGTGTGGGATGGCGTGCTCGAAGCCGGTGATTTCGCACCGATGCCGATGCAGCCGCTGCCCGGCTCGGATGAGTTCTACGGCAGGGAATGGCAGATTGACGCTGACACTCCGATGGCTGAGGATTGTCTGTATCTGAATATCTGGACGCCGGCCTTGCGTGGATGCGGCAGTGGTTCCGAGATTCGTACGGATTCCCGTTGCGGTGGTCATGGGCTGCCTGTGATGGTATGGCTTTACGGTGGAGCGTTTCAGACTGGATCTACCTGTGAGAAGGAGTTCAATGGAGAGCAGCTGGCCCGTCAGGGCGTGGTGGTGGTCTCCATTGCTTATCGGTTGAATGTGTTTGGTTTTTTCGCGCATGCCATGTTGGAAAAGGAAGCGGTTGATGGACGGCCTTGTGCGAATTTCGGATTTCTCGACCAGCGGATGGGCATTCAGTGGGTAAAGGACAATATTGCCTTGTTTGGTGGCGATCCTGCGAACATTACCGTGTTCGGTCAGTCCGCAGGGGCCGCAAGCGCGTTGGCGCAAAGTGTCTCGCCGATGAACGATGGTCTGTTCCAACGCGTCATCATGCAGTCTGGAGGTGGAACTGGTCTGTTCAATCGCCATCTGTGGTCTCTTGAGGATGCGCAGCGAAATGGAGCGCGTTTTTTGAAGTATCTGGAAGTTGAATCGATTGCCGAGGCGCGTTCTGTTCCTGCGACCGATCTGCTGGAGGCGGCGGTGGCTTTTCCTGCTTGCGATTGGTCTGGGCAGGGTGATGATGTCGTATGGGCTCCGATGACTAATTGGATTCCCTGCGTCGATGGGACATTCCTTGTCGAGCAATACCGTGATGCGCTTATTGCGGGACATCGCGTTCCGTGTGATTTGTTGGTGGGGAACACGACCGGCGAGTTCATGGTTCCGGGCCCTGACGGCACTCCGTATCCGGAGGGTGAGTGCGGCAATCTGGATATGATCGATGCATGGGTGTCAGGCGGCGGCTCGGAACCATACAGGTATCGATTCGATGTGGATATGCCGGGGGATGATGCCGGTGCGTTTCATTCGTCCGATTTATGGTTTTCGTTCGGGACGCTCCCTGCGAGCTGGCGGCCGTTTCGAGGCTGGCATTACGATTTGTCCCATGCGATGAACCGGTATTGGACGAATTTCGCGGCGACAGGTGATCCGAACGGTTCCGGATTGCCTGAGTGGACGGCATGCGGACCTGATGGTCAACGATATATGCTGTTCGGTGGATGCCACGATACGCCGGGTAACGTTTCATGCGTCATGGTCAAGTAAGTGAATATAGTATGGTGTGAGCGTTCACTATAGTGCGGTGGAATGTGATGAAGGAGACGGATATGACGCAGGAGACGGAGGCGCTGATCGCGTCCGACGAGGATCTGACCAAACTGTTCGCCGGCAAGCCGACGCAGTACCGCAAATCGAAGTCGCTGCCGAAATTCACGGGCGAGGCCATGCGCGCCTGCGCGAAGATCAACCGCATCTTCTTCGATGACCCGGACGAGGCGTATCGGCTGTTCCATGAGCTTGTTCCGGACGCGGGGGAGGGCGTGCAGTTCACGCCGCCGTTCAACGTCGACTACGGCATCGGATTGACCATTGGCCGCGGCACGTTCCTCAACAAGGATTTCATGGTGTGCGGCGGCGGATATGTGACGCTCGGTGAGGATTGCCTGATCGGTCCGCGCTGCACCATCGCCACACCCAACCATGCCAAGGACGCCGCCACCCGCCTGGCGGGCTGGGAGCATGCCAGTGCCGTGACCATCGGTGATAACGTGTGGTTCGGCGCCAATGTGACGGTCACGCCGGGGGTGACCATCGGGTCGAATTCCATCATCGGCGCCGGGTCCGTGGTGACACGTGACATTCCGGAGAACGTCATAGCCGTGGGCAATCCAGCGCATGTGATTCGTGAGATTCCCGAACATGACCCTGCCTTCGCCGATGTGGAAGGTTTGCTGTAGTTTTGCAAACGTTTCATAGGGTGTGTTGACGGCAAATCGATTTCTCCAGCCATGCGATGCAGGTGAGCGCGTAAAGCCTTATACGGAAGCTGTCGTTCATATTGTCGTTTCTATGAGTATGGTTCATGAATCAGCATAGGGCCGGGAAGCCCCATTGTTGGGAAGCTTCCCGGCCCTATGCCTGAATTCCTGCGGTGATGGATCAGCCGCGGGCCTTGGCGTAGGCTTCGTATACGGCTTCGGTCGGTTCGCCGGTCTCCACGCCGTCGATGGTGAGTTGCCATGCCGGAGGCTCGGTTTCGCCGGACAGCACCCAGGCGGCCTGGCGGGCCGCGCCGATGGCCACGTATTCGTCGGTGGCGGGTCGGGTCACGTCCATGCCCAGAATGCTTGGTGCCAGCGTGCGGATAGCTTCGGACTTCGCGCCGCCGCCGATGAGCAGAATGCGCGTGATGCTTGCGCCCAGGGATCGGATGAGCTCCAGGCAGTCGCGCTGGGAGCACAGCAGTCCTTCGACGAAGGCGCGGGCCAGGTTCTCGCGTGTGGTGTTGGCCAGAGTCATGCCGGAGAAGGTGGCGGTGGCATTCGGGCGGTTCGGCGTGCGTTCGCCGTCGAAGTACGGCACCAGTGTGATGCCGCCGGCTCCCGGCTTCGAGGCGAAGGCCAGCTTGGCCAGTTCGTCGTAATCCACGCCGAGGGCGGCGCGGCCGGCGTCGAGGATGCGCGAACCGTTGATGGTGCAGGCCAGCGGCAGGTAGTGCCCGGTGCAGTCGGCGAAGCCGGATACGGCGCCGGTCAGGTCGTAGGTTGGGTTCTCGGAGATGGCTGCGGCCACGCCGGAGGTGCCCAGGGAAATGGACACGTCGCCGACGGCCATGCCCAGTCCCAGCGATGCCATGGCGTTGTCGCCGCCGCCGGGGGCGAGCAGGCAGCCGCCTTCGACGTTCTTGCCGGCGATGGCCGGATCGGCCTTGACGGGGGCGGCGTCGCGCGGCCCCAGCACGGTGGGCAGCACGATGGCCTCGGCGTGCGATTGCGCGGCTTCGGCGCCTTCCGCGGCCTCGAGCACCATGGCGATCAGGTCGCGGCGGTATTCGTTCGACGCGGCATCGTAGTAGATGGTGCCGGAGGCGTCGGAGCGGTCGGTGAACAGGGCTTCAAGATGGGCGTCCTCGCCTTCGGCGACCGGGCCGTAACCGGCGATGCGCCAGCTCAGCCAGTCGTGAGGTAGGCAGATGGCGGCGATTTTCTTGGCGTTTTCGGGCTCGTTCTCGGCCACCCATGCCACCTTGGTCAGCGTGTAGGAGGCGACGGGGGAGGAGCCTACGGCCTTGACCCAACGCTGCTTGCCTCGGGCGATTGGGTCTTCCGGCTCGCCGTCTTGTGCGGGCGCTGCGCCGAGCTTTTCGATCAGAGCCGCAGCCTGGGGCGCCGAGCTGGTGTCGTTCCACAGCATCGCATCGCGGATCACATTGCCTTGGTTGTCGAGGATCACCATGCCGTGCTGCTGGCCGCCGACGGCCAGCGCGGATACGTCGTCCAGGCCGCCGGCCTGCTCGGCGGCCTCTTGGAATGCGCTCCACCAGTATGAGGGGTCGACGGATGTGCCGTTCGGGTGTTTGGCCTGCCCGAAGCGGACGAGTTCGCCGGTTTCGGCGTCCGTCACGCGTACCTTGCAGGACTGCGTCGATGTGTCGACGCCTGCAACCAGAGTCCTTGCCATGGTTTGTGTTGCCTCCTTGCATGTGCCGTTCGCCGGTGGCGCACGGTTAATAGTTAGATGAATAAACTATACTATAGTAGTGTAGCATCAGGAAAGGCTCCGGAACATCGGTTCGGGGAATTCATGCTGATGCGGCAACACGGCAAACAGGGCAGGGACGGGAACGGCTATGGCATCTCTTCGCAGGATCAATCAGGACGATCTGCGCAATCACAATCTTTCGGTGGTGATCGACACGCTACTGCGTGCCTCCGGGCCGATGAGCCGAGCGGATCTTGCCAAGGAGACCGGGCTGACCAAGGCGACGATGTCGTTGCTGGTGTCGCTGCTGATCGATGCGGGCGTCGTCAAGGAGGGTGAGCCGCAGAACTCGGCCAGCTATGGGCGCCCGTCCACGCCGTTGATGCTGGGAGGCGGCAAGGTGTGCGGCATCGGCATGCAGGTCAACACCGACGGCTATGGCTGCATGGCTTTGGACATCAACCACGACATACTCAGGCACGAATGGGTGGATGCCGACATGAGCGGCGTCGAGCCGGACGTCGTATTCGGCAAGCTTGACGCCATGGCCAAGGCGATGGCTGAGGATCTGGAATCGAAACGATGCATCATCGCGGGCGTCTCGTGTGCGCTGCCGGGCTTGGTCACCTCCGACAAGAGGCTGCTCATGGCCCGCAATCTCGGTTGGGAGAATGTCGATCTGACCACGTTCGACGTTATGCGAGGGTATGACGTTACCCCGTGCAATGAGGCGAAGCTGGCCGCCATCGCGCAGATTCCGGGATATGCCTGTGCGCGTGCGGACGTGTTCGATGGCGTGGATTGCGCCGACTCCTTCCTGTATCTGTCGTGCGATATCGGCATCGGCGGCGCGATCGTCCGTGACGGTGAGATCGTGTCGGGAAGCCACGGTTTCGCCGGTGAGATCGGTCACGTGTCGGTGTCTTTGGACGGTCCGCTGTGCGGATGCGGACGACGCGGATGTTTGGAAACGTATGCTGGCCGTCGCGCGCTGGTCGAGGCTTCCGGGGTGGCCGAAAAGAATGCGGCTTCGAGCGGTGAGGCACTGGAGCGTCTGTTGGACGCATGGCATTCCCATGATGTGCGGACCGTGGAGGCCGTCGGACGGGCCATCGACGCGCTGGCCTCGGCCATCGGCTCCGCACTGAATCTGGCCGATGTCGATACCGTGCTGCTGGGCGGTTGGTGGACCGATTTCGGGCCGTTCTTCTACGAAACGCTCGAAAACCGTTTGGAATCGCAGGTCTTGGGGGCGTCGGACATGCAGGTGGGCGTGTCCATCCCGTTGGTGGCCGACCATCCGGCGTTGTACGGTGCCGCGGAAGTCGGCTTGCGCAAATTCATCGACAATCCGCTGACGTTCATCACCGACAAAGCATGATTCCTGAGCGCCGCCGCAACGTCACTCGTGCGCATTGACATATTGCGGATTCTCCACTTTGCCCGTTCCGCCATACCGTTTGAAGCCCCACAGCAGAATGAGGGATTTCGCATACGCCACCCAGGCGATGCCGAAGAGGATGGCGAGAACGCGTATGAACGGTACGAAATATGACGGGCCGGCCGCGAGTACGTCGATGATGACGAGGACGAGCGAGCAGGGGAAGGCTCGCCAGGGGAACATCGCCGATAGCGAGAAGAGCCTGCCGGTGGTGTTGGCGAAGCGTGCCTGCAACGGTGCGGCGTATTCGGCGAACAGCGCCACGACCACGGCGGCGATGACCAGAAGGATCAGCGGTATGTAGGAGGCGTTGGTATCCCACGCCTTCCAGAACGACAGGCCGAAGAGGATGGCGGTGGCGAGGATGGCGACGAGCACCCAGGCCGCAAGTCCCTGTTTGAACTCGCGTTTGAACCGTTTGAGATACTCGCGTACCAGATTGACGTCGTCATGCTCGTCATAGGCGAACATCGTGCTGTACAGGGCGGCGCGGGCCGGGCCGATGGTGATGATCGGAATCAGGGTGACCAGGTAGACGAGATTCAGCGCGGTGAAGCGCGCCAACGTGTTCATGAACTGCCAGAACGGGGCGTTGGTGTTGAATTTCATGATCCTCCTTGAACAGCTATTTATAAGTATATAAATAGAGATGATATTTGTCCAGCGCTCCGTGTTGCGCCAATTTCTGGAGCCACACCATCTACGATTGGGGCGACGTGGTGCCGCCCGTCAGCTACGGCGACGACATCAGCGACGCCAAATGCGTGGTCTCCGGCCTGCAGATGGACTACCGTCGTTTCCAAAACCAGGCGCAGCTGGCCTGCTATACGAACGAGCGCGACGCGATCCGTGCTTACGACGCGGCCACGCCGATCACCACCAACCTCATGGGCACGTTCAAAGACCTCGACTATTTCGAATGGGCCAAGGAAATGGACGTGGTCAGCTGGGACAACTATCCGGACATGGACACTCCGCCGAGCTTCACCGCCATGTGCCACGACCTGATGCGCGGCATCGGCGGCAACAAGCCGTTCATGCTGATGGAACAGACCCCGAACCAGCAGAACTGGTTCCCGTTCTGCAAAGTCAAGCGTCCCGGCGAAGTGCGCAAGCTGAGCTGGCAGGCCGTGTCGCATGGCGCGGACACCGTGCAGTTCTTCCAGATGAAGCAGTCGATCGGCGGCTGCGAACGATTCCATGGCGCGGTCATCGCGCACGATGGCACCGAACAGTCGCGTGTCTTCAAGGAGACCGCGGCGCTCGGCGGGGAACTGGACCGCATCGGCAAGCGGATCATGGGATCGGAAATCCGTGCGAAAGTCGCCATCATGTTCGACTGGCAAAGCTACTGGTCTCTCGAAGGCTGCGTCGGACCAACCGCCGGATTCTCCTATCCGAACGAAGTGCACCGTTTCTATCGCGCGTTCTGGCGACGCAACGTGCCCGTCGACATCATCGAAAGCACCACGCCTCTCGACAAGCTCAAACAATACGATCTGGTGGTCGCGCCCGCCCTCATCACCGTGCTGCCGGGCGTCGCCGAAACGCTGGAATCCTACGTATCCGAAGGCGGCAGCTTCATAACCGGCTACATGGCCGGCATCCACGACGAACACGACCTCGTGGTGCCGGGCGGCTATCCCGGCAAATTGCGCGACCTGATGGGCGTATGGGTGGAGGAAATCGACGCGCTCGCGCCGGACGAGACCATCGAAGTGCATGGCGACGCGGTTGATGCCAAGGGCGAGATCGTGGCCAGCATCATCCACCGCGAAGGCGCCAGACGCGACCGAATACGCCCGCGCAAGTCGCCGGACGCTATACTGGTCACAGGTTTTGAACTCTATTGAAGACAGGTTAGATAGCGATATGACTGCGAAGAGGCGCATTCTTGCGTTCGAGATCGGCACATTCTTCACGCGTTACGTGGTGTTCGAGGATGGCCGGATGGGCATCCCCGGCACCATCGCCACGCCGGTCGACAGCGTGGAATCTTTCTACCAGGCGCTCGCGCACATCGTCAACGGCCAACGCGCGCCGCTTGACGGCATCGCCATGAGCGTGCCGGGATTCATCGACGTCAGCAAACAGGTTGCCGTCACCGCCGGCGCGTTGGGCATGCTGTACAAGCATGAGATCGGCAAGGAACTGCAGGAATATCTTGACAAGCCGGTGCCGACCTGGATGGAGAACGACGCGAACTGCGCGGCCATGGCGGAAAAACTCTCCGGCAACGCCGTCAAACTCGACGATTTCGCGCTGATCACCATCGACACCGGCATCGGCGGCGCGCTGTTTTTGGATGGCAGGATTCGCCGTGGCAAGGATTGGCGTGCGGGCGAGCTCGGCATGATGATTCCGAACTATGAAACCGGCGGGTTCAACACCATGCAGAACTATTTGTCCACCATCGTGCTGGCCGAGGACTACGCCAAGGAATTCGACGTGCCGACCGGTTCCATCGTGCCCGCCACCCTGTTCCGCAGGCTTGACGAGCCGCGCGTGCGCAAGATCGTTGACAAATGGATTGATTACCTGGCGATCGCCATTTTCAACACCGCCGCAGCCGCCGATCCGGAATGCATACTGCTCGGCGGCGGTATCTGCCGTGAACAGCAGCTCTTGCCGATGGTGAACGCGGCGCTCGACAGGATTCCGCAGTGGGGCGATTTCCGCACATCCGTCAAACGTTGCCGCCACACGAACAACGCGGGCCTTATCGGCGCATACTACGCCTTCGAAACGGAAGTCGGCGGCCTTACTGACGTGCCGATAAGGTGAACGGCAGCAGGCAGCGGTCTGGGGCGGGGTCGTATTCGCTTGGATCGGTGAAGCCGGCCCATTCGCTTGGCGGGAAGATGATATCGGAAATCGACATCCATTCCTCAAGCAGATTCATCGAATCGTCGCCCAGCCAACGGTATTGCAGACCGTCCATCGCGCTCATCGCCAGCGTATACAGGTCGTAGAAACGTTCCTCGTCCACACCGGTCGGCAGGATCCAGTTCATCGAACAGATCATCTCCCAATTGCGCATATGGCGGCCGATGAAGAAATTATGCGCCGGATGCGTCGGACTGAGCGCTTCGCCGTTGAGCACCGAATACAACTGCACCAATTCCGGACGCTGCAGATTGTACAGTGCGATGTTCAGACAGTAACGGGGATAGAAATACACGCGATGACCGTCGTTGTCGGTCACGGCGGCGGTCACCGCATTGTACTCGTCGGCGTCGGGGGTGTCGTAGCATTCCGACAACACCATGTTGAGCAGGTCATCCTTCGACGAAATGTAATGGTAGAGCGCCGCCTCGGTGATGCCGATCTCGTCGGCTATGTCCTGCAGGCTCATACCCCAGAAGCCTTTGGTGGCAAGGGTTTTCACCGCCGCCTGAAGAATCTGCAGATGCCGTTCCTCCTGGCTCATGCGCTTCTTCTTCTCAAAGGTCCTGCCGGCCAGCGCATTGCGCGCCTGCGTGCCATAGGAGGCTGAATCGTTGACCTGCGACGCCGCGGGCCAATTGTCCTGCTCCTGCAGAAAACGATTCCATGCTGCAACGCTCATGCCGTCTCTCCTGTGGCTCCGTGGTCATGGCCGTGTGGCACGGCCCATTCTTTTCCTACCGCTGTAACTGTACTGGTTGGGCTCGCCGTATGGTTTTCCGCGATCGCACGGCGGGTATATGGCGATCGCGGAACCTTCTTCCGCGGATGCGCGGCGAAACGGTTTAAAACAAGACGTACGGTTCCACCTTGCGCACGTCGGACTTGTCCTCGACATACGCCGGGCAGTTGCGCTGGTAGACGGCGAATGCCTCGTCGTCATTGCCGGCGATGGCGTTGGCGATGGAGATCCACGGGTTGTTGTGGCAGAAGATGCCGCCGTTTTCCTTGTATCCGCGCGGATAGGAGGAGATTTCGCCCAATTCGATGCGGTAGGTGGAGTAGGCGGGTGCGAGGATGGCGGTGCCCCAATCGCAGGTCAGGCGTTCCTTGACGGACTTCGGCGCCTGCTGCGCCTTGCCGTCGTCGAGGCCGATGCCGGCCATCACGCACATGCCCTGCGGTTCGATGTAGATCTGGCCTTCGGTGTCCTCATGCGTGCCGACCTTGCGCGAGTAGGCGTCGTAGGCGCGTACGAACCATTCGCCGTCCCAGCCGGCGGTTTTGACGGCCTTGGAAACCTGGCCGATTTCGGCGCGCACGTTGGCCGCCTCGGACGCGATTTCGGCGTCGGACATGCCGGCCAGACGTCCATAATGCTCGAGGATGTCGGCATATTGGCTGCCGTACGGCACGAACATGCCGCCGATGAACACGGATTCGGCGACGCCGGTGTCGTTGTTCTCCACGGTCTGGAAGCTTTCGCCCGGAGTATCGGAGAAACAGTTGAGGTTTAGACAATCATTCCAGTCGGCGCGGCCGATGAGCGGAATGCCATGGGGGCCCTTATGCGTAATGGTGAAGTTCACTGAACGGCGCAAGTGCTCAAGTAGCGGCTGTTCGGAGCCCTCGACGTTGTTGAACGGCACCGGTTCGGTCAGAATGCTCACGTCGCCTGTTTCGGCGAGATACGCGTACACGCCGGCCACGAGCCACAGCGGATCGTCGTTGAAGCCGCCACCGATGTCGGCGTTGCCCTTCTTGGTGAGCGGCTGGTACTGGTGCCATGCGGAACCGTCCTCCATTTGGGTGGAGGCGATGTCGATGATGCGCTCGCGTGCGCGTTCCGGAATGAGATGCACGAAGCCAAGCAGGTCCTGGTTGGAATCGCGGAAGCCCATGCCGCGTCCCATGCCCGACTCGTAGTAGGAGGCGGAACGGGACATATTGAACGTGACCATGCACTGGTACTGGTGCCAGATGTTGACCATACGGTCGAGCTTTTCGTCGCCGGAATCGACGCTGTAGGTGGTCAGCAGTTCGGACCAGTAGGAGTTGAGCTCCTTCAAGGCGGCTTCGACCTGTTCGACGGTGGCGAAACGGCGGAACAGCTCATGGGCCGGCTTCTTGTTTATGATGCCGACCTTGGCCGGATCGTTCGGATCCTCCCATTTCTGGTCCTTGGCCACTTCGATATAGCCCAGCATGAACACGAGCGATGCGGTTTCGCCCGGCTGGAGTTCCAGACGCACGCGGTTGGCGGCGATCGGGAACCAGCCGTACGCCACGGAATCGTGCGCCTTGCCTTCGGCGATGACCTGCGGGGTGTCCCAGCCGTTGAACTGGCCGAGGAACTCGTCGCGGCTGGTGTCGAAACCGACGACGGGCGCGTTGACGCCGTAGAATGCGTAATGGTTGCGGCGCTCCTTGAATTCGGTCTTGTGGTACAGCAGCGTGGCATCGGTTTTGCGTTCGATCTCCACCTCGCCGGTGGACAGGTTGCGCTGGAAGTTGGACGAGTCGTCCACGGCATTCCACAGGCACCATTCCACGGAGCCGGTCACGTCGATGACGGCCGGCTCGTCGGTGGTGTTCGTCACGTCGAGCCGATTGATTTCCGCATTGGTGTGCAGCGGCACGAAGGCGGTGAGCTTGGATTCAATGCCTTGCTTGGAAGCTTCGAACACGGTGTAGCCGATGCCTTGACGACACTTGTAGGAATCAAGCGGGGTCTTGCACGGAAGGAAGGTCGGCGACCAGGTTTCGACCGGCTTGGCATCGGCGGAATCGGAGTCCATCAGGCTCAGGTAATAGCAGCGGGAGCCGTTGTCTGCCGGCACGTTGTTATACCGGTAGCGGGTGATGCGGCGTAGTTTGGCGTCCTTGTAGAAGCTGTAGCCGCCGCCGGTGTTGGAAATCAGCGAGAAGAAGTCCTCGTTGCCAAGGTAGTTGATCCACGGCAGGGGAGTCGCCGGGGTTTCAATCACGTATTCCTTTGCGGCATCATCGAAATGACCGTAGCGCATGGGTGTCCTTTCGTCGGTGAAATGGCTGTGACGAGGTGTACTGTATGGGTATATCGTCCATTGATTTAATTAATAGGTTAGTACGTTATTTATAAACTTATAAATAACGATTTGCTGGCGTGTTGCCGTCGGTCTTCCAATGGTCATCTGTCGACGCTGCCGCAATCGGGCAGAGGTCGGGGTATACTTCCTCCCGTTGCCCTCGTAGCTCAGTTGGTTAGAGCAGCACCCTTATAAGGTGTTTGTCCTGGGTTCAAGTCCCAGCGAGGGCACATGCGGACCTGCCGGAAGCGGCGGGTCCTTTGCATATCCGCGGATTGCAGTCCGTACGCCCTGCGTGTGACGGCGCATACCGTGTCCCGGCCATCGCCTACACTCTATAAGGTTATCCGGTTCACGCCTTGCCATCGGGGCAATGCGACCCGGGTCCCCCGAATCTCTAGGAGACAAACTATGAAGCAGGGTATCCATCCTGATTACCACGCAGTGCAGGTCACCTGCTCTTGCGGCAACACCTTCGTCACCCGTTCCACCTACAACGGCGATCACATGACCGTCGACGTGTGCTCCAACTGCCACCCGTTCTACACCGGCAAGCAGAAGATCCTCGACACCGGTGGCCGCGTGGCTCGCTTCGAGAAGCGTTACGGCAAGAAGGCCAAGTGAGTCTTATTGCTTAGGCAATGAAAACGCCAGTCCATTCGTGGGCTGGCGTTTTTCGTTACCGACGTGCCGTCGCCCACCTCCGACGACCGCACTTCCGCGCCACCTTATATGATAGACAGGTTGAGTAAGGTTCAGCGACGAGTGATTCCGCTGAAGCGCAGATACGAAGAAAAGGCGTACATTGGCAGACGAACAATTCCCCGCGGCCGTCACCGCGCTTGAGGAATACCACAATATCGAACAGCAGATGGCCGAGCCGGAGGTCGCATCCAATCCCGACAAGATGCGCAAGCTGGGTCGGCGCCACGCCGAACTGGGTGCCATCGTCTCCGCCTACACCGCATACAAGCAGGTGAAGGACGATCTGGAGGCGGCCCGCGAGATGGCGTCCGAAGATCCCGATTTCGCCGAAGAGGCCAAGCGGTTGGAAGGCGAGCTGCCCGCAGCCGAAGAGAAGCTGCGCACCGCGCTGATTCCGCGTGACCCCGATGACGCGCGTGACACGATCATGGAGATCAAGGCCGGCACCGGTGGCGAGGAAGCGGCGCTGTTCGCCGGCGACCTGCTGCGTATGTACATGCGATACGCGGAAAAGCGCGGCTGGTCGGTCACCGTGCAAAGCGAGAACACCACCGAGCTCGGTGGCGTCAAGGACGTGCAGCTGGCCATCCGCGCCAAAGGCACTCCGGCGCCGGAGGACGGCGTGTGGGCTTCCCTCAAGTACGAAGGCGGCGTGCACCGCGTGCAGCGCATCCCCGTCACCGAATCGCAGGGACGTATCCAGACTTCCGCCGCCGGCGTGATCGTCTTCCCGGAAGCCGACGAGGACGACGATGAGATCGAAATCGATCCGAAAGACCTCAAAATCGACATCTTCATGAGCTCCGGCCCCGGCGGACAGTCCGTGAACACCACGTATTCCGCGGTCCGCATGACGCACATCCCCACCGGCATCACCGTGAACATGCAGGACGAGAAGAGCCAGATCCAGAACCGCGCGGCGGCACTGCGCGTTCTGAAGAGCCGCCTGCTGGCCATGAAACACGAGCAGGAAGCCGCCGAGGCCGCCGATATGCGCCATTCCCAGGTGCGCTCGCTGGACCGTTCGGAACGTATCCGCACGTACAACTTCCCGGAAAACCGCATCGTCGACCATCGCACGAACTACAAGGCGTACAACCTCGACGCCGTGCTCGACGGCGATCTGCAGGCTGTGATCGACAGCGACATCCAGGCGGACGAAGCCGATCGTCTCGCCAACCAGAAGTAAGGCGATTGGGTGGCGACGGTATTCGAAACGGTGCGTTCCGCCGCGGACGAACTACGCGCGGCGGGCGTCGACACTCCGCAGCACGACGCCAAACTGCTGCTCGCCGAAGCGTTCCATACGGACCTGCAGCACGTGGACAAAGCCATGCTCATGGGCGATGGCGTCGAACGTCTGGCCGAAAAAGAAGACGTGGAACCGGCGATGGAACGTTTCCAGACCATGCTGGCCCGTCGTGTCAAACGCGAGCCGTTGCAGCACATCACCGGCCACGCGCCGTTTCGCTACCTTGATTTGAAAGTCGGTCCAGGCGTGTTCATTCCACGTCCGGAAACCGAACTGATCGTGCAGGAAGGCGTCGACTGGGCCACCAGAAACGGCATGTACCGCGCCAAAGTGGTCGATCTGTGCGCCGGCAGCGGTGCGATCGGCCTCGCCTTCGCTTCGGAAGTGCCGGGCAGCGAGGTGTGGGCCGTCGAGAAAAGCGCTACGACCGCCGAGTGGACGCGGCGCAACCTCGACGAGACCGCGAAACGGTATCCCGCAATCGCCGGTAATTATCATCTGGACATCGCCGACGCCACGCAAATGCCGACGTTAAGCCAACTTGACGGCACCATCGACATCGTGCTCACCAATCCGCCGTACGTGCCGCTTGCCGACATTCCCGAACAGCCGGAAGTGCGCGATTACGACCCCGATCTGGCGCTATACGGCGGTTCGGCGGATGGCACGCTCATTCCGGAACGCATCATCGCACGCGCGGCGAAACTGCTTCGTGCGGGTGGACTTATGGTGATGGAGCACGACATCACGCAGGGGGAGCGGCTTGCCGCCTTCGCACGAACCTGCGGCTTCGTCGACGTTACCGTGCATAACGACTACACCGGACGGCCACGTTATCTGACGGCGGAAAAACAGCCGGCACAGTAACTTATATTCTTTTGCGCCATGCTGACGGGGATATAACCAGAAGTTGAGTCTCACTATAAGAACATTTTATGCAGGCCGCCGTCCGTCAGGCTATAAAGAACAATCGGAATGCACAGAGAGAGAACGGGCGTCCGTCATGAGTGGTCGCCGTGGTTCCGCGCACGGGGGTTGAGATGAACATGATTTTTTCCAAGGTGCGCGTTGAAAGGAATGTGCAGCGTTTTCAAGAAAAGAGGAAGAACGGAATGAACGCGAAGTTCTCCGCCAAGTGCGTCGCCCTGGTCGCGGCAGGCGCAATGTCGATGTCCCTCGCTGCCTGCTCCGGCGGCAGCATGGACGATTCCAGCAGCTCCAACGGTAGCGCGGCCAACAGCGATACCATCACGCTGGGCTCCGTCACCACCAACTCCGGCACCGCCGCCGCATACGGCGAGGCCGAGGTCGCCGGCTTCAAGCTGGCTGTGGATGAGATCAACGCCAAGGGCGGCATCAACGGCAAGAAGGTCAAGCTCGAGTCCATGGACGACAAGGGCGACGCCACCGAAGCCTCCAACGCCTTCAACAAGCTCGCCGGCGACAACAGCGTGCTCGGCGTGGTCGGCCCGACCATCTCCTCCACCACCGCGGCCGTGGCTCCGCTGGCCGACCAGTCCAAGCTGCCGGCCATCGCACCGGCCGCCACCTCCGACTCCATCGAGACCGGTGGCTATATGTTCCGCACCTGCTTCAAGGACTCCTACCAGGGTGAGATCGCTGCCAAGTTCGCAGCCGAGACCCTGAAGGTCAAGAAGGTCGCCGTGCTGTACGGCACCGGCGATCCGTACTCCTCCGGCGTGGGCAAGGCCTTCGCCGCTGCCGCCAAGAAGGCCGGCCTTGACGTCGTGGCCGAAGAGAACTCCTCCAGCGCCGACGACACCGAGTACTCCTCCCAGCTGCAGAAGATCCAGGCCGCTGGCGCCGAGTTCCTGTACGCTCCGTACTACTACTCCGTCGCTGGCCCGTACATCATCCCGCAGGCCCGCTCCGTCGGCTACAAGGGCTATGTGATGGGTCCTGACGGCTACGACGGCCTGAAGATGACCGACGACAAGTCGCTGTACAACAAGGTGCTCTACACCACCCACTACTCTCCGGACGACACCTCCAACGCCAAGGTGCAGGACTTCATCAAGTCCTACAAGAAGGCCAACAAGAACGCCGATCCGAACACCTTCACCGCACTGGGCTACGACTCCGTGTACATGATGAAGCAGGCCATCGAGAAGGCCGGCAAGAACGCCACCCGCGAGTCCGTGCGCAACGCCATCGCCGGCATGAGCTTCGAAGGCGTGACCGGCAACTTCACGCTCGACAAGAAGGGCTCCCCGAAGAAGTCCGTCATCGTGCTTGAGCTCAAGGACGGCAAGCCGCAGTACAAGACCACCATTCAGCCTGCCAAGTGAGCGTCGCTTGCCTGAAGGCCTGAATCTGTGAAGAGGAGGGGACCGGGAAACCGGTTCTCTCCCTTTCGCGTATCAAGACGAAAATAACCATATTCAGCCGCTGGGCTTCTTCAGCGGCCAAGCCGGACGGTTATGTCAAAAGTCCGGCATCATCAACTTTTGAAAGGAGGAATGATGGGCGATCAGATCATCATGTTCATCAGTCAGATCTTCAACGGTCTGAAGATCGGCAGCGTGTACTCGCTCGTGGCACTCGGCTACACCATGGTGTACGGCATCATTCGTTTGATCAACTTCGCACACGGCGATTTCATCATGGTCGGCTCCTACGTGCTGATGCTTACCATTCCGGCGATCGTCGCATTCGGCCTGCCCGCATGGGTGGCCGTCATCCCCGCGATCCTCATGTGCGTGGCGGTGGGCGTCATCGTGGAGAGGGCCGCATACAAGCCGGTTCGTGAAAAGGGCAACAGCATGACGGCCCTCATCACCGCAATCGCAATGAGCCTTCTGTTGGAGAACGGCTCCCAGGCCATCTTCGGCGCCGACTACCAGACCGTGCCCACCATCATCCAGATTCCGACGCTGGCGATCGGCAAGCTGAAGATCGACGGCGCGACCATCATCACCATCGTGCTCGGCGTGATCATCATGGTCGCGCTGCAGCTGTTCGTCACCTACACCAAGCAGGGCAAGGCCATGCGCGCGGTCTCCGAAGACAAGGAGGCCTCGATCCTGATGGGCATCAACGTGAACTCCACCATCACGCTCACGTTCGCCATCGGTTCGGGCCTCGCCGCCGTCGCATCGCTGATGTACTGCGTTTCCTATCCGCAGGTGTCCCCGATGATGGGCGCGATGCTGGGCCTGAAGGCCTTCGTCGCGGCCGTGCTCGGCGGCATCGGCTCCATCCCGGGCGCCATGGTCGGCGGTCTGGTGATCGGCGTGGTCGAAAGCCTGACCAAGGCGTACATCGGCACCATCACCGGCGGTGTGATCACGTCCGCGTTCTCCGACGCCATTGTGTTCGGCATCCTCATCATCGTGCTCCTGGTCAAGCCGTCCGGCCTGATGGGCGAACCGGAAACCGAGAAGGTGTGACCTCATGAAGAAATCAATGCTTTCCACCAAACAGTCCTATCTGATGTGCGCGGTCGGCATCGTCGTGCTGTTCGGCATTCTGATGGGTGTATGCGAATCCGGCATGGCCAGCACCTACATCAAGGGCATCATGATGACAAGCTGCATCGCCATCATCATGACCACCTCTCTGAACCTCACCATCGGCGTGCTCGGCCAGCTGACGCTGGGCTGCTGCGGCTTCGAAGCGATCGGCGCGTACAGCGCGGCCCTGCTGAGCAAGCTGCTCGTCGCCAACGGCGTTGCGATGGATCCGACGCTGCGATTCCTGCTGACGACGCTCGCCGGCGGCGTGGTCGCCTGCATCTTCGGCATCCTGGTCGGCATTCCGGCACTGCGTCTGCATGGCGATTACCTCGCCATCATCACGCTGGGCTTCGGCGAAATCATCCGCGTGATCATCCAGAACCTGAAGGTCGCCGGCGGCATGGGCCTCGACAAGGGCGCGGCCGGCCAGGCGCTGATCGGCATCGACCGACTCGCCAACCTGTACGTCGTGTTCTGGATCACCGTCGTCACCGTCGTGCTGCTGTTCATGTTCGCCCGCTCCCGTTACGGCCGTGCCGTCAAGGCCATCCGCGACGACGAGATCGCGGCAAGCGCGTCCGGCATCAACATCACCTACATGAAGGTGCTCGTGTTCGCTATCTCCGCGTTCTTCGCGGGCATCGCCGGCGGCATCTTCGCCCAGTACATCGGCTCGCTGAACCCCGCGATGGCCGGATGGCTGCAATCGATCAACTACGTGATCATGGTCGTGTTCGGCGGCATGGGCTCGCTGACAGGTTCCATCGTCTCCGCCATCGCGCTGACGATCCTGCCGGAGCTGTTGCGCGCCTTCTCCACCTACCGCATGCTCGTGTACTCGGTGGCGCTGGTGCTCATCATGATCTTCCGCCCGCAGGGCATCTTCGGCAACTGGGAATTCTCCCTGACCAAGACCATCAACAAGCTGTTCTACCCGATGAAGGTCAAGGCGCACGGCAAGTCGAAGCAGGCTGAATCCACCGCCAAGGCAGCCAAGGACACCGCCAAGACGGACGAAACCGCTGAGACGGCCACCGACACCAAGGAGGCGCAGGCATGAGCGAGCCCATCCTGAAAGCCGAACATCTCGGCATCACCTTCGGAGGCCTCAAAGCCGTATCCGACTTCAACATGACCATCAACTCCGGCGAGCTCGTCGGCCTGATCGGCCCGAACGGCGCCGGCAAAACCACCGTGTTCAACCTGCTGACCGGCGTGTACCAGCCCACGGAAGGCGAGTTCTTCCTGGACGGCGAACGCATGAACGGCAAGAAGACATATCAGGTGGTGCGCGCCGGCATCGCCAGAACCTTCCAGAACATCCGCCTGTTCGGCCAGATGACCGTGGAGGAGAACGTGCTGGTCGCGTTCAACGAATCGTTCAGCTACCACATGGGCGGCGCGATTTTCCGCACGCCGAAATTCTGGAAGCAGGAACGCGAGATGCACGCCAAAGCCATCGACCTGCTCAAGATCTTCGGACTAGAAGGCCTGGCCGAAACCGAAGCGGCGAACCTGCCGTACGGCGCCCAGCGCAAGCTGGAAATCGCCCGCGCCCTCGCCACCGGCATGAAACTGCTGTTGCTCGACGAGCCGGCGGCAGGCATGAACCCGACGGAGACCGAGGACCTGCTCAACTGCATCAACACCATCCGCGACCGCTTCGGCATCGCCATCCTGCTGATCGAGCATGACATGAGCCTGGTGATGAACGTCTGCCAGCGCATCCAGGTGCTCGACTACGGACGCACCATCGCCGCCGGCACGCCGGAGGAGATCGCCAACAACCCGCAGGTCATCTCCGCATACCTGGGCTCCGACGACGATACCGACAGCGACGATGCCAAGCACGAAAGCGAGGAAGCCTGATGCTGGAAGTCAAGAACCTTTCCGTTTCATACGGTGCCATCGAAGCCGTCAAGGACATCAGCTTCACCGTCAACGCCGGCGAGATCGTGTCCCTGATCGGCGCGAACGGCGCAGGCAAGACCACCACGCTGCACACCATCACCGGTCTGGTACCGGCGAAATCCGGTTCCGTGATGTACAACGGAGTGGATCTGCTGAAAACCCACAACAACAAGATCGTGACCCTCGGTATGGCTCACATTCCTGAAGGCCGCCACGTCTTCACACGCATGGGCGTCGAGGAGAACCTCGAGATGGGTGCGTTCAGCCTGAAGGACCAGTCCGACCTCAAGAAGGACCTCGATATGGTCTACGGCCTGTTCCCGCGTCTGAAGGAACGCCGCAACCAGAAGGCGGGCACGTTGTCCGGCGGCGAGCAGCAGATGCTGGCGATGGGCCGCGCGCTGATGAGCCATCCGAAGACGATCCTCATGGACGAGCCGTCCATGGGCCTGTCCCCGAAGCTCGTCAAGGAGATCTTCTCCATCATTCGCAAGCTGCACGAGCAGGGCATCACGATTCTGCTGGTCGAGCAGAACGCCAAGATGGCGCTGTCGATCGCCGACCGCGCATACGTGCTGGAAACCGGCCGTATCACGATGGAAGGCGACGCCAAGGAACTGCTCAACAACGAGCAGGTGCGCAAGGCGTATCTGGGCGCCTGATTCGTGCCGTATCCGCCTTGTCGGCTTGGACGCATCCAAACCGACAGGGCTTTTTCTATATCCGATGGAATATTCGCCGGTCGTGTTCCCACCATTCGGGCGCGCCATCGAGCCATGCCTTACAATAGGTAAGTTGACTGGCTGAAAGGGAGGTGTCATGAGCGAGATTTGCACAGTAAACGACGAATCCCTTGCCCGGGCCGTTGAAATCATCCATGATGGCGGATTGGTGGTCATCCCCACTGACACGGTGTACGGCGTCGCCTGCGATCCGCGTAACATCGAGGCGATCCGCAAGGTGTTCGCAGCCAAACAACGACCGAAATACAAGTCGTTGCAGGTGTTGCTGCCGTCAATCGAAAGCATGGAGAAGCTGCATCTGACCTTGCCGGTGCCGCTCAACCGTCTGGCCGCCATGTTCATGCCGGGCGCTTTTTCGCCGATAGCGGAAGCGGAAGACGACTGTTCGCTTGCCACGTTGCGTCATGATCCGACAACCGGCAAAGCCACACAGGGCGTGCGCATCCCCAATTCCGCGGTCGCGCTGCGTATTCTGCGAGCCACCGGGCCGTTGGCCGCCACCAGCGCCAACCGTTCCGGCGAGGAAAGCGCGCAAACGGTGCAGGAAGCCGCGGACGCGCTGGGAGATGCGGTGGATCTGTATTTGGACGGGGGAGCGACTCCGGGACATGTGTCGTCCACGGTGGTTGCAGCCGACCCGCACGAGCGCGACGGCATCGCGATTCTTCGGGAGGGAGTGATTCGCGAGCTGGTCATCCGTAAGGCTTTAACACTGAATGGCGGTGCTTTGGGCGCATGAGAATCTACCTGTTCATTGCCGCGGTCGCAGGTGGCGTCACCTATCTGCTCACGCCGCTGATCCGGCACATCGCCATCGAAATCGGCGCAGTCGGCGAAGTGCGTGCACGCGACGTGCATACCGTGCCGACGCCACGCATGGGTGGACTGGGCATGCTTATCGGCTTCACCGTGGCCATGCTGTTCGCCTCTCGCATCCCTTTCATCGAAGGCCTGTTCGCCCAATCGCATCAGGCATGGGTGATTCTAGCCGGCGCCATTATGATCAGCCTGCTGGGCATGGCCGACGATTTGTGGGACCTTGACTGGATGCTCAAACTCGCCGGTCAGCTGCTCATCTCTGTGTTTGTGGCCTGGGGCGGCCTGCAGATCATCTCGTTGCCTCTCGGCTCGCTCGTCACCGCGTCGCCGAGCCTGTCGATGGCCATCACCGCGTTCCTTATCGTCGCGTCCATCAACGCGGTCAACTTCGTGGACGGTCTTGACGGCCTCGCTTCGGGCATCGTCGCGATCGGCGGCATCGCCTTCGCCATCTATTCGTACATCATCGCAAGAAGCTCGCCGTCGTACGCATCCATGGCGACGCTGATCGACATCGCCATGGTCGGCACCTGCGTCGGTTTCATCCTGCATAACTGGCATCCCGCAAAACTGTTCATGGGCGACTCCGGCTCCATGCTGCTCGGCTATCTGATCACCTGCGCGTCGATCGTCATGACGGGCCGTCTCGACCCGGCATCCATCCACGCCAGCATCTACCTGCCGGTGTTCATGCCGATTCTGCTGCCGATGCTCGTGCTGTTCCTGCCGATCCTCGACATGTGCCTTGCCATCGTGCGGCGTTTGAGCAAAGGCCAGTCGCCGATGCACCCCGACCGCATGCATCTGCACCACCGCATGCTGCGCATCGGACATTCCGTGCAGGGCGCGGTGCTGATTCTGTGGGGTTGGGCCGCGTTGATCTCGTTCGGTTCGATCATGATCCTGTTCTTCAAGGCGCAGTATGTGCTGATCGGCTTCCTCATCGCGGCGGCGCTGCTGACGGTCGCCACAATGTACCCCTATCTGAAGCACCGCATTCCCGAAATCCGTGAGGAGAACGCGGCCGCCGAATCGGACGCTCAGCATGCGTCGGTCGGACGCGCCCGCGGCGGCAATGCCCGCGGCGAACGCTGATCGTTTCCAACGCGTCAGGCATCCGCACCATCCGTCTAAAATATGATGAAACGCTTTGCCAAACGGTATAAGTAGCTTTTATTGAGATTGATAATTTCGGCTTTCAGAGCCGTGTCGCAGTAAGTCAGCCCACGTTCATATAGTGGGTCTATGGCTACAATTCCTGATATGAATGCAGATTCCACGTTCGCCCCACTCCCTCCGATTTTCGCCCAGCTTGGCCTCGCCTATGACGATGTGCTGCTGCTGCCGAACGAGACGGACGTCATTCCGTCCGAAGTGGACACCACCACGCATCTCACCCGCAACATCACGATGAAGGTCCCGGCGATCTCCGCCGCGATGGACACCGTCACCGAATCCGACATGGCCATCGCCATGGCCCGTAACGGCGGCATCGGCGTGCTGCACCGCAATCTTTCCATCGACGACCAGGCCGCCCAGGTCGACATCGTCAAGCGTTCCGAATCCGGCATGATCAGCGATCCGCTCACCGTGAGCCCGGACGTGACCCTGGCCGACCTCGACAAGCTGTGCGGCCGTTTCCACATCTCCGGTCTGCCGGTCGTGGACAAGGACAACAAGCTCGTCGGCATCATCACCAACCGCGACATGCGCTTCATCGCATCCGAGGACTACGACCGTTTGAAGGTCTCCGAAGTGATGACCCGCGAGAACCTCATCACCGGTCCGTCCAACATCTCCAAGGAGGACGCGCACGACCTGCTGGCCAAGCACAAGGTCGAAAAGCTGCCGCTGGTCGACGCCGAAGGCCACCTGACCGGTCTGATCACCGTCAAAGACTTCGTCAAGACCGAGCAGTACCCGGACGCCACCAAGGATGAGCAGGGCCGTCTGCGCGTCGCCGCAGGCATCGGCTTCCTGGGCGACGCCTACAACCGTGCTTCCGCTCTGATGGAAGCCGGCGTGGACGTGCTCGTGGTCGACACCGCCAACGGTGAGGCCAAGCTGGCTCTCGACATGATTCGCCGCCTGAAGTCCGATTCCGCGTTCAATGGCGTGGACATCATCGGCGGCAACGTCGCCACCCGCCAGGGCGCGCAGGCCATGATCGACGCCGGCGTCGACGCCGTCAAGGTCGGCGTCGGCCCGGGGTCCATCTGCACCACCCGCGTGGTCGCCGGTGTCGGCGTCCCACAGCTCACCGCCGTGTACGAGGCCGCCCAGGCCTGCCGCGCCGCTGGCGTGCCGTGCATCGCCGACGGTGGCATCCACTACTCCGGCGACATCGCCAAGGCCCTCGTCGCCGGCGCATCCTCCGTGATGCTCGGCGGCACCCTCGCGGGCTGCGAGGAAGCTCCGGGCGAGAAGGTGCTCCTGCACGGCAAGCAGTACAAGCTGTACCGTGGCATGGGCTCTCTGGGCGCCATGGCTCCGCGTGGCAAGAAGTCCTACTCCAAGGACCGTTACTTCCAGGCCGACGTCACCTCCAACGACAAGGTCGTTCCGGAAGGCGTCGAAGGCGAAGTGCCGTACCGCGGACCGCTCAACGCCGTGCTGTACCAGATGATCGGCGGCCTGCACCAGTCCATGTTCTACATTGGCGCGCACAACATCTCCGAAATGCCGGAACGTGGCCGCTTCATCCGCATCACCGACGCTGGCCTGCGCGAATCCCATCCGCACGACATCGTCATGACCGCCGAGGCGCCGAACTACTCCGGCCGTCAGTGATTGGCGAATACCGCGCGAAACGCGTACGACGCGACTAAACGCTAGATAATACGAAACCCGTCCGGTGGCAGGAATGCCGCTGGACGGGTTTCGTGCGTTTTCGGCAGCTATTGGTCTAGTGACGTTTAGTTAATTGAGCCATGTCGATGGCACCGTATGAACGTCAACTTACGCGTTCCGTGGTGCCACGCAGCACCAGCGACGTCGGCATGACGGTGAACGGCTCATCAAGCGTCTCGCCATTGAGCAGCGCAAGCGTCTTACGTGCAGCGATACGGCCGATTTCCGCCGGATCCTGATGCATGGTGGTTAGATCCAATGCGGTGGCGGTGTCGTCATCATCGAATCCGACCAGCGACACGTCCTGTGGCACGCGCCATCCCATGCGCCGCAGCTCCTTCAGCAGGGGAGCGGCCACGGCGTCGACGGAGACGCAGATGGCGGTCGGCTGCTTTGGAGCGCTGAGCAGCTGCGCGACGATGCCGGAATAGATGTCCTGCTCGCTGCGAGCATCGATATGGGATAGTGACGGCATGACGATGATGTCACTATCCGCGTAACCGCAAGCTTGTGAGGCTTCGCTGAATCCCTTCTTGCGCAGCCTGTCGGAGCAGACGAACGGCGTGGTGTTGATGGGCTGTTCGATGTAGGCGAGCGTCTTATGCCCTAACGATTTGAGGAACCGTACAATCGTCGCCATGGAAGCCTCGTCGTCGATGGCGACGCCGGCGTCGAGACCGTGCGTGCTCGGCGCGTTCATGCCGACCACCGGAATGGTCAGATCGCCAAGCACCTGCTTCTTCGCCTCGTCGAAGTCAAATGACGCCTCGATGACCGCGTCGACGTTGCGGTTGCCCGGAAGATTTTGGAAAAACGCATCCAAATCGTCCTGCGTCCACACGATGTAAGGAACGATGTCGTATCCGGCCTTCGACATCACCTCGTAAATGCCTTCGAAGGCGTGGGCGTTGAACCAGCTGCTGATTTCGTTCGGCAGCAGCACGGCGACTCGCATGGTTTTGCCGGACGCCAGGGACGACGCGCTTTTCGAAAAGGAGAAATGCAGGCGCTTCGCCTCCTGCTCGATGCGTTCCCTGGTTTCGGGACTGACCCTGTCGAGCCCGCGAAGCGCGCGGGACACGGTGGAGACGGACACTCCGGCTGCCTGGGCTACGTCTGCGATGGTGGTTCGTGGCATGGTCGGATGGCTCCTTAGGGTGGACTATGCGGGCGGTCGGTTGCCCGCGACTGCTTCACTCTATCACGACACGCTGCTTTTGTAAAAACGCTTGCATGGCTTCAGGTGTTGTTATTGCTGGCTTTTTGAAGTGCTGCCACCTTGTTCTGCCTCCTGTGGTTTGCGCTTTTTTGCACAAGCGTTATTATTGATTATGTCAAGCAATGCGATAACAGCAACGAAGCTACACAACACAACATAACCATCGTAGGAAAATCAACGAAAATCGTTCTACGTACGGAGTTGTGATACGTGCGCACGGTGCGCAAGCGTTTGTATGAAAGGGGACAACATGACCGAAGTCAACGATCCGTCGCTGTGGTGGAAGCAGGCCGTGGTCTACCAGGTGTATCCACGTTCCTTCAAGGATTCCCGCGGCGAGGGCCTCGGCCAGATCGCCGGCGTCACCGAGAAAATCGGATATCTGAAGGAACTGGGCGTCGACGCCATCTGGCTGAGTCCGTTCTACCCGTCCCAGCTGGCCGACGGTGGCTATGACGTGGACGACTACCGCAACGTCGATCCGAAACTCGGCACCATGGACGATTTCGACGCGCTCGCCAAAGCCGCGCATGCCGACGGCATCAAAATCGTCGTGGACATCGTGCCGAACCACAGCTCCAACCTGCACGAATGGTTCAAGGCCGCGTTGACCGCGAAACCCGGCTCGCCGGAACGCGACCGCTACATCTTCCGCGACGGCAAGGGACCGAACGGCGACGAGCCGCCGACCAACTGGCAGAACCACTTCGGCGGCCCTGCATGGACGCGCGTGCCCGACGGCCAATGGTATCTGCACATGTTCACCAAGGAACAGCCGGACTGGAACTGGAAAAACGAGGACGTGCGCGCCGATTTCATCAAAACCCTGCGTTTCTGGCTTGACCACGGTGCCGACGGCTTCCGCGTGGACGTGGCGCACGGCCTGGCCAAGGATCTCGACCGCGATGATCTGGACGATTATGTGGTCTGGTGCACCAACGATCAGCCCGAAGACGGCTCCCATCCGGTGATCGACCGCGACGAAGTGCACGACATCTACCACGAGTGGCGCAAGGTGTTCAACGAGTACGATCCGCCGGCGTTCGCCGTGGCTGAGGCGTGGGTCCGACCAAGCCGCCAGCATCTGTACGCCTCCCCGGACGATCTCGGCCAGATCTTCAACTTCGAGTTCGCCAAGAAGGATTGGATCCGCGACGACATGCACCTCGCCATCGAGGAAGGTCTGGAAAGCGCCGAACGGTCCGGTTCCACCGCCACTTGGGTGATGAGCAACCATGACGTGGTCCGCCATGCCACCCGCTACGCGCTGCCCCAGGTGCCGACCGGCGAATACCATCGACTGCCGCTCGACTGGCTGCTGCGCGACGGCACCACATACCGGGAGGACCGCGCGCTCGGCACCAAGCGCGCCCGCGCCGCGATCATGATGGAGATGGCGCTGCCCGGCTCCGCCTACGTGTATCAAGGCGAGGAACTCGGCCTGTTCGAAGTGGCCGACATTCCGTGGGATGAGCTGGAGGATCCGTCCGCATGGCGCACCTCCCGTTCCGCCAGCACCAAAGGCCGTGACGGCTGCCGTGTGCCGCTGCCGTGGGTTGCGGCCGACGCTCCGCAGCTGGACGATCCGGACGATGAGTTCGGCCATGGCGGCTCCTTCGGCTTCTCGCCGGCAGATGCGAAGGCCGAGCCGCATCTGCCGCAACCCAAGTGGTACAAGGATTTCGCGGTCGATGTCGAATCGGCCGACCCGGATTCCATGCTGAACCTGTACCGCCGCGTGCTGGCATTGCGACATGAGTTGCAGACCACCGACCTGAGTCTCGAATGGCTTCCGGAAGACCAGCCCGGCAAGGCGCATGACGGCGCCAACGGTTTCCCGGGTGGCACCATCGCGTACCGCCGTGCCAACGGCTGGGCCTCGATCACCAACTTCGGCGAAGAACCGGTCACGTTGCCGCAAGGCGAAGTGCTGCTGACATCAGGACCGCTTACCGACGACGGCAAGCTGCCGCAAGATACCAGCGCTTGGCTCAAACTGGCCGATTGACCGCACGCAGGATGCCCCGATCTGAGGGTGTCCGTGCCGGATACCGCACTCGTGCGCTGAACCATCGAACCGGCAGCGCGCTCCAGCCGTCCGCGTCCCTCCATTTGGGCGCGGACGGCTTTCCTGTTTCCAACGACCGTTTCCAACGATGACGGTCCGACGTACCTACCCTGCGGTATCTTCATATGTTCGGCCTGCGCAGAGGGCGCGACCGCGGACCAATCGAAAGAGGCAACGATGGTAGATGCACACGATGGCGAAACATACACGTCCGAAGGCTCACGTCTGATCTGGATCGACTGCGAGATGACCGGCCTGGATATCTTCGGCGGCGACGAGCTCGTCGAGGTTTCCGTGGTGCCGACCGACTTCGACCTGAACGTGCTCGACGAAGGTGTCGACTATGTGATCAAGCCCAGTCAGAAGGCTGTCGACCACATGAATGACTTCGTGCGCGCCATGCACACCCGTTCCGGCCTGATCAACGAATGGGAACACGGTCTGAGCCTCGACGAAGCGCAAGCCAAGGTCATCGAATACGTCAGGAAATTCACTCCGGCCGGCGTCAAGCCGCTGCTCGCCGGCAACACCATCGGCTCCGACAAGAAGTTCCTTGACCACTACATGCCGGAACTCATGGAGAACCTGCACTACCGCACCATCGACGTGAGCACCTTCAAGGAACTCGCCCGCCGCTGGTATCCGGCCGTCTACCTCAACCGTCCGCCGAAGAACGGCGGCCACCGCGCGCTCGCCGACATCATCGAATCGCTCGACGAACTGCGTTACTACCGCAAGGCGTTCATGGCCCCGGTGCCCGGTCCGAGCGAAGCGGAGGCGAAGGCCATCGCCTCTGAAATCCAGGAAACCAGCCTGCTCAACAAGGACTGACAGCACGACTCCAGCGAGAGGAACCGCATGACCGCAGCTGATTGGACCACCATCGGCCAACCGCAGGATATCCGCCTTGTGGTCGCCGACATGGACGGCACGTTACTTGACGAACGAAGCCGAATCCCCGACGGATTCTGGCCCATGCTCGCCCGGCTCAAACGCCGTGGCGTCGAATTCGTGCCCGCGTCCGGACGCCAATACGCCACGCTGCGCAACATGTTCGCCGACAAAGCCGCGGAGATTCTCGACGGGGGAGAACTGTCCTATATCGCGGAAAACGGCAATGTGGTGGCGCTCGACGGCAAAGTCGTGGAAGTGCATGGCGTCGATTTGGACGTCACGCGTCACGTCATCGACCTGGTCGCCGACGCCGCTGCCTCCGGCGAGCATAACGTGGGACTGGTGGTGTGTGGCCTCAAATCGGCATACGTGCAGCGTTCCGACAAGCCGTTCCTCGATGAAGTCGGCAAATACTACGCGGCGCTGAGCATCGTGGACGATCTGCACGAAGTGCTCGACTTCGCGCAGGAACCGTCCGCCTACACCCCTGACGGCGACGCCGAAATCGTTCTGAAACTCGCGATCCTCGACCTTGACGGCTCCGAACGATTCACCAACGAAAAGCTCACACATCTGCGCGCGGACTACCAGGTGGTCGTCTCCGGCAAACTGTGGGTGGACATCATGAACATCGAAACCGACAAAAAGCAGGGCGTCGAGGCGTTGCAGCGCGTGCTCGGCGTCACACCCGCGCAGACGGCGGTGTTCGGCGACTACCTCAACGATCTGCTCATGCTTGAGGCGGGCGACTGGTCGTTCGCCATGGGCAACGCACACCCCGATTTGAAGGCCGCCGCGCGCTACATCGCACCGTCGAACGTCGAGCACGGTGTGCTCAAGGTTGTGGACAGGCTGGTTGCCTGACGATTTCGTTGCATGGGGCGCGGTGACGTAAAGAAGGTGGCGTAATGAGGCAATCCGAGGCGCTTGCGATTCTGGGTTCCGGCGCAAGCGTGTTCCTGACGGGCGCGCCCGGTGCCGGCAAAACCTACGTGCTCAACGAATTCATACGGCAGGCGCGTGCCGACGGCGCATCCGTGGCCGTCACCGCATCCACGGGCATCGCTGCCACGCATATCAACGGCACCACCATCCATTCCTGGAGCGGCATCGGCTTGGCCACGGCATTGACCGACAATCTGGTCAAAACCGTTCGCACACGCCGCAAACGCAAGCTGCAGGAAGCCGACATCCTCATCATCGACGAGGTCTCCATGCTGCACGCGTGGCTGTTCGACATGGTTGACCGGATCTGCCGCATCATCCGCCGCGACGAACGTCCGTTCGGCGGGCTGCAGGTGGTGTTGTCCGGCGATTTTTTCCAGCTGCCGCCGGTTTCGGTATCGGGACGCAACAACGACCTGATCGCGCCGTCCGCCGAATATCTGGCCAGTCGCGAGCGGTACATGCGCGCCGGACTCAATCCCGAAGGTTTCGTCACCGAATCGTTGGTGTGGCGTGAATTGAACCTCGTTGTCTGCTATCTGACCGAACAGCATCGTCAGGATGACGGCCAGCTGTTGAACGTGCTGACCGACATTCGCGAAGGCGCGGTGGACGATGGCGACCGCAATGTGCTGCTGACCCGGTTGGGGGCCATTCCGGAACCCGGGCAGCAGGCGGTGAACCTGTTCCCCGTCAACAGGCAGGCCGACGCGCTTAATGACCTGCGCCTGTTCGAAATCAAGGAGGAGCCGCACGAATACCTCGCCGAATCCGAGGGTGCGGCGAATCTGGTGGAACGGCTCAAAAAGAACATGCTCGCCCCCGAACGGTTGTGTCTCAAGACGGGCGCGGCCGTGATGGCGGTGCGCAACGACACCGACCACCAGTACGTCAACGGGTCGCTCGGCACCGTGCGTGGATTCACCACGCAATCGCAGGGCGGCTGGCCGATCGTCGAATTCGAAAACGGCAACATCGTCACCATGAAGCCGAATTCCTGGCAGATGCAGGACGGCGATACCGTGCTCGCCACGGTCAAACAGGTGCCGTTGCGCTGCGCGTGGGCCATCACCATCCACAAATCGCAAGGCATGACACTCGATCGTGCCGTCATGGATTTGCGACGCACATTCGCGCCGGGCATGGGATACGTGGCGCTGTCGCGAGTGGAAGGGCTCGACGGCCTGTATCTGCAAGGCGTCAACGAGCGCATGTTCCTGGTCTCACCGGACGCGGTCCGTCTTGATGGACAATTGCGATTGGAGTCGGCTCAGGCCGCCGATACGCTTGCCTCCGACGGTGTCGGAGCATTCCGCGCCCGCATGCCGCAACCGGCCGCCGGTGAGGATGACGAATTCGCGCAGGACGTGCTGTTCTGACCCGCTGCTAAATATCAGCCCATCGCCTGCAGGGAACGCGCAAGATCCGGGTCGAGCTCAACTTCGTCCTCGACGCTTTCCGGATCGGGGTCCCAACAGCTGGCGATCACGCAGGCCAGTCCGACGAGCAACCAAAGCGGGTTGCGCTGCAGGAACTCAAGACCTGGAATCGCCCGCGTGACGATGATCCATATCACCATGCCGGCCAGCGCAATCGCATTGAACGGCTTCTTCCATGGCAGGGAAATCAACGTGACGCACAATACGGCCAGGCACAGGCCGATCCATTGGTTGCCTTCGGTCAGCACTTCCGGCGCTGCCGCCGCGAAGACGAAATAGCAGATGATGCCGATCCAGCCGAGTTTGTTCCAAATCGAAATGTGCGCGGTGACGTGACGCATGCTGCGTCCTTTCCTTATGAAGCGATATGGTGCTGATTCCAGTATCATAGAAACGGCTTTAGACTTATTTATAACTCTATAAATAACGTTTTTCGCGTATTGGTGTGCGATTCGAGGACGTGTGGCGCATCCAAGTCGGCTTACCTGAGTAATTTGGAACGTATGACCAAAGCACTTCGTATGTCTACCATGTTCCTGCGCACCCTGCGCGAGGACCCCGCCGATGCCGACGTCGTGTCGGACAAGCTGCTGCAGCGCGCCTGCTACCTGCGCAAGGCCGCTCCGGGCATCTGGACCTGGCTGCCGCTGGGCCTCAATGTCCTGAACAAGATCGAGAACATCATCCGCGAGGAGATGGCGTCCATCGACGCCCAGGAAGTCCACTTCTCCGGACTGCTGCCGCGCGAGCCGTATGAGGCCACCCACCGCTGGGAGGAATACGGCGACAACATCTTCCGTCTGAAGGACCGCCACGAGGCCGACTACCTGCTGGCCCCGACCCATGAGGAAATGTTCACCCTGCTGGTCAAGGACCTGTACTCCTCCTACAAGGACCTGCCGGTGACCCTCTACCAGATCCAGACCAAGTACCGCGACGAGTTCCGTCCGCGCGCCGGCCTGATCCGCGGCCGCGAGTTCATCATGAAGGACGCCTACTCCTTCACCCTCGACAAGGAAGGCCTCGTCAAGGCATACATGGACGAGCGCGGCGCATACGAGCGCATCTTCAACCGTCTCGACCTGAAGTACGTGCCGGTGCACGCCATGGCCGGCCCGATGGGCGGCTTCGAATCCGAGGAGTTCCTGGCTCCGATGGAGATCGGCGAGGACACCTTCGCCCAGTCGCCGTCCGGCAAGGCCTGGAACGTCGAGGCGCTGACCACTCCGGAACCGGAAGCCATCGACTTTACCGCAACGCCGGCAGCCGAAAAGCGCCCGACCCCGGACGCGGCCACCATCGACAAGATGGTCGAATTCGCCAACGCCAACCATCCTCGTTCCGACGGCCGCGATTGGCAGGCCTCCGACATTCTGAAGAACGTCGTCATCGCCGTCATGCATCCGCAGGACGAAGACCACGACGAGCCGTGGCGCGAGCTCGTGGTCGTAGGCGTTCCGGGCGACCGTACCGTCGACATGAAGCGTCTTGAGGCGCAGTTCACCCCGGCCGAGATCGAGGAAGCCACCGACGAGGATCTGAAGAAGCATCCGGAACTCGTCAAGGGCTACATCGGACCGATGGCGCTTGGCCCGCAGGCACGCGACGGAAAGAAGGCCGAGAACGCGTCCGAGACCGGTGACGCGCTGCGCTACCTGATCGACGCGCACGTGGCACGCGGTTCCGCATGGTTCACCGGCGCCGACGAGCAGGACGTGGATTACTACGATTTGGTGTACGGCCGCGATTTCGAGGCCGACGGCACCGTCGAAGCCGTGCAGGTACGTCATGGCGACATGAGCCCGGACGGTTCCGGCCCGCTGAGCTTCGAGCGCGGCGTGGAAATCGGCCAGGTGTTCCAGCTGGGCCTCAAGTATTCCAACGCGCTCGGCCTGAAGGTGCTCGACCAGAACGGCAAGACCGTTCCGGTGTGGATGGGCTCCTACGGCATCGGCGTCTCCCGTGTGATGGCCTGCATCGCCGAAACCCATCACGACGAGAAGGGTCTGGCGTGGCCGGCAGTCATCGCGCCGGCACGGGTGCACGTCGTGGCCACCGGCAAGGATGCGGCCGCGTTCGAAGCCGCAGAACAGCTGATCGGTGAGCTTGAGGCCAAGGGCATCGAAGTCATCTTCGACGACCGCAAGAAGGTGTCTCCGGGCGTCAAGTTCAAGGACGCCGAACTCATCGGCGTGCCGATCATCGCCGTCGCCGGCCGCGACACCGTCAACAACGGCACCATCGAAGTGCGCGACCGCAACGGTGAGAACGCCGAAGCGGTGCCGGTCGCGGACGCCGCGCAGGCGATCGCGGACCGCGTCGCTGCACTGCTCAAGTGACATACGGCAATCCGTAGCGCGTCGGTTTGATCCGACGAACGACATACGGCAACGGAAGACCATCAAGCAGGTGGTCTTCCGTTTTTTGTTTTTCATGGGGAATACCGTGCGCATCTCACGCACATGAGGATTGTGGATGTCGGTGGATAAGTCGAAATTATCCACCGACAATCCACGACTCGCCCGACGATCTCAAGTTATCCACATTCTCCGGTTGGGCTTGCAGACGGATGGAACGTTCGGCGATAGTGGTCTTACCGCGGAAACGTGAAGATGCGGGAAGGGCATGCAGTTTACCCTCTCTCACCATAAATCCACCTCACTGCCTGTCGCTTCCGTGCCGTCAACGGCGCTTTCCGCGGTCCATCATTCGTCAAACAGAAAGGGCCGAACATGGCGCAGCAGCAGGGTCTCCTCACCATCACGGGATATGTGGGCGGCCAGCCCACGCAATTCAATCGGGAAGGCATGCCGCATGCCAGCTCATTCCGGCTGGCCAGCACCAGACATTATTTCGATGGCCGAACGCAACAGTGGAAGGACCTGCCCACCACATGGATCACGGTGAAGGCATATCGAGGCCTTTCCGAAAGCATCTGCCAATCGTTCAAAAAAGGCGAACCGGTCATCGTGACCGGCGTGCTGGCGGCGGAAAACTGGGTGGACCAGAACGGCAAGCAACAGTCGAAACTCGTCATGGAAGCGAATGCGGCGGGGCATGATTTGAGCTACGGTGTCTCCACCTTCCGCAAACTCGCCAAGAAAAACGATTCCGGCCAGCAAGACGCGCAGCCTGGACAGGCTTTAGGACGTGATCCATATGTGCAAGCCGCCCAACAGCGGGGCGAAACTTCAGTCAATGCGATGGACGGGCAGAGTTCCGGCGTTGACGAGCAAGGCGGCTCGCAGGCCGGTGCGGATAGCAACGCCGCCGAACCCCTACGTGAGGAATTCGGCGGCGATGGCTTCTGACGATTGCCTGACGCTTATGCGATCGCTGGCATGGCCTGTTACCAGATGCGCACGCGTTGCTCCGGTGCGAGCCACATGCCGTCGCCGGGCTGCACGCCAAACGCCTTGTGGAACAGGTCCACATTACGGGCGATGCCGTTCGTACGGCATTCGGCGGGGGAGTGCGGGTCGATCTGCAGATACTGCTCCGCCAACTCGTCGCGATTCTTAGTGCGCCAAATCGAAGCGTAGCTCAGGAAGAAACGCTGCAGGCCGGTGAAGCCGTCGATTTCAGGAGCATCGGCAAGCGCGGCTTCGATGGCTTCCGTGGAACCATCCTTGCCGCGGCCGGCCGCTTCATCGAGAGCGAACGCATAGGCCTTGAGAGCGATGTTCACACCGCTCAAATCGCCGATGTTCTCGCCGATGGTCAACGCGCCGTTCACATGAGGGGCCTTCGACGGGTCATCCGAATACTTTTCGGCGAGCTGCGTCGGCACGAACTCGTTGTACTGGTCGATGAGCTTCTGGGTGAGCGCCTTGAAATTGGCCTTGTCCTCTTCGGTCCACCAGTCGTTGAGTTTGCCGTCGCCGTCGTATTGCGAGCCCTGGTCGTCGAAACCGTGGCCGATCTCATGGCCGATCACCGCGCCGATGCCGCCGTAGTTCGCGGCATCCTCGGCATCCGGGTTGAAGAACGGCGGCTGCAAAATGGCGGCCGGGAACACGATCACGTTCATGGACGGCTCATAGTAGGCGTTCACCGTCTGCGGATTCATCAGCCATTCGTCCTTGTCGACGGCCTTGCCCACCTTGGCCAGCTGGTAGCCGGTCTCATACAGGTTCGCGGCACGCATGTTCTGGGCGAAGCCGGCGTCCTCGCGCACATCCAGCGCGGAATAGTCACGCCAATGGTTCGTGTAGCCGATCTTCGGCACGAACTTGGACAGCTTCTCCAATGCCTTGGCCTTGGTCTCGTCGCCAAGCCAAGTGGAATTGGAGATGGACACACGGTAGGCGTCGATGAGATTGCCGACCAGCTGCTCCATACGCTGCTTGGAGGTTTCGGGGAAGTGACGCTTCACGTATTCGCGGCCGACATCCTCGCCGCAGATGCCGTTGACCAGCGAGACGCCACGCTTCCAACGCACACGCTGCTCCTTCTGCCCGGACAGCGTCTTGCCGTAGAAGTCGAAATTCGTTTCGTCGAATTCGTGGGGAAGCTCCAATGTGGAGCCGATCACCACATGCACGCGGGCCCACAGCTTGAGATCATCCAGCGACGCTTCCTTCCAGAACGCGTTGAGTCCGGTGAGGAAGCTTGGCTCATGCACGATCGTGTGGCTGAAACAGCCGCGGAAATCCAACGGCTGCACGGCAGCCGCGGTGGTCGCGTCGTAAGCGTTCTGCCAGGCGTCGATCCAAGCGTCCAGGTCAACATCGGCGAGCATGGCGCACAGGTCGGCGTAATCCGTCGGGTTATAGGTCTTCACCGAATCGCGCGTGGACACGTTGTCCCAATGGTTCGCCGCGATGCGCGTCTCCACGTCAAGGAAACGCTTGGCCTGCGCATGGGCATCCTCGTCACCGGCCGCAAGATGCGCGTTCTTCAGCTGCTTGGCGACCATCTCGACATACGCCTCACGGATTGGCGCGTAATGGTCTTCCCTGTAGTAGGCCTCGTCCGGCAGATCCAAACCGTCCTGTTCGATGTGCACGACATTGGTCTCCGGCGCTCCCGGATCTCCGTAAACGGCGATGCCGATCAGGTCTGGACCGCCGGTCGGGTTCATGGCGCCAAGCGCGCGGGTGAGCGCGGCCTTGTCTTCGGCCTCGTCGATGGAAGCCAACTGGTCTTCGATGGCGGCGAGTCCGGCCGCGTCGATGGCATCGACGTCAAGGAAACTATGGTACAAAGCGCGCGACTTGACGGCTGGGCAATCATCCTCTTCAAGGATGTCGCGGATCTGGTTTTCCGCATCCTCGGCGAGCTTGTCGAAGGAACCATACCGGGAACGGTCGTCGGGAAGACGGTACATGTCGACCCACGGGCCGTTGACGAAGCGGAACAAGTCCTGAGACGGGCCGGTCACGGCGGAGAACGATGCCGGATCGATACCCGAAACCAAAGAATTCGAAGTGTTGTTCATGGCTTCACACTATCCATCTTTGGTGACAACATCGTGTATTCGAATCGAATATTCGGGTGGAACGCAAGGTGGAATACAGAAAGGAGAACATCGTTCGCCGGTGTATGGCCCGCGAAGTAGGGTTGAAGGCATGATCGAACTGAAAACCCCTAAAGAGATTGAAGCGATGAAGCCCGCAGGCCGCTTCGTCGGCGGCATCCTGCGCGACCTGAAGGAATTCACCAAGGTCGGCACCAATCTGTTGGAAATCGACGAATTCGTCCACAAGCGCATCGTGGACCGCAAGGGCGCCTCGTCCTGCTACGTCGACTATGCGCCTGATTTCGGCACCGGTCCGTTCGCGCACTACATCTGCACGTCCGTGAACGACGCCGTGCTGCACGGCGTTCCGTACGACTACAACCTGAAGGACGGCGATCTGGTCAGCCTCGATCTGGCGATCAACGTCGACGGATGGGTCGCGGATTCCGCCATCAGCTTCTGCGTCGGCACGCAGCATCCCGACGACCTGCGCCTGATCAAGTGCACCGAAGAGGCTTTGGCGGCCGGCATCGAAGCCGCTCAGCCGGGCAATCGTCTGGGCGACGTCTCCTGCGCCGTCGGCGACGTGGCACGCGAATACGGCTACCCGATCAACCTGGAGTTCGGCGGACACGGCGTCGGCCATATCATGCACGGCGATCCGCATGTGCCGAACGACGGCAAGGCGCATCACGGCTACAAGCTGCGTCCGGGCCTGGTCATCGCCATCGAACCGTGGTTCCTCAAGACCACCGACGAGATCTACCAGGATCCGAAGGACGGCTGGACGCTGAAGAGCGAGGACGGCTCCCGTGGCGCACACAGCGAGCACACCATCGCCATCACCGAAAACGGTCCGGTGATCCTCACCGTCCGCGACTAGTCCAAAACCTTATGAAAACGGGCTTGTGCGATTACGCACAGCCCGTTTTTTCATGCCCGTTTTGAGACGGAACCCACATATCGAAACGCGCATGCCATATAGTGGGCGGTACTTTTTGAACTGGTAAGGAGCGAACGAGTATGGCCACAGCCAATCTGAGTGTGGAATCCAAGGACTTCACCCTGCCGGTGGTCGAAGCCACGGCGGGCGCGGACGGCATCGTGGTGTCCACGCTGCGCAATGATGGCTGGGTCACACTCGACCCCGGTTTCCTCACCACCGCGCAATGCGAATCGAAAATCACGTACATCGACGGCAAGAACTCGATTCTGCGCTATCGCGGCTATCCGATCGAGCAGCTGTGCGAGCAGTCCGACTTCCTTGAAGTCGCTTGGCTGCTGCGTCACGGCGAACTGCCGAACAAGGACCAGTACGACCGTTTCATCTCTGACATCAACCACCGCACGATGGTGGGGGAGGACTTCCGTACGTTCATGGGCTCCTTCCCGCGCACCGCGCATCCGATGAGTGTGATGGCGTCCGCGGTCAACGCGCTCGCCACGTTCTACCCGGACACCACGGACATCAACGATTCCGACCAGCTGGACGAAGCGGCGACCATCATCATGGCCAAGGCGCGCACCATCGTCAGCTACATCTTCCGCCGCCGTCGCGATGAGCCGATGCTGTACCCGGACTACTCGCGTGGCTATGTCGACGATTTCCTGCGCATGTGCTTCGCCGTGCCGTATGAGCCGTTCGAATCCGATCCTCTGTATGTGCACGCGCTTGGCCGTCTGCTCATCATCCATGCCGACCACGAGCAGAACTGCTCCACGTCCGTGGTGCGCATCGCCGGTTCGGCGCACGCCAACCTGTATTCCGCGGTCGCGGCCGGCATCAACGCGCTGTCCGGCCCGCTGCACGGCGGCGCCAACGAGGCGGTGCTCCGCCAGCTCAAGGCCATCCGCGACTCCGGCAAAACCGTCAAGGAATTCGTGGAGGACGCGAAGGCCAACGGGCGTCGCATCTCCGGCCTCGGCCACCGCGTGTACAAGTCGTACGATCCGCGCGCGGCGATCGCCAAGACCTATCTGCAGAAGATCATGGAACGCACCGACACGCTGAAGCTGCCGGCGGACGAGCGCGCGCTGTTCGACGTGGCCACCGAACTGGAGCAGATCGCATTGAGCGACGATTACTTCGTGTCTCGTCATCTGTATCCGAACGTCGACTTCTACACGGGACTGATCTACCGTGCGATCGGCTTCGATCCGTCCATGTTCACCACGCTGTTCGCGTTGGGCCGCATCCCCGGCTGGATCGCGCAGTACCGTGAGATGCTCGCCGACCCGAACACGAAGATCGGCCGTCCGCGCCAGGTGTACACCGGCTACACGGAACGCGATTACGTGCCGATGGACCAGCGCCACTGAACGATATTGACACGCGGCTCCGGTTTCGGACGTGCGCATGCGCCTGCCATGGCTTGCCGCTACAGTGTTTCAAGGAACGAAAGAACCTAACGAATCGCTGGAACCGGTCTACGGCTCCGGCATGGTCAAAGGAGCGTACACATGACTGAACAGCGCACCGCATGGGGTTGGGGTCTGGCAAGCATCGATGCGGCCGGCAACACCCTTGACGTGTGGTATCCGGAACTCACGTTGGGCGAGGCTCCGGCTGAAACCTCGCGTCCGAATCACAACTTCGGCGCCATCGCGCATGACGAGGCCGACGCGCGTGGCGTGCGCCGCATGCCCGTGTTCACCGTGTCCAAGCTGGACGAGCCGATCGAGGACGCCGCCGACGCCTATCTGCGTCTGCACCTGCTGAGCATGCGTCTGGCCAAGCCGAACACGTTGAATCTCGACGGCATCTTCGCCAAGCTCAACAACGTGGTGTGGACCAACTACGGTCCGTTCGCCGTCGATGATTTCGCTTTGCGCAAGCTTGACGTGATGGCCGCCACCCGACAGTCCGGAGCCGTGTTGGCGCCGCACGTCGATGTGAACGTGCTGTCGATTGACAAGTTCCCCCGTATGGTCGACTACGTCGTGCCGACCGGCGTGCGCATCGGCGACGCCGACCGCGTGCGACTGGGCGCGCACCTGTCCGAAGGCACCACCGTCATGCATGCCGGCTTCGTGAACTTCAATGCGGGCACCCTCGGCGTCTCCATGGTCGAAGGCCGCGTCTCGCAAGGCGTCGTGGTCGGCAACGGCTCCGACATCGGCGGCGGCGCGTCCATCATGGGCACCCTGTCCGGCGGCGGCAAGCTCAAGAACTCCATCGGCGAGCACTCCCTGCTCGGCGCGAACGCCGGCATCGGCATCTCCCTGGGAGACAACTGCGTGGTCGAAGCGGGCCTGTACGTCACCGCCGGCACCAAGGTCACCATCTACGACAAGGCCAAGGTCGCCGCCGGCGAACCGCTCGAAACCGTCAAGGGCGCCGAACTGTCCGGCAAGGACAACATCCTGTTCATCCGCAACTCCGTGTCCGGCCGCATCGAGGCGCGCTACCGCAAGACCGGCATCGAGCTCAACGAGAAACTCCACAAGAACTGAAAACGGAATGGCGGAGAGCGTCATCCGCGCTCTCCGCAAGGGGAAACTCGTGAAAATCACACTGATCACCGTCGGCAAGGTCAAAGAGAAGTATCTGCGCGACGCCATCGCGGAATATTCGAAACGACTGGGCCGGTATTGCAAGCTCGACATCGTCGAAGTGGCCGACGAGAAGACACCGGAGCATGCCAGCGACGGACTCGAACGGCAGATCAAGGCCAAAGAGGGCGAACGCATCGCCAAACATATTCGTGACGATGCGTTCGTCATCGCCCTCGCCATCGAAGGCAAGCAGCTCACCAGCGAACAGCTCGCCGCGAAAATCAACGACCTCGGACTTCACGGCACCAGCCATATCCAGCTCATCATCGGCGGCTCATTGGGACTCGACCCCGCGATCCTCAAACGAGCCGACTACCTGCTGAGCTTTTCCAAAATGACGTTCCCGCACCAGCTGATGCGGGTGATTCTGCTGGAGCAGATCTATCGCGCATACAAAATCAACGCCGGAGAACCTTACCACAAGTGATTTTCGAGGCGTTTCGCAAGAAACGCTAAGTAGGGGCGAGCCGGTATAGTGGCGCGTATGAGTGACTACAGGGACGAACGCGAGCAGCGAGAACGCCGTCGCCGCACCATGGTGCGCACGGTGTGCATCGTCATCGCCGCGGCGATGCTGCTGAGTCTGGTCATTCCTGCGATCTACGCGGGGCTTTGACGCCTTCGGGCCCGTATGATCCGAAACGGGCCCCGGTTTCCCGTATGCGTGCGGACAGGTTCGCGGTCCGTCCATGTGGGAAATGGATGTGGGCACGTGGAAAAACCTTATGGATTGTGCGGGAGCCGTGGACGGCTCCATGTCAGAATAGTCAGGAACGTAATAGAAATGTATGGTGTAAACGATGGCAGAATTTGATTACTCCGAGGCGATCAGCGAAGCGCGCGCCAAATACGAGTCCATTTCCAAGGCCCTCGACGTCGATCGACTGACCGCCGAGGCCAAGGCCCTTGAAGTGAAAGCGGCCGAACCCGGATTGTGGGACGATCCGGAAAACGCACAGAAAGTGACCAGCAAGCTGTCCGCGGTGCAGTCGCAGCTCAAGCGTCTGGCATCCGCCGACCAGCGCATCGAGGACGTGGAGACCCTGGTCGAGCTTGGCCAGGAGGAAGAGGACGCCGACACGTTGGCCGAGGCGAAGGCCGAAGTCGAAAGCATCCAGAAGGATCTCGACGATATGGAGATCCAGACGCTGCTTGACGGCGAATACGACGAACGTTCCGCCGTGGTGACGATCCGTTCCGGCGCCGGCGGCGTGGATGCGGCCGATTTCGCGCAGATGCTGCTGCGCATGTACCTGCGTTGGGCGGAACGCAACGGATACAAGGCCAAGGTCATGGACACCTCCTACGCGGAAGAAGCCGGCATCAAGTCGGCCACGTTCCAGGTGGACGCCCCGTACGCATACGGGCGACTGAGCGTGGAGGGTGGCACCCACCGTCTGGTGCGTATCTCCCCGTTCGACAACCAGGGCCGCCGTCAGACCAGCTTCGCCGCCGTGGAAGTGGTGCCGCTGGTCGAAGCGACCGATCACATCGACGTGCCGGATTCCGAAATCCGCGTCGACACCTACTGCTCGTCCGGTCCTGGCGGACAGGGCGTGAACACCACGTATTCCGCGGTGCGCATCACCCACATCCCGACCGGCATCGTGGTGACCATGCAGGACGAACGCTCTCAGATTCAGAACCGCGCCGCCGCCATGGCCGTGCTGCAGTCCCGACTGCTGGTGCTGCGCCACGAGGAGGAAGCCAAGAAGAAGAAGGAGCTCGCCGGAGACATCAAGGCCAGCTGGGGCGACCAGATGCGCTCGTATGTGCTGCATCCGTACCAGATGGTCAAGGACCTGCGCACGGGGTATGAGACCTCGCAGACCCAGGCTGTCTTCGACGGCGACATCGACGAGTTCATCGAAGCCGGCATCCGCTGGCGTCATGAGCAGCGTCGCGCGGCAGCCGAGGAACAAGAAGCCTAAGCGATAGGCGGAGGGAAAACACGATGGCGCTGATCTCGCTTGAGCATGTGAGCAAAGTCTATCCAAAGGGCACGCGTCCCGCATTGGATGACATCAATCTTGACATCGATCGAGGTGATTTCGTCTTTCTTGTGGGCGCGTCCGGTTCCGGCAAGACCACCTTGCTGAGCCTGCTGCTTCGCGAGGAGGAAGCCACGGATGGCGAGATCCGCGTCGCCGGCAACGATCTGCGACGCCTGTCCGCACGGCAGGTGCCGCATTATCGCCGGCAGATCGGCTTTATCTTCCAGGATTACAAGCTGCTCAACAACAAGACGGTATGGGAGAACGTCGCCTTCGCACTTGAAGTGATCGGCACAAGCCGTTCCACCATCAAATCGCTGGTGCCCAAAGTACTGCAGACGGTGGGGCTCACGGGCAAGGAAAACAACTACCCCCATGAGCTGTCCGGCGGCGAAGCGCAACGCGTCGCCATCGCAAGGGCGTATGTGAACCATCCTCAGATCCTGCTCGCCGACGAGCCTACGGGCAACCTCGACCCGACCACATCGCTGGGCATCATGGAAGTGTTAGACGCCATCAACCGTACCGGCACCACCATCGTCATGGCCACACACAACGAAGAGATCGTCAACTCCATGCGCAAACGCGTGGTCGAATTGCACACCGGCAAGATCGTGCGCGACGAGCAGCAGGGATCCTACGATTCCGCGTTGTATTTCCCGGATGCCGAAGTCGAGTCGAAATCGCACCAGGCATTGGGCACTTCCGACCCGAACGCGAAATACCGTCGACAGAACGCCATCGATTCAACGAACGCTCCTGACGACACCGTCGACGTGGAAGGCGCGACGCGCGCCGAAACCGTGGTGAACGCCGTGGATGTGGTCGCCGCTGCCGTCCATGACGGACAGGGGAACGACGGCATCGCCCGTCTTGCCAAATCCGTGCATTCCGGACGCACCGGCCGTTACGGCGAGGCCTTCGCGTCAGTGGAGACCACCTTGACCTGGGGCAAGGGACTGAGCCTCGAACAGATGGCCGACCAGGAACAGGCCGAGCAAACCGAACGGAACGAACAGGCCAAGACCTCCGCTGAAAATGATGCCTCCGAGACTGGTGCCGACGAAGCATCGGCGCTGTCCGCTCCGCCTGCACCGCCCGTTCCACCGACCCAAACCGAGCCTCCGACACCGCCCGAACCGCCCGTCCCGCCGGCACCGTCCGATGAAAACCCTGAGGACACCAAGGAGCACGACTGATGCGTTTTCGTTTCATCCTTTCCGAAACATGGAACAGCCTCAAGCGCAATGTTTCAATGATCATCTCCGTCATGCTGGTCACATTCATCTCCTTCCTGTTCATCGGCGTATCCGGCCTGATGCAGGCACAGATCACCGCCGCGAAGGGCGAATGGTACGACAAGGTCGAAGTGGTCGTATGGCTGTGCCCGGACGGTGCCAGCCAGGCGGCGTCCTGCTCGTCGGGCAAGGCGCCTTCCAACCAGGAGATCGTCGATCTGGAGAACGTGATCAACGAGGAAGCCGGCAACATCGTCTCCAAAATCACATATGTGAGCCGTGAGGACTTCTACAAGAACACCTTCCTCAAGCAGTATCCGAACGGCGAATACCAAGGACGCGTGCTCACCGCCGCCGACATGCAGGGGTCGCTGCGTCTGAAACTGAAGGACCCGACCAAATACCAAGTGGTATCCGAAGTGTTGAGCGGCCGCACCGGTGTCGAGGAAGTGCAGGATCAACGCAAGATCTTCGACCCGGTCTTCTCGGTGCTGAACCGTGCGACGGCGGTCACCGTGGCGCTCGCCGGCGTGATGATCCTGGTGGCCATCATGCTGACCGGCACGACGATTCGCATGAGTGCCGCCTCGCGTAAGAACGAGACCGAGATCATGCGACTGGTGGGAGCCTCGAACTGGACCATCCGCCTGCCGTTCGTGTTGGAAGGCGTGTTCGCGTCGCTGATTGGTTCGCTGCTCGCCTGCGGAACGTTGAGCGCCATGGTGAAGCTGTTCATCACGGATTGGCTGTCGAAGAGCGTGCAGTGGATGCCTCTGATCAACCAGAAGACGGTATGGCTGCTTGCACCGGCCCTTGTGGTGGGAGCCGTCGTGCTGTCGATCGTCGCGTCCAGCATCTCGCTGAGGAAGTACCTGAAGGCATAAACCGGCGGAGTGCTGAACGAGATGTTCAGCATATTTGAAGTTTGCTGGATACAATGTCGAAATAGGTGGATTTCGGGAAGGGAATACATGTCTAGGAAAATGACGAGACAGGTGCGGCCCATCGTTGGACTGATGCTTGCTTCGGCTATGTTCTGCGCCGGCGGCGTCGCGGTCGTCGCCGCGCCGGCTCCGCAGGCGCATGCCGTGAGCATGTCGGAATACCAGGCGAAGGTGTCGAACCACGCCAAGCTGAAGTCGCAGCTTGTCGGCGTGAGCAGCGATCTCGCCGACACGATTCTGCAGTTGGCCGATTTGAACGACAACCAGATTCCTGCGGCGGTCGAGGCCGCGGAATCTGCCCAGCAGGCGGCAGAACAGGCGCAGAGCCTGGCGGAAGCGACCACGCAGCGGTTGCAAGCGGCCCAGCAGGACAAGGCGAACCTTGAGGAGCAGATCAAACAGACCGGCTCCGACTATGATGACGCCAAGGCCGCCGTCGCGCAGCTCGCCCGCGAAAGCTTCCACGGCTCCAGTACGTCGGATGTGCTGGATTTTGTCACCGATTCGACGACCGCCGACGATTTCGTCAACAAGATGCAGTCGCAGGCCGCGGTCACGCGAAGCGAATCCAACGCGGCAACCGACGCGGCGAACGAGCTGAACACGTCGATGAACCGCAAGGACCGTCTGGGCGCCATCGAACAGAAGATCACCCAGCTCAAGGAGCAGGCCGACCAGCAGGCGGCAAGCGCCCAGCAGGCGGCAAGCGAGGCCAGCGCCAAGCAGACCGCCCTGCAGAAGCTGCGTGACGAGGGCACGGCGAAACGTGAGAAGCTCGAATCGCAGAAGAGCCAGCTGACAACGCAGAGCGCCAAGGAAGCGGCGGACATCGTCGCCATGAAATCGCAGATCGATTCATGGAACAACCAGTACAACAATTCCAACAACGCCGCTGTCAACCCCAATAACAACCAGCAGCAGTCGCGTCCGAACAACAACACGAACTACAATCCCGCTCCCGCGCCTGCACCTGCGCCGGCTCCGACGCCCAATAACAACAATTCCGGCGGCGCCAGCGGCATGAACTATGCGGTGCCCGGCAATTGCCCGGCCGGTTCCGGATACTGCTACGGACACAACACCGGCAACACGGTCGGCGGTGCCGCGTATCCGTCCCGCCAGTGCACGCTGTGGGCATACCTGAGGCGTTCCCAGCTGAGCCTTCCGGTCGGCTCCTACATGGGCAACGGCGCCGATTGGGCCAATACCGCTCGTGGACTCGGATACCTGGTGAACAACACCCCGCATGTCGGCGCGGCGATGGTGTTCGCGCGCGGCCAAAGCGTAGGCGGACATTGGACCGCCGACTGGCAGTACGGCCACGTGGCCGTCGTGGAACGCGTGAACGCCGACGGTTCGGTTCTGATCTCCGAAGGCGGCACTGGCTTCGCGACGTTCCCGGCTTGGGAGACGATCTCCAACGCCGGAGCCTACCAGTACGTCCACTACTGACGGTTCCGTTCCAGACATGAAACCACGGCAAGCGCGCCGTCCGCATCGTCGGGCGACGCGCTTTCGTGATATGGTCGACGGAGTCGCGTTGCATACACTGATCGAAAGAACCGGGAAGGAGGTCCGACATGGCCAAGGAACAGGGAACCAAACCGATCGCGCAGAACAAGAAGGCGCGTCACGACTACGCCATCGAAGACAAGTATGAGGCCGGTCTCGTGTTGACCGGCACCGAAGTGAAGTCGCTTCGTGAAGGACGGGCGTCGCTGGCCGAATCGTTCATCACCATCGACCGTCGTGGGGAGATGTGGCTTGAGGGAGCCAACATTCCCGAATATCTCAACGGCACGTGGAACAACCACGCACCCAAACGCAAGCGCAAGCTGCTGCTGCATGCGGCGCAGATCGACAAGCTGGCCCGCCAAACCCAGGCCAAGGGATTCACCATCATTCCGCTGAGCCTGTATTTCAAAGACGGCCGCGTCAAGGTCGAGATCGCGCTCGCCCGAGGCAAGAAGGAATTCGACAAGCGCCAGTCGCTTCGCGAGGAGCAGGACAAGCGCGAGGCGCTGCGAGCCATGCGATACGCCAACAAGCAGGTGCGATAAATCGGAAAAATTCCGGTTTCACATAGTGAAAGAACGCCGATTCAGGAAAATTTTTGTAACACACCCTCTTTACGCTAGGATACGGTTCGGCTGAACAGGCCGATATGAATCCATAGGAGAGGGAACATGCAAGCAGGAAAAGCCCTGAAAACCGCCGCCGCGTTCATGTTGAGCGTGGCCATGCTCGTCACCGGCGCGGCATGCGGCACCAGCGACGACAGCGACGCCTCGGCGTCGAAATCCAGTTCGAAGTCCAGCGAACTGACCGGTTACGATGTTTCCGGCGTGAAGAAGGACGACGCGATCGCCAAAATGCTGCCGGATTATGTGACCAAGGACGGCAAGCTCACCATCGGCATGGATACGTCGTACGCGCCGGCCGAATTCCTGGCCGCGGACGGCAAGACGCCGGTCGGCTTCGACGTGGACATCGCCAAGGCGCTGGCCGGAGTGTTCGGTCTTGAGGCCGATCCGGAAACCGCGAACTTCGATTCGATTATTCCGGCCGTCGGCGCCAAGTACGACATCGGCATCTCGTCGTTCACCGTCACCAAGGAACGCCTCGAGGCGGTCGACTTCGTCAGCCACTTCAACGCCGGCTCCGCATGGGCCGTGAAGAAGGGTAACCCGAACAAGGTCGACACGTCCGATCTGTGCGGCAAGAAGGTGGCCGTGCAGACCGCCACCATGCAGGAGACTGCCGCCAACAAGATGGCCAAGCAATGCAAGGCCGACGGCAAGGCGGAGATGGACGTCATCTCCAGCAAGCTGCAGACCGATGTGACCACCAACGTCGTCACCGGCAAGGCCGACGTGTTCTACGCCGATTCGCCGGTCGCCGGCTACGCGATCGCGCAGACCGACGGCGAACTCGAAACGCTTGGCAAGACCGAAGGCATCGCCCCGGAAGGCATCGTCGTCAAGAAGGGCGACCAGCAGATGGACGAGGCCCTGCAGAAGGCCCTGCAGAAGCTCATCGACGACGGCACCTACATGAAGATCCTCAAGTACTGGGGTGTTCAGGACGGTGCCATCAGCAAGCCGGAGATCAACACCCCCGGCACCAACGAGTGAATGTTTCGGAACTTTTGCGTCCGTTAATACGCTCGTAGCAATCCGCTCTTAGGTTATGCCATAGCCACGTTTGGCTGGTTGATTTGGCTGGATTGAAGAGAGGACTTGCCATGATGAGGAACCTGAAAGGTTGGGCGGCGCTCGCGTTGAGCGCGGCGATGGTCGTCTCGATGGGAGCCTGCGGAACCTCCGACAAAACGGATTCCCAAGCTTCCGACGATTCGAATTCGTCGTCGACCACCGGTTACGACGTGTCCGGCGTGAAGAAGGACGAGAAGATCGCCAAGATGCTGCCGTCCTCCGTCACCAAGGACGGCAAGCTGACCGTCGGCATGGATACGTCGTACGCGCCGGCCGAGTTCCTGGCCGCGGACGGCAAGACGCCGGTCGGCTTCGACGTGGACATCGTCAAGGCGTTGGCGAAAACGTTCGGCCTCGAGGCGGATCCGCAGACGTCGAATTTCGATTCGATCATTCCATCAATCGGTTCGAAGTACGATATCGGCGTCTCGTCGTTCACCATTACCCCGGAACGCATGAAGGCCGTCGACTTCGTCAGCATGTTCAAGGCCGGTTCCACGTGGGTGGTCAAGAAGGGCAACCCGAACAAGGTCGACACGTCCGATCTGTGCGGATTGAAGATCGCGGTGCAGACCGGCACCACACAGGAGGAGGAAGTCAACAAGGGCGCCGAACAGTGCAAGGCGGACAACAAGCTTGACATCCAGATCCTGTCCAACAAGCTGCAGACCGATGTGACCACCAACGTCGTCACCGGCAAGGCCGACGTGTTCTACGCCGATTCGCCGGTCGCGGGTTATGCGATCTCCCAGACCGACGACCAGCTTGAGGCCCTCGGTGAGGACGTCGGTGTGACCAAGGAGGCCGTGGCCATCAAGAAGGGTGATTCCGACACGGCCAAGGCGGTGCAGGCGGCCATGCAGAAGCTGATGGATGACGGCACGTACATGAAGATCCTCAAGCATTGGGGCGTCGAATCCGGCGCCGTCGACAAGGCCGAGATCAACCCGACCGATTTGGGCTGATCGGCGCACTGACGCTGCGGGCGTAGGGGCATCGGATGTATATAGATCGATGCCCCTACGCTTTTTGCCGATTAACGTCAGCGTAGCATTGCGGTTTTATCGTGTGCCTTTGGAATACTGGACGTCTGATTGGCAAATGGACGATTACCGTTCAGTGGATGGGAAGAGAATAGAAGGAGAACCCACTATGTCGTTGAAATTCAAATCGTTTGCCGCTCTCGCGCTGAGCGCGGCCATGATGTTCTCCGTCGCCGCATGCGGCACCACGGATTCCGGTGACGCCAAAAGCGACTCGAAGGCGAAGAACACCACCGTTGGTTACGATGTGAGCACCATCAAGAAGGATGACGAGCTGGCCAAGCTGGCCGCCTCCGCGAAGACCGTCAAGGACGGCGAGCTGTCCGTCGGCATGGAACTGTCCTATGCTCCGGCCGAATTCTACGCCGAAGACGGCAAGACGCCGGTCGGCTACGATGTGGACATGTCCAAGGCCATCGCCCAGACGCTGGGCCTGAAGCCGAAGATCGTCTCCTCCATGTTCGACACCATCGTCCCGTCCATCGGCTCCAAGTACGATCTGGGCATCACCGCCATGACCATCACCGAAGAGCGTCTGCAGTCCGTCGACTTCGTAAGCTACTACCGCGCCGGCTCCACGTGGGCCGTGCAGAAGGGCAACCCGAAGAAGCTCGACACCTCCGACATGTGCGGCGCGAAGATCGCAGTGCAGACCGGCACCGTCCAGGAGGACGAGGCCAACAAGATCGCCAAGGGCTGCAAGGCCGACAAGAAGGCCGAAGTGATGTCCTACAAGCGTCAGGCCGAAGCCGCCACCGCAGTGGCCACCGGTAAGGCCGACGTGTTCTACGCCGATTCGCCGGTCGCCGGCTACGCGATCTCCCAGACCGACGGCCAGCTTGAGGCCCTCGGCGACGTTGAAGGCGTGGCCAAGCAGGGCATCGCCATCAAGAAGGGCGACCAGCAGCTCGACGAGGCCGTGCAGAAGGCCGTGCAGAAGCTGATGGATGACGGCACGTACATGAAGATCCTCAAGCATTGGGGCGTCGAGTCCGGCGCTCTCGACAAGGCTGAGATCAATCCGACCGACCTCAACTGATCTCATCAGATAGATAGAAAAAGGAAACAGCATCATGGCGAAGAAACAAGTCGACGGCGACGGCCTCGATATTCCCAATCGCATTAAAGCCTTGCCTGTCAAGCGTACGGGTCCGATCGTGGCGGCCATCATCGTCGCGCTCTTCGCCGCGATGCTGGTGCAGGCTTTGGTCACCAATCCGCGTTTCGAATGGAATGTGGTCTGGAAATACCTGTTCAACGAGAACGTACTGGAAGGCATCAAGTACACGCTGCTGCTGACCGTCATCTCGATGGTCATCGCCATCATTCTGGCAGTCATTCTGGCGGTCATGCGCAAATCCATCAACCCGGTGCTGCGCGGCGTGAGCTGGTTCTACATCTGGTTCTTCCGTGGAACCCCTGTGTACACGCAGCTGGTCTTCTGGGGTCTGTTCGCGGTGCTGGTGCCGCGTATCGGCGTGGGCATCCCGTTCACCTCAATCGAATTCTGGAGCATTGACTCCCAGTCTGTCATCACCGCGTTCAACGCCGCATGGCTGGGCTTGGCCCTGAATGAGGCCGCCTACCTGGCCGAAATCGTGCGCGCCGGCCTCGAGGCCGTCGATCCGGGGCAGACGGAAGCCGCAAAGGCCCTCGGCATGAAGCGCACGCTCATCATGCGTCGCATCGTGCTGCCGCAGGCCATGCGCATCATCATCCCGCCGACCGGCAACGAGTTCATCGGCATGCTGAAGACCACGTCGCTTGTCAACGCCGTGCCGTTCACGCTGGAACTGCAGTTCGCCACCACGGCGATCGCGACCCGTCTGTACAAGCCGATTCCGCTGCTGATCGTGGCCTGCATCTGGTACCTGGTCATCACCTCCATCCTGATGGTCATCCAGTCCCGACTCGAAAAGCACTTCGGCAAGGGCTTCGACGCCCGTCCGGCCGGCGCCCGCGGCAAGCGCACGCCGTTGCCAGGCAAGACCTTCGGCGAGCCCAAGGATGACATCGACAAGCAGAACGAAGCCACGTTCGCGGGAATGACCGCGTGAGGGGAATGACCATGAGCGAAATCACAACCAACGAAATCGTTCCTGCAGTCAAGGCGACGCAGGTTCATAAGGCCTTCGGCAATCTGCATGTGCTCAAGGGCATCGACATGACCGTCATGCCGGGCACCGTCACCGTGATCCTCGGTCCGTCCGGCTCCGGCAAATCCACGTTCCTGCGTCTGATCAACCAGCTGGAAACGCTGACTGGCGGCGAAATCGACGTCGACGGCGAGATGATCGGCTACAAATACGTCGACAAGGGCGGCGAACGCGTGCTGCAGACCCTGAACGACAAGGAAGTGGCCGAACAGCGTTCCAAACTGGGCATGGTGTTCCAGCGCTTCAACCTGTTCCCGCACATGACGGCTCTTGAAAACGTCATGGAGGCTCCGGTCCACGTCAAGCACATGGACAAGAAGGAAGCTCGCAAGCTCGCCATCGAGGAGCTGAACCGCGTCGGCATGGGGGAGCGCCTCGATTATTATCCGGCGCAACTTTCCGGCGGTCAGCAGCAGCGCGTGGCCATCGCACGCGCGCTTGCCATGAAGCCGGAGATCATGCTGTTTGACGAGCCGACATCCGCGCTTGATCCGGAACTGGTCGGCGAAGTGCTCAACGTCATGCTCGACCTCGCCAAGGAAGGCATGACCATGGTGGTCGTCACCCATGAGATCGGTTTCGCGCGCGAGGTCGCCGACCAGGTGTTGTTCATGGATGGCGGCGTGGTGGTTGAGCATGGTGGTCCTGAGATTATCGACCATCCGAGCGAGCCGCGCTTCAAGGACTTCCTGCAGCACGTGCTGTGACACGTGTCAAGATGAACGAACAGGTGGTGTTGATGATGCGAATCGTTCGTGGGGTTGCAATCCGCAACCATGACAGTCGTGCGGCATTGGCGATGTGCCTTGCCATCGCCGTCGGTGTCTGCGGGCTGTCCACGGGAATCACCGGTGCCCGGTATGATGATGCGCTTGCGACGCCGGCTCCCGCAAGTATCAGCGTCTTGTTGGGGACATGCCCCAAGTGGCTTCCATGGTGCGTCGCCTGACAGGAGCATTTTGAACGACGCTCGGGCGCAGCGGCCTTGCTGTGCCCGAGCAGCCTACTGTGCCTAGGCTTTGGGGTTGGACGTTGGGGTGCAGGGGGATACGCGCGTAGAGCGTCCACGTCTCGTCCTCGCTGTTGAAGCGCAGTTCGCCGCCCAGCGACTCGATGACGCCACGGTGGAGGAGCAGTCCGCTCTGTGATCGCGGCAGGGCGTCACCGCTCGCGGCCGGGCCTTGCGAGGCTTCAGGCGATTGCCGGCCTGTGCCGTGTCTGCGCGTGTTCTTGTGCGTCAGCGCGTTCGTCTGCATGAGCGACATGTTGTCGTCATCGTAGCTGATGGTGAGCATGGGCGCGCTGTCAGGGGACGCGTGCCGCAGCAGATTCGTGAAGATCTCCCCGATGAGGGTCACCGCCTCGTCGCCTGACCGTGTGCAGGCGGGAGATGATATCTGCCCTGACGTATGCACATCGACATGCATATGGTGCGGGGCCAGCAGATGCTGCCCCTGCTCGATCGCGATGCCGATGCGCTGCGGTAGCGGAAGGTTGTGTAAAGCGCCATCCAGATGATCCTCAGGGCGTTCGTCCGAGGCGTTCATGGTCCTGATGACCGAGCGGATACTGGCAAGGGCGCTCTCGCTGAGCTGCCGGACGGTCCGCCAATCCTCGTCTGACGCATCCGCCGTCTTGCCGGCCGTGTCCAACGTGTCAATATGCTGTTGCGCGAGCAGGAATATACTCGACAGGCTTGCCGTGACCGCGTCATGGGTCATTTGCGCGAATCTGGTGACTTCCCGCTGATGTGCCTGCTGTGTTTGCAACAGCTCCAGCTCGGCGTCGCGGTGCCGTTGCCGATCGTCGATGGCGATGGTGCGGATGGACGCGCACATCGCATACGTGACGATGTACAAGGCGAGCAGCACGAAGAAGGAGAGCGCGTCCCCCTGCGAGAGCGCTTCGCGGGGGTCGAAAGCCAGCAGCAAGGTGACGATCGAAGTGACAAGACCCCAGATCGACCATTGGGTGGGTGTCGAATACGCGAGCGTGCCTATGGCCAGCGGTGTGAGCATGTGAATGATGGAGCCGGCATCCGATAGCGATATCCCGGGGGTGAACATCAGTAGCAGTACCACGGCGAATGAGATGACGGACATCGGTACCGGTGCGAAGGCGATGCCCAGCGGGCAGCAGCAGGCGATGATGCAGATGATCCACTGTGTGGGTGTCGTTGCGGGGAGGAACGTCAGTACTGCGGCCATGAGTATCGTGGCCACCAGGCATAGGGCGATATGCATCTTATGGTGATGCAGCCGCTGCGTGCCCCGGGGCGCGATCATGGTCTTGATGTTCGCCATTGGCGAGCCGCCTACAGTCCGATGGTTTTCGTCCATAACGCCACTGCCTCCCGTTTGCTGGCCACGCCCATCTTGCGCGACGCGCGTGTGATGTAGGTGTTGATGGTCGACGGGCTAACGTCGAGCACCTGCGCGATATCGGCGTTGCTATATCCGTGCGAACACATGGTGAGCACCTGCTTTTCCTGCTGACTCAGCGAGAGGATGTACGGCAGGCCTTCCTGCCGGATGCGCAGATGCGCCCGCCCCGGTACCTCGAAGGGCGGTCGGACGGCGAGAGCGCCGGTGTCCGCGACCTCCATGATGATGCTTTTGAGGGTCGACAGCTCGTTCTTGCCGATAACCGCCTGCATGCCGGCGTCGGCGGCATCATGGTAGAACTGGGTCGGCTCGTATGAAGTGATGCCGAGTATCGGCATCGTGCCGTTGGTGTAGCGGATGGCTCGGCTCATATCGACGCCCGACAGGCCGCGCATCGAGATGTCGGTGATGAACAGGTCCGGCAGATCGCGGATGCCGGATTCGCATTGTCGGTAGTGGTCGAAGGCGTCCGAGCCGTTATGTTCGGTCCAGGTGATGGCGACGCGCGGCCACGCGGACATGATCTCGCGCAGCATCTTCAGCGCCAGGATGTCGTTGTCGACGAGCACGACCTGCACGGTGCCCGTCGTCTGGTCGCTGCCGGTCGCGGATGGTGTCTGCTGTTGGCTCATGATGGTGCCTGGCTCTGTGCTTGTTCGAATACGGTATTCATACACCAGCATAGCTCTGTGTCGGCGCCGCCGGATTGGCGTCAAACGATGGGTTTCACGGAAACCGTTCCGCAGGATATTCCAAAAAAGCGCCAAAATGTGAGATGCGCAATCATGATTTGCTTGGGAGATGAGGTGCCTTATCGGCGGAAAGTCAACGAAAAACGGGTAATCGTACCGCAAAGCCATGTTTGTCGTGAGTGCCAGTATCGCGACCGTGTAGGTATTTGCACGACAAGGATTTGCCTGCGGATTCCTCCCCGCCGATAATGACAACGTTTCGATTCTGCACGAAGGAGCACAGAATGCGGATGCATCACCAAAAAACCGGTGGAAACCGGAACGCTGGCCGCAACACGGTGTCAGTCTCCGTGGCCGTGCTGCTCGCGCTCGTCATGCTGGCGGCCGGCGTGTGCGGCGGATTCCTGCTCACCCGTGAGCCCGAACCTGCCGCGTTCGAGTCGACTACGCGCGCGGGCACGCTCGTCGTGCAATCGGAACCATATGATGACGAGCGTTCCGTCACCGTCACGGTGGAACGCAGCGAATCCGGTTCCGTAGCCGCTCCGGTTGGGGGAGTAGTTACGGAGTTGAGACAGTGCGCGTCCGGGAGCAGCATCGAATCAGGCTCCGCGTTCATTGCCGTTGACGGACAACCCCAACTCGCGCTGTATCTGAGGACACCACCGTATCGGACGATGACCAGTGGCATGAAGGGCGGCGATATCGCGGCGCTCAATGCGGAGCTCAGACGGCTCGGATATACGGCTCCGGATTCGGACGTGATGACGTGGGATACGGTGAAAGCTTTCAATGCGCTTGCCACAACCGCCGGGACGCAGGGAACCACGCAAGAGCGCCAGTGGAGCATCGATACGTCGTTGTTCGCATGGTTGCCCCAACAGCAGGTGACTGTCAAGGAGTGCCAAGCCCGATATGGCGGGCAGGTCGAGCAGGGAGCCGATGTGCTGACGACTACCAGCCAACCGGTCCGTGCGACGTTCCGACGCAATGATTCCTCGATGGTGCAAGGTGATCGGGTCATGGAAGTCAACGGTGCGACGTTCACCATCACCGATCAGACAGCAGACAGCACTGACGCCTCCCTGCTCTCAGCCATCGGTGCGAGCAACGAATACCGTGCCGCCCAACAGCCGACAGCCTCCGGGCAGGCTTCCGATACCGGAGGGGCCCAAAGCGACACGGGACAAGACACCGCTCCGAACACCATCAACGTTACATATCGCTGGAAGCTCGCCAAAGCGCTGAACGTGGTCTCGGTGCCGCCGGCGGCGATGTACGATGTCTTTGCGGATTCGGCATGCGTGGTTTCGCGCGGCAAGCCGGTCGCCGTCCATGTGGTCGCCTCCCAGCTTGGCAAATCGATGGTCAGCGTGCAATCCGGCGCATCCCTGACTTCCGTCGATGTTCCCGCCAGCACAGGCAAGGCGTGCCGATGAGCGGGCAAGACCGGCTCGAGTCCATACGACCCGCGGTTGCAGGATTGGCGGGAACCAGTACAGTTCAGGACAATTCCGGTGATGAGCAGTCTGCCCATGTCAAGCTCGACGATGTCGGGCACAGCTTCGACGGGGACGACTGGCTGTTCAGGCATATCACCATGACGCTGTATCCCCGGCGCGTTTATGCGCTGGTCGGTCCTTCCGGCTCGGGCAAATCCACGCTATTGTCCATTGTCGCAGGCTGGCAGCAGCCAGCGCAGGGCAAGGTCATACGCGTCTCATGCGGTCGGGTGTGCTGGGTATTGCAGAATCCTCATGGAGTAGCGCGTAGGAAGGTCATCGACCATGTGGCACTGCCCTATATTTCTCGCGGGGAACGCAGGAACGAAGCCGAAGAGCACGCTTTGTCACTGTTACGCGTGTTCGGGCTTGACCATCTTGCCGCCAAACAGTTCCGTAACCTGTCCGGTGGCGAGGCTCAGCGGCTGATGCTTGCGCGCGCGGTCGCCTCCCACGCGGGACTGCTTCTTGTGGATGAGCCGACAGCACAACTTGATTTGGCGACTGCGGCGAGCGTGAACCGAACCTTGCACGGGTTGTCGATATCAGGGGCGATTGTCGTGGTCGCCACACATGATCCGCGCACCCGCGACGCGTGCACGGACATCATCGATTTGAGGGACTACCAGTGAGCCGGGAACAAGATACCGTTGCGCCTGCCATTGACCGGGATACGGCTGCGACAGGGCGTATGCGTCTGCGTGGTGTCGTGGACGAAGCATGGCGGGATATCGTGTCCGGAACCTCGCATGCGTTCATGCTTATGTTGATTCTCGCCGCATTGGTCGGCGGGTTGTCTGCTGCCGACCTGTTCAGCATTCGGTCAATAGCGCAGCAGGTTGACCGATATATCGCATCGGGCGCGTCGACGTACGTCATCGAGTTCAAAGGCGGAATCAGCGGTGAAGCATGCGAACGGTTGTCCAGTGTGGACGGGGTGCTCGCATCCGGCGCGTTACGGTCGAGGAACGACAAGGTCACATCCGCCGTCCTGCCATCTGCGGGCATCCCCTCGCTCGATACCACCACGGGGGCGCTTGGCGTCTTCGCCTCCTCGACACGGTCCAGTGGGGCGACGTTGACTGCACGGGACTACGACGGCATCTGGCTGTCTTCGCAAGCCGCGCGGTCTGTGCACGCTCGGGCGGGGAACCGGCTCGCATTGCGTGCTGGCGGCAAGGTGCGCGTCGCCGGGGTGTTCCAATACCCGGATGACGGCAGATCAACCAGCTACGACTATGTGGCGCTTAGCCAAGTTCCCGCAGCTGCGGACGATTTCGACCAATGCCTGGTCAAGGCCTGGCCGGTGCCTGAGGCCATGCAGTCATTGCTCCAATCCACGGTATCCTCGTGGCCATCGGACGCCTCGCAGCAGCCAACAATCGGCCAGCTCAACAGTACGCAAGGCACGCAGCTCGATGCCGTCAAGACATTCCGAGGAAGGCAAAGCGCGCTCGCTCCTGTTGTGATGTTCGTCGCCGCGTTGTTCGCAGGATATGCCGCGGTGCGTGCCCGGCGGCTCGAACTGGCGTCAGCCATGCATTGTGGGGAGCCGAAAATCGCGCTCTGGCTGCAAATGCTGCTTGAAACATTGATGTGGTGCTGCTCGGCGATGATTGTGACGGTACCGTTGACCGTGTGGGCGTTGACCCATATGGAAACAGGCGTCATCATCTCGCCGACGACGCTTGTCGACATTCTCGCCAGGATTCCGGCGGCGGCACTCGTCGGCGTACTGGCCGGAGCCTCGATGGCGATGCTGATCACCCGTGAACGTGACTTGTTCCGGTATTTCAAGAACCGATAACCAACAAGCTGGGCCTTGTAGCAATTTTAACGACAAGGATTTGCATTGTCTGCTGAAGCACGAAACAATGCAAGCATGGCGTCAACGGGGCGTCACCTAGATACAAGAAGGAGTATCCACAATGAAGAAAAAGGCTAAAACGGCATTGGCGGCGGTTACTGCGTCGTTGTTGCTCGCTACCGGGCTTGCAGGTACTGCGAACGCAAAAGATGTATGGAATCGCGGGGTAGTGTACTGGACATATTCCATGGCTACAGCACAGGGGGTGTATTCGCAGCATGTGCTGACGTACTCATTAAACGATGGAACGCTGAAGAAAGCTTACGGCAAGTGGGCTCCAACATATCAAAAGTCATACGCAAACGCGCACGGACAACCGCTGAAGTTCTACACGGCGAATTGGCGTGTGTACAAGTGATTGGCAACAGATGCTGACTGATATTGTCGTCCGTGTTCGCTGCATAGTGTCGATTTTCGGCATCATTGTTGCATGTCTGGCATGCGTCGCGTGCAGTGCGGAACGTCAGGACGCGATTCCTAGCCCGTCGCAAACCACCGCGAAAGCCGAAGACGGGACCGTGTTCACAGGCGCCTACGCCCGCAGGTTCGCGGACACGTACGACAATCTTCAGACTGGTTTCGCCCGGAACCTCATCAAAGACGGCGAAATCAGCGAGAAGGACATCGCAGCGTTGGAAAGTAAAGTCATGGATTGTATCTGTGCACAGGCTCAAAGCGAAGATGATTTCCCTACCTTCGATCTGATCGACGGTGCGCTGACACCGGTCCCTTACACGGGGGCGAACGCGCAGAAGGACAACAGGGTCGCAAAGGAATGCATGGAACGCTACGACGGGTACAAGCTCAGCGACCTGTCGCAGTACGTGTACCGGCATGAGCACCCAGATGACACCCATCTGTCGAACTGACACCCCGGCGTCGGTAGTGGGTGTGTGTCGTAACTAGCGTGGCACGCACCTACTGCCGCGGGCCGGCTGAATGGAAGAGACAAGGATTCGCAAGGAGAAGAGCACATGGGAACTTCGAATATCGCGCGGCATCGTCACACCGGTGTAACGATCTTCGTGTGCGTGGCGGCATGCTGCCTGATGTTGCTGTCCGGTTGTGGGGGAGCGACGCATATCGATTCATCTGCCGGTACCGCTACCGGCGCATCAAGTAGCGCCACGGCCCAGGATGGCACGGTGTTTACCGGGCCATACGCGCAGCAAATCAAACGCACCTACGATAACGCACACCAATCCTTGACTAAGAAGATACTCAAGGACAGCAAGATCACCGACCAGGAGTTCCTTGAACTCAGCCAGCATTTCAGCGATTGTGCGCAACAGCAAAATGTCGAAGTCACCGTCGATTCACAAGGCGGCATGTCAACCTCGTATCCGTCGGGAATGAGCGAGGCCGACGGTGATGCCATTGTCAAGCAATGCGATGCGGACAATGATTTCACGGATATGAATATGCTGCGCGGCGACATGAGTAGCAACCCCAAGAACGAGGATCCCGTGGTGCCGTTGCTCAAGTGCCTGAAGCAATACGGGCTCGCCGAACAATCCATGACCGTGGAGGATTACAAGGCGATCGTCAGCGACGAGAGCAAGGACAGAGACGTGTTCGGCAAGTATTTCGATGAATCAGTACCCGGGTACGATGCTGCAAAGGCGAAACAGTACATTGCGTGCCAAACAGAAGCCTGAAGTCTTGCACCACCGTTCTCCCGCTGGTGGGTTGTGTGAAAGTGGGTTTTGCCGTGAGCAGGTGACATATCCGTCCGATACACTGGTGAGCTATGTGTGGAATCGTAGGATATGCAGGAAATGTTCGGACCGCGTGCGGCAAGCCTTTGGAGGTGTGTCTCCAAGGACTTCAGCGATTGGAATACCGCGGATATGATTCGGCCGGCGTGGCGCTGACGGCGCCTGGCATGGAGCGTGTGGCCGTCCGTAAGAAGGCCGGACGTCTGGCCAACCTGGTGCAGGACATCGAACGTGATCCGATGCCGGACGCCACCGTGGGCATCGGCCATACGCGTTGGGCTACGAACGGCGTGCCGAACGACACTAACGCGCATCCGCACACGTCGCGTGACGGCAAGGTCGCCATCATCCACAACGGCATCATCGAAAACGCTTCCCAGCTTCGTCTCGACCTGCAGACGGAGGGCTATCGTTTCGTCTCCGAAACCGATACCGAGGTCGCGGCGAAACTGCTGGGCAAAATCAGCGACAAGATCATCGAGGAAACCGGTAAGCCTGACCTGTTCAAGGCCATCCGCCGTCTGGCCCGCATGCTGGAAGGCGCGTTCACCATTCTCGCCACGGACGTGCGACAGCCGGACATCGTGGTTGGCGCCCGTCACGATTCGCCGCTCGTGGTGGGCCTCGGCGACGGGGAGAACTTCCTTGGCTCCGACGTTGCCGCGTTCGTGGCCTACACCAAGCGTGCCATGGAGATCGACCAGGACCAGGCCGTGATGGTCTCCGCCGACAAGGTGGTCGTCTCCGACTTCATGGGCAACATCGTGGAACATCCGAAGACCTACACCGTGGATTGGGATGCCTCGGCTGCCGAAAAAGGCGGCTGGGACTCCTTCATGGACAAGGAGATCCACGAGGATCCGGCGGCCGTGCAGCGCACCCTGCTGGGACGCCTCGACAAGGATGGCAACATCAACCTTGATGAGATCCGCATAGACGAGCATGAGGTCAAGGCCATTGACAAGATCATCGTCATCGCCTGCGGCACCGCCGCATACGCGGGCATGGTGGCCAAGTACGCCATCGAGCATTGGGTGCGCATCCCCGTGGAGGTGGAGCTCGCGCACGAATTCCGCTACCGTGATCCGATACTCACGCCCCGCACACTGGTGGTGGCCATCTCCCAGTCCGGCGAGACCATGGACACGCTGATGGCGTTGCGTCACGCCCGTGAGCAGGGTTCCAAGGTGCTGGCCATCTGCAACACGCAGGGCGCATCCATTCCGCGCGAATCTGACGCGGTGCTCTACACCCATGCTGGTCCGGAAGTGGCGGTCGCGTCCACGAAGGCGTTCGTGGCGCAGATCACCGCCGCCTACGTGCTCGGCCTGTACCTGGCGCAGGTCAAAGGCGCCATGTACAGGGACGAGATCGCCCAAACCCTGGATTCCCTGAAGGACATGCCGCGCAAGATCCAGTGGGTCCTCGACACCCAGACCAAGACCGTGCAGGAGGCCGCCAAGCAGATGGTGGACGCGAAGTCCTTCCTGTTCCTCGGACGTCATGTGGGGTATCCGGTCGCCATGGAAGGCGCGCTGAAGCTCAAGGAGATCGCCTACACCTTCACCGAGGGCTTCGCCGCGGGAGAGCTCAAGCATGGTCCGATCGCGCTGGTCGACGAGGGCGAGCCGGTCGTGTTCATCGTGCCGCCGGCGCGCGGACGCAACGTGCTGCACGCCAAAGTCATCTCCGGTATCGAGGAGGTCAAGGCCCGTGGCGCCTACATCATCGCCGTGGCCGAGGAGAACGATCCGGATGTGGAGCGTTACGCCGACGTGGTGTTCTGGCGTCCCGCCTGCCCGACGCTGATGAGCCCGCTGGTGGACGTGGTGCCGCTGCAGCTGTTCGCCATGGACATGGCCAAGCTTAAGAACTACGACGTGGACAAGCCGCGCAATCTCGCCAAGTCAGTCACCGTTGAGTAACGAACGCAGGCACCGGTACGTGCTCGAGGAACCTCATATTCCCTTCGAATATGAGGTTCTGTACGAGGACGAGAACATCATCGTCATCGACAAGCCGCATTTCCTCGCCACCACGCCACGCGGCATGTGGTATCGCGAAACCGCGCTGGTCCGGTTGTGCGAGCGGTACGACGAGCCGAACATCACGCCGGCGCACCGTTTGGACCGACTGACCGCAGGCGTCGTCGTGTTCGTACGTAATCCGTCTGCGCGAGGCGCGTACCAGATGCTGTTCCAAAATCGCAAAACCGTCAAAACCTACGAATGCCTGGCACCGCTCGCCCCGACGCAGCGGCCGCGATATGGAACGGCGGTGCGCATCGACCGGCACCTGCCGTTTCCGCTGGTACGCAGGTCGCATATCAACAAGGATCGCGGACGATTGCAGGCGTACGAAAGCGCCGACGTGCCCAACGCGGAAACGCTGATCGAACGGGGAAGCGGCATCCGCTTCGTTGCCGGCAGACCGTACGTGAATTACACGCTGCATCCGAAAACCGGCAAGACGCATCAGTTGCGCGTGCATATGAATTCGCTCGGACTGGCGATATTGGGCGACGATTTCTACCCGGACATCGTGCAGCGCGCGTACGACGACTTCTCGCAACCCTTGGAATTGGTGGCGCGCGAACTGCGATTCGATGACCCGCTCAACGGCGAGCCACGTCGATTCGTATCGCACGTGCCGTTGGGCGCGGGCTTATAGAAACCCACGATTTTGGACATTCCCCTATCTCGTCCGACACGCCCGATTATCATGGCGTTCTGTTGACTTGCCGGAGCGTTTCCGGCATCACGAGAGTAAGAGAGAACCATGGGTAAAATCTCGAAAGCCGTCCGCGGCGTCGCCGACATCTACAACGGCGCATCGCTGATCGTCCGTATCATCGTCGGCCTGATCATCGGCACCGTGCTGGCATTGACCATGCCCCACGTGACCTGGATCGGAGAATTCGGCACCCTGTTCGTGTCCGCGTTGAAGGCCGTGGCACCGATTCTGGTGTTCGTACTGGTGGCCAACGCCCTTGCGCAGGGCACGTCGAAACTCGACCGCCGTTTCGGCACCGTGCTGTTCCTGTACCTGTTCACCACGTTCCTGGCAGCGGTCGTGGCCGTGCTGACATCCCGTCTATTCCCGCAGACCCTGTCCTTGGGCAAGGCCGCCAAAGCCGACGTGGTGCCGCAAGGCCTTTCCGAAGTCATCCAGACGCTGCTGACCAACATCGTGGCCAATCCGATCCAGGCCATCATCGATGGCAACTACATCTGCATCCTGATGTGGGCCTGCCTGTTCGGACTCGCCATGAAGTCCATCGCCAACGAAAGCTCCAAAGCGTTCATGGCCAACGTGGCCGACGCCGTGTCCCAGGTGATCCGCTGGGTCATCAACCTCGCCCCGTTCGGCATCATGGGCCTCGTGTTCACCAACGTGGCCGACAACGGCCTGTCCGCATTCACCAAGTACGGCAGCCTGCTGCTCCTGCTCGTCGGCACCATGCTGCTCATGGTGCTCGTGTTCGGCCCGCTCGTCATCTTCATCTTCCTGCGCCGCAACCCGTACCCGCTGGTCTACCGCTGCTTCAAGGAATCCGGCCTGACCGCGTTCTTCACCCGCTCCTCCGCTGCGAACATCCCCGTCAACATGCAGCTGTGCGAGAAGCTCGGGCTTGACAAGGACATGTACTCCGTGTCCATTCCGCTGGGCGCCACCATCAACATGAACGGCGCGGCCATCACCATCACCATCATGGCCATGGCTGCCGCCAACACGCTCGGCATCCAGATCTCCCTGCCGGCGGCCATCCTGCTGTCCGTGGTCTCCGCGCTCGGCGCATGCGGCGCGTCCGGCGTGGCAGGCGGCTCGCTGCTGCTCATCCCGATGGCCTGCTCGCTGTTCGGCATCAGCAACGACATCGCCATGCAGGTGGTGGGCGTCGGCTTCATCATCGGCGTCATCCAGGATTCCGTGGAAACCTGCCTGAACTCCGCGTCCGATGTGGAGTTCGCGGCCACCGCCGAATACCATGCCTGGCTCAAGCAGGGCCGTCAGCTGCCGGCCTTCATGTATTCCAAGAAGGAACGCGCCAAGCTCAGCATCGAAGCTTGATTGCGTACCGGCTTAGCCGCCGATGCGATATCGCAGGGAACCGCTTTGGAAGGATAACGGCTATGAGGTCGTCGGAGAGGCCGCCAGATGCGATATCGCAGGGAACCGCTTTGGAAGTTCGCTTCCGGAGCGGTTCTTCCGCATTCGGCGTATTTGGGTGGATATGGGGAGTCTTTCCAGGCTTGTGCGTGGCTTCCGCATGACCCGTATAATCTTATGGTGGTAATCGCAGGCGAAATACAAAACGGAGGTCCGTGGGCGTGGTGCTGAAATCGGCGAAACTGGTGAAGCAGCTCATCGCCATCTGCTGCGCGGGCGTCATGGCGGCCAGCGCCGCCGCATGCGGGGCCAATACGGACACACGCACACAGATCACCGTATGGTCGTGGGAGCCGAGCATGAAACAGGTCATCGCCGGCTTCGAAAAAGACAATCCCGACATCCACGTGGTTTGGAAGAACACCAGCGGTTACGACAAACTCAACAACGCCATCCAAGACGGTTACGGCATTCCCGACGTGGTGCAGCTGGAATATTACGCATTGCGCCAGTACGCGGTCAGCAGCCAGCTCGTGCCCATCACCGGCAGAACCGAAGGCTATGCCGATTTCTACACGCCCGGCACCTGGGCGTCGGTGCAGCTCAACGGACGGGTGTACGGGCTTCCCATGGACTCCGGCCCGATGGCCTTCTTCTATAACAACAGCGTGTTCGAACAGGTTGGCGTGGACGCGTCCAAGATCCGCACATGGGACGACTACTACGAGGCCGCCAAAAAACTCAAGAAAATCGGCGTGTACATCACCGCCGATTCCGGCGACGCCAGCTTCTACGACACGATGATCTGGCTCGCCGGCGGACGCCCGTTCTCCACGTCCAACGATGGCAAGAACGTGACCATCAGACTCACCGAAGATAAAGGCACCCGCGAATTCACCGAATTCTGGCAGAAGATGATCGATGAGGGTTTGGTGGCAACAAACCTCACGTCATGGTCGGATCGATGGAAATCGGCCGTGGGACAAGGCAAAGTCGCCTCGCTGTTCTCCGGCGCATGGCTGCCTTCGCTGCTCATGTCCGACATTCCCGGCGCGGCCGGCCTGTGGCGCGTGGCCCAGATGCCGACGCCCGACGGCAAGGCCACCACATCGGAAAACGGCGGTTCGGCCCTTGCCGTGCTGCAACGTTCCCGCAAACCCGAAGCCTCATACCGTTTCATCGAATACGCCTGCCACAATGCCAAAGGCATCACAACCCGCGTGGATGGCGGCGCGTTCCCAGCCGACAAAAACACCCTATCCGACTCGAAATTCCTCAGCAAGACCACGGTGACCGACGACCGTGGCATCGAAGTGCCCTATTTCGGCGGGCAGGAATACAACCGCGTGCTGTCCCAGGCCGCGGAGAACGTGTCGACCGGATACCAGTACCTGCCGTTCGAAGTGTATGCGCGCAGCGACTTCCGGTCCACGGTGGGCAAGGCCTACAAATGGTCGAGTCTGCTGCGCAAAGAGCAGAACAGGCTCAACATCATCGCCGCAGGCGGTCAGGTCTCCGACACCTCCAACATCGGCGATGCGTTGAAGAACACCGAATCGTCCGACCGCATCAAACTTAAGGGCGGCATAGCCCTATGGCAGAAGGACCTGAAAGAATACGGAGCCAACCAGGGCTTCACCATCCAATAGCGTCTGTGTAATTGGTTTAATCGATTGCGGCCTGCGGATAGCGCATTATCCGCAGGCCGTCGGTTTTCAGATTGCCGGGCTATGATCGCCGGTTCCCGTCGCTGGCTCTTGAATCAGCGGACGTTTCGGTCGTAGATGTGCCGCATGCCCTTGAAAATCAGGTCCGGATCGTAAATGTCGATCATGTCCGTGTCGTCGGCGAACACGCGGCTCAATCCGCCCGTCGCCACCACACGGAAATCCTCGTCGATCTCCTTATGGAACTGCGCGATCGTGCGTTCGATGCCGCCGAGGAAGTTGTAGTACAGGCCCGCCTGCATGGCCGGTTTCGTGGACTTCGCCAGAATCGACTTCGGACGGGTGATCTCCACTTCCGGCAGCTGCGCCGTCCCTTCCCACAGTGCGGCCGCGGCGGTGCGGATACCGGTGGTGATCAGTCCGGAAATCACCGACGCGTCCGCGGTGACGTAGTTGAACGTGGTGGCCGTGCCGAAATCAGCCACCAGAATCGGCCCGCCATACTCGTAATACGCGCCCGCGCAGTCGGCGATGCAGTCCGCGCCCATGTTCTGCGGATTGTCCATGCGGATGTTGAGTCCCGTTTTGATGCCCGGTCCCACGATCATCGGATCGATGTCGAGGAACTTCACGATGCTCGCACGGAACGAATGCATGACCTTCGGCACCACGGACGAAATGATCACATCATCGACATCCGCCGGCTTGTAGCCGCTCAAAGCCAGGAACTGCGTGATCATCAGCCCGTATTCGTCGGACGTGTGGTTCGCCTTCGTGGTGATGCGGTACGTGCCCGCGATGCGCCCATCGTCGATGAAACCGATCACGACGTTCGTGTTGCCGATATCCACAGCCATCAGAAGCATGTTGCGTTCTCCTTCGCGTTTTGCGGAAGTTCCGTTGAAATATTGCGATTATTGCGATTGATACGGTTATTGCGATTCGAAAATGCTGCGGTTAGCGCCGTTCGCCGTCCGCACGCATGGCTGCGAGCTTGACAAGAATACGTTTCGCAAGTGCGTCCTTGCCCATCTTGCTCCATCGTTCGATGCTTGGCCTGTCTGCGGTTTCGCCCGGCGTCAGCACCGTCACCACGTTCGTGTCCGCTGCGAAACCGGCGCCGGGGGTGCGCAGGTTGTTGGCCACCAGCATGTCGCAATGCTTGCCGTTAAGCTTCTTCGCCGCGTTGGCCTCAAGGTCGCGCGTCTCCATGGCGAATCCGCACAATGTCTGGTCCGGCCGCTTATGTTCGCCGGCCCAAGCCAGAATGTCCGGATTCGAGGTGAGTTCGAGTTCGATGCTGCTGCGCCCGTTCTTCTTGATCTTGTCCCGGGCCTGCTCGACCGGACGGAAATCGCCGACGGCCGCGGCCATGACGGTGATGTCCGTGTCCGCGAACCGGTTCGTCACCGCGTCGAACATATCCCGTGCGGTCGTGACATCGACCACATCCACGCCATACGGGGCGTCCAACGCCACCGGACCGGACACAAGCGTCACCTGCGCGCCCAGATCGCGTGCCTGTTCGGCCAAGGCATACCCCATCTTGCCGGTGGAATGGTTGGTGAGGAACCGCACCGGATCAAGCGGCTCCTGCGTCGGGCCGGCGGTGACGAGCACGGCAAGTCCCTTAAGCGGCAGCTCGCCGTCCGGACGATTCGCAAGCAGCAGCGCTTTCACCGCCGTTTCGATGCGTGCCGGCTCCTCCATGCGCCCTTTGCCGGCGTCGCCGCAGGCCAGCATGCCGCTTTCCGGCTCCACAATCGTCCAACCGAGCTCACGGCAGGTATTGAGATTGCGTTGCGTCACGGCGTTTTCATACATATGCACGTTCATGGCGGGGCACAGGATCTTCGGTCCCTTGTCGTACGCGAGTATGGTGCTGGTCAGCTGGTCATCGGCGATGCCGCAGGCGATTTTCGCGATGATATCGGCGCTCGCCGGAGCGACTGCCAGCAGATTCGCCCACTTCGCGTCGGCCACGTGGCTGATCTGCAGCGGACCGTCCGGTCCGGGTGCCACGTCGGCCGTAGCGCCGGGACGATGTCCGGCGGCGAACATGGACATGCGTGTCGGTGTGTGGGTGAGGGAACTGAACGTCAGGGGAGTGACGAACTCCTGTGCGGCGGCGGTCATCACCACACGCACCTCATGCCCCTGCTTGCTCCAATCGGAGGCGAGATGGCAGGCCTTGAACGCGGCGATGCTGCCGGTGACCCCCAAAAGAATATGCGCCATGGATCAACCGTCCTTCTCGTTGTGACCTGCCGCGACTGCGTCAAGTATATAACCGGGCCGAAGCCTCCGCGTGCTTTGCGGGCGAATCCGAACGGGCCGCGGGTATGGCGGACGGTAGAATCAGGCCGTGGTGATCGACCTCACGCAGGCGGTCAACCGCAATCACAACACATAATCGAAAATACGAAGAGGAGAAATCCCATGTCGTCACCTACCGGTGCGCACGGCGAAGCCGACGCAACCAAACAGGAGAACGAACAGCAGCCGCAGTCCACGGCAAGCACCGACGCCACGCTGAACGCGCGTGCGAAATCGTCGAACGGCGCGAAATCGCAAGGCCCGAAGAAGTGGCTTATCGCGTTGATCGCCATCATCGCCGCCGTCGCGGTGATCGTCGCCATTGCAGTGACGCGCGGCAAAAACGATGACGCGAACACTTCCGGCGTAACTAAAGCCGACACCGTCACCATCGGGCTCAAACTCGCCCCGGTCAGCCTCGACATCCGCCACCAGTCCGGATCGGCCATCGAACAGGTGCTGATCGGCAACGTCTACGAAGCGCTGCTGTCGCGCGACTCCGACAACAAAGTGCAGCCGGGCCTCGCGAAATCCTGGGACATTTCCAAGGACGGCAAGACCTACACGTTCCATCTCAACAACAACATGTGTTTCTCCAATGGCGACAAGCTCGACGCTGACGACGTGGCCTGGTCCATCAACCAGCTCAAGGAGAAGCAGTACTACAACGCCAACCAGGTGGCCAGCCTCGACAAGGCCGAAGCGGTGGACGCCAACACGGTCAAGCTCACCCTTTCCACCCCCGACTCCAACCTGCTGTGGTATCTGACCGGACGTCCTGGCCTCGTGTTCGACAAAAACGCCAAATACAACGCGAAAACCGAAGCGGTCGGCTCCGGCCCGTATACCGTCGAATCCTTCGACTCGGCCAGCAAAATGGTGCTCAAAGCCAATGCGAAATATTGGGGAACCGCGCACAAGCCCGCCACCCAGAACGTGGTGATCCGCTTCCTCACCGACGACAACGCAGCGGTCAACGCGCTGAAAAGCGGTGACGTCGACGTGCTTTCCCCGGTGAACGCCACGCTCGCCAAATCATTGGATGCCAGCACATACACGGTGTCCGCGGCCGACGGCAGCGACAAGTTCGTCCTCGCCTTCAACTGCACGAACGCCAAACTCAAGGACAAGCGCGTCCGCCAGGCCATCCGCTACGCCATCAACCACAAGGAGATCATCGCCTCCCGAGGCAACGTCGACTACGCGCTCGGCGGTCCGATCCCGTCCGTCGACCCCGGTTACGAGGACCTGACCGGCCTGTACCCGTACAACGTGGACAAGGCCAAGGAACTTATGAAGGAAGCCGGTTATACCACCGACAAGCCGTTGCGGCTCACCCTCACCTACGCCAACACGTACGGCACCGAACTGGGCGACCAGCTCAAGAGCCAGCTCGCCAAAATCGGCATCGATTTGAAGATCGACTATGTGGAATTCTCCACATGGCTGCAGAACGTGCACGCCAACGGCGACTACGAGCTGTCATTGGTGGACCACGCCGAAAGCCACGACTTCTACAAGTGGACCACGCCGGACTACTACTACCATTACGACGGCAAGCAGGCGCAGGAACTGTACGCCAAGGCTTTGGAAGCCACCGACGAGGCCGACAGCGCGAAATACCTGAAGCAGGCGGCGAAGGCCGTAAGCGAGGACGCGCCGGCGGACTGGCTGTTCGGCTACCGCGTGACGGTGGCCGTCGACAAGCACGTGCAGGGCTTCCCCAGCAAGCTCAGTCAGACGGTGCTGCCATTGTGGCGGATCTCCAAGAATAAGTAAGGGAATGGTATTTCCATGCGATTCGTGGGAAAGCGGCTGGCGCTGTTCGTAGCGGCTTTGGTGGGCCTGTCCGCGCTGGTGTTCGTGATGCTGCGCGTATTGCCGGGAGACGTCGCCGCGGTCATCGCCGGCACGAACGCCACCCCCGAACGCATTGCGTCGCTGCGCGCCGAATTCGGCTTGGACAAGCCGCTCGTCGCACAATATGGCGATTGGATGGCGGGCATGCTGCATGGCGACCTCGGCGTGTCCGCAGTCGGCGGACGGCCGGTCGCGCGGCAGGTCGCCATGCGCGCCGCCGTAACGTTCCCTCTGATTGTGCTGAGCCTGCTGATCGCGCTGGCGATCGGCCTGCCGCTTGGCTGCGCGGCCGTCCTGACACGCAATCCGCGGCTGCGCGGCCTGTTCCACGGCATTGCGATCGTGGGCGGCGCGGTGCCCGCATTGTGGGGCGGCCTACTGCTGATCCTGCTGTTCTCCCGTGGCAGGGGACTGTTGGGATTGCTGCCCGCGCAAGGCTTCCCCGACACCGGCTGGGCCACGCCGGGAAAGGCCCTGTCCTGTCTGCTGCTGCCGGCGCTCACCACCGGCATCACAGCCGGCGCGTCCATCATGCGCTACACGCGTGCCGCAGTGGGGGATATGGCCTCATCGCAGGCGGTGGACATGGCCATGGCCTGCGGCATGACCCGCAAACAGGCGGTATTGCGCGTGGCGTTGCGTCTGGCCACTGCGCAACTGGTGTCGGTGGTCGGCCTGACCTTCGCGCAAATGATCACCGGCGTGATGGTGGTGGAAAACCTGTTCGCCCTGCCGGGTCTTGGCGCCATGCTGGTCACCGACGTCGGCAACCGCGACTTGGTCGCGGTGCAAAGCGAACTGTTCCTGCTGGCCGCGTTCTTCCTGCTGCTGGGTCTCGTGGTCGATCTGACGCACCGCGCGCTCGACCCGCGGTTGAAGCATTCCGGCGTCGTTTCGGGAAAGGCGGAAGCATGAACGCATCGAAACCCGCACCATCCTCGCAACCGGCGTCGTCCGTGCAAACTACGTCGGGATCCGTGCGATCCGTCATCGACGTGACATCCACTGCCACCATGAAAACCGTGCTTTCGACCATCTGGGCCAAGGCCGGCGGCAAATACGCGCTGATCGTCATCGGAGCATGGCTGCTCGTATCCGCCCTGTCCCCCGTATGGACGCCGTATTCGCTGCTCGACACCAACGGATTCAACACGTGGGCCTCCCCGTCCGCAGCGCACCCGTTGGGTACCGACGGCACCGGCGCGGACGTGCTGAGCTGGCTGATGGCCGGCTCCCGCACGAATCTCATGATCGCCGTGCTCACCGTCGTCGTCGCGGCCGCGATCGGACTGCTGTTGGTGGCAGCCATGGTATCGCGTTCCGGTGCGCTCGCGTCCACATCGGTGGTGGTGGCCGACGCGCTGATCTCCATTCCGACGGTGCTTATCGCATTGATTCTTTCCGTGCCGTTCGGCGCGTCCGCCGCGGTGGTCATCGCCGCCTGCGGTTGCGCGTACGGGCTGAACCTGGCACGCATCCTACGGCCCTCCGCACTGCTCGCCGCACGTTCGGCATACGTCGAATCGGCATTATGGTCGGGGGCAAGCTCCGTCAGCGTGTTCTTCACGCATATCGTGCCGAACACGCTGCCGGTATTGTGCGTGCAGCTGTCCATGAGCGCCGGCACCTCGCTGCTGGCGGAGGCGGGACTCACGTATCTGGGCGTCGGCGTTGGAGCCGGCGTGCCCAGTTGGGGGCATTCGCTGTCCACGTCCGTGAAATTCATCAGCATCTATCCCATGGCCGTCCTATGGCCCGGCCTGGTCGTCACGATGGTGGTGGTCGCGTTGAACCTGTTCGGCGACGCGTTGCGCGACGCGCTCGATCCGCTAACCAATCCCGCGTTGAGGGAGGCCGCATGAGCGCCGTCATACGTCATCTGAACATCGCCATCAACGGCAAGCCGATCGTCGATGATGTCGATTTGGACATCGCCGACGGCGAACGTGTCGGCTTGGTCGGCTCGTCCGGTTCCGGCAAATCGATGATCGCCCGCGCCATGATGGGCCTGCTGCCGGCTACCGCACAGGTGACGGGCAGCGTCGAATTGGGTGGTACGCAGGTCATCGGCGCGTCGGACGCAGCGGTCGCCGACCTGCGCGGACGGTACGTGGGCATGGTGTTCCAGAATCCGTCCGCCGCGTTGAATCCGGTGATGACCGTGGCGCAACAGGTCGGTCTTCCGCTGTACCTGCATTACGATCTGTCGCTTACCGAACGGTCGGAACGCGTCACAGCGATGCTTGCCAAGGTCGGCCTCGGCGAGGACGTGCTGGCGAAATACCCGCATGAACTGTCGGGCGGCCAACGCCAACGCGTCGGCATCGCCACGGCGCTCGTCACCTCGCCACGGCTGATCATCGCCGACGAACCGACCACCGCATTGGATTCGATCACGCAACGGCAGATCGTGGACCTGCTCACGTCGCTGGTGGACGAGTCGGGCGCGTCGATGCTGTTCATCACGCACGATTTCGCGGTGCTGAACAGGGCCACCACGCGCTGTTACGTGCTTGAAAACGGGCGGATTGAGGAATCCGGCGATACGACCGCGCTTCTGGACCATCCGCACACCGACGCGGGACACAGGCTGGTCCAGTCGGCACGCGCATTGTCGTTGCACGCAGGGCAGGATGTCGGGCAGAAACCCGTGCGGAATCCCATGCACAAGGAGGTGGACCATGACTGACACAGATGAGGACATGGTGCTGTGCGGCCGCGGCCTCGACAAATGGTATGGCGCGAAACATGAGCGCCGTCAGGTGCTGTTCGGCGTGGATGTGGACGTGCGTGCGGGGGAGTGCCTCGCCGTGATCGGCGGCTCCGGATCGGGCAAGACCACGCTGACCCGCGTGCTGCTGGGACTTGAATCCGCGGACGGCGGCAGCGTCGAATACTGCGGCGAGCCGGTTCGTGGCGATGTGGCGCGCAAGTTGCGCATGCAGTCCGGATTGGTGTTCCAAAGCCCGTTCGATTCGTTGGATCCGCGATGGCGCATCGGCCGATCCATAGGCGAGCCATTGCGAATGCATCATCCGGATTGGCCACGGGAACGCGTCGCGGAACGCGTGGCCGAAGTGCTGGAAATGGTGAGCCTCGATCCGGAAACGTATCTCAACCGTTTCCCCGTCGACCTGTCCGGCGGGCAGGCGCAGCGCGCGGCGATCGCCCGCGCCATCGTGGACGGGCCGAAGGTGTTGCTCGCCGACGAGCCGATGAGCGCCATCGACGTGGCCGCAAGAGTCCGGATCCTTGAATCCTTCGAAGCCATCCGCAACGCTGAACCCGATATGGCGATCATCATGGTGTCCCACGATCTGGGCGTGGTGCAACACATCGCGGACCGCATTTTGGTCCTGCATGACGGCCGCGTGGCCGAGACCGGCGCGACTTCCGAGGTGCTGGGCCATCCGCAGGACGAGTACACCAAGCGATTGGTGCAGGCCGCCTCGCTGTAGGTGTCGCTCCGCATGCCTCATCCGTGCGCGCCATACCGTCTCGCATATTCGTGGTGCGTCTCTTTTCTATAACGATTTGACCGATTGCGTGTCGGTTGATATTGTTGGTTACATGGTTAGTTAGTTATGTAACTAACCATGTAACCAACAGGATGGATGGTCCGGCATGACCGGATGTTCATGATCGGGGGACTGCGATGACGCATGGAACATATCAAAGCCACGGGATGCAACGGCCACGGCGAATCGTGACAATACTGACTGTTCTTGCTTTGAGTATATCGTTGGGTGCGTGCGGCACGGCAGGAGATCGGAAGCAAGAGCAGTCGTTACGGGGCCAGGCGTCCGCCATCGGCGGCGATGCGGACGCCAACGCCGCGGACGCGTCGTATCGGGACGAAATCGCAAAAATCAAGAACTCCGGTAGCACTGAAGCCGCCCAGATTCTCGAGGACGGCAAAATCACGGAAGAGGAGTTGGTCCAGCTTGGTTCCAGCTACGCGCAATGCCTGACCTCGAAAGGCATCACAGTGGACACCGGCGAGGCGCGATACCCCGGTGGGTCGATCAGCCCGTCCTACGGAGACAACGCGCTTGACAAGCGCAACTTGAGCGAAGATGAGATTGCCGCCACCAATGCCGCTGACGAAGCCTGCCAGAATGAGACCCAATACAAGAACATCGTCGACCTGTATCTGAGCCTCAAGGAGAATCCCGAGAACGTCGATACCGACCAACTCGCGCGCCAGCAGAACGACAAGACACTGGCCTGCCTGAAAAAACACGGCATCGTGGACGACTCCGTGACCGCCGACGCCTACGACGAGCTGGCGACGATGGGCGAATCCGGCGGAACGAGCTTCGATGACCTGATCGGCAAATACGCCCTCAAGGACAATCCCGCCTACGACAAACGCAAAGCGGCCATCATCGAACAATGTGGGGCATTGTGATGGCGGGCGGCAAAACACCCGCCAGAGCATGGTCGCATGTTCGGAACCGACGGACGGATGCGGATGGAAAGCGGCGGCCGGCGACGCGACGACGTCAGCCATTGGCCATGTCGGTCGTCGCGTTGTTGGTAGTCATCGCATTGGCGGCAGGCGTCGGATGCGGATTCCTGCTGGTCCGACCGGCCATACCCCAATCGTTGCGATCCTCAACGGCCTCCGGTTCGATCACTGCGGCGAAAAGCCGGTTCGATGATGCTCGAGACGTCACCGTCACGGTCCATACCGGAACGGGGCGCACCGTGGCCTCGCCCAAATCGGGCACCATCACCGCCTATGGTTGCGCGCCCGGACAAACCATCGATTCCGGAACAAGCTTCATTGCGGTGGATGAAGTGCCGCTGCTGGCGTTGCATACCGCCGTTCCGCCGTTCCGCGACCTGCAGTCCGGTATGCGAGGCCGCGACGTGGCGGCGCTGAACGCCGAGCTGCGGCGGCTTGGATATGCGGCCCCCGACGGCGATGCGATGACCTGGGACACGATTCTCGCATACAATGCGCTCGCCGATACCGTCGGCGCGGCACGACTGGTCAAGGACAACGGGTGGACGCTAGCCAAAGACGCTTACGTGTGGTTGGATGGGCAATCCGTGACGATCCGTTCCTGCGTTGCCGGCATCGGCGTATCAATCGACGTGAAATCCGAACTGTTGACCACCGACTCGCAATCGCAATCGGTATCCGTAACCATGCCGCAGGACGAGGTGGTCGCAGGAGATCGGGTGCTTGACGTGGACGGTCGAATGGTCGACATGCCGCAACAAACGACGGCAATCACCGACTCGTCGACGCTGGCGGCATTGCTGGGCAGCGACGCCTATCGGCAGGCGGCCGGCACAGCTGAGTCCTCCGAGAGCGCGTCGGACGGCGCGTCGGATGTGACCTTCGCCCTGCAATGGCTCCTGAAAACTCCAATCGATGTATGGTCGCTGCCACCCACCGCTTTCTACGCGCAACATGATGAACAAGCCTGCGTGGTGTCCGATGGCAAGCCCGTCGCGGTCACCGTGATCGGCTCCCGTTTGGGGCGCTCAATGGCCACGGTCGATTCCGGCGCGGCATTGGGCAAAGTGCGCACGAATCCGCAAGGAGGCAAGCCATGCCGATGAGTGATCCCGTTGATTCCACGGGTCCTCTGATGAAGGGGGATGATGAGCGGACGCCGGGAAAACTGGTGACGTTGCGCGATGTTGGGCACACATTCACTGGAGACACTTGGCTGTTCCGTTTGTTAAATGCTGACCTGCGGCCCGATCGCGTGTACGCGCTGGTGGGGCCTTCCGGTTCGGGCAAAAGCACATTGTTGTCCATACTGGCGGGGTGGGTGAAGCCGTCGGAAGGATCCATTCAGCGGCTGAACATCGGGAAAACCAGCTGGGTGTTCCAAAATCCCATCGGAGTGGCGCGCCGAAGCGTGATCGACCATGTGATGCTGCCTTATCTTGCGCGGGGGTTGGATGTGCCGCAGGCGGAGGCATGCGCGCGCGAGCTGCTTGCCCAGTTCGGTCTGGCGGAGCGCGCGTCCAGCGAATACCGGGAGCTGTCCGGAGGAGAGGCTCAACGGCTCATGCTGGCGCGTGGCGTGGCGTCGGGCGCCGATCTGCTGCTGGTCGATGAGCCGACCGCGCAACTCGATGTACATACGGCGGATACGGTGAATGCGCGACTGGGCGCGTTGTCAAGACAGGGCATGATCGTGGTGGTCGCCACGCATGATCATCGCACGCGCGACGCCGCCACCGATGTCATCGATTTGGAGGACTACCAATGAAACCGATGCGGCTGAAAGCGGTGCTGCGTGAGACTTGGCGCAACGTCGCCACTGGCACGAGCCGATGCGCGCTTATCTCGCTGTTGCTGTCGATATGCGCGGTCGCATGCATGTGCGCAGACCTGACGCAGATGACGGGGTTGATCGGCGACGCCCGGAAATGGGAGGAATCAGGGGCCTCCACCTATGCGATCACTTTGCAGGGAGGAATCGACGGCGCGACCTGCGAAGGGCTGCGTTCCGCGAACGGAGTGCTGGGCGCCGCCGCCCTCCGGCAGTCGTCCGACCGCGTGCGCATCGCGTCATTGCCCGCGACCGAGATTCCGACATACGAGGCAAGCGCACATGTCGCGCAGGTATTCGCGGCGACAGGGATACGGAAGGGCAATTCCGGTGTGATCATGTCGACGGCTGTGGCGCGCACGTATGGCGCGCATGCCGGCACGGTGCTGCCGCTCGTCGGCGGCACACGCATGCGTGTTTCCGCGACGTTCGATTGGCCAAGCGACGGAAGGCAACCAACATACGGCTATGCGATTATCTCGCCCGGCAACGATACCAAGGCCTATGACACCTGTCTGGTCCGTGCGTGGCCGGTTCCCGACGGTATCGAAAGCCTGCTGCGTGTCTCCATTCGCGCCGATGCCGAATCCGGTGTCGGCGCCGCTGCGAGCTCCACCTCTGCCGGGACGAGTGGAAGCAACGAAACGCCGCATGCGAAAATCAGCCGGATCAATACCATGCTGGGGTCGCATATGCCTGGCCCGGCGGATTTCGATGCCCGCATCACCCGGTATGCGCCACTGTTGATGTTCGTCATCGCAATGGCGTTGGGGTTCGCATCGGTTTGCATGCGCAGAATCGAGATAGCGAGCGCGTTGCATGCGGGGTATCCGAAAACCGCGATGCTGCTGCAGCTGTTTTTGGAGACGCTGGCCACGGTGGCGGCGTCTTGCGTGGCATGTCTGCCGGTTGTCGCGATTGTGCCGCTCATATTGACCGGATCCGGTGACGCGATGCCGGTTGTCGCGATGCTATGCCGTGTTCCGGGCGCCATGTCGGTCGGGATGCTTGCCGGGACTGCGGTTGGGGGTATGACGATCCGCGAACGGCAGTTGTTCGCCTATTTCAAGGCACGCGCATGACGTGTGCCGTGTCCTTGAGAGATGCTTCGCCGGCTGTTCGTTGCCGCATCGCGGCAGACCAACGGTTAGAGTGGATGACGTTGATATTGAACCGACTAGGCGGCTGGAGGCGTCGGATGCGATTCGATTTTTCGGGAACGACGCCATTGTTCCGGCAGGTGGCCGAACAAATCAGCGAAGCTATCGTCTCCGGTGCCTTCGCGGAAGGCGAACAGGTGCCCAGCACCACCGAGATCTCGTCCACGTATGCGATCAATCCCGCCACGGTGCTCAAAGGCATGAATCTCCTGGTCGATCAGGGTCTGCTGGAGAAAAGACGCGGCCTTGGCATGTTCGTCACCACGGGAGCACGGGAGAAGGCTCGTGACGCCAAACGCGAGGAACTGCTCACCACGCGGGTCGTCGAACTCGTCGCGCAGGCAAAGGCGCTTGGCATCAGCTGCGAACAACTACAGCGCATCATCGGAAGGACCTATCGATGAGTCTGGTCATCAGCGATCTGAGCAAGAGCCGTCATGGAACGTCCCTGCTCAACGGAGTGAATCTGGAATTACGGAGCGGTGCGATACATGGTCTGTTCGGGCGCAATGGTGCCGGCAAAAGCACATTGCTGAACATCATCGCGAACCGACTCGTGGCCGATGCCGGCAGTGTGTCGTTCGACGGCAACCGTATGACGGATGGCGGCGGCATGTGGGAACGTCTCATGCTGATGGACGAGACTTGGCCATATCCTGTCGAATGGCGTCTGCGATCGGTGTTCCGTCTGATCTCGCGGCGATACGGCGGATTCGATGATGTGTTGGCGGGGCGTATGATGCAGGCTTTCGGGCTGCGGCCTGATGCTCGTTTCATGAGACTGTCCACCGGTCAGCGTGGCGCGGCGAAGCTGGTTGCCGCGCTTTGCGCGCCGACCGATATCGTGTTGCTTGATGAAGCGACTGATGGTCTTGACGCTGCGGCCCGTGACCTGTGTTACCGCTTCGTGATTGAGTCGTATGGCGACAGACCTCGCACCATGATCATATCCACCCATCTCATAACGGAGGTGGAGGGACTGGTCGAACATGCCGTGGTCCTCGACCATGGGCGGGTGCTGGAATCCTTCGACATGAACGAGTTGGCACAACGTGGGCGGATGCTGTCGGGGCCGGTCGGATCGGTGCGGCGGTACTTGGCCGACAATGGTTTGCGTACGCTGTCGGAAACCGTTCTCGGTGGTCTGCTGACTGTCGGCGTGCGTGGCGTGCCATCTGCACCGATGCCGGAGGACGTTGTCATGAGGTCTTTCGATCTCAATGAGTATGTCATCCAGATTACCGGCATGGACAAGGGGTATGCGTCATGATGGATGAAGTGAAAGGCTTGTCGGCCGGGATGCGGTTCGCGCTGACAAGGCAGCTTGCCGCGCGTTGCGTCGTGTTGATGGCGTACGTGTTGGCCGGTTATTGCGTGCCGTGGCTGTGGGGTCTGATTTTGGCCTTGGTATCCGGAGGTCATTATGTGGTGGAATACCATGTGCTTGGCCCGACGTTGGTGATGTGCGCGGTTCTGACGGCGGTTCCGGCTGTCAGTGGCTTTCGTTCCCTGATATCCATGGGCGTGGGCCGGGCCGTGTATTTCTGGACCGAGATGTTCGCCAATCTTTGCTTCTCCCTTGCCTGCTCGGTGGTCATGACGTTGGGGTTCGTGCTGACGCCGAACCATGATGCCGATATCCTCATCACGTTCCGTGTCGGCAGTGACCTGCAGTGGCTGGCTTGTGTGCCACCATCCGATTCATTCGGACGATTGCGATTCCTGAACCGTGATCTGGGCGGTTCATACGCGGCCATGAGAACAGGCGTGCGAGGCGATACGGCCAATCCGATGCTGCTGTTCCTGGCGCTGTTCCTGTTGACCGCCTCGGTGGCGATTCTGGGTCAATGCGTCGGGGAACTGCTGGCGCAGGTCAATCGGTACGGGGCAATCGCCCTGGCGGTGTCGGCATGCATAGCATGGGTCGCGCGTCCATGGCTGTTGAACAGAACCGCCACCGATGTCAATCCGATGATATGGAAACTGCTCGAGGCACTGCGGGGACGCTGGTGTCTGATGTGGCGTGAGGGGCAAGCGGCGTCCGCGGCGATGTACGGAACGTCCAACGAGCGTCTCGTATACGATCAGGCCTACACGTTCTGGCCGATGATGGTGCTTTTCGTAGGTGTGATGATCTTCGGCAACTTGTTGTGCTGGCTGTTGATCCGGCGTCGTGAGGTGCGTGTTCCGCAGTTGCTGCCGGTATGGTGGTGACGATGCTCGGCATGGGCAACACGCCGATGTCCACGTCCGTGCTATCGTATGAGCCATGTTCAATTTCTCATGTTGTTGCTGTCGCTGACCAACCGCCCGAGGGGCGCGTGGTTCATCGACGCATAACTTGAGATAGGACATTCCAACAAGCGGTCGCGCATATCGCAGGCCGTATGCGAATCGCCAAACGATCATTCGAAATAGCGCATCAGCCGAGGTTGGCGCACGCGACGCACGCGAATGAGCAAGGCAGCATCGCAACAGGTCCCGTTTCAACAACTGCACGCGACGGACGCGAGCTTCTCGAACATACGAAACCAAAACCATTCGAAAAGCCCACGAACCGCACCGTGCAAAGGAAACGTCATGACCATCCACAATTCCCTGTCCGAACTCATCGGCAACACCCCGCTCGTCAAACTCAACCACGTGACCGACGGCATCAAAGCCACCATCGCGGTGAAGGTCGAATACCTGAACCCGGGCGGCTCGTCCAAGGACCGCATCGCCGAACGCATCATCGACGCGGCCGAACGCAGCGGCGAACTGAAGCCCGGCGGCGTGATCGTGGAACCGACATCCGGCAACACCGGTGTCGGACTCGCGCTCGTGGCTTTGCAGCGCGGATACCGTGCGATCTTCACCCTGCCGGACAAGGTTTCCGAAGCCAAGCGTGCGGTGCTGCGCGCATACGGCGCCGAAGTGGTCGTAACCCCCACCGACGCCGGCCCCGACGACCCGCGCTCCTACTACCAGGTGGCGGACCGTCTCGCCAAGGCGATTCCCGGCGGCTACCGTCCCAACCAGTACGACAATCCGAACGGTCCCGAAAGCCACTATCACACCACTGGTCCGGAAATCTGGGAGGCCACCGACCACAAGGTCACGCATTTCGTGGCGGGCATCGGCACCGGCGGCACCATCTCCGGCACCGGACACTATCTGAAGGACGTGTCCAACGGCGCGGTGCAGGTCATCGGCGCCGATCCGGAAGGCTCCATCTACTCCGACCCGAACGATGTGCACCAATACCAGATCGAAGGCGTCGGCGAGGACTTCTATCCGAAGGCCTTTGATCGGAGCCTTCCCGACGAGATCGTGCAGGTCACCGACGCGGAAGCCTTCGAAATGACCCGACGCCTTGCCAACGAGGAAGGATTGCTCGTCGGCGGCTCATCCGGCATGGCCGTGTTCTCCGCGCTGAAATACGCCCGCGAGCACGACCTCGACGAAAACCAGCTCGTCGTGGTGCTGATGCCCGATTCCGGCCGCAGCTACATGGAGAAGATCTTCAACGACGACTGGATGCGCGCCAACGGATTCGCCGACGTCGTGGAACGCACCACCAAGCCCAGCCTCGCCGAACAGTACCTGTAAAAGACCGTCAAACGACTGTCCGGCAGCCCGATCGCACCTTTGAAACCAATGCCAATCATCCGAACAACCCAAACCATCCGATACTTCCAAGGAGTTCCCATCATGACCATCTCGACCAACACCGAAGCCCTCAACGCCACCGCTCTCGCCACCCGCGCCATCCACGCAGGTCAGGAACCCGACCCGACCACCGGAGCCGTGGTCACCCCCATCTACATGACCTCCACCTTCAAGCAGGATGGTGTCGGCGGCCTGCGCAACGGCTACGACTACAGCCGTTCCATCAACCCGACCCGCAACAGCTTCGACGAGCAGCTCGCCGCCGTGGAAGGCGCGAAATACGCGTTAAGCTTCTCCTCCGGACTTGCCGCCATCGACGTGCTGCTGCGCTCCACCCTGAAGCCCGGCGACAACATCCTGCTCGGCAACGACGTGTACGGCGGCACCTACCGTCTGCTGTCCAAGGTGTTCGTGCCGTGGGGCATCGGCCTCGACGTGGTGGACATCACCGACACGGCCGCCGTCTCAGCCGCGCTCGCCAAGAAGCAGTACGCGTACATCTGGGTGGAAACCCCGTCCAACCCGCTGCTCAACATCACCGACATCGCCGCCACCGCGGCCGTGGCGCACGCGCACGGCACCAAAGTGGTCGTGGACAACACCTTCGCATCCCCGGTATTGCAGCATCCGCTCGCAGACGGCGCCGACGTGGTCGTCTACTCCACCACCAAGTACATCGGCGGCCACTCTGACGTGGTCGGCGGCGCGGTGGTCCTGAACGACAAGGAAACACGCGACGCGGTGGCCTTCCTGCAGAACGCGGCCGGCGCGGTTCCGTCCCCGTTCGACTCCTGGCTTGACATCCGAGGCCTCAAAACCCTCGACCTGCGCGTCAAGCAGCACAGCCGCAACGCCATGAAAGTGGCCCAGTGGCTCGAAACCCGCCCCGAAGTGGAACGCGTATGGTATCCGGGGCTCGAATCCCACCCGGGCCACGACATCGCGGCACGCCAGATGCACGGCGGTTTCGGCGGCATGATCTCCATCCAGATCGCCGCCGGTTTCGAAGCGGCCAAGAAGTTCGCCGGAGCCACCGAAGTGTTCACCCTGGCCGAATCCCTGGGCGGCGTGGAATCCCTGATCGAGCATCCGGGCGCCATGACCCACGCCTCCGTGGCCGGCACCACGCTCGAAGTGCCCGCCAACCTGATCCGCCTGTCCGTCGGCCTTGAGGACGCGGACGATCTGATCGCCGACCTGGAGCAGGCGTTCCGCCAGATCTGAATTCCCTATTTCCGATAGAAGCATGAAACGGCCGGCATGGGCAAGACCCGCGCCGGCTGTTTCGCTCTCCGCGGTCAACGCATGGCATTGCTACACTTGGAAACCATGACGCAAGCTGTTGATTCCGCCGATTCCGTAGACCCCCGCGCATTGGAGGCGCTGAACCGCTATTTCGGCTACGATTCGTTCCGTCCTGGACAATCCGGCATCGTCTCGGCCATCCTCACCGGACGTGACGTGCTTGGCGTCATGCCCACCGGCGCCGGCAAATCCATCTGCTATCAGATTCCCGCAGCGATCCTGCCGGGCGTCGCCATCGTCATCTCGCCGCTGATCTCACTCATGCGCGACCAGGTCGACGCCCTGAACGACGTGGGCCTTCCGGCCGCGTTCATCAACACCACGCAGACGCCGGACGAACAGGATCTCGTCTTCGCGCAGGCGCTCTCCGGCCAGATCAAACTGCTGTACGTGGCGCCGGAACGTTTGGAAACCGAACGATTCCGCAACTTCGCCGTCCGTGTGCCGATCTCGCTCGTCGCCGTCGACGAAGCGCACTGCGTCTCCCAATGGGGGCAGGACTTCCGTTCCTCATATCTTGGCATCGGCGAATTCATCGCCGGACTGCCCACACGTCCAACGGTCGCCGCGTTCACCGCCACCGCCACCGAACGCGTGCGCCGCGACATCGTTTCGATTCTGGGCCTGCACACACCGTCCATCACCGTCACCGGTTTCGACCGGCCGAACCTGTATTTCGACGTCATCAGCATGCCACGCAAAGACAAAGCATCCTGGGTGGCGTCCTACATCGCCAGCCATCCGGACGAATCCGGCATCGTCTACTGCGCCACGCGCAAGGAAACGGAAGCGCTCGCCGAATCGCTTAACAACGCTGTCGCCGAATTGCGTGCCGCAGGGGGTGCGGATGTGTCGGATATCGGCACCATCGCCGTCGCCTACCATGGCGGTATGAGCGCCGACGCACGAGAGAAGGCGCAACGCGATTTCGTCACCGACCGTGTGCCCGTGGTCGTGGCCACCAACGCGTTCGGCATGGGCATCGACAAATCCAACGTGCGGTTCGTCATCCACCACAACATGCCCGAATCCATCGAAGCGTACTACCAGGAGGCGGGTCGCGCCGGACGAGACGGCGAACCAAGCCGCTGCACGCTGTTGTGGAACGAATCGGACATCGTCACCCGCCGCCGGCTGCTCGATTCGGATTACGAAAACGAACGATTGACTCCCGAAGAGCAGGAGGCCGTACGCGCGTCGAAACGCCGGCTGCTCGACGCGATGGTCGGCTACTGCCGTACCACGGACTGCCTGCACGCGTACATGACCCGGTATTTCGGCGAAACCGCGGGCGCGGCGGCGAAAACGGACGGCAAATGCGTGGGCGGTTGCGCCAACTGCGAGCACACATTCGAAACCATCGACGTCACCGACATCGCCCGAGCCATCAGCCGTTGCGTGCACGATGTGAACCAGCATGTCGGCAGCGGCAAAATCGTCAAGGTGCTGCGCGGCTCGAAGGCACAGGATCTAAGCTATCTCAACCCCGAAAGCCTGCTGTCGTTCGGCATGCTCGACGAAGTGCCGGAAGCGCGCATCCGCGACGTGCTGAGCCAGATGGCCACCGACGGCTTCCTGACGATCGCGGAAGGACGCCTGCCGATCGTCGGCTTCGGACCCCGTGCGGCGGAAACGGTCGCACCCGAATTCCATTACGACATCAAGAAGATCAAACGTGCTGACGCCCGTGCGCGTCGAACGCCCGACGTGTCCACTCCCGCTGTCGGATCGTACGTGCCGGATGACGGCGACGAGGCGCTATTCCAGAAGCTGCGTGCGCTGCGACTGGACATCGCGCGCGAACTCGGCAAACCGCCGTACATCGTGTTCTCCGACAAGACGTTGCGTGACATGGTACGGGTCAAGCCGATCACTGACGACCAGTTCCTTGCCGTCAACGGTGTGGGGGAAAGCAAGCTCAAACAGTACGGCGAACGGTTCATGGCCGCGATTCGGGAGGATTCCGGCGACGAGGCTTGAACCGGCCATAACCGACACGCATGGCACGACGGTTGACGTTGAGCCTGCGAACCGTGAATAGTGGAATATGAACACAACAACGAAAGGACAGAACATGGCGGAAGACAAGCCGGTGGTGGAAAGCTTCCAATTGGACCACACCAAAGTAAAGGCGCCGTATGTGCGCTACATCGATACGGAAACCGGCCCCCACGGCGACGTGATCTCGAACTACGACCTGCGATTGGTGCAGCCGAACGAGAACGCCATTCCGACCGGCGGACTGCACACCATCGAACACACCATCGCGGTGCTGCTGCGCGAACGCATCCCCGGTTACATCGACTGCTCGCCGTTCGGATGCCGCACAGGCTTCCACCTGCTGACGTGGGGCGAGCATTCCACCGAGGATGTGGCTCGCGCATTGAAGGAATCGTTGGAATTCATCGCCTACGAGGCCACATGGGACGACGTGCCGGCAACCACCATCGAAAGCTGCGGCAACTACCGCGACCACAGCCTGTTCACCGCCAAGGAATGGTGCAAGGACATCCTCGCCAAGGGCATCAGCTCCGACCCGTTCGAACGCCGCCTTGTGTGAGCGTTACCATGCCTGTGCGGTGGGCGTGGTAGTTTGGACGGCTGGAATGCTTGAGAGAGGTATACAGTCGAATTGAGGTGAAAGGGTTGAGCGAAACCACTTCCGAACGTCGGTTCCGTCGTGCCACCATGGATGATCTGCCTGTCATGCTGAAAATCTACCAGCATGCGCGTGAGCTTATGGCGGCCAACGGGAATCCCACGCAATGGGGAAACACGTTCCCACGTGAGGAAGTGATCCTTGACGACATTCGCCAGCAGCGCACCATGCTGCTGGTGGACGAGGCTGACGGCAAGGAGCGTGTGCTCGCCCAGTTCGCCCTGTGCACGGGCGAGGATCCCACCTACGCGCATATCGACGGCGCCTGGCTGGACGACGACTCGTATGTGACCATCCACCGCATCGCCTCGTCGGGAATCGTCAAAGGCGCGGCCAAGGACTGCATCAACTGGTGCATCGAACATTACGGCAACGTGCGCGCCGACACGCATCCGAACAACAAGGCCATGCAGCACGTGCTCGAATCGAACGGATTCGCCCGCTGCGGCCTGATCCAACTGCTTGACCGCCCCACCGATACCACGCGTATCGCCTACCAGCGTCACGAATGGTGATTGCGCATACATAGAAACGTAGAAAAAAAGGACGTCTCCCGTAAAACTGCGGGAGACGTCCTTTTCCATATGAAGGGATGATTAGAACAGTCCCGGCTCGTTAAGCTGAGAATGCTTGCGGCTGTACGTGAAATACACGACCAGTCCAAGCGCGAACCACACGGCGAAACGCACCCACGTCTCCCAATTCAAACCGAAGATCAGAATCAGGCAGAAGATGATGGCGCAGATTGGCGTGAACGGCACGCCCGGCGCACGGAAGCCACGATGCGCGTCCGGCTGGGTCTTGCGCATCCACAGGATGCCGGCCGACACGATGATGAACGCGGACAGCGTACCGATGTTCACCAGCTCGAACAGCACGTTGATGT